>ERZ1066127.662-NODE-662-length-16490-cov-12.444722_pt1 | contig 16490 bp, 16 predicted proteins | sample MGYA00382774_ERZ1066127 | MGnify/ENA primary metagenome ERZ1066127 (study PRJEB33369, sample SAMEA5778357) | biofilm metagenome | biome: Industrial cooling water; feature: Water cooling tower basin; material: Biofilm | place: United Arab Emirates | collected... | reverse complement strand
CAGCAGTGGCATCAATAAAAATAACTTTTTCATGGCGGTACAGCTTCATTGTGCTATTGATCAAAGTTGACAGTTTGCTCAGAAAGTCGTTGCAACCCAAGTTACATAGCAGATAAATTTGTCCGCTATTTTCATTTGTGCTCTTTGCTGGTACCTCGTTGCTTTTTTCTAACATTGCAGCCTAAACCTGTTATGTCACTTCGCGTTTACAGCACCCAAATCATGCGCCCTGATGTGGCCGACGTGCTGCGCAAAACCATTTACGGATTGCCAGGTAAATTGCGCTACCGCCAACTCGACGCAGCTGATAAATGCGCGAAATTGCCCCATACGCGCTGGTTGCTGCTCGAAAAGAATGGCAAGTTACTCGGCAATGCTGCCATGTTGGAACGCACTTGCGGGGTAGCTGGCCAAAGGGTAAGCACAGCGTATGTGCGCTACCTGAGTGTGCCAGCCGGACCTCAAAACAGCAAAACGCGATCTCACGAACACAAGCACAACCACTTACGGCAGCTGTTAGCTGCCGAATTGGCCACTGCACCCAAACCGCACCACACCCTGCCTCGGGTGCTTTTTGCCTATGTGGAAGCAGATAATACGCCTTCGCAACAACTTTGTGCTTCCTTTGGCTTGCGGTCGTACCGGCAACTCGGCACGCACATCAGCTCGCGCCTTTCGCCCAAAGTACACCCCCGTTTCAGGGCTTTACAACTAGGCGAAAGGCGCGATTTGCAGGTAAAATTGGAGGTGTTTTATGCCGGCTATCATTTCTTTTTTAGCGATGAGCTTTTTGGTCATGGCACCTATTATGTAATCACCGACGAGCACGATGAACCAGTTGTAGGTGGTTTGGTCTTCCAAAGCGATTGGGAAATTGTGGAAATACCTGGCATGGAGGGCTGGCTTGTTAAAAACCTTTTCCCCCATTTGCCCTACCTCAAAAAGCTGTTCCCCAAAAACAAGTTGAGTTATGCTGCCATGGAAGGCGTTTGGTTCAAGCCGGGCTACGAATACTTGCTCGAAGAGCTGTTTGCAAGTTGCGCAGCGCGCTTGGGCTTGCATGTGAGCATTTTTTGGGATGATGCCGATTCACGTGTTCTGGCCACCGTTCAAAAACACGTAAAGCCTGGCATCATTGGCCGCTTGAACAAGGTGGTAAAGGCCGATATTTTGATGCGCACCTGGCAGTTTAGTCCGGCCATGGAAGCAGCGCTGCGCAGCAAACCTGCCTATGTATCGGCGCACGATTTGACGTAGGGAGTGGGGCTGGGAAGGAGGCGGAAGGATGAATAGCGATGCGGTTTTGGACATCTCACAGGGTCTGTGGGGCACTAACGTCAGTGATAGCTCGCAACAAGAGGTGTGATCAGTTACTGCCTAATAAATACCGTCCTTGACAAGCTTTGAACATGCTGGTGGCGCTATACGCTGATGATGCTGCCCACCTATTGTCCTGCTGGGGCAGGTGATGTACGGGCTTTTCCATTCGATTTATCGACAGAGCAAAGCTCGGTTGACCGAAAACCAATGATTTACCCCAATCCACCTGTTGAACCTTGAATTTAGCGGGCCCGGCCTCAGCCCTTTTTTTCAAAGGCCCGCAACAGCGCATCGGCATGCCTCACCGATTTGACAAGCCAATCGGCATAAATGGTTATTTGATCAGCTTCATTCAACGGCCAGTTCGGCACTTCCACTTCAAGGCGCTGCCGCAATTGGGCTAGCAAAATGCCAGCGCTCACGCTGATGTTGAAGCTTTCGGTAAAACCCACCATGGGGATGTGGATGCGCGCATCGGCCATTGCCAGGGTTTCTGGAGCTACACCTGTGCTTTCGGTGCCAAAAATGAGTGCAACGGGCCTGCTGATGTCGAGGTTTTGGGCGGTACAGCTGCCTGGCTGTGGATCGGTAGCTACCAACTGGTAACCGCGTTCACGCAATTGCTGATAACAGGCAGCTGCGCCACCATTTTCATGGCCAAATGTGTGTACATCGGTCCATTTTGCCGCTCCACGGGCTATTTTAAGGCTGTATTTCCAGTCATACTTTTCTTGCACCACATACATTTCCTGCAAGCCAAAACATTCCACCGAACGCATCACGGCATTGCCATTTTCGGGATGGTAGAGGTTTTCGAGCACCACGGTGAGGTGCCGGGTGCGCTGCGCCAGTACGCTTTTGATTTTTTGCAGCCGATGGGCTGAAATGTGCTGCTCTAAAAAGGAAATCCGCTGCAGCAACTCCTGCTGTTCACTCATGGTTTGCGCAGCAATAAGGTGTCTTGAAAGCCTTCGCAGGCGTTTTTATCGCGCCCCGGCCAATAGCCCGGCCAATTGCCTGCAATCTCCAGCCCGGCCTGGCGAATGCTTTTCTCCAACCAAGCTTGCTCAAAAGCGATGTTCGCTTCTTTCACTTCGGGATCAATGAGGGCATAATGGCCGTAATCATGCACGAATTGGAGTCCATGGTAGCGCATCATACCCGCCTTGCTTTCGGCGTTTAGGATGAAAAACGTGGCCAAACAGCGACCGCCGGGCTTCAATACCCTGCTGATTTGCCTCAGGTATTGCGCAACGTCCTCCGGCATCATGTGGGTGAAAACCGAAAAGAGGAAAACCAGGTCGAAGCGTTCGTCGTCGTAAGGAAAAATAAAACCTTTGGCCTCCTGTTCGGTGCGCAGGTTGTAGAGATCGTTTTTGAGGTCGATGTGCAGAAACCTGAAGTTGGGATATCGTGCCGCGATGTGTTTGTTGCACCATTGCACCCCGGTTTTTACGATGTCGAAACCTTCGTAGCTGCCCTCTTGGTGAAGGTAGCTCGTTAGAGGTGCTGCCACACGACCAATTCCTGAACCTACATCTAATACATGTTCGTTTGGTTGCAGCTGTCCAAGCCGCACCAGCTGATCGAGCAAAAGATGCCCTTGCTGGGCAAAATCGCCCGAACCGACGAAAATCATGCCCCGGGGCGGACTCAAAGGCGGGCGTTTGCCGGTGGCCTTTTCCCACACATCTACCGGCAAGTAAAACAAGCGGCGGGCGCGCAGACGGTTCTCGGGACTGAGTTTGTAATACAGTTGGCGGGCAAAACGCATTGGGCAAAGATAGTGGAAACGGAAGAACCGTCGACGGGGAACGGTTGACTGTCGATTGAAAACGCCGAGCGCGCTTTGTCAATGCCTATCTTTGCAGCTTATGGATCACCTCCACATTCGCCTGGCCAACGGCATGCAATTGGTTTTTAAGCAGGTGCCTGCCACCGAAATTGCACATGCTGGCTTGGTCATCAATGCCGGAAGTCGCGACGAGGCGGCCCAAGAATGGGGTTTGGCACACTTTTTTGAGCACATGCTCTTCAAAGGCACGCGAAAGCGCAAGGCCTACCACGTGATTTCGCGGCTCGATGCGGTGGGGGGTGAGTTGAATGCCTATACCACCCGCGAACGTACCTGTTTGCATGCCAGTTTCAGGCAGGTGCATGCCAGCCGGGCGCTGGAGTTATTGGCCGACATTTACTTCGAAGCTAGCTTTCCGGAGCGGGAACTCAACCGCGAGCGCGAAGTGGTGCTGGAAGAAATTCGCATGTATGCCGACGAGCACGACGAAAGCATCCTCGATGATTTTGAGGAGGCCCTATTTGCCGGCCATCCCCTGGGAAGGCCGATTTTGGGCACTGAAGATAGTTTACAAAGTTTTACGCGTCAAAGTCTGCTCGATTTCAAGGCCAAACACTACCACGCTGCCAATACCGTATTGAGTTATGTGGGTCCCATGAGCTGGAAGCATTTCGAACGCCGGCTATTGCCCATGTTCAACCGTCCTGTTGACGGAAAAATACAAGCGCGCAGTCCGGTTCCAGCCTACGTTCCTTTTCACAAAAAACTCGAAAAACCCAGCAATACCGCTTACATGGTGTTGGGCAACCGTGCCTTTGCAGCTACCGACGAACGCCGCTTGGGTATGCTCGTGCTCAATAATTTATTGGGGGGTGAAAGCATGAATTCGCGCTTGAACATGAGCATTCGCGAGCGCAACGGTTTGGTGTATGGCATTGAGTCGAATTATGCGCCTTATTCCGACACTGGCATTTTTTACATTTACTTCAGCACCGATGCCCGCAAATTACCGCGGGTACAGCAATTGGTGCAGGCCGAGCTGCAAAAATTGCAGAAAGGCATTGGCGGTATGCAGCTGCACCTTGCCAAGCAGCAGTTCATCAGCCGCTTGCTCATGGCCGAAGAAAACCGATCGGGACTCATGCTCGCTCTCGGCCACAGCCTGCACGACCATGGTCGCGTAGAACCGCTGGCCGACATCATTGCGCGTGTAGAAGCGCTTACCGCCAACGACCTGGTAGATTTGGCGCAACAGGTTTTTGCGCCCGACCAACTCAGTTCATTTGTGTATTTACCCCGTTGATATGGATTTTTTCCCTGCCCACCTCACCCAGTACATCGAACAGCACAGCACCTCAGAAGATCCTGTTTTGGCAGCGCTGAACCGCGAAACCCACCTCAAGCACTTGTTGCCGCAAATGGTATCGGGCCACCAGCAAGGTTTGTTGCTGGAATTGCTCAGCAGCCTGCTGCGCCCCAAGCAAATCCTCGAAATCGGTACTTTCACCGGCTATTCTGCCATTTGTCTGGCGAAGGGACTGGCCGAAGGAGGCACCTTGCACACCATCGACATCAACCGGGAGCTCGAAGACATCACCTCAAAATATTATGCCCTTAGTGGCATGGAAAGCCGCATCAGACAATATTTTGGTGCTGCTGCCGATATTATTCCAACCCTGAGCGGTATTTTTGACCTGGTGTTCATTGATGCCGACAAGATCAATTACGCATTGTACTACGACCTGGTATTCGACCGGGTACCGCAAGGCGGGTTCATCTTGGTTGACAATGTACTGTGGAGCGGCAAAGTGGCCGAAACAGGTACTGGCGATAAAGACACCGAGGCCCTCAAGGCCTTTAACCAAAAAATCGCCGCCGATCCGCGGGTGACGCAACTCATCCTCTCGGTTCGTGACGGCATCACCATCATCCGCAAAAACTGACCAGCAAGATGCGCATTTTAACCACCCTCCTTTTGTTTCTTTTGGTGAAAACCAGCTTGTTTGCCCAAGGCAGTGAGCTCAAAAAGGCCTACGTTGAAAAGTACAAATGGCTGGCCGTTGAAAACATGCACCGAACGGGTGTTCCTGCCAGCATTACCCTGGCGCAAGGACTTTTGGAATCGGGTGTTGGTCAAAGTCCGTTGGCCACCGAAGCCAACAACCATTTCGGCATCAAATGCCACAAAGAATGGACGGGACCAACCTTCACCATGGACGATGATGAAAAAGACGAGTGTTTCCGCAAGTATGCCTCGGTGCTTGACAGCTACCTCGACCATGCTGCCTTTTTGAAGTCGCGCCCTCGTTATGCCGACCTCTTCAAACTCGACATCACCGATTACAAAGGCTGGGCAACGGGCTTAAAAGCAGCAGGATATGCCACCAACCCCAATTACGCTCCTTTGCTCATCAAGCAAATCGAAGAATTATCGCTCGCGCAATTCGACCTCATCAATCCTACCCAATTGGCGGCCATGCGTGGGCAAGAGGTGAAACCCGAACCGAAGCAAAAGGTAGCCGCAGCAGCTGCGCCAAGCGCTGTGCCTTGTAAGGAAGGTGTTTTCAAAAACAACAAAGTAAAGGTGGTATGCGCCAAAGCCGGTGATTCGCCCATGAGCATTGCTGAGCAGTACGGGCTGTACCCTTACCAGATTTTGAAGTACAACGATTTGCCTGAAGAAGCACGCTTTGCAGAAGGGGAGCTGGTTTATCTCGAGGCCAAGCGCAAACGTGCCCAAGTAGCCGAACATGTGGTGGGTGAATACGAAAGCATCCGCGATTTGAGTCAGCGTTACGGCATCAGCACGTCGGCGATCCGCCGCAAAAACCAATTGCGCCCATCGGAAGAATTGGCAGCCGGCGAAACCGCCTACCTCATCAACAAACGATCCGACAAGCCCAAGGTACGTACCTTGGCCGAAATTGAGACCCTGCGTTCGGAGCGTGATCGCCGTGAGGCTGCCATGAAAAAGCCCGAAAAGCCAGTGACTGTTCCTGCGAAGAGCAGTCCCGCCTATGCCGCACCGATTGAAAAAACCAAGCCCATAGCGGCTGAGGTGAATGAAAGCAAGCCGGCACTCGACATCAAACTACCCGATGCCGAACCTGTGCGCGATACAGTGGCTGCAACCCCCAAACCTGCAGCTCCTGCTACCAAACCCGAAGTGAAACCCGCACCCGAAATCAAGCCCACACCCACTCCTGACAAGCCCAAAGAAACACCTCGAGAAAAGGTGTCGAGCGATGAGCAGCCAGCACCAACGACAACTGGCCCTAAAAAGCACTTGGTGGTCAAAGGCGATACGCTCTTCAACATCTCGCGCCGTTATGGACTCACCGTGGCCGAGTTGCGCAGCCTCAACAATTTGAGCGAGGCCGACGCCATCAAGCTGGGCATGGAACTCATCGTTTCGAAATGAGTGCAGTAGAAGTCAACGGCAAACGTTTTGTGCCTTACCTGCCCGAAGCCGAATTGCAGGCCCGGGTAGCACAGCTGGCCGACCGCCTCAACCGCGAGTTGGCCGACAAAGACCCGGTTTTTTTGGCGGTGCTTAACGGGGCATTCATGTTTGCTGCCGATATTTTCAGGCGCATGAGCATTCCCTGTGAAATCAGTTTTGTGAAGTTGGCCTCTTACAGCGGCATGCGTTCGAGCGGCAGCATCCGTGAATTGATTGGCTTAAACGAAGGCTTGCGAGGCCGCCATGTGGTGGTGATTGAAGACATTGTAGATACCGGCAACACCTTGGTGGCCCTTTTGGCAGCGCTCGAAGCCCGTGAACCGGCCGCCATCGAAATTTGCACCTTGCTCAGCAAGCCCACCGCCCACCAGCACCCCATGCACTTACACTATGTGGCCATGGAAGTGCCCGAGCATTTTTTCCTTGGTTACGGCCTCGATTACGACGGACATGGCCGCAACTTGCCTACGCTGTATCATTTGGCTGAAGGGTGAAGACTAATTTACCCCTCGAAAGCTAAACCTTTTCAGTAAAACCCCGCACCAACCCATACTGCGCAGCGCCATACGTCAGCATGATCCAAAAGCCTGCGAGCGGAATGGGTGCTGCAAATTTGTTAATGGCCAAAAGGGCATCGCTCAGCATGAAGCAGGAGGCGCCCAAAACGAGCCAATTTCGGCCAGGCTGCTGGTTGCCAAAGTGCAAGGCCGAAAGTACCATCAGGCTGATGGCGCCCACATAAATAGTTACTGGCAACTTTAAATCGCCCAAGACGGGGAACAACCACCACAACATGCCCACTGCCACCGCCAAAACAGGCAATGCCCAAAACGGATTTTGGCGCAGCAAGCTGGGTTGATTGCTAGACATTTTGGTAAAACTTTGCGCATAACTGAGCTGGGCGAGCAGAAAAGAACCAAGACCGGTCATGAAAAACAGCGGCTCATTGCCTTTGATCAACAACACATCGCCTATCCAAGAAAGTACCAGTCCGGCCGCCATCCAACGTTCACCAGCCTGCCAGGGATGCTGTGCGCGCAGGTAAAACCAAACAGCCAACAAGGGCATCAACAAGCTTTTGGTAGGGGCGTGCAAGCCTGCCCAGCCAAACAAATGGGTGCCGAGGTGTAACACCAGCACAGCCAAGAATGCGTATTCAAAGGCTTTTTTCATCTTCCTTGCTTTCAAGTTTTAGGCGCATGATTGCCCAAGCCGAGCCCCAGGCCACCACCGCCACCACCAGCACCCAAGGCATGCTGCGCATGGCCGGAAAAAGCAATAACAAGGCCCCGGCACACAGTGCCAAGCGCAACAATTCGTAGCTGCGGGCTTTGGGCTGCAGCTCCATGAGTTGCCCTAAAGTGGCCGAGTTGTAAAAAATCAATACCGCCATGAGTGCTTTTTCCCAGCCGTTGAAGGCATCGAGGTTAAACAAAAAGTAGCTGGTTCCGCCGAGCAACAGGGCGTATTGCACCAACACATATACATTGAGCGGCGTACTTACCGTGCGGTCGAATTTGTGGTAATCGGGGGCCACTTCGCGGGGGGCACGGTAGCCGCCCAGCTCCTCGGGCAGCCAGCCGGGTTTGCCAAAAAGCACCAGCCACTTGTTGCGAAACCCTTTCACGCGGCGGAAGTCCTCCCAAATATTGCCCACATGCTGCACCTGGGCATACACGGGGTTCCAACTGTTGAGGGGCGAGGTGATGCCGTAATGCGGGGCCTCTTCTTCTTGCTGAAAAGTACCAAACAGCCGGTCCCAAATAATGAGCGAGCCCGCGTGGTTTTTGTCGATGTATTTGGGGTCGCGGCCGTGGTGCACCCGGTGGTGCGAGGGTGTGTTGAACACATACTCGAGCCAGCCCATGCGGCCGATGTATTGGGTGTGTATCCAAAACTGGTAGAGTGTATTGTAGGCGGCCAGCACCAAAAACCAGTGTGGATCGAAACCCACCAAGGCCAGTGGCAGGTAAATGATGGAAGTAACAAACTTTTGCAGGGCGCCTTGCCGCAGGGCCACCGAGAGGTTGTACTCCTCGCTTTGGTGGTGCACTACATGTCCAGCCCAAAACAAATTCACCTCGTGGCTCCAGCGGTGGGCCCAGTAGTAGCTAAAATCGACCAGCAAAAACAGCAGCACCAGCCAATACCATGCGGTAGGCACGGTAAACAATCGGAAATATTCGTACACCCCGTAGTACAATCCCACGGTAAACACCTTCGCAAACACCCCGCTCACCTGCTCGGTAATGCCGCAGCTGATGTTGGTAAGGGCGTCGTTGAGGCGATAAACGCCTTTTTTGGCAAATCGATCGTAAAAAACCTCTATGCCAATGAGGATGAAAAAGATGGGTATAGAAAGGACAATCGGGTTCAATGCCATGTTGATTTGTGTAACGGAAGGTGTAAAATTTACTTTTGCCGTGCTTTTGCGTAAATTTGCAGCTTAAATTTCAAAATCGAATGGCAAATTCACTGCTTTTCATTGGCAACATCGGCGGAGGTGAGCTGATTGCAATTCTTTTCCTCATCATCCTGTTCTTTGGTGCCAAGCGCATTCCTGAGCTCGCCCGTGGTTTGGGCAAGGGCATCCGCGAATTCAAAGACGCTTCTGCCGGCATCCGCCGCGAAATTGAAGAGGGTGCCACCACCCCCGCTCCCAAAGAAGAGAAAAAAGACTAATCACCTTGAAGGCATACACCCAACTGGCCGACATTCAGGCCGACCTGCGTGCGGGCCACCTCAGCTGTGCGCAGCTGGTGGAGGGCTATTTGCAGCGCATTGCAGCCCGTCCTGAAATCAACGCTTTTCTCGAGGTTTTTGAAGCCGACATCCGCGAGCAAGCTGCTGCTACCGACGCTGCTATAGCGCGGGGCGAGTGGCAGCCTTTGACCGGTCTGGTGTTGGGCATCAAAGACAACATCGCGTACAAAGGTCACAAGTTCAGTGCCTCCTCCAAAATACTCGAAGGCTTTGAGTCGCTCTACTCCGCAACGGCCGTAGAACGCCTCCAAGCTGCCGGCGCCATGATCATTGGGCGCCTCAACTGCGACGAATTTGCCATGGGTTCTTCGAACGAGAATTCGGCATTCGGCCCTGTACTTAATCCCCTCAATACCGATTACGTTCCCGGCGGTTCGTCGGGCGGATCGGCTGCCGCTGTGGCTGCTGGTTTCTGCCACGCCAGCCTGGGCACCGATACAGGTGGTTCTATCCGCCAGCCAGCTGCCTATTGCGGTTTGGTGGGTCTCAAGCCCACTTATGGCCGCATATCACGCCATGGCCTCATTGCTTTTGGCTCGTCGTTCGACCAAGTAGGTGCCTTCACCCATTCGGTAGAAGACAATGCCCTGCTTACCCAAATCATGGCCGGTGCCGATGCGCACGACACTACCTGCGCTCGCCGCGAAGTGGGCCATTACCTGCCGTTGGCTGCCGGCAAAAAATACCGTTTTGCGGTGCTCAAAGAAATCATGGGCGGCGAAGGTATCGACCCCGAAATGTATGCAGCTTTCGTTCAAAAGATTGAGGCACTCAAGGCGGCCGGTCATGAGGTGGTGGAAGTTTCATTCCCCTACTTGCCCTACACCATTCCGGCCTATTACATCTTGGCCACGGCCGAAGCCAGCAGCAACCTCTCGCGTTACAGCGGGGTGCACTATGGTTACCGCAGTGCCAATGCCACCGATTTGGAGAGTACCTATAAAAAATCACGCACCGAGGGATTTGGTGCTGAGGTAAAGCGCCGCATCATGCTGGGTACTTTTGTGCTGAGCGAGGGCTATTACGACGCGTACTATGGTCGTGGCCAAAAGGTGCGCCGCATCCTGCGCGACAAAACCCTGGAGATTTTGCAGCAGGCCGATGGTATTTTGTTGCCCACTACCACGGGAACTGCCTTCCGTTTTGGTGAGAAGAGCGACGACCCCATCCAAATGTACCTCGAAGACATTTTCACGGTTTTGGCCAACCTCACCGGTATGCCTGCCATTTCGTTGCCTTTTGCCAGCCACAGCAATGGTTTGCCCTTGGGCTTGCAGCTATTGGCCGCACCTTTTGAAGAAGCAGCCCTCTTTGCCATGGCTGCCGAAGCCCAAAAAGCCTGAGCATGGCGGGTGCGCAACCCCTGCTAAGCATTATTACCGTTACCTACAATGCTGGGGCGGTGCTGCAACGCACCCTCGATTCGGTAGCAGCCCAAGACTATCCCTTCATAGAGCATGTGCTCATCGATGGCGCCTCTAAAGACAACACATTAAGCTTGTTGCAGGCCCATGCAGTGCAATTGCCCCGCACGGTTTTGTTATCGGAGCCCGATAAAGGCCTTTATGATGCCATGAACAAAGGTTTGGGACGCGCCACTGGCGATTACGTTCTCTTTTTGAATGCAGGTGATGAGCTGGCTGACGGCCATATCCTCACGGAAATTTTTGCGTCGGCGGCCGATGCGGATGTTTACTACGGCCATGCCTTGCGTGTGGATTTGGATGGCAATCCCAAAGGTCTGCGTGAACCGTTGCCACCCGAAAAGCTGAGCTGGAAAAGTCTGCAATGGGGCATGAGTGTTTGTCACCAGGCTTTTATTGTCAAGCGCAGCCTGGTCGTCAACTACGATTTGAACTACCGCATTTGTGCCGATATAGATTGGATGATCCGCACCTTGAAGCAAGTACGCACCACCCATTTTACCGGTGGCGTGGTTTGCCGCTTTTTGTTGGATGGTTTATCGAGTAAACGCCGCAAATTGGCATGGAAAGAACGGTTTAAGGTGCTGGCCAAGCACTATGGATGGTTGCCGAATTTTTTGAATCACACCTGGATAGCCGTACGTTATCTACTACGGAAAAACCCCTAATGCAATAGTCCACCCCCAGCAAAAATTTAGTGTAGGAAATGTGAAGACGAGAGGCTATTTTTGTAACAAGCATTATTTACTTTACAAAATCCTCCATTCTTAAAAGGATTTAATCATGTCTATTTGTAAAAAAAGCCAATGGCAAGCCTTTAGCCAGACGTTGTGTGCAGTTTTCACTTGCATCATGTTCATTTGGTCTAACCCAATGCAGGCACAGATTCCAGCGGTGATTCCAACCAATAACCTCATTGGGTATTGGCCATTGGACAGCAACTTTCAAAATGCATATTCTAGTTCACATCATGGTACCAATTCTGGCGCTGTTCCTGCTATTGGTAGGGGCGGATTAGGAACTGTAGGCATGCGTTTTAACGGCGTCAATCATTTTGCCACCCTTCCTTCAAGTGTCATGAGCCAAGTTACTGGCTCATTCACGGTAAGCTTTTGGTTGCGTGCCGACTCGCTGGTGCCTAATAATCTGGGTTATGATCCCATTAACGACCGATCAAACTCTATTTGGAATTTCAGATTCCGCTTGATGTTTGGCCAAACAAACTTTGCCACCTACAGCCCCGATAGTTCTTACATGGATCACATCAATGCCAACTCACAATTACCGCGTGCTGCTGGTCCTTATCCGAATCCGGATGGCTGGGTACATTACGTATTGGTATATGCTGGCACTGCTTCTTCGGGTGTAATGAGACTTTACTACAATGGTCAACTCACCGGTGTTTCGGCAACAACAAGTTTGATGTCGTGAGCTAGGCCTATCAACATAGGCAGAGGCATATCACCTACCATGCCAATGGGCTATGGCTTTTTTGGGGGAACTTTAGATGAAATTGCAATTTGGAACAGGGCGCTTACGGCGATTGAAATCCAAAACATTTACAATAGTTGCGTATTGGCAATCACCAACCAGCCAGCAAATCAAAGTGTGGCCGTTGGCAATACAGCAAGTTTCACAGTAATCCCTGCAAATGCCAATGCAACCATTCAATGGCAGATAGACACGAGTGGTCAATGGATGAATTTGGTGAATGCAGCTAACATTACTGGGGCGAATAGCACCACCCTCAACATAGCAAATATTGGCAGGACGCTCAATGGCGCACGATTCAGAGCCTTTATTTCGGATGCTTCCTGCACAGGCCCATCACAAGAAGTTTTGCTGAATGTAAGCTGTACGGCCTTGGTCTTGCAAAGTCCGGCTTCGAGCACCCAAACAGTTGGCACCAACGCTTCATTCACTGCGGCAACGTTAATGCCAGGAGCACAGTTTCAGTGGCAAGCTGATGTAGGCGCTGGCTTTCAAAACTTGTTAAACTTTGGCCAGTATGCAGGAGTAACCACCTCTACGCTTATCGTAAACAACCTCACCCGACAAAATAATGGTCATCGTTATCGTTGCTTGATCAGCTACCTCGGCTGTACCGATACCACCTTGGCAGCCACAATGAATGTAACATGCGAGGCTATTTTCACTTCGCAGCCAGCCGACTTTAACGGTGTAGTGGGAGGCAATGCCAATTTTAATGTAAATTCAGTAGCGGGAGCCACTTATGCATGGTACATGAATGCTGGTTTTTCATTCAACCTCATTAACAATGGCGGGCAATTTAGCGGAGCCAACACGGCGAACCTGTCTATTAGCAACTTAAATTTGAGCAACAACAATACAGGATTCATTTGCATTGTTAGCAGTGACGGCTGCAGCGATACGTCGGCACTGGCCATGTTACGCGTAACAACTTCAACCAGCACAGTTGAAGTAAACAAGGTAGCTTGGCAGGTATACCCAAATCCAGCTAAAAATAACTTTACCCTTGATTTATCCGATCAACCCAAACCTGTTTTGGTGCGTATCAGCGATTTGGCAGGGAAAGTTCATTTTGAGGAAATTCTTCATCCTGGCAAGCACGATTATTCGGGTGGTAACTTGTCATCAGGCTTATACTTTATAGCGGTTGGCGACACCTACCAACGCTTGGTCTTGCAAAACCAATGAGTTCGGATTTGTTTTAATTGTTCCGACTTTCTTGGTTTTTTGTTTTCACAGATTTTGAAAACACAAGCACTGGCCGATTTTTCTTCGTAGTATCATGCTGCAGTTGCCATTAATGGTATCAAACAAGCTAATCCACTTGCAATCGGTCAAAAACACAGCACTTTTATAGGCTTTTTATACATTTGCACCGATGAAAGAAAAAGCGAGGAAGCAAGAAATCCTGGACTATCACAGCCAGGGTCGCCCCGGAAAAATTGAAGTAATTCCCAGCAAGCCCACCAGCACCCAGCGCGATTTGGCCATAGCCTATTCGCCAGGGGTTGCGGAGCCTTGTTTGGAGATCGAACAAAACGTTGAAAACGTATATAAGTACACAGCGAAAGGCAATTTGGTTGCCGTAATTTCCAATGGAACGGCCGTGCTGGGCTTGGGCGATATTGGTCCCGAAGCCTCCAAACCCGTGATGGAAGGCAAGGGCTTGTTGTTTAAGATTTTTGCCGATATCGACGTATTCGACATTGAGTTGAATGTAACCGATGTAGCTGAGTTTGTGCGCACCGTCAAGGCCATGGAGCCCACTTTTGGTGGCGTGAACCTCGAAGACATCAAAGCCCCCGAGTGTTTTGAAATTGAGCAGCGTTTGAAGGAGGAAATGAACATCCCCATCATGCACGACGACCAGCACGGCACGGCCATCATTTCGGGTGCTGCTTTGTTGAATGCTTGCGAATTAGCCGGCAAGGCGTTGGGCGACATCCGCATGGTGATTAATGGGGCTGGGGCTTCGGCCATCAGTTGCGGCCGTTTGTTTGTATCGCTGGGTGTGAAACGCGAAAACATCCTGATGCTCGACTCAAAAGGCACTTTGCGGACCAGTCGCACCGACCTCGATGCCAATAAGCTCTTTTTTGCTGTTGACACCCAACTTGAAACGCTCGAAGAAGCCATGCGTGGTGCCGATGTGTTTGTGGGTTTGAGTAAGGGCAACATCGTATCGCAAGACATGATTCGCTCCATGGCGCCCAATCCGATTGTGTTTGCCCTCGCCAATCCGAATCCCGAAATTCCGTACGACGAGGCCATGGCGGCACGCGAAGACATCATCATGGCTACGGGCCGCAGCGACCACCCCAACCAGGTGAACAATGTGCTCGGTTTCCCATACATTTTCCGCGGCGCACTCGACGTACGTGCCACCCGCATCAACGAAGAAATGAAGCTGGCAGCAGTGCGTGCCTTGGCCGAGCTCACCAAAAAACCAGTTCCCGAAGTGGTGAACCTGGTTTATGGGGAGAAGAATATCCAATTTGGCAGAAATTACATCATCCCCAAGCCCTTTGATCCACGACTCATTTACACCGTATCGCCGGCAGTAGCCAAGGCAGCCATGGAATCGGGGGTGGCCAAACACCCAATTACCAATTGGGAGGCTTACCACCTCGAACTCAAAAAGCGTTTGGGGCTCGATGAGAAGTTCATGAACATGCTCACCCAGCGGGCCAAACGCGAACCCAAAAAAGTGGTTTTTGCCAACGCCGACAGCTTCAAGGTGTTGAAAGCAGCACAAATCACTTGTGAAGAAGGCATAGCCAAACCCATTTTGTTGGGCGAAGAAAAGCTCATCCGACAAATTGCCGAAGAAAATGGACTCGATATCAGCAACATGCCCATCATCGATCCCTTTGTGCCAACACCCCGCTTCGAAGAATATGCAGAGGTTCTATTCGAAAAACGGCAGCGCAAGGGGATTACTTTGTACGATGCCCGCAAGCTGCTGATGAACCGCAGTTATTATGGCTGCATGATGGTAGAAGCAGGTGAAGCCGATGCCTTTGTGTCGGGTATTACCCGCAAATACGCACACGCCATGAAACCTGCTTTGCAAGTAATTGGCGCCGAACCAGGAGTTGGTAGGGTTTCGGGCATGTACATCATGCTCACCAAACAAGGTCAGTATTTCTTCAGCGATACTTCGGTAACCCCTAACCCAACGGTTGACGACATTGTCGACATCACCATCAGTACCGCCAATGCAGTAAAGCGGTTGGGAATCAAACCGGTTGTTTCGCTTTTGAGCTATTCGAATTTTGGATCGGTAGAGGGCGAAGTACCCCGCAAGATGGCGCAAGCAACGGCCATTCTCAAAGAGCGTTACCCGGGTTTGTTGGTTGATGGCGAGATGCAAGCCAACTTTGCGCTCAACAACGAAATGCTCAAGGAAAATTTCCCGTTCAGCGAGTTGGTCGGCCACGAAGTAAATACCTTCATTTTTCCCGACTTGGCATCGGCCAATATGTCGTACAAAATGCTCCAAAGTTTTGGTGCCGCCGAGGCCATTGGACCGGTATTGATAGGTCTCAAAAAACCAGTACACATCCTGCAACTGGGCTCAACAGTACGTGAAATTGTTAACATGGTGACCATTGCAGTGGTCGACGCGCAAACCCGGGGAAAATAATGATTGCTTACCTCAGCGGCCGTATTTTATTCAAAAACCCTACTTCGCTCATCATCGATGTGAACGGAGTAGGGTATGAAGTGCACATTTCGCTCAACACCTACGGCAAATTAGGTGATGGCGAAGCTGTTCGCCTGCATACCTACCTCAGCGTACGCGAAGATGCCCAAGTGCTTTATGGATTTGCCGATGGCCACGAAAAGGAGCTCTTTTTGTTGCTCATTGGGGTGCAAGGCATTGGTCCAAACACCGCCCGTACCATTTTGAGTTATGCCACGCCCGATGAGCTACAGCGCGCCATTGCCAGTGGTAGTGAGGTCGAAATCAGGCGGATCAAAGGAGTTGGTCCCAAAACTGCCCAGCGTTTGATTGTTGAGCTGCGCGATAAAGTAGCCCGATTGGCTGGTTTGCCAACGGGAAGTTCGGGAGTAACCAGCAATAATATGCGCGAGGAGGCGTTAATGGCCTTGGTAACTTTGGGATTCCCCAAACCACAGATGGAAAAAATACTGAACCAGTTGATGCAAGATGCAGCCCAAGCCTACACGGTAGAAGAGCTCATCAAGAAGGCGCTAAGAAGTGTGTAAG
>ERZ1066127.661-NODE-661-length-16506-cov-22.278524_pt1 | contig 16506 bp, 9 predicted proteins | sample MGYA00382774_ERZ1066127 | MGnify/ENA primary metagenome ERZ1066127 (study PRJEB33369, sample SAMEA5778357) | biofilm metagenome | biome: Industrial cooling water; feature: Water cooling tower basin; material: Biofilm | place: United Arab Emirates | collected... | reverse complement strand
ATGGTCTTCAACTTTCAAAGAACTTTTTTTGTGAAAATGTGTACGGTAGTGAAGTTTGTTCAGTAATCAAATAGATGATCCTACAACTTTTACCACAATCGGCAATGATGTCTTTGTCGGCACTACCCGGCAAGGAATAATTAAAATTAGTTCTAATGGTATTCATACTTATTTGAATCGGGGTTTACCAGTTAGAACATCTAATAACGTCCAGAGTTATGGAAGTATTCGTAAACTTGTGTTATTGGAAGGCAACTTATACGCCTCAGTTGCGCCTTTTGACCTTCTAAATGAATCCCTTATTTATCGTTCAATAAATAATGGGGAGAGTTGGCAGCCAATTAAAAATGGATTTACTTCATCAGATATTGCCTCACTACCAGAGTATATTGCTGGTCCATGGGCGATTGGCAGTGATTTATATTTCGCTACGCAGTTTGGACTACTAAAACTACCTAACAATAGCAATTCTTGGCAGCGAATAAGAACACTACCAATATCATGTACCGATTTAGTTGGAACAAAAGATTCATTGTTTGCAATTAGCGAAAAGTCATTATATAACACAACAGATGGCGGTTTTTCTTGGTATCTAGTCAAAAGATTTAGAGGAAATGATGATAATAATGGTTTTAGGAGCCTCCTTTTTTCTGATAATAAAGTATATGTTGGAAATTGGAGTCGAACGAATGAAGCGCGTCAAGTCGATGTGTACAATCTATCTGGCTCCCTATTACAGACTCTTGACCACGATTTTTATGGTGCAGAAGTGCTAAAAATATTTCGTGGATATTTATACGCCGGAACATCAAATAGATGGATTCATAGGATTGCTATTTCACAAGAAACCATAATAGAAGACTTACCCTTATCTCTCAGTGTCAGTGAATCAGGAGTTATTTCGGTACTGCGGGCTGGCGAAAGCCAGCAATACACATTGACAGCCAGAGACAACAGAGATGCACCTGTTCCCGATGCAATCATCAGCGTACAAGATCCCATGTCTCCGCAAGTTCAAACTATTCGTACTTCATCACAAGGCACTGCAAATTATACGGTAACTGTGCCGACCAATACCACGATAGGCACATATACCTTGCGTTTTACGGCTATCAAAGCTGGTTTTGCTGCAAGCAACAGGGTTGAACGAGTAGTCGAAGTGCAAGGCATGGATGCCAGCATTAGCTTGAGTACAAATAGATTAGACTTTGGCGTAACGCGCACGAATACTGCTTCTGTGCGTCAATACCGTGTACAAGCCTCAAATATTCCTTCAAGATTGCGAATCTTATCATCCTCAACTGCGTTTCGCATAAGCACTGAGCAGGGGGCTGGCTTCAGTGATGAATTGAATATAACCCCGCGCAATGGTAGAATTGACACCACTATTTTTGTTCGATTTCTCATGACCATTTCCGGGCGACAATCGGTAGAATTACGCCACCAGATAATGGAGGATGCCAGAGCAGAACAACAACTAACGCTACGAGGAGCATCGTCATCAGACGGCTCTACGCAACTATTCACTATTTCAGGACAAATAATCGGCAATGGTCTTGATGTATCTCGCGTTGAGGTAAATGCAAACGGAACAACAGCATACAGCGACAATCAAGGCAGATACGTTATTGATTCACTTCCAAATGGCGCATATAATGTAACGGCATTTCGTCAAGGAAGCGTATTTACTCCGAGAACAACAGCAACCGTTATTCAGAATGGGAATGTACAAAACATTAATTTTCAAATGAGTGATTCTGCGAGTGTTATAGTCGTTGGTGGCGGTGCGTTTACGGTGGGAAGCGGAATTGATGCGATTGAACTTATGCAAGGTGGTTCGGTAACACAGGTATTCCAAGCAAAACTTGGCGATACCCCGCTACCAAATGCAGACGTAACCTTCCAAATGTTCAATGGTGATAAGTCCTCTCCTTTGATAGACGGCAGAACGGATAATAACGGGTATGTCAGCGTAACATTCAATATCGGCGGTTCGCCCGAAACTCAAGATGATGATTTTGCACGACAAGATGAAGTAGTTGCAGTGCGCTGTACACGTGTTCGAGCCAGCGACGGCATCATTCCTGCTATTCAAAAATCTGCTCAAGGTGAAATGAGAATCCGTATAACTCCCCGCCTTGTTTATCAAAATGCCGGATTTGGCTATCAAGTAGGTGCTTCAGCTTCCCTTGGTACTGGGTTATCAGCTACTGCTGGGCCGTTGTTCAAAGCAAGTCTTAAGGGTCAGTCTTTGTCAGCTGAGGGCTTTGGAGGCGCATTTACAGAGTTCTCACTAATTGCCGCAAACAATACCCTCAGAGAACTTGGATTGAAGAGAAAATGTAATCTAGGTGTTGAAGGGAGCTTAAAGGTTGGAACTGAATTGGACGTTGAACTCGGTGAAGTTGCGAGGCTAAAAGTTACCCCGATACAAGTAGGGGGAGGAGCAAAAAACCAAATACAGAGTATTCAGTCCTTTGTATATCGTGAATTATCGGAACAAGAAAAAGCACTTTTTGCTGGGCAAATATTAGAAACAATTATTCTTGGACAAGCAGCAAATCTCAGCCCTTTTGTGAGAATGTTGATCAATAAAGCTCGTTCCAATAACAGCCAAACTTTGAAAATGAATGGTGTTTTTGATAGTTTTACCGCATCAACACGGGTGGACAACACCGCAAATCTTGACGTTGTAAAAGTTAATTTTGGATTAGGTTTAGGAGATGATGTCACTATTTCAGATGATACTCAATTCAGTATTGCCTCTGTACAGGCCGAGTCTATTGCTGAATATGGTCGAGAACGATTTACTTCACAGCGAAATAATAGCACTATCTTACGAAAATTTGATGCGCTGGCTGGGTCAATTAATTTCGCAGCAATCAGTGGCAATAATCTCTTGTCAGGAGATTTGTATTCCACAAGCAGCTATTTACTTGCAGAAAAATCTTTATTTTTCGGAGACTTAGATGCAAAGCAAGATTTGAGATCGCTTGTCCTATCTTTGCAAACTGGCTCTAACACGGACGATATTGATTTGCTCAAAACGGATTATGTCTTTTTCGGAGATGCGCTTAAAGTATTGCGGGATAAAGAGTTTGTCAAGACTCCAATCTCCTCTTCCTTGCAAACCACCAATTCGCTTTTGCCTGCACTTATTGCAGAAGCAAATAAGAGCAAAAGCCACTATGAAGCCAATACAACGCAGACGAAAGGAAAACAAACATCTCTCTCAATAGGTGTAGAATTCGGTGGGAGATTAGGGGTTGGCGGAGAGTTGGGGCTAAAATTTTCACTACAATCAATTTTCCAAAATTCTTTTTTGAAGCGGCGCAACGCATTTACGTCGAATATATCAGTACCGACGCGGAGTGAATTCTACACTGATGACGTATTTACTCGCAGCAAAAAGGATTGGAAAAAAATCTTTGAAGATTGTTTATTGGCTTTAGTGGATCAAACAAAAGAGGAATTAGTCGCTTTTTGGGAAACCTCTGTCGTACAACCTATCCGTAATGGCACGAAAGCAGTCAAAGATTTTTGTTCCGTCATTGGAAATGGTATTGGCGATGTTTTTGTGCGCATACAACGATTTCCTTCCGACCTTGGTTCTGGTGGAGGAAAACAAGTTGCTCGTTATGTTGCAAATACTTCTTTCGTATCTACTGCTACGGCAAATAAAGAACGTACTGCGACATTAGCATCATCATCTGAGGTTAAAGAAGTTTCTCCAGTAGGCGATATGTACCTTGTACGCTTTGAAAATGCGCAAGGTCGTCTTGCGTCAATATCTACGCCAGCACAGATTAGCTTAATCGTTTCTGATTCTGCGCTTGTGAATGCTGGTTTTTCCTCCTCCGATAGAAATCGTTTACGTTTATACTGGGTAGCAGTTGATACAACACAGCAAACCGTTGAAATTTCTACCCGTATCGTTGGTGATTCGGTTATTGGCATGAGCCAGTTATCGGGAGCATATTTTGCTGGAATTGCAATTCCTCCGGATACAATCAGTCCGGAAATCATTTCCTCAAACCTTGTTAACAATCCTCGTGTTCAGCATTTGCCTATATTTTGGATGCAGGTAAAGGATATTCAATCTGGCATTAACCCTACGTTAAGCACGATAATGATAAACGACGTTCCACAAAGCATTTCTTATCGCCCGGACTTAGGACAGTTTACTGTGGAGCGACCAACCAATGTCCGCAGTGGTCAAAACGTTATTTCCGTGAGCATCCATGATAGAGCAGGTAATGTTGTACAATCAGCATTCACATTCATTATTTCTTCTACTGCATCAATTCAATCTCCACTTGCAATTAGACCAATAACGCCAGTTCAGACTTCAGTAAATACGCCTGTTAGCAGTAGAATAATTCTTGATGGAAATGCAACAGTTTTTTCAGCAAGCTCAAGCAATCCCGCACTTATTCCACCCACAAACGTCAGCGTCTCCGGCACAGGCACAGAGCGCACGATGACCATCACACCCGCACCAAATCAAACGGGCAACGCACAAATCACGCTCACTGCCAGCAATGGTAGTCAAAATGCAAGCCAAACGTTTAGCGTTAGCGTTGGTGCTGGACAGGCACTACAAACAGGCTTCCGCCTCCTCACCCCCCAAAACAGAGCCACCAATATCTCCCCCGCAAGCATCACCTTCCGTTGGGCTTCAGCGCCGTCGTCATCATTCTACAATTTCCAAATTGCAACAGACCCTTCATTCATTCATACTCTTCTCAACGAACACTATACCGACACAACTCAGACATTTACGGGCTTTCATCTCAATCGCTGGTATTTCTGGCGGGTGCGTCCTTTGGGCGGGGATTGGTCGCCTGTGTGGTCATTTTACACCGGTACACTGTCCACACAAACAGCACCCTTTAGCAATACGACAGTACAAAATGCTTCAGCGCAGCTTTCTTCCCAGATACCAAGCACTATCCGCCAGTCCTATCAGCAAAACAACGGGGAATATTTGAATGTTCTGACGCTCACACAGCATCCGAACCCCTTCAGCCACACCACCACACTCGAATATCTTCTGCCCCGCGATGCCAACGTCCGCATGGATATTTGCAATATGCTGGGGCAAACGCTCATCACGCCCGTACACGGTCGGGAAGAAGCGGGCTTGCATTCGGTGAATGTAGAAATGAACTCATTTCCAAGTGGTGTGTATGTCGTGCGCTTGAATGTCGGTGGGGAGGTGCTGACGCGGCAGATGACGCTGATACACTAAGGGACGCATGATAAGGAGATACAAATGTCGTATTCTCACATTCTCATTATCTTTGGCGAGCAGTCTCTTGTGCCGTTTATTGACACTCTTCTTGCTGACAAGTACAACGTGAGGAACGATATTGCCTTGAAGACTGACGTGGTATTACTACTGAATTTGCGGATGCAGGGAATGAATATGCTGATCAGTTATCGGCAAAAGTATAAGAATTACTGGAAAGCGGAGATGACGGCAAAATTTTGTTTCTCCGCGGCAAAGCACCGTCTCTATAGACTAAGGCTTTGTTTTACTTCGACGTGTAGAGCAGCCGCACCCGTAGTTTGCGCATCGACAAGGCAGATTGATATTTTGTCGTTTCGTGATTTAGTGAAAATTCACTAGCCAATACTCATTAAAAGTGTTTTGCACATTCACTAAAGTTGGGATATACCTCCCAAGTCTTTTTGTTACCAACAATAATACAATGCCTTTTGGCGCGACTCACGGCTACATTCACCAGATTGGGTCTTTTAGAAGCCCAATCTTTAGCTCCTGGTTTTTGAGGATCACCACCAAGAACAAAAATGACAACATCAGCTTCTCTTCCTTGAAACGAATGAATAGTCCCAATGGTATTACTAGGCTGCTCATACAACAGCTGTTTGAGATTATCTTCAACATCACGAAATGGAGTGATGATAAAAATATCTTTTCTATCTATGCCATTTTGCATAAGTCGATTTAGCACGGATTGTACTTTCTTTCCTTCTTCATGGATCCAATGACCTTTATTATTAATATTTTCTTGGTAAGAAACATCTATCCAAATGGATTTTATCGAAGTGGATTCACGGGGAGGTGTGCCGAAAATCATTAGTCCATTATAGGCAATTTTGTTTGAAATACTAAACATCGGTTCTTCGCATCTTCTGTGAACTCGAAGGGGCAAACCAACCCATAATTCTGTATTATATCCTGTGCGATCTACTGAGGGTAGTATTGTACCAAGCCGATTAGTACGATCGGCTAGTTCTTGAGTAGATGTCTTCGCAGGCATCCATGCTTCTTGAACTTTATAGTGTCGGCGAAGAATAGACTGTACGCTCTTGGGAACGTTGATCACAGGCTCTAATTGCAAAGGGTCACCGACAATAATAGCCCTCTGCGAACGCCATAATGCACCGACGGCAGCTTGCGGGGTTGCTTGACCTGCTTCATCAATCAACAACCACCCTAGTGATTCTTTGCCTAACCCCTTAAATAAGCGGTCAAATGATGCAAAAGTTGTAGAAATGACAGGTACGACAAAAAATAATGTCTGCCATGCAACAAGAACAATATTTAACGATGATTTAGATGGAAATTCGCCAGCGAGAATGCGTGATAATGCACTCAGATTTTGTTCAATAATACCCGCATTTGCCTGAATAAACGCCTTATGTAGTTGTAGTGCTTCTAGAAAGACCTTTGTTCTTGCTTCATTCCATACCTTATCAGCCCAAGGCGAAGAAAGTTCTCGCTCGCTTTGTTTCTCATCCCATAATTCTTTATTCCAAAGACTACGTGTGGGAAATGATGAACCGAGCATAATTTCTGCCTTTGAGAGAATCTCATTCACATTATCCAGTTTCTTTCTTAAATCTTGATATGCAGCGTCTAAAGCATCGAGTTCTTGTTCAATTGCTTGCAGAGTATTCCTTTGCTCTTGTACTCCCAGTTTGGCAAAATTGAATTGTTGTTCTGCCTCTGCAGTCTGTTTTGCCAAAATCTCACCGCGCTGTTTCCATTGACGATAATCTTTGCCAAATGAAATAATACATTGCCAAAAACCAGGGCGAAGATGGTGGTGGTGTATTTCTGTGTTGCGAGCAACTTGAAGTCCTTCTTCAGCTTTTGTTAGTGTTTTTTCTGCATCATGAACTTGGTGCAATACACTTTGTCGAGTTTGCACTTTCACTGCATAATCATTTCGATTGATGTTAATTTCATTTTCCAACTGTATCATTTTTTTATACGCATCAAATATCTCCCCACGCTCTTGTCGCAGACGTTGCTCTTCTTCACACACACGCTGAAATTTTGCAACGGCATCCTGCCAAGAAATCACTGATTCCGTGTTGTTATTACCAGATTCTCTTGGCGGTGTAGTATTGTTGGATCTGTCCGTATCTTCAGAAAGTGAGTTATAAGTTGCTCTGTTTCCATATGCAATAGTTTTAAGGTAGGAAAGAAAACCTTGTGTCTTTTTCTTGTTATTGTCCCATAGAAAATAATCCTGAAAATTTTTGCGATTTTCCCTTTTTCCCAGCCACGCTGCCGTGAGCGACCACGAGTCTTCCCCTAATAGATTCGTTGCAAATTCTCGAAAATAATCTCCATACTCATACCAAGACGGATCAATCGCTTCTAAAGCAGGAATTTCACGAGTAATATTTTCCACCGCACCGTTATTTGAAGAGGCAACAACAATTTCATATCCGGTAAATTCTGGTTTCAAACATTCGACCAGATATTGTGTATTTGACACAGAAGTTAATGTATTAGAAGGGGCAAAAGCATCTGCCGGATTCTGCAACGTTGCAAGTTTTTTTGCGCGTTCAACAACGATACCAGCAATAATATCACGCAATAATGTTGTTTTGCCTGTTCCTGGCGGACCATTGATAGGAAAAATGCCTGCGTCGCTAGAAAGTTGTTGCAAAGCGGCATTCACAGCAATCTGCTGACTCAAGACCAACGGCTGTTCGACGGCACTTGCCCACCGTCCAGACGGGAAGATACGGGGCATAAGCAGCTTAAATACTGTTTGAATGTTTTCTTTTTGACGAATATCTTGGCGCTGAAAGGTATTTATTTCGACTTCAGACGCAAGATAGGTTTTAAGGGCTTTTCCAATAGCATTTTGATTGTCGGCTTCTATTTTTTTTGCAATACTATCTAAATCGTTCAGAAAAAAACTATTGATAAAATCTTGCTCATCAACCTCGTATTCTCGTTGTTTTTTTATTTCTTTCGTTCTTATACGAATGATTATTTCGGGTATAAAATTTTGTATTCCCAATCGGCCTATCATACTACGGGTACAAAATTCTATATCGCTGAATGCCAATACTCGACCTATATTTTTGCCTTGTGCAGATAAAGATTGCCCGGCTGTATCATCTGCTTTAACAGAAAACATTGTGCTAAACCTCAATTTTTCCGCGCCCTCCATATTTTCGTACCCTTCTAACCATTCGGCTTCGTCGTGACTGGTGTTAAGAGTCTGTCCCACTGCCCACGCACAGGAAGAAAGTGTAAATGAATCAAATAAGGGTCTTCCTTCATCAGTAACCTCAAAAGAACATACACACGTTTGTCCTGTCGGAGGCTTTTGGTATTCGGCATCATCATCAAATCCGATTTTTTCTTCAAGAAGCTGCTGAACAGCTTTAACTTCATAGATTCCGCAATAAATCGTATATCGCTTTACTGGTTCTCCATTAGTAGGCTTATCTTTGCCTTGAAGTGTCCGCATTTGCTCACTGGTTTCTTTATTCCAAGGTAACACCGTTGTAGAGGTGAGTTTAGGGCTGTCTTTCGAGGAAATTGTTTGTGTATTAAATAGCTCTACTGCTTTCCAATAACGGAGAATTTGACTTTGCAGTGATAGTTGTTGGTTGATTAGTTCAGTCATAATAATGGTTTGCCAGAAATTGATATTTGTTTCCTTTGATATATCTCCTCTACCTCACCACCTGCAACGACCGTATCGTCTGCTCCACGCCAACACGGAGGCGATAATAATACTGTCCGCTCGGCAAATGGCGCACATCCACCGGAACAACATAATTTCCTGCACCTTGGCGCTCTTCGATGAGCGTCATTAAACGCATTCCCAAAGCAGAATACAGTTCCAAGCGCACATCGGCAGGAGTGCTGAGAGTGTAGTGGATGCTGGCTGCATCGGCTATTGGATTGGGAAATAGCGAAAGCCTGTGATTTGGGTTAATATTTTCCTGCGCAGAAACACTGGTTGTAATTGCAAGTGGAGTACGAAAGAGACCACCTGCAGCTGTCCCGACGTATAATACCTGCCCTGTCCAAATAAAAGTGTTGATAGCGCCGACACTTAAACCAGTAGGAATACCATTACTGGTTTGGGTCCAAGTTGAACCATTATTTGTGGAAACAAAAATGCGACCACCGAAATTGGTGCAGGTTCCGGCAAAAAGATTCGATTTCCCAAGTGCGAATAATATAGTAGGATTTATTATAGTTGATAATGAATTCCAAGTATTTATGATATTTCGGTTTACCAATAAACCACTAGTTCCACAAGCAATTCCTGATGTACCGTCAAAGAAAATTCCAAACAAATCATTGCCCAATATCACGGGACGTAAAATAGCTCTATTATTGGTGCTTGCAAATAATTGCCACGAATTACCATTGTCATTGCTTACATAAGTATCTCGCTGACTGAAAACGAATAGTCGCGTACCATCTGATATAATGGAAGTTGCTGAGCGAGCAAAGAGAGTATTAGAAATATTCTGCCAAGTAGCACTATTATTTGTAGAACGCAAAACATCACCTCCACTGATGATATAAACCCAATCACGATGGGTAATGACAGCCGTTATCGTTGTCGCTGTGCTTGCACCTACCCATGAATTACCTAAATCTACACTTGTTAGAAGGCTTCCACGAGCAATGGCAAAAATGTTGGTACTATTTGCCGCCAATCCTGATACACTAAGATTCGTTCCCAGACCATTATTAGCGACACTCCATGTTGTGCCATTGTCAGAACTGCGGAAAATACCACTGCCATTCGTACCGACAAATAGGGTGTTACCGAAAACTTCAAGGCAAGATATATTTCTATCACCTAGGGCATTTACTTTTTGCCACAGAATTTGAGACGGATTGATTGTGGATTCAGATTCTGTAACATAGCTTGCAGTCCAACCAGTGGTGCCTACAAACGCATCAGAGGTAAATCGAATAAGTATTACACCACTACTTGAGGCTACTGACCCGGGCAATGTTGAACCGCTAAATCTTCCAAGAACACGGTCATTGATTGTCGAACCGTCATAGATTGTAACAAAATCTACATTTTGCTCGGTATTAAAGCGAGTAAAAGATAGCGTGATCCGACGACCTCCTGAAGGCTGAATAAGCCAACGACAATCTAAATTATCGCTGTACACATCGCCGGAAATTCTGTCGCTGAATGTCCCGGTATTTGCAGTCAGTGTTTGAGTGCCAGAGCAGGTTTGTCCACGTAATTCATTCTGAATGAAAGTGATAAATAGCGCTAGAAGAAGAAAATATTTTTTCATAACAGTCTCCAATTTTGGATTTTCCTTGATTCCAAGGGTTAGAACTAAAAAAATTACCTCACCACCTGCAATGACCGTATCGTCTGCTCCACGCCGACACGGAGGCGGTAATAATACTGTCCGCTCGGCAAATGGCGCACATCCACCGGAACAACATAATTTCCTGCACCTTGGCGCTCTTCGATGAGCGTCATTAAACGCATTCCCAAAGCAGAATACAGTTCCAAGCGCACATCGGCAGGAGTGCTGAGAGTGTAGTGGATGCTGGCTGCATCGGTACAGGGATTAGGAAAATGTGTAAGTCGAAATGTATTGTCACTTTCATTATTTACCTGAACTGATGTATTATTTACCTGAACTGATGTAGGGATTATTTGTACACTTGCATCTATCCACATATTCCACCCATCTGCAACAGTTGTAAACCATGTATCTGACATATTATACCATACGCCATTTGCTGATCGCTCCCAATCTTCAGCTACTCTTCTACCCAATCTATCAGTTGCTACAATCGCTGCATTTGCTGCATCGGACAGGCTGTATGTACCAAAATCTACACTGGCAAAAAATGATTCGCCGACAATGACATTATCAAAATTGTGCATTGTTGGTGTTACCGGAAGAGTTATTGAGACATCGCTAGTATTACGCGCATTGACACTTGCAAGTCTATATTCTCGACTGGCTATTGGCTGCCCTTGTGGTCCTGTTCTCGTGGAGCCATTGTAAATATCTATTCTATATGTCTGATTTGTCAGACCTGTTCGCTTAAAGGCGAACCAAACTCCAACATTTCTCAAATAGGCTTGCCGTTGTCCTTGTGGTAACACAAAAGCTGTTGCTTTAGCACGATCGAAGCCGATATTAGTACCATGAATAAAACCACTATCCCGTGGAGCAGTTCGATCTAATTGCCAAACATTTTGCGCACCTTGAGGATTAAAATTCCTTAGCGTCATTGTCGCTCCTGTAACGACGGGCATTGGTGCAATACCCATTCCTGATACGGGAATTAGTATCGGAGTTGCAGAAGTACTGCTTGTCACAACAAGGTTTGCGTTTATTTGCCCAGCACGACGTGGCGAAAATCGTACACGCACATTGAGTGATTGACCAATAGGGATACTAAAAGAGCCACCGCTATTACTGACGATGGTCAAACTACTATCCATAGTTTGTATGCCAATAGAGCCACTGAGACCTTCTGATGATGATGCGGGGTTTCGGAGAGTAATTATGCGTTCGGTTTGCTGCCCAACATTTATACTCCCGAAATCAATGTTTGTGGCATTGATTTCTAAACGTGGTGGGGTAGCATTTCCGGTTACTGGTTTATCTTGTAGGTCAAAACGAATTGTTTCAACAAAACTATAACTCCTTCTATTTCCGGCTTTGTCATATAATTCCATTGTTTGTAAGCCCCAAATTCCCGGCACAGAACCTCTGGGCAAAATGATATTGATCGTATATTTCTGCCACGCTACTGGATCACCCTTGAAGAAAAGATTGTAAAAATTGTTGTGATAGTGATATTCAAAATGTGATATACCTTGCGGGTCAAGTAATGTATAATTTACCGTTCCAAGACCAGATTTATCATCTCGGGCGTAATACTCAATCGTTACAAATGTTTCTCCATTTGGTGCTTCCGGTACAGATGGTCTGGCACGAACGGTAATTCTATTCAAGTCTATTTCAGGAGCTATAGAATCGGGGTTGGTTGTCTGAATCCGCACGACCGGGGAGGGTTCATCTTGGGGCGAGGTTGAAAAATATTGCCTTCCTTGATTCATGGCTTCATCGTCCATAACGACAAAGGTTGTGCGGTAATTGCCCGTCGGATGATACTCTGTGATATAATGCTCAACGGTTGCTGTGGCAGTGGTAATATTATACGAACCATAATCATCAAAACTGCTGCGATTAGTTCCCTCTGCAATGCTGCGGGCGTAAACAGGCGAGTGCTGCCTCATTCGCCTGTTCTCATCTACTTGCCAGCGTACCCTTAATCGTTGCACCCTTCTTCCTTCGATACTAGTATCAGCCACAGCTAAGGAAAGAGTCTTGGGGACATACTTTGGAGCAACTGAATCTTGTTCTGGATTATTGATAAATAGTCTCCAAACAAAATCATCTGTTCCTTGCAGACGTTGATTACCTAATCTATCGGAAATAACAATTTGGTCTGGTCGCCAAAATCCATTTTTTGCTGCTTTACTCAGAACATAGCTACCTCGAAGTATCGTATCATTTTCACGAACAGGGAAGCACTGAAGGTCAAAAAACGTTCCTATTTCGCTAAATACTCTCGCCGTTGCTCGCGTTGCCCCCTCAAAAGAACGCTGAACAATTTCTAAGTGTAAATCAACAGTGATTTTTTTATCTTCATCCGGCTTGCCTTCTACGGTAATATCAACTTTCTTGATTTTACCGGGGTAGTTATAATCAGGATATAAATTAAGCACTTCAAATGTAAGATCTGGTCGGATTCTTGAAATATACCGACTTCCTTGCATGATTCTATCACGAATAAACTCAAATTTTGGAAGGGAACGAGAGCGAAGTTTATCGGGCTGCAAAACAAAGTAGGAGATAGATTCAGCCATATCTTCATCAGGATTGATTGCATGGGCGTAAGCGGAAACAAATTCTGTTTGTTTGGTAGTTGACCAGCCATCCGGGTCATTAGGATTAGGATACCATCCTCCAAGTCTTATCCATTCAGCTTTCAAACTATCGGAAAACAATTTTGCCCACATAAAGTGAGCTTTTTCATGGAGAATTAACCTTTGCATATGGTCAAACGGCGACGAGAAGGCGCTTTCCATAAACTCAATGTACCCTTCTGATGTCCACGCAACTGCAGCTGCTGAGGGGCGGAGAGGATTTGGTTGTCCGTCAAGCCTACGAACTAAGTAGTCTAATCCCCGTACTACATGAAAACCTGATGGGAGTTCTTCAAACATATTGATGATTGAAACCAGTTCCTGTGGTTTGAAGCGCTGAAAACGTCCTGCACCTTCTTTTGTCGTATTCCTCGTCAGTTCATTATAATTTGGTATTCTCGTCGTGCAACCATATCGCTCTTTAAGTATTTTTTCGATAGCATTGCTATCGCGTCCTTCTTGAGTAACATACCGAACAAGTGCATTATGCAGGCGTTGCGAGAAAAATTTACCCCTTAACCCTTCCAGCATAACAACTTGCGGAGCAGCATACGTAAAAGCAGCCTCAGAGATAAGCACCCGATTCCCATTTGGTCCATATTCAATGGTAATGTCATTGGGTAAAAATTGATTAGTCAGAATCCATTTTGACGGTTTAAGTGATTGGTCAGCATATGGATTACGAGTATTCTGAGGAATAGTTTTCATTGTCTCTAAGAGACGATATGTATATTCCTGATTCCATGATTGTTGTTGATTACTAATGATAATATTATAGGAAAACACGAGTTTTTCAGCCGCAGCTATGTCTGGTATTGCGATATTTTCGTTGAGAAACATTATTTCGGGGCGTTTATTTACATAAGCGGTCTGTTGTAAGCCTGAACGACTTTTATCCTCCTGCCACGAAAACACAAATTGTCCGCTAATATCAATAGGTTGCATTTTATTCACTGTAAAACGGAGGGCATCACCTGTAATCGTACCGTTAGGTAAAACAGTGATCTCTTTTGCAGGATTAACATTGTAGCCGTACAAATCTATCTTAACAAAATATTTGCCCGGAGAAATATCCCTAAACTGAAAAGTGTTTCCTCTTATGACTTGTCGTGCTAGAAACTGGTCATTGCCAATGGTAATTTGCGCAGAATCACCAATAGCAATACCGTTTACCTGACCGGAAACCATTATGTTTTGTGCCAAGACCACATCGAAGGAACTCAACACAATAATTAAGACCCAAAGGGCTGTTTTAGGGAAATACAATGACATACTCATACAACACTGCACAGTATAACGTTGGTGAATAAGAACACGAGGCTTTTTTTTCTAAGAACAAAAATACAAAATTCCATTTGCCTCCGCTAGTGACACGTGTCACGTTTTTCCGTTACATCGCAAATTTTTTTTCATTGGTGCCGAAAAATTGTTGCCCTCTGCCATCGCTTTATCACAAAAAAAGCCCGCCTGAATTACTCTTCAAGCGGGCTGCATATTTGTGTACTCATTTTCTCACGCTACAACTCTGATATTTGCACGTTTCTTCCTCCCAACAGACGGTGTTTTTTTCGTTGGAGATGCGCTCTGATCTGCCAAGCGCTTCGCTCGGCTACGGGCAATATACTCGCTCACTTCACGGTCTTCTTCGGGAGTGGGTTGGCGATGCTCCACATAGAGGACAACGCCTTCGGGGTCTTTGATGTAGCCCATAATCTTTGGTCGTTATTTGTTACCGAAATATTGATTGATAAGGCGTTCCGCCGCGTCGGGTTCAATAATCATGCGAGTTGATTGCCCAACGCGCTGTGCGCCAAGCGTCCGTTCATAGTGTCCGAGAAGTTGAGTCTTGGCAAAAAATGTTACAAATCCTTCGTATCCTTTTTCCTTCGAGAGCTTACATGCAAAGGCAAACAAATTTCCGCCAACACCTTCATACACCTTGTTTTTACCAATGTTAAAGTACGCATTTTCTACCAAATTGACAAAGATGTGGTCGCCTTTGTCCGTCAGACTTACCAAACCCTGAATCACCGTTGGGTTGTTTGCGATAACCAATTTGAATACCTCAAACGAGCGCATCTCTGCTAACCAATCAAATGACCATCCTTTTTTGAGAAGCGGTTTATCTTTGGCGGTCAGTGGATGAATCTCTGTATCAAATACATCGCCAGAAACGATGTTGAGAATGGAGTTCGTCAAGCGGTCAATATGAATAGAAATTTGTTTGCTCATTCTGCAAATACACAAAATTTTTTTCATTATGCCAACAAAAAAGCCCGCCTGAACAATTCTTCAAACGGGCTACGAAGGCTTCATTCTTTTTACACCGTCTTTTCGACATTTTCCAATCTTCGGTCGCGGTCTTCGTCGGCTTGGTGTTTGACGGCGATTTCTTTTTCGATGTGCTGAAGGTTCTTGCGAATGGCGAGAATATCCCCATGCAATGCCTTCAGGAAATATGCGATCACCGACACCAAACCCGTGATGATGTAAAACTCAAGTTTCTCCATTGGTTTTTTCCTCCGCGCTCGTTTCGAGGATTTGCCACTCTGCATCTACTTTCTGAGGGTTCACAACCTGTTTGCCCGTAAAAAAACCGATGATGGCTAAGGCTACAGTCTGAATGGTTTGGAGCGTGGTGTCGTCTATCGGCAAGCCGAACATATTCGCAAGATATGCCAATAGTGCCGCCAATAGTGCCGCCAATGCTGTCGCTGTGGTGAACCAATTTTTGGTTTGAGCGGTTTCAAAAACACGGGAGATTTTCCCGATAAGCGTTGGTGCGCTCACTATCCACTGAAAAACCGATGGAATCCTGATAGTGCTGAGAGTAAACGAATTCATAGTGTTCTCCGAATAGAAACTATCCGATGAACCGGATAGGGTGAAATAGAAACGTTGTTTGATTGGTTGCCGCCTAGAAGCAGCACGGAGTTATGTTCGCGTCCGGCGAAAAAGCCAACATGACCAAATGCAGGATTTACGCCACCGTTACGGTGGCTACCACGCGAAAGCACAACAATATCGCCGCGCCGTGCTTCTTCCAGCGAAATCTCTTGCCCCCACGCGAGAAAACTTCGCGCTCGAGCGGAGTTTGTCCCTTGATAACCGGCTTTTTTCAAACACCAATTCACGAAGCTCGCGCACCACGGCACTTCGTCCGAAGTGGCTTTCAGGCTCGTGGTTTGGTGATATTCGATGATGCGGTCGTTGTGGTTATCACCGTAGATTTCCGCCGTGCCAAGCTCGTGAACGGCTATATCGAAGGCTGCTCTGC
>ERZ1066127.659-NODE-659-length-16555-cov-11.352909_pt1 | contig 16555 bp, 10 predicted proteins | sample MGYA00382774_ERZ1066127 | MGnify/ENA primary metagenome ERZ1066127 (study PRJEB33369, sample SAMEA5778357) | biofilm metagenome | biome: Industrial cooling water; feature: Water cooling tower basin; material: Biofilm | place: United Arab Emirates | collected... | reverse complement strand
CACCCACCGGCGTGGTCGCTTCGCCCGGTAACACGCAGGTCAGCGTCGCCTTCGTGGCCCCGACCAACAACGGCGGCAGCTCGATCACGGGCTACACCGCAACCTGTGGCTCGCGGTCGCAGAGCGGCGCCGCCTCGCCCCTCGTCGTGACCGGCCTCTCCAACGGCACGCCGGTCACGTGCACCGTGATCGCTACCAATGCGATCGGCGACAGCGCGGCTTCCGCACCGTCCGCCAGCGTCACCCCGGGGACCTTGCCCGGCGCACCCACCGGCGTTGTCGCCACGCCCGGTAACGCCCAGGTCAGCGTCGCCTTCGTCGCGCCTGCCAACAACGGTGGCAATGCGATCACCGGCTACACCGCAACCTGCGGCTCGCGGTCGCAGAGCGGCGCCGCCTCGCCGCTCGTCGTGACTGGCCTCACCAACGGTACGCCGGTCACCTGCACCGTGATCGCCACCAATGTGATCGGCAACAGCACTCCCTCAGCGCCCTCGGCGAGTGTGACGCCGGCGACCGTGCCTGGCGCACCCACCGGCGTGGTCGCTACGCCCGGTAACACGCAGGTCAGCGTCGCCTTCGTGGCCCCGACCAACAACGGCGGGAATGCGATCACCGGCTACACCACAACCTGCGGCTCGCGATCGCAGAGCGGCGCCGCCTCGCCCCTCGTCGTGACCGGCCTCAGCAACGGCACGCCGGTCACCTGCACCGTGATCGCCACCAATGTGATCGGCGACAGCGTACCTTCGGCGCCCTCGGCCAGCGTAACGCCAGCGACCGTACCGGGCGCACCCGGTTTGCTCGGTGCCGCCGCCGGAAACGGGTCGGCCAGTGTTCGCTTCGCGCCGCCGATTGACACGGGAGGTGCACCGATACTGGACTACACCGTGCAGTGCATGCCCGGCAGTGTGACGGCCACCGGCGCGACATCCCCAGTGAACGTGACCGGATTGACCAACGGCACGCTCTACGTCTGCCATGTAACCGCACGCAACGACGTTGGCAGCGGCGCTCCCAGCGTGGCGGCCAGCGTGATTCCGACCGATCAGCCAGTCGCCGATGTCGTCGTCACCGTCACCAACGGCACCAGCTACGTCACGGGTGGCATGCCAACCACCTACACGATCGTGGTCCGTAATACCGGCCCCTCCGGTGTCGCCGATGTGCGCCTCGACAGTACGCTCGGCCCGGAATTCACGGCTGCGAGCTGGACCTGCACCGGCCAGAATGGCGGCGTTTGCGCCGCCAATGGCAATGGACTGGCGCTGATCGAGCCCATCGACTTGCCGACCGGAGCCAGCGTCACCTTCGTGCTCACCGCCACCGTCGCGGCGACACCGGAGACGCCTGTGAGCGTGCTCGTCTCGGCCACCCTGCCGGCGCCTTACACCGACCCGGACCTGCAGTCGAACGTCGCCACCGACGGTCCCGACCTCCGCGGGCTGTTCCGAAACGGGTTCGAATAGTCGTCTTGCAACGCGTCCGCGCACACCCTGGCGCGGGCGCACGCGCAGCACGATGTCGTTGCAGGCTACGCTGCGGCGCCAAGGCGGTCATACTCTGGAGCCCGCCTCGCCTGAGCCCGCTGATGAGCACCCGCGCAGCCGATACGTTGACCGTTGCCCTGGCCCAGATCGCGCCGATCTGGCTTGACCGGGAAGCCACGCTGCAGAAAATGCTGACCTGGGTGGAGAGCGCTGCACGCGAAGGCGCGAGCTTGGTGGCCTTCAGCGAGGGTCTGCTGCCCGGTTATCCGTTCTGGGTGGAACACACCGATGGCGCGCGCTTCGAATCGCCGCTGCAGAAACGCCTGTACGCGCACTATTGCGACCAGGCCGTGCAAATCGACGCCGGCCACTTGGCGCCGCTCTGCGCCGCCGCCGCGCGGCATCGAATCTGGATCGTCTGCGGCGTCATCGAGCGCGACGGCGCGCGTGGGCTCAGCGTGTTCGCGTCGATGGTCACCATCGATGTCGAGGGCGCCATCCGCAGCGTGCACCGCAAGCTCATGCCTACGTATGAAGAGCGCCTCGTCTGGTCGCCCGGCGACGCGCACGGGCTGCGCTGCCACCCGCTCGGCGCGTTCCGCCTGGGCAGCCTCAACTGCTGGGAAAACTGGATGCCGCTGGCGCGCGCCGCGCTCTATGCGCAGGGCGAATCGCTGCACGTGGCTGGCTGGCCCGGCAGCCGCCGCAACACCGAAACCATCACGCCGTTCATCGCCCGCGAGGGCCGCAGTTTCGCGCTGTCCGTGAGTTCCGTGCTGCACCGCGACGCCCTGCCCCACCATCTGCCGGAATTCGCCGTGCTGCGCGACCATCTGCCCGACGTGATGGCCGACGGCGGCTCCTGTATCGCCGGCCCCGACGGCCGTTTTCTGATCGAACCCGTCGTTGGCCGCGAAGAACTGTTGCTGGCGCAGCTCGACCACACGCGCGTCCGCGAAGAACGCCAAACCTTCGATCCCTTCGGCCATTACTCGCGGCCGGAGCTGCTGTCGTTGGTGGTCGATGGCAAACGCGTGAGTGGCCTGCAGAGGTCCGATTCCGGGCCTTGATTGCGCGCCTTCGTGGCATCCGTCTTAGGCGCCTAACCGGGTCTTAGCGCCCGCGGCGAACGAGGCTCCCCAAAGCCGCCAGGAACAGGATCGCCAGCACGCCGCTCAGTAGCCACGGGAGCGCCGTGGCGCTGCGTTCCAGCACCGCTTGGTATGGCGGCTCAGGCTCCACCCAACAGCGATGCCGACTGCCGACCTCATAGCCCTGATTGTCACCGCGTGCCCGCGACTTCTCGCTTCCGTCGCGGATGCGCAATCCACCCGCCAGCTCGGTCACGTTGATCGCCGTGCCTTCGCCAGCGCGACCGTCCGCGGTGTATGAATAGCGCAGCTCGAGCGTGGCGCTGCGGTCGCGCAGGCGCCCACTCTTCGATTCTCGCCACTCGCTAGACAAGATGGTGCATTCCGTTGATCGCCAACCGAGCGTGCCTGCCAGCCGCACGAGCGGCCCCAACGCCAGAGGCCAGCTCAGCACCGCCAGCACTACAACAGCGAGAAACAAACCACCCGGCCCCAGCGTGATGGATTTCCCGCGCATCGATCGTCGCTTTGCGCTCATACCTGGATCGTTTTTCCGCCGCGTACCCGGAAAGCTGATGTTTACGCTGTTTTGTCCGTCGAGGATTTCGGCCGCGGATCGGAATCCTCAGTCGGTCGCCTGAGAATACGCAATCCCAGCAGACACTCGGTCGCGGCGGAAACATGATGCCGTTGCGCGCGGCAGCCTGCGCATGTCCGGGGAACTGCGCCCGCCCCGCGCAGTCGATGGGGGCGTCGTCGGTGCCTATCCCGCGCTGCGACCCAACCCACCCACCTGTTCTGCAGCCACTGCATCGGCCGCCGCTTGCACGTGCCCGCCATTGGGCGGCTTCTCTGCGAGCGCGCCCGGTCATCCAGGAGTCACACATGCGCAGCGCTCCAACCCAGTCAACCCGCCGTCAGCGCGGCTTCACCCTGATCGAAATGCTGCTGGTGCTTGGCATCATCGCTTTCATCGCCACGCTGGTAAGTACCAGCGTCCTGAGCGGCAACCGCAAAGCCAAGCAGAGCGAAGCTATCGCTGGCGTACGCCTGGTCGCCAGCGCAGTGGAACGCTATGAACTCGACAGCGGCGTTCTGCCCGGCAAAATCGAAGACCTGCGGCAAGCCCCCGCCGGGCTGACCGGCTGGAGCGGCCCTTACCTAAACGCCTCGCAAACCCGCGACCCCTGGGGCACGCCCTATCTCCTGGCGATTCCAGGCAGCGATGGGCGAATCTACTCAGTCCGCTCCCTTGGCGCCGACCGCGCTGCCGGTGGCCAGGGCGATGCCGCGGATCTGGACAGCAACGACTAAACGGCTGCCCGATTCACGCGAGCCAACCGTCATCACCCGGCACGGGCGGGTGACGCATCGACGCGACACCGATCTGCTGGATGTCTTCCCAGTCAACTTCGGGTTCCGGGCTTGCCGCACGTCCCTCAGCTCGCGCAAACTGGCAGCGTCCAACGAGAACAGCGCGCCTGGAGTGCGCCGCAAGTGGCACAGCATCCCCCCGCTCTTCAATGGACGAGACAACGCGCGAGTCGCTGGTGGGCGCGCGCTCTGATCGCGCTGGCGTCGGCAGCGGCAGCGCCTGCGCACGCGGGCTCGCTGCGACCCATCGTCATGGCGGAGATTAACGAAAAACTGCCACCCGGCGCCGCGCTCGATCCCGACGACGTTGCGGACATCTCCAAGATCGCGCTCATGGTCGAACTGGCGTTCCATGCGCCGGACCCTGTGCAAATTCGCGAGGCGATCGACGCGGCGCTGTCGACCGCGCCGGCCGGTGCGGATCCTGCGCAGCTCAAACAACTAGCGCTAGAGGGCCTGGTCCGCGGCTACGGCCATCGCAGCAAGCTCATCGATCTGCAGCAGCCGCGCGACGATGATGTCCCCGCAACGCCGGCCGCGCATCCACCTCCGGACGATGTGGATAGGATGCGCATCGCGACGATCGCGCACTTCCATCCCGCCAACTGGGAAACGCCCGACGACTGCCGCAGCGTGCTTGATCCGCTGCTCGCAGACGGCCTCGAACACATCGACGCGATGGTCCTTGATCTGCGTGGTAACAACGGTGGATCGCTGGCGCAAATCGCATGCGTCGCGTCGCCGTTCGTTGAACCCGGCACGGCCTTTTTGCAAGTCGATCTGAAAAACGCCGACAGCAGACCGATCTTCGTTCCTGCATCGCCCGTACCGGCGATCACCTTGCCGCTCGTGATCCTCATCGACAACACCACCGACTCCGGCGGCATGCTGTTCGCGGCGTCGATGCAATCCTTGAAACGCGCCAAGCTCGTCGGCACGCAAAAGACGATATTGAACGGCGACCTCTTCAACCAGTTCGATGTCGTTCCCCAGCGCTACCAGATCAGAATCCCCACCGGCAGCATGCGCCGAGCCGATCGACGCCCGCTCACCGACGGCGTCGACATCGACGTTTCCAGCCGCTTCGAGGACCCCGCCGAAATTCTTCGCGCCGTGCGTGCAGCGCTGATCTTGGATTGAGCCGATTTGCGCGAGGGCAGTTCACCAGACACGAAACTGAGCTTGTCCTGCTGGAGTCCTCGATCTGTGTATCCGTACATGGTCGAGGAACGCAAATAAGCCCCCGCAGGTTGTTTGACGAAGGCTAACCCGGCAGGGTCCACGTCCCCTGCCGCCATCACGACAAATTCTTTGGATGACTGGACTAACGGCTTGGGCATTGCCTGGGCGCGTTCGCCTCACGCCAACTCGCAGAAAGTCTCAGGGCTGAAGGATGAGCGACGGGTCGCGCCTCGCTTAGCGGCCGGCCCTCGGCGCTTTGCGGCCCGTCCTCGGCCCGACTGCTAGTGGCAAGTGAAACGCTGCCCGGCATACTTGCGTGCAGGCCAGGCGTTCGCCGGGTCAGGGATGATGACGAGATCGCCGTGCTGCGCACTTTCGAAGGCAGTCGACTGAAAATTGATCGCACCGCGCTGTGCGCCGAGTTCGGTGGTGTTGCGGTCAAACTAAGCCCGCGTAGTTGCGAGATTCTCCAGTTGCTGGCCGGACGACCGGGCGAGCTGCTGTCGAGGCGGCAATTGGCGCTGGCGATCTGGGGTACTGAGGCGGTCACTGACGGCGCTATCAGCCAGGCGATCTCGCAGCTGCGTTTGGAGCTGGGCCAGTCGCATCTTTGCGTGCGTACGGTGCCGCGGCGTGGTTATGTGTTCGAGCCGGACGCGCTGCAGAGCGAGCCCGCGACCCTTCCCTTTGCTACAGATCGCCCTGCACCCGCAGAAGCCGTGTTGTCCGACGTTGCGATTTCTGTAGCAGCGGTACCCGACGCGCCCTCACCGAGTCGTACTCAACGACGAATGCGAGTACCGTGGCAGGGCGCAGTGGCGGTACTACTGATTGTGCTTTTGGTCTTCGCGGTAGTCGCTTCGCGGTGGCAGTCGCCCGCGCTGCTGCCGGTCTCACTGGGCTGGCTCGACATCGATCCGCGGCTTGAGCTGGCGTCGCATAGGGCAATCCTGCATGCCTTGCGCGAGCTGCGAGTGGCGGAGGAGTCGCTCTCAACTGTGGCGCGCCCGCGCATTACGCCGGCAGACGCAGCCGACACCCTGGAGCTGTGGCTGCCGGCTGCATCTTCAGCAATCTTGATTCGCGATGTAGATGTGCCCGGCGCCCTGCCCCAGCACTTCCGCGCTTGGCTTGCGCACCAGGGCATCGCGAACACGCAGGTCGCAGCGGTCGCGGATGCGGCCAGCGCAGAGAGTTTGCTGAATGCGGCGCGCGAACAAAAGCAACAAGGCGAATGGGCCGCGGCCGTGGAAATCTTCATGCAGAGTATTGCCGCCGCGCCCGACCGCTCCGATATCGTGCATGAATTGGCCGATCTGTTGCTCGATCGGGGATCGGCGCGTGCGGCGCGGCTATGGGCAGGATTCCTGCTGGCGAGTGAGATCGACCCACTAGATCCCACCCGGGCTCGCGCCATTGTCGCCGGTTCGCTGGAGAACCATCTAGACCGTTACCTGGAACTGGGCCGGCTGCCGGACACCCCGGCGCTGCAAATCGAACGGGTGCAATCATTATTGCGGGCTGGCGAACCGGACCGTGCAGAGGCCTTGTTTCGCCGGATCGCCCCGTCATCTGAGCCGGGATTGGCGCTCAAGCAGGTTTTGCTGCGCGGACAGATCGCCCGGGCGCGCCATGATTATCTCGGCGCTGCCGAGATTTTTGCCCAATGCATGGCGCAGCAACGGGCAGCTGGTTCGGCAGAACACGAAGGTGTCTGCATGGCCCAGCTTGGCCTGGCCAACTATCTGGAAGGGCGCATCGATGAGGCCAGACTACATCAGCAACGAGCTATCCAGTTGATCCGGAATGAGGCCGACCAGCGCTTCGACGCCATGCTGACGCTACTCTTCCTGGACCAGCAGCCAGATGCCGCGTGTGCAGACTTGCGCCGGAGATCGAAAGAACTGCGACTGCAATCACAACGCCTGGGCGATCCCTATTCCTTAGGGGCTGCACTCATGGTGAGTGGCCAGATCGAAGGTGGGTGCAGGGATCTTGATGCGGCAGCCAGCATGATGCGCCGAGCGTTCGACTACGCGCAGACGGCATCCTCGCCGCGATTGTTTGCCGGCACGGGTCTGGTATTGGTTGAAATCGAGACTGATCTTGGCAATGCCGAACGTGCGCAGGAGATTCTGGACCGAATCCGAGGAACACCGAACACTTTGTTGTCGCAAGCTATGTTTAATCGCGTGCAGGCCTACGACCGAGTGCGCTTCTCACGCCCCGAATCGGCGCCAGCGGACCGAGGTGAGAGCGCTTGCTGGAACTTTTTGCTAGAAGACCGGCGCCCCGAGCAGCGGCGTCTCGCTCAAAACTGCGTTGAGTATTGGGGCGAGGAAGCGGGCTGGGACGCAAACACCGACCAGACACTGGCGAAGATGATGAGTGATCCGACCGAGTTACATCGCGTCTGTTCTGAGCTGCGCGCGCAAAGCCAGAACTACCACTATGTGCGATTCGGTTCTCGCGGTTTCAGGCTACGCGCGGCCTGCGGCGGGGCTGAAGAACTCGCTGCGATCACGCGTATGAGCGAATCGAAACCCTGATCGGTCAACAGCCAGCCCGCACAAGGCGTACTGGTTGTGACATGTCGACGCTTTCGTAGTGGGCCGACCAACGGCCGCGTATTCTCTAGTACGGGCGCCGCTCGCAGGAGGTCCGCTTCGCAGGCAGACGCCATAGCAGCATCCCACCTGCGCCGGAGTTTGGCGAAGTTGCACCATCCTATTGGCGTGGCGGGCCGTTTCCGTGCGATACGTGGCGAACATTGCCGCCAAGATTTAGTGTTGTTGGAACCTCAGTACTTTTTACGATGCCCCGCACGCCTTCATGCCCGGTATAGACATGCACAGGAGATTGCGGAGAGTGCCTCAGACTTTCCTCCACGAATCGCTGTGATGCTCGTTCCCACAGTGGAGCAGTTTCCGAACGCGGCAGCCCGCTACCACTGATCATTCTATTGATGTCGCCAAAGGCTGGGGCGTTATTGAATACTGCTCCGTTGTTGGACAGCGCTGGCGGCAAACCGTTCTTTACTCCGTTCCACAAATTAATCGGTGCACCAATTGCAGCCGACGAATCGACCAACTGGTTTCCCGGTATAGCATTGATCTGGTCCATGATTGGCTTATTGCTCGGCGTCACCGTTGGCACCGGCATTGGGCTCACCGGCGGCAAAGCGTTTTGACCTATTGGTGGACTAGTGCACATTCCACCCGGAATACCGGCATCACGCATCGGCGCACTGTTGTATGACCCTGCGGGCTGTGCGTAAGGGCCGTAACCCGGGCCGTACGGCCGCGGACCGGGCAGCGGCACACCAGCGACGAGCCCGCTGATAGCTTGTTCCCAGGCTTGCTGATGCGCAGCATGACGGCCATCGCGCAGTGCATCGGCTTGCGGATATTGGGAGTGGGCTGAGTGCATGCCCGGATCCACGGGTCTAGTGCCGCTTAGTTCGGAGTAAGCCCAGAGTCCTACGCCAATTGCCAAAATGGGCACGACCGCGACATGCCCGCTGGGGTCAGTCGCGCTGGCGGGCTGGTTATTGACGTAGGCATAGCGATGATGACCCTGCGGCCCTTGGCCGGCGAAGCCCGCGTCGATGCTGTCGCGTTGCAGGAAGCGCTGTTGCGCAGGCGCATAGTGGCGTGCGCGCAGGTAAACGGTGCCGTCGCCATTTTCGCGCTCTCCGGTGTATCCCAAGGTCAGGCCAAAGGTCGGGGTGCCGCTGCTTGCGCGCAATCTTCCCCAAGCATTGTAATGACGCCGATGGGTTTCGCTGCCGTCAGTCGAACGCAGCAGGCGCACCACGGTGCCCTGGTGATCGTTGATCGGATACGCGATGCCGTTCTCTGCCGCGGTCGGGTGGTTGAGCTGTTGCACAGCCGCCACGCCTGAAGGGCCATGGGCATAGCGCACCACCTTGCTGCCGGTGATTTCCATCAGCGTCTGCGGCAGGGCCGAAGCCATGTTCGGAACGTGCTCAGTGACCACACCATTGACACTGACCCGCACCAATTGACCGAGACCATCGTAGGTGTACTCAGTGGTAGTGGTGCCCTTGACCGTGCGCACCAGTCGATTCGCGCTGTCATAGGTGTAGGTGGTGCTGCCATCGCTGGTCAGGTTGCCGTAGACGTCGTAGACGTAGCCGCTGTTGGTGATCTGGTCAGCAGTGTTGTAGGTGAAGCTCTGGGCGACCAGCGCGCCGGCGTAGAGGGCCGAGCTCAGGGTCATTGCCACAAGCGTTGTGCGTTTCATGATTGATTTTCCTCGCATGCCGTGGGCGGATTCAGATCTAACGCGTGACCGAGAAGCGGTCCAGTCGAGCACTGTTTGTATCGCCGCTATCGTGCTGGATGCGGATGGTGTTGCTGCCGGCATTCAGCGGAATGCTGATGGCTGCCGAGTCCGCGTAGGTGCTGAAGCTACCGGTGGATGGGAACGACAATTGCTGACGCTTGACGTTGTTAACGTACAGGCTGAGAAGACGCGTGCCGCCGGGATCGCCGTTGCCAAAGCGGATCACCAAAGTGCCCGAGCCAGCGCTGCTGGCGCTGTAGCTCACTTGCAGTGAATCGCCCGGTACGATGATGTTGCGTACGGCATTACCCCCTGAAGCAGCCGCGTCGGCGATCACCGCTGCCTGGCCGGTGCGAGTACCGCTTTCGGCCTCGATCAGCGTCGTAACGGTGACGCTCAGCGTCGCTACGTTGCTGGTGACGCTGCCGGCGCTGTTACTCACCACTACCGAATAGCTACCGGCATTGCCCGATTGCACGTTGCTGATGGTGTAGCTGGCAGCCGTCGCGCCACTGATGTCTGTGCCATTGAAGCGCCACTGATAGCTCAACGGTGCGGTTCCGGCTGCGACCACTGAGAACGTGGTGCTGCTGCCGGCTGCGACCGTGCGATTGGTCGGCTGAGTGCTAATTGAAGGTGCTGTGGCAGCGCCGCCTGCGCTCACCGAGAACCGATCCAGTCGCGCACCGTTAGTATCGCCGCTATCATGTTGAATGCGAATCGTATTAGTACCGGCATTCAATGGAATGCTGATAGCTGTTGAGTCCGTGTACGTGGTGAAGCTACCGGTGGATGGGAACGACAACTGCTGCCGCTTGACGTTGTTGACGTACAAGCTGAGCAGACGCGTGCCGCCCGGATCACCGTTGCCAAAGCGGATCACCAAGCTGCCCGTGCCTGCGCTGCTGGCGCTGTAGTTCACCTGCAGCGAATCGCCTGGTAAGTTGACGTTGCGTACCGCATTACCGCCGGAGGCTGCTGGGTCGGCGATCACTTCCGTCTGGCCAGTGCGAGTTCCACTTTCAGCCTCGATCAGGGTGGTCGCCGGAGCACTCGTGACCGTCAACGTCGCAGCGCTGCTGGTGACGCTGCCGGCGCTATTGCTCACCACCACCGTGTAGCTACCGGCGTTAGCCGACTGCACATTGCTGATGGTGTAGCTGGCGCTCGTCGCACCACTGATGTTGGTGCTGTTGAAGCGCCATTGATAGCTCAGCGGTGCGGTGCCTGTTACGACTACTGAGAACGTCGTGCTGCCACCAGGAGCGGCCGTGCTATTGCTTGGTTGGGTAGTGATTGTCGGTGCAATTGCGCTCGTATTGGTCGTCGTCGACAACCAGTTGCCAACATCGTCGAAGCTCAGATTCTGATTGACGAGCGTCGCCGCCCCCGTTGCCGGATACAATTGCGTTGCCATCCGTCCGCGCGTGTCATAGCTGTAGTCGGTGTTCAACGCCGTCTGACCCGGCCAAGTTTCTGCGATCCGTCGTACCAGGCCACGTGGGTCATACACGGGATAGCCGAAGTTGTGGTGGGCACTATTGTTGCGGGTTGTGTTCTGGTCAATGACTCGTCCCGCGCGGTCATACAACCAAGTGGTTGTCACGGACGGAACGCTCGGACGGATGTGAGAACTGACCGCACCATGTGCAGCATAGGTAAAGCTCTGCGCGGACTGGCCGAACGGCGTCAAACTGGTCAGTTGTCCGCTGCTGTTATATGCGTAGCTGACTGTGCCGTAGTCCGTTGCGCTGACCGAACTGAGCTGACTCGCCGCGGTGTAGCCGTAGTTGAGGGTTCGCGTTCCGACTGAGGTGTACTGCTTTACGCGATTCAACGCATCGTAGGCCAGGCTTGCGGTCAACCCGCCAGAAACGCCGCTGATGAGATTATTCGCGTTGTCATAGTTCAGCGTGACATCGGCAGCGGCAACCCGCCCGTTACATCCGGTTGGATATTCGATCAGAACCAGACGTCCACGGCGATCGTAGCGATATTGGGTGTCATCGCAGGCATTACCTGCTGTGCCGCCCCATGCGGTATGGCTGCGCACACGGCCGTCGGGCCAGTAGGTCCAGCGCTCCGTCTTTCCGGCGCGTGTCAAGCTCAGGCGACGCCCTTCGAGGTCATAGGTATAGGTCGTATCACGACCGCTGTTGGCGCTGGGATCACGCATGCTCACCAAGCGGTTCAGCGCATCATAGGTATAGGTCCAGACCTTGCCCGATGGCTCCACGATTTCTCTGACGGCACCGTAGGCGTTGTAGCTGTAGCGCGTGACGTTTCCGGCTGGATCGACGACCTCTCGGAGCGACACCCGGTCGCTCACATCAGTGCCCGCGCTGACGCTATATCGATTATCGGTTTTGAGATCTAGACGTGTGCCGCCAAGAATGGCGGGGTCGCGGATTGCGCGGGTCACGCGGCCGATCGCGTCGTACTGAAAGTCCGTGGTCAACGAGTCATTGACACTGTTCTCGCCCAATACTGAGCGAACGACGAAGCCGCGTTTTGTGGACGGCAAGCTGGTCACCGTTCCGTCGTCAAAAACGCCGCTATTACGATTGCCATTCGGTCGCGTCGCAGTGACCACGCGACCTAGCCCGTCATAAGCGTAAGTGAGAGACAGACTATTCGGTCCGCCTATTGAAGCGAGTAAATCATCGCCTCGATAACTGTAGGTCCAAGTACCGTTTACTGCAGGATCACCCGCCACTGCCGCAGCGCCATCTGTGCGCGCTGCCAATCGGCCAGCTCCGTCATAGCTGAAGGTCTGCCGCACACCGCGCCCGTCCTCAATGGCTGTCAGTAAACCGTTGGTGTAACTGCGCAGCACTTGCCGGACATTGTCCAGACGAACTTCCGTCGGCCATCCTTCTGCCGAGTAGGCGTAGTCAGAGATCCGGGTATAGCTGGCGCCGGCTTGATCGGTCAGTCCGAGTTCCCGACGCTGCAGCAATTGTCCGAATGCGTTGTAAGTAAATTCGCTTACGAAGCCAGTTGCATCCGTGATGCGACTGGGCGCGAAACCGGCCTCTGTCCCCACCGGCAACCAGACCAGATTGGTGGTCGCGTTCACCCCCCCGTTGTTGCGACGAATCGAAGTAATGTTGCCGATGGCATCATGGGTAAAGGTGGTTCGCACGGTCGGCGTCGCATACAGCGCGGTATCGTTGAAGTAGATATCCGATGGCATGCCCAGGCGAGAAATTGCCGTCGCGTAGTCGTAGCGCGTGACCACCCCGCGCCGGTCTGAATGGCGCGTCAAGAATCCCCGGAAGTCGTAGTCGAAATCCTCGATCAGATTGAGCTTGCCAGTACCCTCGTCGGCGGTGACACGATCCAGCAGGGCGAACGCGTCATAGCTAAGCGTTGTGCGCATGCCGTCCGGCGCGGTGATCACGGTCAACTGACCAGCCGGATTGGTTTGATAATCGATTCGTCGAGCTAGGCTCATCCCGGTAGGCGTGGTAGTGCAAGTAGCGCCACTGGGGCAACTGCTCAGACTGCCGGCCCAGGTGCATTGCGGCTGACCTTGTGTGCCATAAACATCGACTCGAGAGCCGGCGCCCGTTGGCGTGCGCGTGCAGGTGACCCGCCCTTGCGCGTTGTAGCGAAGTTGGGTGGCGTCGAATGTGGCGTTCGTGGGCGCATTGTTGTAACGCCGAACTTCGATCACATCTGAAGGCAGCGCGTTGTCATAGACGTACTCAGTCCGATAGTTTTGCGGCACCTGAATTACTTCGCGCAGACGGCCGTTGGCGGCGTAGTTAAAGAGCTGACCCACGTTGCAAGTGGGGGTTGACGCGCTATCGCTGTCGTAACGGCAGCGCCATTCGGCGGTCACTAGAGGTTGCATGCCCACACCGCCAGCATTAGTTAGCTGGCCATTGGTGTAGGTCGGCGGGGGTACAAAGCCTTCAAATTCGTCAACCCGCCAATCCGTCCGCTGCGAGCTCTGGGTCTCCGGTCGGTAGCGTTCTACCCGTGTTTCTGGCATGCCATTGTTGTTTCGGTCAAGATCGTAGGTCATGAACAGGCTGCTTCCAGAGGGAAGATCCTGCCGGCTGATACGCTCGCCGAGCGTCGCGTCAGACGCGTAGGTATTCGTTGTGATATGTCCGAGGGGATCGATCAGGCGCACCATGCGCCCACTCGTGTCATATTCAAACCGCCACAAACGCGAACCTGCATCCACGATGGAAATCAGGTGTTTGTTGTCGGCACTGTAAGTCAATGCCGTAGTTCGGGCTGCGCTTGGCGCCGCCAGGCCAGAAGCTGGATCGACGTTTCCGTACTCTTGCACTGCGGTCAGCAACTGGCGCACCTCTGTTCCGCCGCCAGCAAGGGGCACGGTACGCGACTCATGACGAAGCTCGGTGAACAGCGCGCTGGTCCAGCCTGAAGCAGCCTTGACCTCCCGCCGCACTCGAACTTTCCCTGCGGCATCCATAGCCGTAACGGTCAAGCGATTGCCAAAGGAATCTTCTTGACGCAGAAAACGCCCGGATACCCCGTCGAAATAATCCTTGGAACCATCTCGATAATTCAATGCCCATTCATTTTGGATTGAATTCCGAGTCAGTGTCAACGCACTCCCAACAGGCGCCTGATACGCTGAGCCGTTAATCTTGAAATGAATTGAATTGCCCCAATCATCCGTGAAAATTACATTCTGGGCAGTGCTCTCAATCTTGCGTGAAAAGCTCCGCGACCAACCGATCGGCAAGCTGCTGGATTGACTTGAAACTTGACCAGCGACAAAACGCAGATAAATGCTCGCATCTGCACCAACTGATGGAGCGGACGGACATTCCATTTGCCAATAGAATCGACCCGAGGGCAATTCGATCGGATCACCGACTTGACACATCGGTGCGTTTGAGCTGCTTGGGTCGGTTGGATTGACGGTTGGGACCTGCGGCTCACCGGGTGGTGGTTTCATGACGCAAGCGCCGCCGACATTACTTGGCCCCACGTCCCGGACGCTGATAAAGGCTGCAGAATAAACTCCACCCATTGTCCAGCCAATGTTGTTTTGTCCTTGACACGCTGATTGCGTGATAATCACCCCGCCGGGGTCCCAGCCCGGACAGTACCAACTGCCTTGCGTGTTGCGATCAAGAATCAAAAACTGCCTTGGGTTGCCCGATTGTATTGCATGTATGAACCAGCCTGGCCGATTGGGGTCAGGTACTGCAAATGGCGAGGCACCGGAAGAGGGCGGTTCAAAACAGCCCTCGCGGTCAACGCTCACCATCACTTCGGTAATACGTCCAGGCTGGCCATGTTGCCCGATAATCTGTTGTGCAATGCTAGAATCAGCAACGAATGCAGAAAGGGCCGTCGTCAATATTGCGAGGCAGGCGCTGGAGATGGACTTACGTGACGCCGAACCAGCGGATCGGTTTCCCGTATTCCGCGGGCCAAGCAAAAGTTTCACATTAATACGCATATTGACTCCTCTGTGCTTAACGGCGTCCAGCCACCATTCTTTAGGATCCAACTTGTCGCTTTGGGTTTGACTGACCAGAGCAGACATTCGGCACAGGCTCAACTTTTCGGAAAGTCGGGTCAACAACCTGGGACACGAACCTTGAGAGTTCTGAGAATTTCTGAGGATTTCTGAGATCGCTAATCGCGACCCGTCTGTATTGCGCGCCCGACGCTGGTGCCGTCGGGCAGGTCATAATCACTGCGACGCTCGGGCAGCCCGATGTACGCGCCAGCGTTCACCAGTATCTTGCAACAAGCCCACGCGGCTGAGAACGGCATCGCTTATCCGATCAACGATCACCAGGGCACCGTGGTGCGCCTGCTGCGTTCGACTGACGGCAGCGAAACCCATCGGCGTCATTACAATGCTTGGGGAAGATTGCGCGCAAGCAGCGGCACCCCGACCTTTGGCCTGACCTTGGGATACACCGGAGAGCGCGAAAATGGCGACGGCACCGTTTACCTGCGCGCACGCCACTATGCGCCTGCGCAACAGCGCTTCCTGCAACGCGACAGCATCGACGCGGGCTTCGCCGGCCAAGGGCCGCAGGGTCACAACCGTTATGCCTATGTCAACAACCAGCCAGCGAGTTGGATCGATCCGAGTCGTCATTTGTCTTTGCGTAACGCCAGAGATCAATTTGTCCTGGGCGCAAATGACGGTTTGGTCACGAGAAACCAGATCAGCGGCCAGGGTCCGTCATACTGGGTGGGTCGAGCTGTAGGCAATTGGCTTGCAGAAGCGACCGACCCAGTCGGGGCAACCATCTCGGCAGCAAATCTTCCAGCGTCCGGAGCCGCTCTGGCGGTTCCAACGCCGAGCACCAGGCAAGCCAGTGCTCGGCGTGACCTCAGTGTCCCTTCGCAGACTCCCTACCGGCTGAACCAGGGAATCCCCACACGGCATGGCAGAAAATGGACCAGATATCCAAATCCGAACGGCGGTGGGACTTGGGTTTGCGATAGTGAGGTGGATGCAACAGATGTCCGAAACGTATTGGATAAAACCGGCGCTGGTCCGAAGATCGATGTGTTCTCTGGAACACACGGGGGCACGGATGGAATGTTTCATGACTTGAAGAACCCCAAGTTTGGCACTGACGGCCTCAGATTCTTAAACGAAGATTTGGCGTCAGCGTCCAAATACAATCAGCAAGGCTGGGATGTAAACGTGCACGACACGCTGCGCGGCCCCGATGTACTTCGAAACCCAACGGGCACAATGAATGGATCTCCCGTTGATCCCGGTTTTACGATGAGTGGAGGTCAGATGCGAGATGCCATTCATGGCGGCGGCGAGTGCGTCATGGCGTGGTGCTACAGTTCAAAAAACAATCAGGTTTTCCAGCAATACAATTCGCCGCCGAATTGATCTGGCGAACACTGGTTCCTCCGCCGAACTAGACAACATGCGAGCCGCGCCCTATTTCCATCGACCTTCTTTGGCAATACTACTGCTCGTTGGATCTGTTCAGTGCAGCCTGAGTCGCCGGCGCTCTTACTCGAAGCCATTGCTAAACATAGGGTCTACAGGGGGCGCCGGTGGCACAGCGCCCCCTAGTTCGACATCGGAAGGGCAATTTCACCCACTTTTTGATCTCGTGACCCATTAGC
>ERZ1066127.658-NODE-658-length-16577-cov-11.454848_pt1 | contig 16577 bp, 9 predicted proteins | sample MGYA00382774_ERZ1066127 | MGnify/ENA primary metagenome ERZ1066127 (study PRJEB33369, sample SAMEA5778357) | biofilm metagenome | biome: Industrial cooling water; feature: Water cooling tower basin; material: Biofilm | place: United Arab Emirates | collected... | reverse complement strand
GCCCGCCTGACCCAAATGTGGATGATAAAATCACCCTAACCTTCTACACTCATCTCCGCCATATGATCATGTGTAGCGGGGAGCTGGATGAAAATGAGGGTGGACGTCCGCGCGTGATTCCCTGAAGATGTCCGCACGATGATGAGTGCCCTGAATTTCCTGCGCATGGCGGTGCTGGCGGGCCTGGTGTTTTCCGCTGCGGCAGAAGAAAAGGCTCCCGCGCCGCAGCCGGACCTGAGCCAAGTGCTCGGCACGCAGATCATCAGCGCGCCGTATCGGCTCACCGATCAGCCCGCGCTCATCGAGATGACCAAGGCGCTGCGTGAGCTGGGATCGGACACCCTCAAGCTCAGTGTATCGCCGAAATACACCGAGCTCTATCACCTCGCGCCGAACCCGCAGGTCGCCAGCTTGCGCGATCTGGTCAGCAAGGAGCCGTCCTTTGCCGCGGTGTTCGGCATGCCCTTCCGCCACATCCTGCTGTGGGTTTATCCGTTCAGCGATTCGCTCCAGCAATTTCGCAGCGGGAAACTGCCGCCCAAGCGCGCCGAGAAAATCTATCAGGAAATGCACGACTTCACCGCCCACCTGCTGCGCACCTACTCCGGCACGGGCAAGTCATTTTACCTCGGCAACTGGGAGGGCGACTGGCATACGCTGAGTGGTCAGGAAAAAACGTCTGATGCCTCACCGCAAACCCTGCAAGTCATGCGCGAGTGGCTGCTGCTGCGCGAAAAGGCCGTGAGCGATGCCCGCCGCACCACCCCGCATCACAACGTGAAGGTCTTCTTTTACGTCGAGATCAACCTGGTGAAAAAAGCCATGACCGAAGGCCGCCCGGCGATGGTCAATCAGGTTCTGCCGCACATCAAGACCGACTTCGTTTCCTACTCCAGCTACGATGTCACCAAGAGTGCCATCAAAAAAGGCGACGACGAGGGGCGTAAGGAAGTGTTCGCCGCGCTCGACTACATCGAAAAACACCTGCCGCCCAGTGACATCGCGGGCAAGCGGGTGATGATAGGCGAATACGGTGTCACGCTCGACTCCGTGCGCGATCCCGCGATGCAGGCCGAGCACGTCGCGCGGCTGATGCGCTGGGGGCTGGAGTGGGGTTGCCCGTTCGTGCTCTACTGGCAACTCTACTGCAATGAAATCCATGAGAAGAGCCAAAAGAACCGCGGCTATTGGTTGATCGATGCCCAGGGTGTCAAACAACCGACGTGGGACCTGCATCAGAAATTTTTCCGCCAGTCCCGCGCATGGACGGAGCGCTATCACCAGCAACACGACAAGCCTCCCGGGCAACGCGAATACAACCAAGCGGCGGTGGAATGGATCGCGCCCCCGAGTTCGCCCTGAGGATGGCAACGGTGCCGCATGATGCAAACGAGCATCGATCCACGGTCATCATTCATCCAGGCGGTAGCGTTTGCGGTAATGCAGCGGAGTCACGCCAATCTCGCGGCGGAACAATTGCACGAACGATGAGCCATCAGCAAAACCGCAATCGATGGCGATCTGTGCGATCTTGTCGTCCGACTGGCTCAACCGGTCACAGGCCGCGCTCATCCGGGTCTTGAGAATGAAGACCTGCGGGCTGCACGCAAAGGCTTGTTTGAAGCGGCGCAAAAACTGCCGCTCGGACAACCCGACGATCTCCGCCAGCTCCGCGACGTTGAGCTTTTGGCGGAAGGACGTGCGGATGATTTCCACCGCGCGATCGATCAGCAGGTAGGGCTTGAGATTTTCCTTCGCGCCGGTGTAGCTGCGGGTGGTGCCCATCACGCCAATGACCCGGCGCTTCTCATCGAACACCGGAAACTTGTTCGTCACATACCAATCCGGGATGCCGAAGCGGTTGAAAAACAATTCCACGATGTGGAGTTTCGGTTTACCGCTGCGGATGACAGACAGGTCATCGCGGCGAAAATGTTCGGCCATGTGTGTCGGAAATAGCTCAAAATCGGATTTCCCGACCATGTCGCTTTCCTGATGGAAGCCCAGCCTTTCATAAAAGGTGCGGCTTCCTGCGAGTAAGATGGAATCTGTATTTTTCACGAAAAATGTGGTATCGGGCAATTGATCAAAAAGCTGCAACAAGGCGTTTTCGCTGCCCAACGAAGCGAACACCCGGGCTTTTTGAGAAGGCAAAGAAATGTCCGATTTCATATATTAAAAGACATAGCGTATGACACAGCAGCGGTCTAGGTTTTTTGCATAACCCAAAACCAAACCCGTTGAATTATGAAAAATCGCACCCGCAATGCATTCCTTGCCGTAATTTTGACGGCACCATCCTACGCCGCCACTCTTGTCTGGGATGGTGGTGGCACGCCAAGCAATGATCTGGGAGTCGCGGAAAATTGGAACCCGGACGGCATTCCCAGCGTCGCCAACGCGGACATCCTCCAGTGGAACGGCACGGTGGGCGGCCCGCTATCCCTTCTCTACACGGCAGCCAACTCGAACATGGGCGGCAGCCCGGGCAACAACGGCATCAATCTCGAACTCACCAGTAATCAAACATCCGCCCTGCAACTGGATTCCGGCACCAATACCAACTCATGGCGCATCAGAAACATCACCGTTGCTGCATCCGCCGGGGCCTTGACCCTGGGCGATGGTGCCAATGCCTTCAATCTCACGCTGGGCGGCACCGCAGGGCAGACTCACGTCTGGACCAACCAATCGAGCAATGCCGCGACCGTGTCACCGGATGTGAGCTTCGGCCTGGGTGGCGGGGGCAATCACACCGTGCAGTTTGCCGGCACCGGCGCATGGAACATCAACCGCGCCTTCGCGCCTTTGGCGAACAATCTCAGTTTGCTCAAAACCGGTACCGGCATCACCACACTGACAGCAGGTGCCACCATCAACGGCAACAACGTCAACGCGAATCTGACAGGGTCCGCTCTGGTGCCGTTTCAGGTGCGTGAAGGCGCGCTGATTTTCAATGGTGGCACCTACGGCATCACCGGTGAAGCCGTGGTGGGCGGTGTGGTGACGAATGGCGGAGCGGGGCAAAACGCCAAGTGGCAGATTGATGCGGGCACGGTCAACGTGAGCGCTTATCTATCGGTCGGCCGAGGCAACGGTACGGGCACCACCAGTTCCGATCTGGAGCTCAACAATGCCGCCACCCTGACCGCCGCCAATTTCAGCGGTGGATTCAACGGAGGATCTGCTCTCAATACGCCGCGGGGTACCATCACGCTGAACCAGACTTCCGCACTCACGGTGACGGCCAACGGCGTGTTCAATCTGGCGGAATCACCCGGCTCACATGTCACCGTCACTGCCAACAACAGCGCGCAAATCAACAACCCCGGCACCGGTGTCAAAACACTGGGCAACGCGGGTACGGGCATCGTGCAGCTGAACAATGCCAGCACACTCACTTTCGGCAACGGGATCACCTATGTGGGCTTCAACGGGGGCAACGGCAACGTGAATCTCAGCGGCTCCAGCGCCGCCACCTTCGGCACGGCTGCCACCTTCATCGGCCACACCGGGGGCACCGGCACGGTCACTCATGCCAGCAGCGGCACACTCAGCATGGGTGGCTTGACCTACATCGGCTACAATACCGGCAACGGCACCATGACCCAGTCCGCCGGGGTCTGGAACACCGCCGCGGAGCTCCGGGTGGGAGGATCCGACATCAACGGCACAGGACCGAACGGCACCGGCACGCTGACATTCAGCGGCGGCACCGCCAATCTGTTTGCCATGACCGTGGCACGCGGCAACAACAACCAAAACACGGTCTCGGGGCTGGTGACGATCAACACCGGAGCCACCGTCAACAACCAGGAGGACCTCATCCTCGGCTTCGCCGGCAACAACAACCTCGGGCGCATGATCATCAACGGTGGCACACTCTCGGTGGGAACCTTGACCACCAAGTGGATGCAAATCGGCAAATGGGACACCAGCCGCGGCCAACTGGACATGAACTCCGGCAACCTGCGCCTGCTGAACAACTCGTCACTGAAAATGAATGCCGATGGCACGGTCGGCGCGAATGTGATCCAGCACAACGGTGGCAACATCACATTCTACAGCAATGGCGGCAGCACCGAGGGTGGCACGGGAAATCTCGACCTCCAGCGCGCGGGCTCCGCACCCAGCAACAACACCTATCACCTCAACGGCGGCATCCTCACCGTGCCGCAGGTGATTTCCACCAACACCACCGGCACCCGCACTTTCCACTTCAACGGCGGCACGCTGCGCGCCACCGGCAATCAGGCGGCCTTCTTCAATCTCGGTGGCGGCAATGCCCGCGCCAACGTGCGCAACGGCGGGGCTGTCATCGATACCATCAACGCGAATGTCACCATCGCCACGGCACTGCAACACAGCAACATCGTGGAAGATCTCGCCATCGACGGTGGCCTCACCAAGCTCGGCAGCGGCACACTCACCCTCGGCAGCGCCAACACCTACACCGGCCCCACACTGGTGAGCGGCGGCACCTTGGCCATCGGGACCGGGGCCTCCATCAATCAGAGCAGCGGACTCACCATCAACGGCAGCGGAGCCAAAGTCAGCCACAGCAACCTCGGCATGTTCACACCCGCTGTGACCATCACGGAAGGCAGTTTCGACAGCAACGGCCTGGTCTCCTCCATCAGCGTGGCGAACAACATCAACAACACCCTCAGTCCCGGCGCTGGCACGGCGTATTCCATGATCGTGGAAAATTCCCTGACCTTCGCCGGGGCCGCCACGCTGAACTTGCGGGCGAACGGTGGCTTCATGGATCGGTGGATCGAAGCCTACAGCGGAGGCACCATGGCCTTGGCCACACCCGGTGATGGCGCGGCGAACGGCCAGGTGGTCATCAACATATCCAACATCGGCACCTGGTCCGGCGGCACGGATTACCCGCTCATCAGTTACGCGACCTTTAGCGGCAACATCAATGACTTTGTGTTAGGCACGGTTTCGGGACTCAGCCCGCGTCAGACTCCCTCGCTGGTGAATACCGGGAATGCCATCGCGCTGCGCATCACGGGTGACTCCTTGCGGTGGACCGGCGCATTCAATTCGCAATGGACAACCACCCCGCTGGACCCGAGTTTCAACTGGGTCCTCCCCTCCTCCATGGCAGGCGCGGATTTCCTCACCGGCGATGTCGTGCTATTCGATGACACGGCGGGCAACTTCGACGTCAGCATCGATGCGAACGTCACACCGGGCGCGACGGTGTTTGACAACACCACGACCTACACTCTCAGCAGTGCGGGCTCTTTCGGCATCGCCGGGGGATCACTCGTGAAAAACAACAACGGGACCGTGGTGCTGAAAACGAGCAACACCTACACCGGCACCACCACCATCAATGCCGGAACCTTGCAAATCGGCGATGGCGTGACGGACGGCTCCATCGCACAGAGTGCGCAGGTTATCAACAGCGGCACGCTCTCGTTCAAAACAGCGGGCTCCCAGAGTCTCACCAATCCTGTGTCCGGCAGCGGTGTGTTGCGCATGATTGGCACGGGCACACTGGTCCTGCCCTCGGCGAACACCCACACGGGTGACACCGTGTTGAGCTCGGGCAGCTTGCATCTCAATCACGCCTCCGCGCTGGGCAACACGACGGCGGGTTCGCTCGTGATCCAGGGCGGCAGTCTCGATAACACCAGCGCGGCAGCCATCACCACCACCACGGCCAAGGCGCAAACATGGGCGGGAAATTTCACCTTCACCGGCACGCAGAACCTTAACTTCAACAGCGGCGTGGTGACACTGTCCGGTGGCGGAAATCGCGCTGTTCACATCGCGGCGGGCACGCTGGGCACGGGACGCATCAGCAGCACGGATGGAACCGGGCTCAGTCTCAGCGGGGCCGGGGTTCTGGCCATCACCACCAATGCCGCCAGCAACATCAACGGACCTCTCGCGGTGGCCGCTGGCAGTACTCTGCGCTTCAATACAGGGGAGAATGCCGGCACCACAAACGACTTCATCACCACAGGGCTGAGCGGGCAGGGCATCGTGGAAAACGGTGGCGGTGTGGAGCGCTGGTTTTTCCTCAATCACGAGGTGGATCAAAGCTTCGATGGCGTGATGCAAAACGGCGGGGCCGGACCACTGGGCTTCAACAAGGATGGCAGCGGCACCTTCTCGTTTGCTTCGAATCAGGCATTCACCGGCAGAACCACGATCCGCAATGGCACCTTGGTGGCATCCACCCTGGCCAACGTGGGAACGGCAAGTTCGGTGGGAGCGGGGGCGCAGCTGTATCTGGGGGAAGGATACGGCACCCAGGCTGGCACGGCGACACTGCGCTACACCGGAGGAAACATCACCACGGATCGCAGCCTGAACATTTCCTGCACCGCAGGGCACAGCGGGGTGATCGATAGCAACGCCGACATCACCTTCAGCGGGGCGGTCAATGCCGATGACACCGGCGGCTTCGTCAAACGCGGCAGCGGCACCCTGACTTTTGCGAATGCGGCGACCACCCAGCGTCTCAGCAATGGCACGAACGGCGGTGCCGGTGTGTTCGGCGTGAATGTGGCGCAAGGACGCCTGTGGCTGCGCAACGGCACCTACGCGGTGACCGGGGAAATGGTGGTGGGTGGTGCCCTGCTCACCGATGGCAACTTCACAGCGGCGGCCTTGGACATTTCCCACAGCGCCACCTTGAATGCCGCCAACTGGTTCTCCATCGGCCGCGGCCATGGCACGACGGGCCTCAGCTCCACCGTCACGGTGGATGGCGGCACGCTCAACATCACCTCCGCCACCAACGGCCTGGCGATGGGCTACAACGCCAACCTGCCGGACTATCAGGCGGTGCAATCACTGATGATCAAAGGCACGGGTGTGGTCACCATCGCGGGCATGCTCAACAGCGGGGAAAACGCCGGTTCGGACTCCACCATCACCTTGCAAAACAGTGCGACCTTGAATCTCAACAACGCCACGCAGCTCAGCAAATCGATAGGCGTGGGAGGCAAGGCCACCCTGGTGCTCACCAGCGGCCTGATCAATGCCGGGGCCAGTGGTTTCAGCATCGCACGTGATGCCACGGGCACCGGGGTGGTGCTTCTGGATGGTGGCATCATCGACGCCGGTTCCATCATCGGCGGCAGTGGAAATTCCACCCTGCACCTGAACGGCGGCACCTTGCGGGCGAACAGCAGCAATGCCGCATTCCTGCAAAACATCAGCGCCGTCAAGGTGGAATCCGGCGGGGCCAACATCGATGTGCAGACCTATGATGTCACCGTGCAAGCCCTCAGCGCCGGCACCGCCGTGGGCAACGTGGTGAAAAACGGCGCGGGCATCCTGCGCATGGCAGGCGCGAACAGCTACCGCGGCAACACCACGGTGAATGCGGGATCACTGGTGCTCAACAACACGGCCAGCCTCACTTTCGCACCCAAGGCCCACAACGTGTGTAATCAGCTCACCGGTGCCGGCAGCGCCACACTGGAGGGCAGCTTCGTTTTCGATCTGACGGAAGCCACCGTCGCCGACAACAACAGTTGGACCATCGTCAACACCACGGGCAAAACATTTGCCGCAAGCTTCAGTGTGGCGGGCTTCGACGATACCGACAACGACAACAAATGGGTGAAGTCCGAATCGGGAACCACCTGGACCTTCGATGAAGCCACCGGCGTTCTCTCGGTGAAAGTCTCCGTCGGCTTCGATTCGTGGATCACCGGCTTCGGCCTCGATGAGGCAGACCTCGCCGCTTCCGCCGATCCCGATGACGACGGTTTCAACAACCTGCTGGAATACGTGCTGGGGGGCCAACCCGCCACCGCGGATCAGAACCTCGCACCGCAAGGGCAACGCGATGGCAATCAGTTCGTCTTCACCTTCCGCCGCAGTGATCTGGCGCTCAACGGCGGTGATGTGCAGCTTCAGGTGGAATACGGCAACAACCTCAGCGGTTGGACACCGGTGACCGTTCCCGCCGCCAGCCAGGTGGTGAGCGGGGTCAGTTTCGCCGTCACCGATGGCAGCCCGGATGACACCGTGGTCGCCACCATTCCCACACTGGGAGCAGATGAGTTTTTTGTTCGCCTCAAAGCGACCAAGTGAACGACAACAACAAACGCCAAGCGTCCGTCCTGCATCCGGGGCGGGCGCTTTTTTCGTGCGATGGTCAGGCCTTGAGCACGCCGACGAAAGGCAGATTGCGATAGCGACCCATGTAGTCCAGGCCATAGCCCACCACAAACTCGTCACCGATCTCAAAGCCCACGTAATCCGCCTGCACATCTTCCTCGCGCACGCGATCCTTGGCCAACAGCACACCGGTATGCACGGCCACACATCCTTCCTGCCGCAAGCGATCGCTCACGGCTTTGAGCGTGCGCCCGGTATCCAGGATGTCATCCAGCAACAACACGTGCCGACCTTTTACGTCCGGCAGGCTGTGATCGAGAAATTTCACCACGCCACTGCTCTCCGTGCCGCCGTGATAGCTGGCAACGTTGAGGCATTCGATTTCGAGTGGCCGAGGGATGCGCCGCAGCAGATCCGCCGCAAACACAAATGCGCCCTTGAGCAGCACGATCGCCACGATAGGCCCGGCCGGAAATTCGCGATCGATCTCCGCCGCCATCGCATCCAGTCGTTTTTCGATGACTTTCTCATCGATCAACACGCGGTCCACATCAGCCGCACGGCCCAATTCATCTGCAATCATCGTTCGATTCGGAAAATGGTTTCGCCCGGGCGATAGACCTGGAGGCGGTCGCGCGCCTCGATCTCCAGGTAGGCCGGATCGTTCTTGATGGCATCCAGTCGCACGCGCAGGTAATCGAGCTGGCTCTCCGCCTGCTCCTCCCTTTGACGCGCCTCCACCAGTTCGCCCTGTTTTTTCTCATAGGCATGCTTTTGCGGCAGATAGGACAGGCTGATGATCACCGCCACCGCAAACAAAATGACCGTCGTCAGCACACCGTTGGTCACGCGCACGAACTTCGTCTGCGCTTTCAGACGTCGTACGTTTCGTTTGGTTTGCCGCTTCTTTTGCATGCGTTCGTTACGCGCTCTATAGCTCAGCCCGCCCCGCTTGCCAATGAAAGATTCCTCGTGCGCGCGTTTTTATCCCGTGTTTCATGTTTGCCAACATCGCAGGCTGTGGCTAGCATCGGCCACTCCACAGCCCGCTGGCTGACAGCCGCCCATGCGCCTCATGAATGCTCTCTTTCTCCAACACTGCCTCATCGCTGACGAAAACTCCCCCGCCCTCATCCCCGGCCATGTGCTGGTGGAAGATGGCGTGATCACCGCGGTGGGCACGGATCTCTCCGCTCCGCCACACGCCCGGGTCATCGATGCCGCCCACCGCGTGCTCATGCCCGCCATGTTCGATGCCCACGTGCATTTCCGCGAGCCGGGATTCGAGGGCAAAGAAACCATCGCCAGCGGCGCGCGCGCGGCCATCAATGGCGGCGTCACCGGCGTGGTGATGATGCCCAACACCTCCCCCGCGCTCGACAATCCCGCCACCATCCGCACCGTGCTGGATGCCGGAAAAGCCACGGGCATCACCGTGCTCACCAGCGGCTGCATCACCAAGGGCCGCCACGGCAAGGAGCTGGCTGCCATCGATGGCATGCGCAAGCTGGGCGTGACCATGCTCACCGATGACGGCGATTCCGTCTATGACCCCGCCGTGCTCTACCGGGCGATGCAGTATGCCAAGGACTTCGGCATGTTTTTCGCCAGCCACTGCGAGGTGCCGGAACTGGCCGGCCCACGTGCGCTCACGGAAGGGCCCACCGCCTTCCGCCTCGGCATCAAGGGCTCGCCGCCCTGCGCGGAGGAAATCATCATCGATCGCGATATCCGCCTGGCCCATGCCACCGGCGCGCACATTCACATCCAGCACGTCTCCTCGGCACTGGGCATGGAGACCATCCGCTGGTGGAAGGAGCGCGGCGATGTCAAAGTCACGGCGGAAGTGGCTCCGCACCACCTGATGTTCAGCGAGGATGACATCGGCGACTTCGACACCCACTACAAAATGAACCCGCCGCTGCGCACCAAGCGCGACAACGCCCTGCTGCTGGAAGGACTGAAACAAGGCGTCTTCGATCTGATCGCCACCGATCACGCCCCGCACACCGCGTTTGAGAAATCCCAGGACTTTGTCAGCGCGCCGAATGGCATCACCGGCCTGGAAACGGCGCTGATCAGCCTCTATCATTACTATGTTCGTAGTAATACCTTCGGCTGGGATCTGGTGGTGAAACGCTACTCCGCCGAGCCGCGCCGCTTCATGGGCCTGGAGCCCGTGCCCATTGCCGCCGGAAAGCCCGCGGAGTTCGTGTTGTTCAACCCCGCCGGGGAAACGACTTTCACCCGCGACTACATGCAATCGCGCAGCCAGAACACACCGTTTTTGGATCAGACTCTCCACGGCCGCATCGATCTGGTGGTGAAGGATGACAAGATTTTGCTGGAGCGATTCATCGACTGAGCGGAGCCTCGCGCGTGGCTGGAAAATCCCCCGGCATTTCCCATTGCAGGAAACGGCTGCGCGGGCATAGTGCATGCGTTTCACACCCTACCTACTATGAACCACGATTCCACCGAAAACTCTCCTGCCGATTCCTTGTTGGCGATTTGTCTGTTTGCCTCCTTCAGCGATGGCGAGAAATGCGAGCGTGAGCGCGAGCACGTGACCCGCATGGCCGAGGAACTCGGTGCCGCGGATATCCAGCAAATGTCGCGGCAGATTCTGATGGGGAAACTCACACTCGCGCAAGCATGTGCGGGCTTGCCCACCCAGCGGGAAAAGCTGTTAGCCTATGAAATGGCGCGCGCCGTCTGTGAGGCTGGCGGCTCCATTTCCGCGGATGAGCAGGCATTTCTCACGGAATTGCGCGGGTTGCTGGCGATGGGCGACGCGGAGGCCCGGGCCATCGATGCCGAAGTGGATGCGCTCACCACCGCACCATTGATGACCACGCCGCCCGAACTGCAGGCACCCGACAACAGCGGCACGATTTTGAAATACGCGATTCTCAACGGCGCGCTGGAGCTGCTGCCCCAGACACTCGCCAGCGTGGCCATCATTCCCTTGCAGATGAAGATGGTCCATCACATCGGCAAATCGCATGGCGTGGAGCTGGATCGCAGCAACATCAAGGACTTTTTGGCGGTAGCCGGCATAGGCATAGGCTCGCAAGTGCTGGAAGGCTTCGCCCGCAAGATGATCAGCGGACTCGGAAAAAAATACATCGGCAAGATGGCCGGAAGCATCGCGAATCAAGCCACGGGATCGGCATTTTCCTTCGCCTCCACCTATGCCATCGGGATGCTCGCGGAGCGTTATTACGCCAACGCAGAACGTCTGCCGCAGGCGGAAATCAAGTCGCTCTTCACCACCATGACGCAGGAGGGCAAAAACCTCTACACCCGCTACGCGCCCGAGATTCAACAGCGCGCCAGCTCCCTGGATGCGGCATCCGTTCTGTCCATGGTGCGGGGAAAATCACCGGTCTGATCGAGGGAGGAAAGGTAACAAGAGCCGCCGATTTCTGTTTCGTCGAAGAATTTGTCGTTTCGTCGAAAACGTCATACCCTGTATTGACCAAGTAAATGGATTGCTTATTCTGTGCGCACCCCCCGGCTGTGTGGCGATGAGCCCCCCCAGGTTAGCTCATCCCACACAGCTTCCCCCCCGGATTTTTGTTGTTGTGCCGATGCGATACGCGGGAAAACGCTGGACCTCCCGCACTGATTTGATTTTGATTACGGCATGATTCTCTTCCCCTGCGTGACGACATGCACCAGGTTCTTGGTGCTGATGTGCTGCAGCATGATGATCACGCTGTGGCCCACCGCATCGGCCGCGCAACAAACGGCACCCGCGATGATTTGGGAAATCCGCGACACGAGGCCGGAACCCACCGATGTGTCCGCCTATCTGAGGATCCATCGCGATGCCAGTGGCAGCATGAAAATCGAAGATGCCGTGGCACAACAGGCCGCGTTCTTGCATCATGAGAATCGCATTCCCTCGTTTGGCTTCACGGGCGACACGATCTGGAGCTGCCTGAAAGTCCGCTCGCTGGCGAGTGAACCGATCGACTTGATCACGCTGCTGGAAACCGCGCGCTTGTCTGATGTCTCCTGGTATCTGGTGGAGCCGGGCGGCAGCGTGATCCTGAGCAAGAACAAGGAAAAAACCGACCAGGAGCGCATGCCGGCACTGCACTGGACCTTGCCGCCCGGTGAAGAACGCTGGTTGTTTTTGAGGACCGGCTCGGAGACGTCCATCTGGCTGCCTGTGTTCAGCGGCGATGAGGATGCCATGCAATCCCGAGAGATGCGCACCGTGCTGGTGGATGGCTTGTTGGTGGGGTTTTGCCTTGCGATCGCAGTCATGGTGGTGGTGAGCGGGTGGTTGCACGGATCACGCATGCACTACCTGTTGGCCTCGGTGGTCATGGCCTACGTGGCGTATTTTTTGATTTTCCACGGCTACGTCACGCTCCTTTGGTCGCACACACCGCGCTGGGTGGAGCAGGATATGTTGGCTTTGGTGATCGGTGCCGGGGTCACGGCCTTCGCCTTGTTTCACCATCATTTTCTCCATGAAAACTCCACGGGGTGGGGCGACCGTTGTTGCCGTCGCGCTTCCGAGTGGATGCCTCTTTGCGGCCTCGCCACGCTGTTGGTCCTGCCCTTTTCCGGCAGCATCCAGATCATCAATACCCTGAGCCTGGGAAGTGTGATGATCAGCTTGGTGAACACCGTGAGGCACGGATGTCCGCGCGGGGAACGGGCGTGGTATTTGGGTGGCTGGGCGGTGCTGGGCCTGATGATGTTGTTGTTCGTATTGCAATTCAGCGGCTTGATTCCGCTGATCGTGTCTTTCCGCCATGCGCAATTGATCACCGCGCCGCTTATGTTGTTAGGTTTTCTGGTGGCGGTGGTGATGCGCCAGCAATCCCATGCCCACATCCAGCAACAGCGCACGGTGGAAAAACATGCCCACGATCTGATCGGCCACATCGCGGCGGGGATCTATGAGGTCAGCCTGTCACAAGGCGAGGACGGACGCATTGCGCCGCGCTTTCATTTCACCAGCCCGCAGTACCTGGCAATGTTCGACATCACCGAAGAGGAGCTGGAACGGAATCCCGGAGCGATTTACGAACGCGTGCATCCGGATGATCGCCAGCCCTTGCAGCAAGCGCTGATGCATGCGATCGCGCATTTGAGCTCCTTCCGCTGGGAGGGCCGCGTGATGTGGGATGGGAAAACACGATGGATCCAGGCGGCCTCGGGACCGCGCGTGAACAGTCAGGGAGTCACCGTCTGGTTCGGCGTGGTCACGGACATCACCCCCCTGAAGCAGGCGCAGCAAGCGCTCTATCGCACGCTGGAAAATCTGCCGGTGCCCATTTCCTGCGACAACATGGGTGAGCCACCCTTGATCACCATGATCAATGAACAGTTTGTGAAAACCTTCGGCTACCGGCTTGAGGAAATCCCCACGGTGGCGGACTGGGCCATGCGCGCCTACCCGGATGCCAGCTATCGCGCGGAGGTGATGGATTGGTGGTACCACGCGGTGGAAGTGGCCAAGCAGGAGCGTGGAAAAATCGAATCGCGCGAACTCATCGTGCGCTGCAAGGACGGCAGCGACAAGGAGATCATCATCAGCACGACCATGCTGGAGAACAGCATGATCCTGGCGTTTCTGGACATCACCGAGCGGAACCGGGCCGCGCGGGAGCTGGAGGCGCTGCGCACCAGCCGGGAAAAGTCCGCCTTCGAACTCACGGAAAACATGCCGGCGGGCACCTATGCGATGCGACTGAACGGCACGCCGGATGGCCGCATTCTGATGGACTTCCGCTTTGCCAGCCGCCGCCTGCTCGAATTGTTCAACGTCACACGCGAGAGTTTTCAACGCAATCCCGAGGTGCTGGTGGAGGCCATTCATCCGGACGATCGCGAGGGCCTGATCATGGCCACAGCCCGCGCCTACGAGAGTTCCCAAACGTTTCACTGGGAGGGCAGGACCCTCATCGATGGCACCGTCCGCTGGCTCAACATCAGCTCGAACCCGCGCAGCGATCACGAGGGCCGCATCGTGTGGGAAGGCGTGGTCAATGACATCACCGCGCACATGGAGACCGAGCGCAAGCTGGAGGAAACTTTGCAAAATGAGAAACGCCTGCGCCAGGAGGCGGAGGAACTGCGCCGCGATGCGGAGCGGGCGCATGAGGCGAAGAGCCTGTTTCTGGCCAAAATGAGCCATGAGATCCGCACACCGCTCAGTGCCTTGGTGAGCCTCTCGCAAGCGATGTGGATGCGCGGCGAGATGCATGCCGTGGATGAGGAATTCACGCCCTTCCTCAATCGCGTACGTTCCGGCGGCCAGTATCTCAACCTGCTGCTGCGCAATGTGCTCAATGTTTCCGCCGCGGAGTCCGGTCGTGTGCCGGTGAAACCGGGGGAGTTTTACGTCGCGGACTGGGTGGCGGACATCCAGAACATCCTCGAACCGATTGCCGAATACTACCGCGGCCGCTTCGAATGGAGCCTGCCCGAGGACGATGAGGCACGCTGGTTCACCGATCAGATGCGACTCACGCAAATCGTGCTCAATCTCTGTGAAAACGCGCTGAAATTTTCCAGCGGTCAGGACCAACCGGTGCGCGTCGGTTTCCAGATCACGGCGGAGTTTTTGGAAATCTCCGTGGTCGATCACGGCCCCGGCATTCCGCTGGATCGGCAGGCCTCGATCTTCGCGGCATTCTCCCAAGGCGGCCGGAAAATTTCCCCGCTCGATGAAGGCGTGGGTCTGGGACTGACGGTGGTGAAGATCAATACCGAACTCCTGCACGGCCATGTGGCCATCGAAAATCTCATGCCTCACGGCACCCGCTTCCTGCTGCGCTGTCCACCGTATCCGCGCGATGAGGAAAACAACTTGTCCGGTTCATCCATCTAACCCATTTTTTCCAACCCATGCGCATATTGATCGTAGAAGACAGCCAGGCGGATTTGCTGAACCTCCGCTCCCTGCTGGAAAACATGGGGAATCTGACCCTTTGTGCCACGGCTCACACCCTGGCGGCGGCACGCGCGGCGGTAAAGACCCACGAGCCCGATCTGGTCTTTCTCGACATCGAACTGGGGCAGGAAAACGGCTTTGATTTGCTGGCGCATCTCCCTGCGGGCACACGGGTGATTTTCACCACGGTCCACACCGGCTACGGCGCGGCGGCCTATGATGTGGATGCCGTGGACTACGTCATCAAGCCTGTCAGCGAAGAGCGCTTGCTGCGCGCCATGGCCAAACTCCATCACGGGGAGAGCCAGCCCATGACCAAGGTGCAAATCTATCGCGGAGGCGGCGAAAGGCACGCGCTGGCACTGGAAACCATCGCCGCCATCATCGCGGATCGCGACTACAGCGTCGTGCTTTGCGGCAACCGGCACTACCACGATCACCGGCGTTTCCGCGAATGGGCGGAGCTGCTGCGAGGGAAAAATTTCACGCAACTCGATCGCTCCACCCTGGTGCGGTTGGACCTGGTCCACTCCTGGCAACCCTACGGTGCCGGCATGCGCCTCAAGTTCCGCCACGCGGCCGAGGCGCTGGAAATCGGCCGGGCCGCGGCCAAGCGCTTCGAGGAATTGATGCAGTAAGCTCTCCCGGCCTCAGACGTTGAAGCGGAACTCGATGACGTCGCCATCCTTGACGGTGTAGTCCTTGCCCTCGATGCGCAGCTTGCCGACATCACGCGCGGCAGATTTTGACCCGCAGGTGATGAGGTCATCGTAGTGCACCACTTCCGCCGCGATGAAGCCGCGCTCGAAGTCGGTGTGAATCACCCCCGCTGCCGCCGGGGCCTTGTCGCCCTCGTGAATGGTCCAGGCCCGCGTTTCCTGCACGCCGGTGGTGAGGTAGGTGCGCAGGCCTAACAGGTGATAGACGCCACGAATGAGGTTCGATACTCCGCTGTCATTCACTCCCATGTCGGCGAGAAAGGCCTTAGCCTCCTCGGGATCAAGGTCGATCAGCTCCTCCTCGATGCGTGCGGAAATCACCACACACTCGGCACCGAAGTTTTCCGCGGCAAATTTCCGCACCCTGGCCACCAGCGGCTGCGAATCAGGATCGGCGCTGGCCGTGGCGAGCTCGTCCTCGGACACATTGCAGGCATAGATCGTGCGCTTCATGGAGAGCAGGAAAAAGTCCTTCACGTAAGGCAGATCCTCGGTGGCGAAGTTCAGCGTGATGGCGGGCTTGCCGTCGTAGAGATGGGGCAGCAGCACATCGATGAGTTCCACTTCCTTTTTCGACTCCTTGTCGCCGGACTTGGCCTTCTTTTCGCGTGATTGACGGCGTTTTTCCATCGCGGTGATGTCCGCCAGGATCAGCTCGGAGTTGATGATCTCGATGTCGCGCACCGGGTCCACGCTGCCCAGTTCATGAATGATGTCGTCGTTTTCAAAACAGCGTACCACTTGCACGATGGCATCGGTCTCGCGGATGTTGGCGAGGAACTGATTGCCCAGGCCCGCGCCCTCGGAAGCGCCTTTGACCAGACCGGCGATGTCCA
>ERZ1066127.657-NODE-657-length-16578-cov-12.506869_pt1 | contig 16578 bp, 11 predicted proteins | sample MGYA00382774_ERZ1066127 | MGnify/ENA primary metagenome ERZ1066127 (study PRJEB33369, sample SAMEA5778357) | biofilm metagenome | biome: Industrial cooling water; feature: Water cooling tower basin; material: Biofilm | place: United Arab Emirates | collected... | reverse complement strand
GTCTGGCCGCGTCCGGCCTTGGTCGATGCGCGTTTGCGTGTGTCCCCTCCGGAATATCTCGCGTTGGAACCGGTCATGGAACCGCTCGACGATCAGGTCACGGCGGTGTGTGGCACGGACTTTCATTTGACCAGCAAAACGAACACCGCCATCGAGTCCGCGCGGCTGGAAGTGGCGGGGGAAACCATCGCGGAGGCTGTGGTCAGCACCGTTTCAGGCACGAGCCAGCTCACGTTGGATTGGCGTCTCGATGCGCCCGGTCTTGTCGAGGGCAAGGTGGTCTTGCGGCACCGGCTTGGGCACGAAATCGAAGCACATGCCTTTGCCATGGAAATGGTCGAGGACCAGGTGCCGCAAGTCGTTTTGCTCAGTCCGCAGCAGAAGGAACTGCGCCTGCGGCCGGATGAGCAGTTGGACCTGCGTTACGAGGTGTTAGAGGACTTCGCACTGGCCCGTGTGGCCGTGGAGTTGAACGACATGAGCCAACGCCAGGTGTCGCTGGGCCAGAACCTGCCGCTGCGGGTGGAAGGCAGCAAGCCCCCGCGTTTCCGTGGATCCGCCATGCTTTCGATCGGTGATCTGATGATGCGCATGGGCGGCAAACGCGATTTCCGCATCCGGCTGCGCGCCGAGGATGGAAAACCCGCCGATCGTGCGGGACCGGGCATCGGTTACTCGGATTGGCTGCGCATTCGCATCGATGAACAGGCGGAATCGCTCGTGCGCCAGGAACTGCGCGAGCAGCACGAAGGCGCGCTGAAGGAGATCGACGAAACGATCCGACAGGTGCGCGAGGCACGCCAGCGCATGGACCAGCAAAAGCATGAGGTGAAAAAAGGCGAACTCACCGAGCATGCGGAAAAAGAACTGCAACAAGCTGCGGAACAACTCGCCGACGCCCAGGAAAAGACCAATCAACTCGGGCAAAAGATGGAGGAGGGCGTGCACGCACCCCTTGCCAACGATGTGAAACAAGCGGCGGAGAAAATGCAGCAGAGCCGCGAAAGCATGGAGAACGCCCCGTTGCAAGACGAGGCCGCACAGCGTGAGGACAAGATGCAACAGGCACGCGATCAGGCCGAGGAGTCGATCCGGCAACTCGAGCAGGTGAAGCAGGAAATGCAGAAGCAGAACGAGAAAATCCAGGACCTCGCCCGCTTGCAAGAGTTGGCGCAAAAGCAACAGGAAGTCGCGCGCCAGGCGCAGCAGCAAGCCGCCCAACCGGAGCAGGCGAACAAGCCCGAATGGCAGCAAGAGCAACAGCAAGTCGCGCAACAACTGCGCCAGGAACTCCAGCAGCAACCGCAGGCTCTCGCCGAAGCTCTCAAGGAGCAATCGCAGCAAGCCCAGCAGTTGGCCGAACAAGCCCAGGAAATGGCCAAGGCGCAGGAGCAATTGCAACAGCAAGCGCAACAAGTCGCCGACCCGCAGCAAGACAAGCAGGCGCTGGAGAAGTCGATCCAACAAGCCCTCGCCCAGGAGCAAGCGCAGATCGCGCAGGAAACGGCAGCGCAACTGGAACAAGCGCGTGAGCAACGTCGTGCCCTCGCCGATGAATTACCCGCCGCCCAAGCCGCCACGGAAAAAGCCCAACAGGAATTGGCCCAGGAATCCGCGGCCGATGCCGCCAAGGCCACTGCCGCAGCGCAAGAAACGTTAGAGAAAGCCCAAGCCCAAGCGCAAGCCGCCGCGAACGAGGAAAAGCCGAACGATGCTTCCACTCCACCAGCGCAAGAGCCCTCGCAAGCCCAGGCCGAAAAAGCCGCCGCGGCCGAGGCCTTGGAAAACCTCAGCGAGCGCCAGGCGATGGTGGCCGAAGCCGCGCAGGCACTGGCCGAGGGCGATACCGCCACCGCCTTGGAACAACTGCAACAAGCCCAGGCCGAACGCGCTCAAGAGTTGGCCCAGTCCATCGATGCCCTGCCGCAGGCCCAGCCGTCCGCTGCCGTGCAACAAGCCGAACAAAGCAGCCAAAGGGGCGCGCAACAAGCCCAGCAGGCCGCGCAGCAAGCCGAACAAGGGCAACAACCACAAGCCGCGCAGCAACACGCCCGAGCGGAGGAGCAATTCGCGCAAAGCGCCGCCTCGTTAGAGCAGGCGGCACAAGCGATGGCGGCTGCCGCCGAACAAGCCGCCCAACAGCAGGCCTCGCAACAACAGGCACCCGCCTCGCCGGAGGCCCTCGCCCAAGCGTTCCAGCAGGCCTCCCAAGCGAGCGAAAGCGCCTCACCGCAACAAGCCGCGCAACAATCGCAGCGGGCGGCGCAAGCCCTGCAACAGGCCGCACAATCGGCCAAGGCCCGCATGCAGGGGCAGAGCATGAGCAGTCCCGGCAAACCCTCGCAGGCCCAGGGCCAACCGCAGCCCGGCCAACTCGGCAATCCCGGTCAACAAGCCAGCGACATGCCCGGCGAGGCCGAGCGACCCGCCGAAGCCGATCCCGGCGTGCCTCCGGAATTGGCGAAACTGGGCATCAGTGCGGCCGATTGGGAAAAAATCCAGAACAGCCTGCGTGCGGACGTGGGCGGCGGTGGCGCGACGGCTATCCCCGAGGAATACCGCGAGCTGGTGAAGGGCTATTTCCAGAGCATGACCACTCCTCCCAAGAAAAAATAATCCGATGAATCGTATTTTTGTCATCATCTTCACTCTGCTCTCCGCGCTGTTCTGTCAAGCTGCGGAAGAGGGCCTGGACCCGGTATTCGCGAAATGGCGTGATCGCGTGGACCCCGCCGTAGAAAAGGCGCTCACGTATCTGGCCCGCGTGCAAAAACCCGACGGCTCGTTTCCGGAAAACTTCGGTGAATCCACCGGTATCCCGGCACTGGTGGGCATGACCTTTCTTTCCAAAGGCCACCTGCCCACCGAGGGCCCCTACACCGAGACCATCAACAAATGCATCGACTTCATTCTCGCCAACCAGCGGGCCGACGGGCTTTTCGAAAAGGGCCACGCGGGTAGTGGACCGATGTACGCCCACAACATCGCCACGCTGTTTCTCTCGGAAGTCAGCGGCATGGTCGAACCGGGCCGGCAGAAAAAAATCAGCGTCGCCCTGCCCAAGGCGCTGCATCTCATCCTCCGCGCGCAGGCCGTGAAAAAGGATGAACGCAATCGCGGCGGCTGGCGCTATCACCCCGGCTCGAACGACAGCGATACCTCGTGCAGCGGTTGGGCGCTGATGGCCCTGCGTTCCGCCAAACTCAATGGCGCCGCCGTGCCGGACGAGGCCATCGAAAGCGCCGTGAAATACCTGAAACGCCATCAACACGCCACCAAGGGCTGTTTTGGCTACACCGATTACGAGGACCATGCCCGTTCGCTCACCGGCATGGGTTTGTTGTGCCTGGAACTGTGCGGTCAGCACGGCAAGCCGGAAACCACCGCCGCGGCGGACTACGTCATGAAAACCTTCCGCGACCTTCCCGGCAACCAGTTCGAATTTTACGGCAACTACTACAACGCCCAGGGCACCTTTCAAATCGGCGGCCGCTACTGGAGCGAGTATGCCGAATGGATGTACGACACCTATCTGAAAAAACAGAACGAGGACGGCTCGTGGAACAGCAACGAAGCCGGACGCGTGTACGGCACCGCCATCATGACCCTCGCCTTCACCGTCCCCTACCGCCAGCTCCCCATCTATCAGCGCGACGAAACCGTGGCCGAGGACGATGGTCCCTGAGTCACAGAAGGCTGATCGTTTTTTCCTGCGGTTTTCATTCATGAAATTCCCTTTTGTTCTTCTCCCTGTGGCCATGGGCCTTGCGGTGGCGCTCTACAGCCTGGTCCGATTCGACGGAGATGCGGCCTTCTACAGACTTTGGTATTATGTGCCCGCGGCGATGGTGGTCGGTTGTCTGGCCGCGGACCGTCTCTTTGTCCGAAGACCCCATGGTCCGGGATGGGCGATCGATGGCCTCGTGACCGCCATTTGCCTCTCGCGTCCGATCTTCGGATGGCCGCCGGTGTCCGGTCATGCATTGTTTTTTGTCTATGTGCTTATGACCTGCAAGTCTCTGACGGCACGGGCTTCCGCAGCAGTGCTTGGCATCATCACCCTCTATGCCAAGATCTGGCTCTGGCACTGGGATTCCACGCTGTGGCCAGGATTGATTCTCGGTCTGATCGTTGGCTGGGTTTTCCTGCGAACACAACGGCTGCAAACATGATGCCGCAAGCCGACGCTGAGATCCGCCGTTACCGCTTCATCGCATGAGCATGGGGATATCCACTTCACAAATTTTTTATTTCTCGCTTCACAGATCGATGGAGAGCAGCGTGCCGCTTTGTTGGAAGAAGCATGCAGTCCTCCTTTCCATCACAGACCACATCCTGGCACCAGTGGTGGCAATCCGAGGGCGGGGTTTTCTTTTTGTATGCCAGACAGCAAACGCGTTCTGAAGCGGATGCCAAAGACGTGTTGCAAGATGCCCTGATCGAAGCGTGGCGCAAATCGGGAAATGCGCTTCCCGAAAAAGCCATCGTGTTTGCCACCATACGCAGGCGGGCCATCGATCTCGGTCGCAGCACGGATCGCCGCAGCCGTCGGGAGAATGAGGTGGCTACGGATCGGGCGGAATGGTTCATGCCTGACTTCGCTGATTTTGACACCCATCAACGCATCAGCGAGGCCATCGCGGGCTTGTCGCCGGATGTGCGCGAAGTGCTGGTCTTGCGGATATGGGGGGACCTGACCTTTCCTGCGATCGCACAACTGATGGACACTCCTGTGGCCACCGCCACCTCGCGCTACCGCTACGCACTGGAACAATTGCGCGAAACACTCACCGAACTTAAGATATGAACGACGAATCCATTGAAAAACTGTTGCGCGGCATGCGCCCGCAAGCGCTGCCGGATGACGTCTGTGCGGCACTGCAGGAGTCACCGGTCAAATATCGATCTTTCGTTAGGCAAAGGATGCTGGCGATCGCCGCGATTCTTCTGCTCGGCACTGCGATGCTATGGTTCAGCCGACCCACCGTGCCTGAGTCTATGCCTGTCTTCACCATCCGGCATCAGGAATCGACACTTCTCAGTAGCAAAAGACTCGAAATGCGGCGTAAGGACCAGGTCTGGTGGGAGAAGTGTGAACAGGAATGGCTCGATCTGGAAATGGCACTCTGCTCGAACAACCCAGCCGTCGTGCGCTACACCGGCAAACGCCGCGAAGTGGTGTGGCAACCGATCGATTTTCAATGAACCTTTTTCTCAACCAACAACCATCAACCAAAGACACTATCATGAAAACAAAGACAATGAAACCATGCAGCATCATCCTCAGCCTGGCACTGGCCACGATGAGTTACGCAGAGACAACATCGGAATCGAGCCAGAGCGAGGCGCGGGCGGAGGCTCATGCGGAGGCTCACGGCAATGGTTCGCAGACCATGAAACAAACGGTCACGGTGACCTCGGACGGCAACCGCACGATCAAAACGACCACCACGGAACGCAATGGCGTGCGCGAGGTGAAACGGGAAGTCATCGATGCGCAAGCGCGCGTGATCGAAGCTGAAGATTTGGCGGAGAAATTGAAAAGATCCACGTTTACGATTCCGCTCAATAACTTCCAGCATGGTGGAGGCGATAAAAAACAGGAACTGCCGAAAAATGAGGTGTGGCTTGGGGTGATCGTGGAATCCGCTACTTCAGCGCTACGCGATCAACTGGACCTCGCAGCAGATGAGGGGGTGGTGATCGTAATGGTGGGTGAGGATACACCTGCCGTCAAAGCGGGACTGAAACCGAATGACATCATCCTGACCATCGATGGGAAAAAAATCACGGATCATGAGAGTCTGCGGAGTTCGATGAAAGACAAGAAAACGGGTGATCAAGTATCACTCGTGATCATCCGCAAGGGACAAAAATCGACCAAGCAAATCATTTTGGAAAAAAGACCTGCGCCCAAAAACCAATCATCACCCGCTGAAGATCCAGAGCAAGAATCATCATCGACCACCCAAACCGGCACCGCGGAACTGGAACTGAAATACGGCGATAGTTTTGAAAAAATCCTGAAGGACCCCCAAGTGCCCGAGACCTTCAAACAATCCGTGCGTGAGATGCAGCAGCGCATGAAAGAGTTCCAGGAAAAACATCAATCCCGCTGAAGGACATTCGACGCAAATGCTGCGGGAAATGATGCGATGCGTGGCCTCTCCCGGTGGAACTGGGGATGGCACTGAAATTCTCCTCGCCAGAGCGGAGGATGGGGGATAGGGTGGCGTTGCCGTTTCCCGGACGGTCGCAATTCGGCGTGAGTCGGGTTGAGGAAAGTCCGGACACCGCAGGGTAACGTGCCTCGTGAAAAGTGAGGACAGGGCGATCGCGAGAGACCTCTGATGGAAAGTGCCGCAGAAAATACACCGCCGATGGTCCCGCTTGCGGGAATCAGGTAAGGTTGAAATGGTGGGGTAAGAGCCCACCGCGCCGAGGGCAACCAAGGTGGCAGGGCAAACCCCACGTGGTGCAAGACAGAACAGGGGAGAGCGACCCGCTCATCATCTCCGGGTAATAGTCGCACTTCACGCAAGTGAGGTCCTGCGCAAGCGGGAAGAGAAATGACCGTCCATGGTGACCGCGAGGTGACCGGGACAGAATCCGGCTTACAGGGAAACGGCCCCCCTTTTTTCGTTCTGCGCTCCAACAAAACAGGCGGCCCTGTGCGGGCCGCCTGAAGAGAAATCAGATGTCTGTGAGTCGATTACTGCGGCAACAGCACGTTGGGCTGCAGCGCGGCATTGCCTTGGCCCCACACGGTGCCAATGCCCGAACCAAAGAGGGTGTTGCCACCACCGATGTTGATGCGGTTGTTGTTCATGTTGAGACGCTCCGAGCGGGCGGAACCATCAACACGCAGGTAAACACCGCGGTTGTCATAGGGCTCAGGTTTGAACACGGCGTCGTTGCCACCGGTTTGCACGGGTGCGCACAGAATGGGGATGCCACCGTTGTCCGAGGTGCTGAGGCCGCGGGGTGCGCCGCTACTGGTGGTGCCGCCGCTGACCAGAACGTAGGCAAAGCCGACTTCACCTTGGGTGAGGATGCGTTGCACGGGGTTGATCACATCGTCAGGCTTGCGGTTACCGGCGGGGTTACCACCTTTGGCGAAGAAAATCTCCTCGGAACGGGTGTAACCACCGGCGATCAACTGACCGAGCAGGTTGTTGGAGAAGTTGCCTGTGAACTGTTGCAGTTCCGGGCTGTTTGTAGCGGTGTTTTGATCGGGGAAATTCCCCATGTCGGCTTCGAAGTCCATCAACACCAGGTAAACCTGCTTGGAGTTGCTGATGGCTTGCGTCATGTCCATCTTCTTGCGCTGACGCAAGATGGCGGGCGTTGCGAGAGCCGCGAGGGCGACGATGATCGCGATCACGACGAGGAGTTCCACGAGTGTGAAACCTCTTGGGGTCCATTTTTTCGTTTTCATAGTATGTACGTGTTTGGTTTTTGTATGTTGGAGCAGTGCTCCGGGTTATAATGGCTGATCAATCGATCAGTTAACGGCAAGGTACGACTCGCCTGCGGGAAAGCAAGCAGAAAAAACGGATGGCCCGAAGATTTCATGAAAGAAGCCCCGGGAATGAACCGGGGCTTGCTCAGACGGGAATATAACTGCTGGTGAAAAATTACATTTCCAGCAGCATGCGCGTCGGATTTTCCAAGGAATCCTTGATGCGGATGAGGAAGGTGACGGCTTCCTTGCCATCGACGAGGCGGTGGTCGTAGCTGAGCGCCAGGTACATCATCGGGCGGATTTCCACTTTACCGTCCACAGCGATCGGGCGCTGCTGGATGGTGTGCATGCCGAGGATGCCGCTTTGTGGCGGGTTGAGGATCGGGGTGCTGAGCAGGGAGCCGTAAACTCCGCCATTCGAGATGGTGAAGACGCCGCCTTGCAGGTCTTCCATGGAGATCTTGCCTTCGCGAGCCTTGGCGGCGTAGTCGAGGATGTCCTGCTCCACGCGGGCGAAGCTCTTCTGATCGCAATCGCGCAGCACGGGAACGATGAGGCCTTTTTCCGTGCCGATGGCGACGCCGATGTCGTAGAAATGGTTTTCGATGATGTCATTGCCATCGATCATCGCATTGATCTGCGGCACATCCTTGAGCGCCTGGGTGACGGCTTTGACGAAGAAGGACATGAAGCCCAGCTTGACGCCGTGTTTTTTGAGGAAATCGTCCTGCACGGACTTGCGCAGATTCATCACGGCGGTCATGTCCACCTCGTTGAAGGTGGTGAGGATCGCGGCGGTTTGCTGCGCGCTCACCAAGTGATTGGCGATCTTGCGGCGCAGCATCGACATCTTTTTGCGCGTGGTGCGGCCTTCGTTGACGGGTGCGCTGGGGGCCTCTACCACGGGTGCGGCGGCCACGATGGGCGCGGGGGTGAAGCCGGAGGCAGCGGGTGCAGGGGCGGGTGCTGCAACGGGAGCAGGGGCCGGGGCGGCAACCGGTGCTGGGGCTGCCACAGGCGCAGGTGCGGGTGCAGGTGTTGGTTCGGCTTGGCGGGTGGAATCCGCCGCCACGGCGCCTTCGGCGATGGAGGCGATGACGGCACCGATGGAGACCTCGGTGCCTTCGGGCACGATGATGGTCAGTGTGCCATCGGCGGGAGACTCCAGCTCGGAGGAAACTTTGTCCGTTTCAAAGGTGACGAGAGTTTCGCCTTTGCGCACGGCGCTGCCGGAGGCCTTGTGCCAACGGGCGACGTTGGCGGAGGTGATGGATTCTCCGAAGGCGGGGACTTTGATATCGAGGGACATGGCAGGAATGGGTGAAAGGTTGACGATTAAACGGTGAAGGCGGCTTTGAGCAGAGCTTTGGTTTCGCGGTAGTGCATGGCCTTGGAGCCGGCGGCGGGGCTGGCGGCTTCTTCGCGGCCGGCGTAGGCCAAATCCTTGCCCACGACCTTGCGCAGGCGCGGTGCGATGTAGCTCCAGGCTCCCATGTTTTCCGGCTCCTCCTGACACCAGACGAACTGGCGGGCATTGCGGAACTCGCCGACAAACAGAGCGGCGAGCTCGTGGTGGAAGGGATAGAGCTGCTCGACGCGGATGAGCGCGGTATCGGTGATGTTGTGCTCCTTGCGGTAGGCATCCAGATCGTAAAACACCTTGCCGGAGCAGAAAACGATGCGCTGGATGGCCGCGGGAGTCTGGTGTGCGATGGCATCGGGCAGAATTTCCTGGAAGCAGGTGCCGGGCAGGAAGTCCTGGATGCCGGAAACGGCCTCGGCGCGGGTGAGCAGGCTCTTTGGCGTCATCAAAATGAGCGGCTTGCGGAACTCACGGCGTTTTTGGCGACGCAGCGCGTGGAAATACTGGGCCGGGGTGGTGAAATTGCCGACGATCATGTTATCGTCCGCGCAGAGTTGCAAGAAGCGTTCCAAGCGGGCACTGGAGTGCTCGGGGCCCTGTCCCTCGTAGCCGTGGGGCAGCAGCAGCACGATGTCAGACGGCGTTTGCCACTTCGACTCGGCCGAAGCGATGAACTGATCGATGATCACCTGCGCGCCGTTCGAGAAATCGCCGAACTGGGCTTCCCACATGGTCAGCATGTTCGGTGCGCCGAGCGAGTAGCCGTAGTCGAAGCCGAGCACGGCGAACTCCGAGAGCAGCGAGTTGTAAACGCAGAAGCGGCTCTGATTTGCGCCGAGGTTTTGCAGCGGGATGTAGCGTTCGCGGTTTTCGTAGTCGTAAAACACCGCGTGGCGCTGGCTGAAGGTGCCGCGGCGGCAGTCCTGACCGGACAAACGCACGGCATTGCCTTCAAGAAGCAGACTGCCCCAGGCGAGTGACTCGGCTAGGGCCCAATCGATGTTCTGGCCTTTTTCGATGGCCTCTTTGCGGCGCGGGATGAAACGTTTTTCCAGCGTGGGGTGAAGGTGGAAGGTTTCCGGCACGGTGGTGAGCACCTGGCCGATGTGGGTCAAGGTCTCCGCCTCGACGCCGGTGGCGACAGGGGCATGGTGGTAGGGCGCTTGCTCGATGGCAGTAGAGCCGCTGAACGCAGTGCGGTCGCCTTTTTCCTGCAGCTCGATCATGTTATGGTAGCCGGCTTCGAGTTTGTCCCAAATGGCTTTCTCGATGGCATCCGCTTCTGCCTGGGTGATGGTGCCGTTGGCGATGAGTTCTTTTTTGTAGAGGTAATTGATCGGTTCGCGGGAGGCGATGGACTTGGCGATCAGCGGCGCGGTGAAAGCAGCTTGGTCGGTCTCGTTGTGGCCTTGGCGACGGTAGCAATACATGTCGATGACGACATCGCGGCTGAATTGCTGGCGGAAATCGAGGGCAAACTGAGCGGCCCACCACAGTTCCTCAGGGCGCTCGCCATTGACGTGGAGGATGGGAGCCTCGATCATTTTCGCAATGTCGGTGGCGTAGGCAGAGGAACGGGCATCCGCGGGCATGGTGGTGAAGCCGATCTGGTTGTTGACGACCAGGTGGATCGTGCCGCCGGTGCGGTAGCCGGGAAGCTGGGAGAGGTTGATTACTTCTGCGACGGAACCTTGTCCGGCGAAGGCGGCATCGCCGTGCAGAAGGATGGGCAGCACGCGCTTGCGGTCGGTGATGTGGCCGTCATCGCCCAGCAGACGCTGGCGGGCGCGGGCTTTGCCCTCGACGACCGGATTCACGGCCTCAAGGTGGCTCGGATTAGCGGCCAGACTGACGCGCACATTGCCGCCGGCGACTTGACGCTGGCTTTCGTAGCCGAGGTGATATTTCACATCGCCATCCCCCGCGACCAGGTCGGGCTCGTAGTTCGGGGTGAACTCATAAAGAATGGTGGTGAGCTTTTTCTGGACGAAATTCGCCAACACATTGAGACGGCCGCGGTGGGCCATGCCCATCTCGATTTCCTGAACGCCCGAGCCGGGTGCGGCTTCGAGGATGGCATTGAGCACCACCATGGAGCCCTCGCCGCCTTCGAGTGAAAAGCGTTTTTCGCCGATGAATTTTTTGCCGAGGAAAGTCTCGAAAATTTCCGCTTCCATCAGCCATTGCAGCGACTTCACGCGTTGCTCGCGCGTTTCCGGGGCGCGACGCGGGCGGTTCTCGATGCGTTCGCGCACCCAGTGGCGGATGGCGGTGTTGTGGATGTGCATGAACTCGAACCCGATCGGCCCGCAGTAGGTTTCTTCCATCACGTGGAAAAATTCACGAAGCTTCATGCGCTCGCCGCTGCGGAAAAAGGCGGAGGCCGCTTCTTTGTCCATATCAGCCTCGGTGAAACCGAGCGCGGCAGGCGTGAGGCGCGGATTGGTCTCCGGCTTGTCGGCCAGGGGATTGATGCAGGCCTGGGTGTGGCCGAGACGACGGTAGTTTTCTACCACGCTGGTGACTTTCGCGCGGAAATCCGGCTCGCCCTGCGGTGCCAGTTGATCGCTGGTGGTGGCGGCGGCTTGGGTGCCGCGGCTGGGTGGCTGGGCCACGCCTAGCGAAAAGCCTTCGAAGAAAACCGCCCAAGTGGAGTCCACGGAATCAGGGTTGGCGCTCCAACGGGCATACATTTCGTCGAGCAAATCGGCATTCAGGCGCGCACTAATCGATGGTTTCATGATACAAAAAATCGTCTCACGCGCGCCCGGCAAATTTCACACTTGGCGTTCAGCGCGCGGGAGTTCATAGTCGCTGCGCGCTAGGACGTCAACAGCGCAAAGCGAAAAAAGATCAGATGATTGAAGTCCACCAACTCACCAAGTCCTACGCCCGCCATGAAGCGGTGCGCGGCATTTCTTTCCACGTCGAGCGCGGTGAAATCGTCGGTTTCTTAGGCCCGAATGGCGCGGGGAAAACCACCACTCTGCGCATGCTCACCGGCTACCTTCCGCCCACCTCCGGCACCGCCAGCATCGCCGGATTTGACATTTTCCGCCAATCGATCGAAGCGCGCCGCAAGATCGGCTACATGCCGGAAAACGTGCCGCTTTACGACGACATGCGCGTCCGCGAATACCTCACCTTCCGCGCCCAGCTCAAGGGCCTGGACAACCGCCGCACCCGCCAACGGGTCAGCGAGGTGCTCGACACCTGCGGGCTCGAGTCCGTGAAGAAAAAAATGATCAAAACCCTGTCGAAAGGCTACCGCCAGCGCGTCGGCCTGGCCGATGCCCTCGTCCACGACCCCGAGCTGCTCATCCTCGATGAGCCCACCAACGGCCTCGACCCCAACCAAATCCGCCAAATCCGCGAGCTCATCAAGCAGCTGGGCGAAAATCACACCATCCTTGTTTCCACCCACATCCTCCACGAGGTGGAAATCACCTGCAACCGCGTCATCATCATCGACACCGGAAAAATCCGCGCCGCTGATACCCCGGCGAACCTCGTCAACCAAATGCGCGCCGCCGGCCGCGTGACGGTGGAATTGCAGGTGGACCCGCCAGTCGCCGCCGGGGCCCTGGGTCGCCTGGATCACGTCAAAAAAGTCCGCCACGAGGAACTCGAACAAGGCTGGACCCGTTTCCACTTGCTCAGCGACTCCGGCAGCGATGTGCGCGAACCGATTGCCCAGCTCTCCGCCCAATACGGCTGGCCGCTGCGCACCGTCTATCGCGATGAACCGACGCTGGAAGACGTCTTTGTGGAAATGACGCGCAAGGACTGATCAGCGCGGCAACACCCCGCCATTGAGCGCCCACAGCGTGCCATTCAGCACTGAGGCAAAGGTCACCCACAGCAGATACGGCACCATCATCAGGCCCGCCAGCGTGTCAGCGCGGCGGAAGGCCAACACCAGCCACACGATCATCAGCCACAGGATCACAATGTCCACCATCGCCCAGTCGGCCCGCCCCAGCCCGAAAAACAGCCAGCTCCACAGTGCTTGGAAAATCAGGTGAATCAGATACACCGTCACCGCACCTCTCATGCTCACGAGCTTCCACACCTGCCACACCGCCACCGCCATCAGGCAATACAGCACCGACCACACCGGCCCGAACAACCACCCCGGCGGCGACCAGCCCGGCTTGATCATCGTGGCATACATGTCCGTCGATGAGATCGACGCCCGCGCCCCCACAAAAGCCGCGCAAAAAGTCACGAGAACGAAGCCCAACAGGGCAAACAACGAAGCGGAGCGTGAAGGAGGGGTTGGCATGGCTGTCAACAGTGTGATCCCCGCGCCGCGCAAGTCAAGGGCCTTTGTCCCTCACGAACTCCCTTGCCAATCCCGGCGAATCGTGATTGTTTCCGTGCCGCATTTATGAACGCCGCCGAGATCCGCCAGAGCTTCCTCGATTTCTTTCGCGAGAAACAACACACCATCGTGCCTTCCGCCTCGCTACTGCCGCAGTCGCCGGGTCTGCTGTTCACCAATGCCGGGATGAACCCGTTTGTGCCGTATTTCCTCGGGGTGGAAAAAGCTCCCTACGATCCGCCGCGCGCCGCTGACACCCAGAAATGCATCCGCGCCGGGGGCAAGCACAACGACCTCGAGGATGTGGGCTACGATACCTACCACCACACGTTTTTCGAAATGCTCGGCAACTGGTCTTTCGGCAACTATTTCAAAAAGGAAGCCATCCAGTGGGCCTGGGAACTCGTCGTCGAACGCTGGGGCCTGCCCGCCCATCGCTTGCATGCCTCGGTTTACGCGCCGAAGCCCGGCGATCCTGGTTCCTTCGATCAAGAATCCTACGACATCTGGGCCGAGCTGTTCCTCTCGAAGGGCTGCGATCCCGCCGTGCAGATCGTTAATGGCAACGTCAAAGACAACTTCTGGATGATGGGCGAGACCGGCCCCTGCGGCCCTTGCTCCGAACTCCACGTCAACCTCACGCCCGAGGGCGATCCGCTTACCGGCCGCGAATTGGTGAACAACGACTCCGATCTCTGCATCGAGATTTGGAACCTCGTGTTCATCCAATACAACGCCGAGGCCGATGGCAGCTTCCGCGAGCTGCCGGCGAAACACATCGACACCGGCATGGGCTTCGAGCGCGCCTGCTCCATCATCCAGGGCACCAAGGGCTTCACCGACTTCTCGCAAAAGCCCAGCAACTACGCCACCGATGTCTTCACGCCCATCTTCCGCAAGCTCAAAGAACTGAGCGGTAAGACCTACGTCAACATCTACCCCGCTCTCGGCGCCGATCGCTCGGCCTTCACCGAGGAAATGAAAACGGCCATCGCCTTCCGCGTCATCGCCGATCACCTGCGCACCTTGAGTTTCTCCATCGCCGATGGCATCATGCCGGGTAACAACGGTCGTAATTATGTCTTGAGACGAATTTTACGACGCGCCGTGCGCTACGGTCGTCAGCTCGGATTCTCCGGTGACAAGCCCTTCTTCGGCGCGCTGGTGGAGACGCTGGTGAATGAAATGGGAGGCGTTTTCCCCGAACTGAAAAACCGTCAGGATGTCGTGCGTCAAACGCTCGAGCAAGAAGAGGCGAGTTTCAACCAGACGCTGGATCGGGGATTGCAGCAATTTGAGCATCACGCAGCTGCTGAAATACGACGCTTTTTTGAAGAGCCCGGTAAATCATACGCTCTAGATTTTGATACTCAGGAGGTTTTTGCTGATTACCATGCAAAGTTAGCTGCTGGCTCTAAAACGGCAGGCATTTCTGGAGACCTCGCATTCCTGCTTTACGATACCTACGGATTTCCATTGGACTTGACGGAGCTCATTTGCCAAGAACGTTCGCTCACTGTTGATGTTGAACGTTTCGAAAAACTCATGCACGAACAACAGGAACGCTCCCGCGCCGCGCAAAAATCCACCATCGTGCGCGCGCTGGATATTTCCACCGAGGCCGTGACCGAGTTTGTCGGCTTTGAGCAGGACGAATGCGAGGCCACGATTCTCGAAATCCACCCGCAGGAAGACACGCTGTTTGTCATCACCGATAAGACCGTGTTCTACGCCGAAATGGGCGGCCAATCCGGCGACACCGGCACCCTCAACGGCATCCCCGTCACCGGCGTCCAACAAATCGGCAAAGCCCGCGCTCTGATCATTCCTCAATCAGAAATCAACCATCAGCAATCGTCAATCGAGCCCGGAGCCAAAGTCACCCTCAGCCTCGACACCGCCCGCCGTCGCCCCATCGAGGCCCACCACAGCGCCACGCACCTTCTCCACTGGGCCTTGCACGAAGTGGTCTCGAAAGACGCCGCGCAACAAGGCTCTTCCGTCGATGAAAACCGCCTGCGTTTCGACTTCAACAGCGCCGCTGTCACACCGGAGCAACTCGCCACCATGGAAGAAAAAGTCAACGCCGCGATCAAGGCCGACGATTCCGTTTCCTGGACCGAGGTGAAACACGCCGACATCAAAGGCCGTGCCGATATCATGCAATTCTTCGGCGACAAATACGGCGACATCGTCCGCGTGGTGCAAATCGGCGGCGAATCGAACCAGCTCAACGGCTACTCGCAGGAACTCTGCGGCGGCACCCACGTCAGCAACACTGGCGCGATCGGGCTTTTCAAGATCAAATCCGAGGGTGCCATCGCCTCGGGCGTGCGACGCATCGAAGCCGTCTGCGGCGATGCCGCCTGGGCCTACCTCACCGAGTCCGTCGAAAAATGGGATCACGAGCTCAAAGCCGCCCGCGCCAAACTCCACGCCGCCAATGAAAAGCTCGCCGCCATCGGCGAAGCCGCCGTGGAGGTCAACGACTTCCCGCACATCATGGGCGCCATGCTCGTGGAGCGCGCCGACATCGCCCAGATCAACGCCACCTTCGCCCACGCCCAGCGCACGTTGGAGGAAACCCAGCAAGGGGCCATCGAGGCCGAAAAACGCCTCAAGAAAATCCAATCTGCCCAGGCCGCCAAGCTTGCCGATGAAGCGCTCGCCGAGCGCATCGACGCCGGTGGACCCATCGCCGTGTCCTTCGAGTCCGATGCCTCCTTGCTCCAGGAACTGCTCAACGGTCTGAAAAAACGCCAGTTCGCCGAGGCCGCCGCCTTGCTCGTGGACGATGGCGAAAAACTCCACCTCGCCACCTACTGCGGTGCGAATGCCAAAGCCGCCGGCAAGGCCGCAGGCGTGCTGCTCCAGCAACTCACCGCCATCGGCGGCGGCAAGGGCGGTGGCAATGCCGACATGGCACGCGGCGCCGTCGGCGATCGTTCGAAGCGCGCCGAGATCGAAACTACGATGAACCTAGTAATTTCCTGAAAGCCATGGCCGACCTCGCTGAAATCGTCCGTTTCCTCGATGCCGAATTGCGCATCGCCGAGATTCCCGACTACAGCGGCTCGGTGAACGGCCTGCAATTGCAGAACAACGGCAAAGTAACAAAGGTCGCCGCCGCCGTCGATGCCTCCCTGCCCGTCGTGCGCAAGGCCATCGCCGCCGGGGCGGACCTGTTGGTGGTGCATCACGGCATGTTTTGGCAAGGCGCCCAGCCCTTGACCGGAGCCTTTTACCATAAAATCCACGAGGCCATGCAGGCGAACCTGGCGATTTACAGCGCCCACCTGCCGCTCGATGTCCATCCGCAGTGGGGCAACAACGCCCTGCTCGCCGAGGCCATCGGCATGACCATCACCGGCACCTTTCTCCCCTACAAAGGCCAACCCGTCGGCATTACCGGCGACATCTACATCC
>ERZ1066127.647-NODE-647-length-16719-cov-10.866899_pt1 | contig 16719 bp, 8 predicted proteins | sample MGYA00382774_ERZ1066127 | MGnify/ENA primary metagenome ERZ1066127 (study PRJEB33369, sample SAMEA5778357) | biofilm metagenome | biome: Industrial cooling water; feature: Water cooling tower basin; material: Biofilm | place: United Arab Emirates | collected... | reverse complement strand
GAAGTGGTGAAATTGGTAGACACGCACGTTTCAGGGGCGTGTGGCGCAAGCTGTGAGGGTTCGAGTCCCTCCTTCGGCACAAAAAAGGCCCCCACAATGGATGGCCTTTTTTTGTCATCTAAAACTCAAGCGGTTTCGTTCAAAACCGAGGCACTGTCAAATACTGAAACAACGAGGAATTTCCTCTTGCATGGCACCGGCAAAGGAATTTCGCGCTTTCTCCTTTTACAAAAGAGCCTTGGTAACCACCTGCTCAACACCACAATAACACCGTGCAGCCCAGATAACCGCTCAGAAAATGGGATGGTTTGAACACGGCAAAACGGAAACCGATTAACCCGACTTTTTATCCCCTATGTAAGTTTTTCATGACCTATTTATGATGATGAGCAGGATGACTACCTATTTTTGATTGACCAAAACCAAAAGTTTATGAAAACAAAAAAATCTTTTTTTCTACCTCGTATTTGGGCATTGTGTACAATCGTGTTTGTCATCCAAACAGCGTACTCTCAGACGTGGACGGGCACACGCCTTAACATTAATCACCCCACTTGGGGAGTAAATACAGACCCGACTGCCATCTTCCGTGCGGATAATCAGGCAGATTGGTCTAAACTCAGGATTCAGATCGGAGACGAGCAGTTTGGAGATTTTTCGGTTGGATATACAAATTTTCAAAACAATCAATGGGTATCCTCATTCGATGTGAATGGCAGTGGCAATGGTTACTTTGCTGGCTCGCTTGGCCTTGGTGTTACGTCCCCCACCGAAGCCCTCGACATTAATGGCACAGCGCGCCTGCGCGGATTGGCGCAAAACAATTCTCTCACCCGCGTGGCAGTGAGTGATATTAATGGTAAGTTGTTTTGGAGAAATGCAACCATTGTGGACATCCCCTCGGTATACCAGACACCAGCGTCATCACTTGGTATTGGACCTGGATCGCTTTCAGCCAACTCTGGTACTCAAAATACAGCCCACGGCTACTACTCACTCGCAAACAACACAATTGGTTGGGGTAACTCAGCATTTGGATACAACTCTCTAAATTCAAATGCTACTGGCGAGAGAAACACGGCAGTTGGTTATAACAGTCTTAAAAGCAATACCGGTACAGGTAATTCAGCTTTTGGTGCACAAGCACTATTTAATCATACAACTGGCTATGGAAACAGCGCTTTCGGTTACGTTGCGCTGTTTAATAATACAACAGGTGAACGCAATTGCGCATTTGGTGAAGCCTCGTTGATTTCGTCCACTACGGGTCACGGTAACACTGCTGTGGGTAATAATGCTTTAAGTCACAACACGATTGGAAACTATAATACGGCAATTGGCCACCATGCTGGCATACCATTTGGTTCGACTATATCCTTCTCGACTGCAATTGGGGTTGACTCAAGGGTGAATGTCGACTACGGCATCGTGCTCGGCACAGTCTCCAACTTTGTGGGCATCCGTAATTCATCACCCGCCTACGCGCTGCATGTGCAAAATGCCTATTGCGATGGTAATACGTGGTTTAATGCCAGTGATAAAAACCTGAAAGAAAACTTCGCCCGTGTGGGCGCGCAGGAGAGCATCCTCGCCAAAGTGCTGGAGTTGCCCATCCAGTACTGGAACTACAAAGGCGGTGAAGGCCGCCACATCGGCCCCACCGCGCAGGACTTCCACCGCGTGTTTCAACTGGGCACCAACGAAAAGGCCATCGCCAGCGTGGACGAGGCCGGGGTGGCCCTGGCCGCCATCCAGGAGTTGGCACAAAAAACCGAAAAGCTGGAAGCGCTGGTGAAAACCCAGCAGGAACTGATTGCCGCCCTGATGAAGACCACGGCTGAGCAAGCCAGTGATAAAAGTGAAAACAAAGGCGGCCTGAGCCTGCACCAGAACTCGCCCAACCCCTTCACCAACGAAACAGAAGTGCGCATGTTTGTGCCCGAAACCGTGGCGCGGGCCACGCTCTATGTTTACGATTTGCAAGGCCGCGCTGTGCAGCAAATTTCAGTTACAGGCCGCGGCCAGACCAGCGTAAAAATTGAAGGCAACCGGCTGGGTGCCGGTTTATATCTGTACGCACTGGTGGGCGATGCCGCCACCACGCCCGTCAGGCGCATGGTGCTGACGGAGTAACAAAGTGGTCCTGGTTTTCTCCCTCACCCGCCACCTTGCGCAGTGCTGGCATCGGTCGTGCTGCCCTCTCCCCAGCGGGAGAGGGCAACTTCACAAGCAGCGAGCCACTGAGTGGAAATGGGTGAGGGAAAAACTCAAAAAGAATAAACCAAATTCTGAGCGGTTCGTTAAGCCTAAATCCGCCAATGACTCCGCGCTAGACCACAGCGCAACTGTTTTTTCAAAATCTGAAAGCAGCGAAGAATCCTCTTTTGCGGAGCACCTAACCGGGGGATTCTTCGCTTTCCTGTTTTACGAAAGTGTCTTCAGCAACTTCTTCCTTGACACCTTCAACAAACCGTACAGCCCGATAACCGCTCAGAATACGGTTCTACTCTTTTAGGAAGGTTCCACTGAACTAAGAACCAACAACCAGGAACTAACAACTGGAAACCAGCAACTAACAACCAAGCCACTCCCCTTTTTCCATGATTTTCGCCTAAAACACGGCTTACCACGGCCTCCGCAACCGGTATAAACCATATCTTTATTATCTTAAGCCTTTAAACTAAACTGTTGACATGAGACGTTTGCTTACCCGCACTGTTTGGACGGTTTTTATCACCCTTAGTCTTTCTCTTTCCCACCGGCTGGCCGCTCAAAATAACAATGTAGCCATTGGCTCGCCTACTACTAAAGACAAGGCCATTCTGTGGCTGAATAACTCGGGAGGGCAAGGGCTGCTGTTGCCATCTCTTACAACATCGGAACGAACGGGTATGGGCTTGAATAGTACCGATGAGCGGGGTATGGTTGTTTACGACAATCAGTTAAACCAGGTGTTTTATTGGTCTGGGGCTGGTTGGGTTGCGGTAACCGGTGGAACCGGAACAACAGGTATTGGATTGAGACTTCAGGGAAATGTTATTCAGCTTGTCACCGATGGATCAGGAAGCCCATCTGTTGGTTTAGCCATACAAGGTACGCCCATAGGCCTAGGCGATGCTGGGCGAATTTTGGTGTGGGATGGAACTCAGTGGACCACCGCCCCGAAGCCCACAACAACAGGGCAAATTCTCAAATGGGATAACACGACTGGAGCGTGGACTTTGGGAACAGACAACACGGGAACTACACCCGCGTTGCCGACCAATAACATTTTTGTTGGAAACGGATCCGGCCTTGCAACCGCGGTACCCATGACTGGCGATGCGTCAATTGTAAGCTCAGGTGCAGTGACGATTACCAACAACGCTGTCACGAACCCGAAGATTGCCGACAATGCGGTGAGCACAACCAAAATAGCTGATGATGCCGTAACGAGCGCCAAAATTGCCCCCGGAACGATCACCGCAACTGACCTGGCAGGCAATATTTCTATTGGTACAACCGGTACCATAACTTCCAGTTCGCTCACCGTGTCAGGTTCTGGCACCACAACATTTAACGGCCGCACCTACACGTGGCCTAACCCTTCGCCTGCCGGCATTCTGACGCACGATGGAGCCGGTGGATTAACCTGGGCTCCAACCGGGTCGGGTGTAACCGGAGTAACTGCCTCCCTCCCGCTTGCCAGTTCGGGCGGCACAACACCAAATATTTCGTTGCAGGCGGGCACTGTAAACGGCCAGGTGCTGCAATGGAACGGAGCCAACTGGACGGCTGCCGCTATCCCCAATGCATCGGGAGCCGCCACCGGATTACTCACCAGCGCAGACTTCACCACCTTCAACAACAAACTGGGACCCGCCACGGTAGCAGGCGGAGACGTAACCGGCACGTTCTCCAGCCTCACGGTTGGGCGCCTGCAAGGACGCACGGTTGCCAACACATTGCCTACCAATGGCCAGGTATTGAAATGGAACAACACGCTGAGCCAGTGGGAACCGGCAGGCGATGATACCGGCAGTGGGTCGCTGCCTACGTTAACAGCCAACCAGTTAGTTTCGAATACCGGCAGTAACATTGCCATTAATGTTACGGGTGACCTAAGTCTCAATGCTGCAGCCGCTAATACATTTTCCATTACCTCAACTGCAGGCACTAACATTGTTTCGGCCATTAACAATGGCGCCACCACGGGTACCATCAACTCGAATCGATTAAATGCAGGCGTGGTGGTAGACACTGAGAGCCCCGCGGCCGGAGATATTACGGGTACGTTTGGTACAGGATTGCAGATTGGTGCAGGCGTGATTGCGGGAGGCGACCTGAACCCGGCCATTAACATCAACACCTCCGGGACGCTCAACTCCGGAGCAGCAACGGTAAGCACGCTAACGGTGCCCGGCACCACCACCCTAAATACCCGGACGTACACCTGGCCATCCGGAGTTGCTCTTCCGGGGACTTTTCTTCGAAACGATGGCAGTGGAAACCTTACCTGGGCGGCCGCGGGTGCTGGCATTGATGTGACCACACAAACTGGAATTTTGCAGGGTAATGGGGCCACCATCACCGGATTGACAGCCACCAGCGGGCTGCAATACCTGAGACGAAATGCTGGTAACACCGCTTTCGAGTTTGGCCCGATTGACCTCGGTACTACTGGCGTTACCGGTATACTTCCGATTTCACGTGGCGGTACCGGGTTGACTGCGGCACCAGCGAATGGACAGTTGCCCATAGGTAATGGCACCGGTTACACCCTCGCGCCACTGACGGCCGGCACTGGCATCAACATTGTAAATGCCGCTGGCAGCATCACGATTTCGGCAACCGGTGGCACATCGAACCTGGACGCGCTAACGGATGCAGCCGTGGCTACTCCCGTAGCGGGGCAGGTTTTGGTGTACAACGGCACCACAGACTTTCAGAACCGTACGTTAAGCGGAGACATTTCTACCATTAGCGCAACGGGTGCCGTGACCCTTGCCAACTCCGCTGCCACGCGCACGAACTTAGGGTTAGGGGCCCTGGCCACATTAGGAGCGGTTTCCGGTGGTGTAGGTGGCACTATTACGGATGGGACGATATCAAGCGGGGATCTGGCGGCTAATATCGGCATCAGCACCACCGGCAATATTACAGCGGCCAACCTTTCCGGAAATGGTTCCGGTATCACCGCGTTAAGTGCATCAAATATTTCGAGTGGTACCCTGCCCGTAGCACGCGGAGGCACGGGTTTGTCCTCGTTTGGCGGGGGCTTGTTATATGCCTCAGGACCCACCACGATCGGAGACATCAGCAACGGTACCGTAGGTCAGGTGCTGATGATGAATGCCACAACACCTACCTGGACTACCCTGCCAACTGCGGCAACTCCAGCTAACGCCATCATTCGAGGCAATGCTACGGGAACAGCGCAGGAGGCTTCCTCACTAACGGATGCGGCCGGCACGATCTCATCCACGGCCAACCTCTCATTTTCCAATATCACCAACTCCATTCAGTTCCCAGCCGTTGGGGCAGCCGCACCTCCGATGATGTACATGTTTGCCAGCGGCACGACCAACACCGATCGTATGGTTATCGGGCATTCGCCTGGTTTTCCAACCTACGGGCTCGAATATCAGGATTCCCAAGATGACTTTCATTTCGTGTTCGGTGGGCCCCGGGCTATGACTTTTTCATCCAATGGCAATTTTGGTGTTGGCGAGGAAGACCCCATCAACCGAATTGACGTAGCCGGTGGCGTGGCAATTGGCACCACTTATGCCGGGGCAACGGTGGCCCCGGGTAACGGCCTTTTAGTGGAAGGGCGAGTCGGGATTGGCGCTACGTCTCCGTCTGTCAGTTTGGCAATTGAAAATACCACCAGTCCCTCGATCCACCTTAGACGAGATGGTACCAACGAGTGGTATTTTACAGGTTCACCTATTGGCGCCAACCGTCTTGGCTTTCGGTACGGAGGAAATGCTGACGCTAATGAAAGGGTGACCTTTAGAAGCGATGGCAATGTGGGCATAGGAACTATCAACCCATTATTCAAACTGCACATCAATCCATCCTCGGGTGTAGCCGACATGAAAATTGAGTCGAACACAGGCCAAGCGTATTTGTATATCGACAAGAATGGCAGCTCTGACAATGGATTTTTGGGATTTATGACGGGCGGCAGTGACCGTTGGGTTGTCGGGCCGTACTCAACTGCGAACGAAGATTTTCGAATTATTGATTGGCAAAATGGTGGGGCAGGTAACAGTGCTTTTTACTTGGAGAGAACAACCAATAGCTTGGGAATTGGAACCTCCACACCCCTAAATCGCCTCGATGTCTTTGGTGGCATGGCTATCGGAACCGGCTACGCTGGAATTAGTGCAGCACCAAATGATGGGCTTATCGTTCAAGGTTCAGTGGGAATTGGTGTAAACTCAATTACAGGAGGATCCAAGTTACAAGTGACCGGAGGCGATTTCCGATTGCAAGACTCATTTCCATTTATGTTGTTAAATGCGACTGCCGTTGGCAATAACAGCGGCCTCAATTTCCGGGAAAATGATGTAAGTATGGGTTACATCTATTATCGCGGTTCCCTGGATGAAATATGGCTCTCGAATTCATCCGGTGGGGGCAGCAACCACCTGACCATTGCCACAACAGGTAATGTGGGGTTGGGACGCACGGCCACGGCCAACCAGTTGGAAATCAGCGGAAATGCTTCTAAAGCGGCTGCGGGAGGATGGCTAGCCAACTCCGATCGGAGAATCAAGACGGATATCCAAGACATCACCAATAGCCTTGACATAATCAAAAGGCTACGACCGGTGAAGTTCAAGTACACCCCGGAGTGGATGCGGCAAAACCCTTCATTAAAGGACCACTATTACTACAATTTCATTGCGCAGGAGTATCAACAGGTATTCCCCGATGCGGTACAGGGTAGTGGCGAGTATTTGACCGGAGATAATAAGGAGATATTGCAAATTGATACTTACGATGCTCAAATCGTTGCCGTAAAAGCCATACAGGATCAACAGGCGATTATTGAAAAACAACAGGAAGAAATTGCGACCCTGAAGAAGGAATTGGACGAAGTGAAGAAGTATTTGGGAATGGAGGCAAAAAACCCAAAGAAAAAAGACCGCAAAAAGTAATCGTGACAGGCAGTTGAGGAATGCAAAACCAAACCACAGGCATATGAAACCACTTTCTCATCTGATCCGGCTTATGTTGTTGGTCGGCATGGCCGTAGGGCTGGCCGATTGCGACCGGGGACCTTTTGATTTGTTCGAAGGCCGTGTAGTAAACTACAAAAATGAAGGCATCGAGGGTGCCACCGTAGAGATCAATGGCCAGACGGGGCAATCCGGCAAAGACGGGCGCTTCGCGCTAAAAATCAAACGTACCCAAGGGGAGTCAACCGTTTATCAGGTTAATGTGCGAAGTAACGGTTATTCGACTTATTCCCAACGTCATTCACCCTCATCGGAGCTTAATCTCACTCTCTACGAGGCCACCGTAACTTCCGTTGACCCTACCCAGGAGATCACGGTTACCGATACCAACAGCAGAAACCGACCCGGGCCAGCGGCTGCACGGGCCGACTGGAAGAGTAATCCAAGAACAGCTGTGCCCTTGGTTGTGCGCGATGGTAAAATTATTGACCTGGGGTTTCCCCCACAAATGGAGCAGGCCTTCAACTACCTCATTACCCGAAAGCCGGGGCCTGGTATTTCCTTGACTATTCCCGCCAACTCGTTGGTCAACGCCTCCACGCAGGCCGCCCCAACAGCCAATGTGAACGTAGCCCTTTCAACGATTGATCTCTTTTCTCCTCGCGCTATGCCTGGGGATTTTGGTGTAGGCCAGGAAGGCCGGGAGCGGGGTTATCTGATCAGCTACGGTGCCGGGTTTATTGATGTCTTCGACAATCAAGGTCACTATCAATTAAAGAAAGGAGCCACTGCAAAAATCACTATCCCGGTGGATGAATCTCAGCGTGTGTTGGGCGATTCGTTGCCTCCATCCATTCCCCTTTACTTGTTTGACGAAAAAACCGGCCTGTGGGTGGACCACGGTAAAGCTTCCTTGAATGATGAACGAAGTGCGTACACCGGTGAGGTTCGGCACTTCTCCACATTCAACCTGGATATCGAAAAGGATGATCCTGCGTGCCTGGCCTTTCAATACATACCTCAATCACCTGCACCAGCTAATTTCACTTACAAAGTGGAGGCTCTTGTTCCGGTCGGAATGAATATCATTCAAAGAAGCAGAACGGTTACAGAGCCAGGCGATTGCCCCTCTGGCTCACTCAATACCGGAATCCATGCGCTTATTCGATTGCCTCAAGCTGCGGATGTAGGGCTGGTGTTTTTTGATGCCAGCGACAAACCACTTTCTATTATTATTTCACAAACCAGCCCCAGATACGACCCGGCCTCACCACCTGTTTGTACCCCGGCCGGCTACGAAACAACTGGCGGAGCGGTCTCCTGCCCGAGTGTGACCTGGGATCAGCTGACCACTCCCTTGATTGGAGGAGGCTTCAGCACTACGCTAAAATGGGTTGATGCCGCGGCCACCGGTGCCGCTTCGTATCGCGCAGTGGAGGCGGATGCTGCATGTGCCGCTACTTCAATGGTTATTACGCCATCAGCAACTTCAACATCAGTGCTGGGTTTGAGCGGACTCACGTTAAACACGTGGACAATCACCGTTCCCACCACTAGCCGAGTGAAGGTTCAGGCAATGGACGCCATGAACAATGTAATAGGTGAAAGTAATTGTATTGTGTTTTAATCGATGACCAGAATACTTGTGCAGTCAACCTCTTTAAGCATGGCACTTAAGAAATTCTTACTCACTTCAGGGGTGGCTCTCGTCATGGCTGTAAGTACGTGTGCGTTTGCGCAGCTGACCATATCCAACAGCACTCCGTTCAGCGCCAATGCGGGTACGGTCGTGAGCACCAACGGAGGTATTGTGGTGAATAGCACGAACGTCAATTTTAATAACGTTAACCTCGTACTCACCGGCACCGGTGCGCAGGCTTTGATCAACAACACGGCCAACGAGGTGCGCTTGAATGAGCTTGAGCTCAACGGAAGCGGTGTAAAATCGATCACCAATGGTGCCTGGGGCATCAGCAACACGTTCACGCTCACACTTGGCAATCTGGTGGTGGGCAGTGGCAATAACGCAGCGCTCACCTATTACGGCACCACCGACCTGGCCGTAACCAATGCCAATAGTTATGTAGAAGGTAGATTGTTCACCGAAGTATCCGGTATCGGGCCCCGCAGTTTCCCCATCGGCAATGCAGCCGGATTCTTCCCCATCGTGTTGGAGAATGTTAGCGATGTGGGTACGCGTCTGGGCCTGGAGGTCATTCAGGGAAGCCCCAACCTGGACAGTAAGATTCCGCGTGGCGTAGATGAAATTTTTAACGAACACTATTGGGAACTCATCACCTTCTCGGCCAACAACCCGGCTTTCAGCGGCTCATTGGTTAGCCTTAGCCTGAACGGCACGCAGAACTTCTTGGGCGAACGGCTGGTGATTGAAGAAGACACGGATGGAAATGTCACGAATCTGGGGGGTGCCAGTCGGCCGGATTTTGTTATTGGCACCGCTCCGGCTACCTCCAAGGCCAGCCTGTTTGCCCTTGGCCGGCTGGATGTGATCGAGCTTAAGATCTTTGATCTCATCAGTCCGAACAACGATCAGAAAAACGAAACGATTCGTATTGAGAACATTGAGGCCTTTCCGGAAAACACGGTAACCCTGCTCGATCGCTGGGGAGTAAAAGTAAAATCGTGGACGAACTTTGTGAACTACACCGAGTCAAAACCCGACCAGAGCGACTTTGACTTTGCCAGTCTTGGTGAGGGCAACTATGTGTGTGCCATTGAATATACCGATGGCACAGGCAGCAAGGTGAAAAAGTCAGGGATGATTACGGTGTTGAAGTGAGAAGTAATAAGTAAGAAGATGAGAAGTAAGAAGTTAAGAAGTTGAGAAGTAAGAAGATGAGAATTATCGAATAGAAGAAAACGGGTGATATGATAAGACGTTTACTGCTTGGGGTCATTTCGGTGTTTGCGGTGGCTAATGGCTACAGTCAGGACATCCCGTTGTTCAGCCAAAAGCTGACAAACTCGTTTATTTACAACCCGGCCATGGCCGGTCACACGTTTGGTTCAATCACGGGTTCGTTTCGCAAAAACTATTTAGGTGTAGAGAATGCACCCCAGAACTTCTTCCTCAGCGCACACACACCCTTTGCCAATTATCGGTTTGGCACCGGCATCAACCTCTATCAGGAAAACGTAAACTTTTTGCAGAACACGTATATCTCGGCCGCTTTCGCCTATCATCTTCATTTCAACAAACTGAGTGTGTTGTCGTTTGGCGTGGGTGGCGAGTACAACATGATGCGGGCCACGCGCGACAGCAATACCGGCACGGACGACCCGGTGTTTATTCGTCTCCAAAATGGTGAAAACACGCCTGACTTTTCGTTCGGTGTCATGTATCAAAATCAATACTTCAAAGCCGGCTTGGCCGCGAACCGTTTGTCCACCGCCTGGTTTCGCGAGCCCAATGCCCAGGTATTGTCGAGCTATTATTCCGGATATCTACAGGGGATGATTCCTGTGCGGGGTGGCGAAGATTTATTTGAACCCTATTTCGCCTTTCGCAAGTTTTCGGAAAGTAACGACACGTGGGATGTTGGCGCCTACTACACAGTGAGCAACAAACTCACACTCGGAGCAGCTATGCGGGCGGGCAGTGTGGTGAATGCAACGGTGGCTTACCGGGTGTTGCCAAACTTGCTACTCGGTTATTCACCCGAGATGGTCATCGGTACCCCCCTTGGCGGCTTTCAGGGCACCTCACACGAGGTAACGCTCCGGCTGGACTTCAACAATCAGGAATACAAGGAAAAAGCCAGCGCTTCTTATTCAAACGCGGTGTCGTACAGACGCAAGACGTTAACGACATCAACCGTGCGTAAGAGCCCCGGGGGCAAGTCGCCATCGGCCCTGGCGAAAGCGCAAAAGCGTGTATCCTCGTTCTCCCCCAGCAAGCGCTACCAAAACACGGCCAAGTTGGGCGGTGGGCGCAAGAAAGGCGGCTCTACCAAATACAAGGGTTCTAAATCTGGCGGTGGCGTTAAACGCAAGGCGGCATCCAAGAAAAACAAATACAAGAGTTCGGGCAGGCGTAAGCCAACCAGGCGTAGATAAAAAATGCCCCGGAGTGGGGCATTTTCGTTTAGATGTCTTGCCGATTAATTTTCCTCCAGCACGCTGATCGGAAAATCCTGACCATTAGAGCGCCCGGTCGGGTACTGAGCCGTGCCCCCGTATTGCTTGCTTAATTCGGGCACCCGCTCCTCCATATACAACTTCAATTCGTTGGCGGTGATCTTTTTGTCACCATTGTCCGCTTTACCTCCGAGAGCCTCCAGCAGTGCGTATGTAAACACGCCATGTTTGAGTACGTCAAACTCGGTGGCAAACTGCTTGGATCCCGAAGACGCGATGATCACCGTCCCCGAGCTGCGCGAGAGCTGGATGAGTGCCTTTTCATCCGAAGCGGCCGCCCGCACATTAAAATCTTTCACAGCCCCACCGGAATGGCAGGCATCCATCAAAATTATCTGCTTGGTGGATTTAATCTTCGACAGGTAGCCAACCAATTCTGAACTCGCCAACGCTTTTGCCTGCAATTGCCCGGGGTCGCCATAAATTTTGGTGACATCGTGCGGAACAAAGTAGAACGGGCTTTCCCCGTCTGCATTTTTGTTTTCTTCATCCTGACTGCCATGGCCAGCATAATAAAACACAAATACGTCCTCGGGCTTAGCACGGGTGGCTAGGCTTTTTAACGCGGCCACAATGTTGTCCTTAGTCGCCTCCTCGTTGTACAGTTCAGTTTTGGTCACTCCCTTAAAAATATTCTGCTTGCGGCTCGCGAGTTGCTCCACAAACGAGCGCGCATCGGGCTCGGCATAATTCAGATTATAAGACTGGTTTTTGTATTTGTTGATGCCTATGGCGAGGATATGCAGGGAGGCCGTTGCCATTCGTTCACCTACGTACTCCACGCGCACAACATCAGGCCGCGATTCGACCTTTTGGTAACTCACGACAACCACCTTAAACTCATTGATCTCATTGACCAGGTCAATGGTGTAGGAACGAACTACTTTATCGTTATCCCGGGCTGTCTTAACATCGCGGTCTGTTTGGATCAATTTATCATTGTGATAAATATTTACCTCTTTCACACCTCCGCCACCGTCAAAAATTTCCACATCCAGAGTCAGGGCTTTGGCGGTGGTGACCAGGCGGCCTTCCTGATACTGCACCTGACCGCTTGAAATCAGCTTTCGATTATCAAACAGGCCAGCGGAGGGTTTCTGCAGTTTGGAAAGATCGAAAATCCGTTCGCCCTCTTCCCGCAGAATTTCTTCTACCCGCCTGCCCTGGGCCATGCTCTTCTCCAGGTGCTTGGGTTTGTACAAGATCTCGAAATACTGCTCGGCTGTAAAGAAATCAGCCAGTTGGTGAATGCCCCGGTTAATGTGCCAACCAAAATACTGGCTGCCTGCCGAGGTACAGGAAAAATAACCCCGTTGTGTCCAGCAGACCCACTCGTTGTCTTCGGTGATAAATAAAGTCGCAAAAGGCAACAAGCGCTCCGCCAGGTTTTTGTAAACCTCTTCAATGCCCCGTGCCACCTGCTTGTCTTTCACTTTCAGGACTTCAATCACCTTCTTCCAGGCCTCCTTGCTAGGTTCCTTGGAGAGTGAATCCAGGTTCATGGAGGTGAAATACTCGCCCCACTGCTCGTCCTTGAACTCGGGCGTCTGCCGAATGCTTTGAGATGCACCCGTCTCTGAAATTTTCCACATGATGATCGACTGATCTTCGCCACCCGAGGCGAGGTAACGCCCGTCAGGGCTCAACGTGATACTACGCACGGCACCCGAATGCCCCACGAATTCTTTCATGGGGTATCCGCTGCGATCAAACATCTTCAACGAAAAATTGCTCGCAATAATAATGTGGCCTTCGAGCGTAGCCTGAAAATCCAAGATTGCTCCATCTACTCCCGGATCAAGCTCAATGGCCTTACCCTTCGGTAAATCCAACTTGAAGTCGGATGATTTTTTTATGCCTTCATTCAAGTTCTTGATGGGAGGCGTATAACGACTCGGGTTGGGGTTGAGTTTAAGAGTAAAGAAATCATAGCTGGCGGAATACTGTTCTTGTCCGTCAATCTTACTATCGACATACAATTCCAGGCCTTGCCCGAATGCCAGATGCTCAATGGAATTACCCTTGCCCTTTATTTTGCGGATTAGCTTTCCGTTGAACGGATTCCACAGACAGATCTCGTTATTCCATCCTCCCGCTGACGCCACGATGTAGGTTCCATTATCGGAGGGCGCAAAGGCAGCCGCCTGTACGGTGTGATCGTGGCCTTTGAAATCGCTGAATTTATTGCCGGCCGGTACGCCAAAACTTTCACCGTTACCCACACCGTCCAGAACCACCATCATCTTTGAGTCGGCCGAAAAAGCAATGGCGGTAACCACATCCTGAGAAGGAAATGACTTGATGAATGTACCATCGGATTTCCAAAGGTTGAGTTCGAAGGAGTCGCTGCTACTGGCAAGGAATTGCCCATCTGGCGAATACGCCACTTTGTAAATCGAACCCTTGTGTTTTTTCAAGGTACGTGGAGTGAACTTATTCTGTCCACGATCCAAACCACCTAAACCATACACGATGACATCCGCACTACCTTCGATCGCTGCGGCCAAATCTTGCGTGGCCGGGTTCAGGGAAATAGCCTTTACCGGTGCCTCCGCCTGCAGGGTGTTAACGACCGTATAGTTTCCCCCGGCTTCAGCCACCTTCCAAATCTGAATGGTGGCATCATCGCTCGCGCTCACTAAGAATTTACCGTTGCGCGTAAAGGCTAACCCATTGACCACATTGGTGTGGCCCACAGCCGTGCCCACTTGTTTACCCTTTTCCAGGTCAATAATCACAATCGGGTTTTCATTTCCCACCGGATAGCCGGCAACGGCCAGCAATTTGCCATCAGGCGACAATGCCGAGGCGTAAAACATGCCTTCTGGCCCATCCCCGATCTGGGATTCAAATTTCTTGAGCATTTCCCCCGTGCCCGCATTCCACACCCGCACGGTTTTGTCTTCCGACACGGAAATGATCCGCGTGCCATCCGGGGTGAACTCCAGGGATTGAACCCGGGCTGAGTGGCCCATGGAGTTAATGACAATCCGAGGAATTGAAGACTGGGCCGCCAATAGAAACGGGCCCAACAAGCCAACCAAACCTATAAACCATGCTAAACGACTCAAACGCAACATATCAATGGTAGATTTGATAGGGTAAATCTACCATTTTTTATCCAAGCCGGGGTCAAAGGTAACCCCCGCTCCAAATGGCGCACCGGCAGGGTATGGTTTACCCGGTTAAAGGAGTTGTACGGATTGCCCCGGGTGCGAGTATCGCACCGATTGGCTTTTGACGGCAAGCCGGAAAAACAGCGTGAAAAACACCACCATAGACAACAGATACAGGGTAATCATAGCCGTAACGTTTAACAGCTTAAAAGTGCGGTATCCCAGACGAACGTGCCTGCCAAAGCGATTCGTTTGGGCACCCACGTAAGTTTTTTTTGCCGTTTTTACGTTTTTTTGACGAACACCGCCAAAACGGAACCATTTTTGCCACCGCAAACAGGTTCAATCCATCATACAAACCCGGATTCTTCATGAGTTTTAAAAGCCTTACCCGACCCGTCCTCCAGGTAATGACGGCTCAGCTTTTTGTGATTTGGGCATTGAGCGCCAGTGCGCAATCTAAAACGGTACCCAACGATTGGTTCCTACGCGATCCCCAGTTGGACTCTCTTCAGGGTGTAAGTTCTGAGCGCACCTATCAAACCCTGCTCAAAGACAAACCTTCACGTACAGTCATTGTTGCCGTGATCGACTCCGGTGTTGACATCGAGCACGAAGACCTGAAAGACGTACTCTGGATCAATGAAGATGAAATTCCCGGCAATGGCGCAGACGATGACAAAAACGGCTATGTCGATGACGTGTACGGGTGGAATTTCATCGGTGGTAAGAATGGAAACGTGAATGCAGACACGTATGAACTTACCCGCGAGTATGTGCGGCTAAAGGCAAAATATGGCCAACCGGGCATGAAGATTTCACGGAAACAACAGGCAGAATATGATGGTTGGTTGAAAATCAAAGACAAGTTTGAAAAATTAAAAGAAAAAAATGCGCAGCAATACAAGTTGTACGCCAGTCTGTACTCCAACGTGCGAATGAGCATTGATACGTTGCAAAAACTGCTGAACACGACTGAGCTCACCGCGGAGAAATTAGAAAGTCTGCAGACCAACAGCCCTACTCTGCTGTTTGCGAAAGGTTTCCTGCTCAACATGTTTCGCAATATGGAGGATGGAGAGAGCCTGGACGCCTACATGGGACAACTGAAAGAGGCGGTGGACTATTATGAAGTGATTGTCAAGTTTGGGTATAACGAAGATTTTAATTCGCGCGAGATCGTGGGGGACGATTACAACAACCCCTACGAAAAAGGCTATGGCAACAATGATGTGAAGGGCCCCGACTCCAAACACGGAACCCACGTGGCCGGAATTATTGCAGCCAACCGAACGAACAACATCGGCATGCGCGGCATTGCCGACAACGTAAAGATCATGGCGGTGCGTGCCGTGCCCAACGGAGATGAACGCGACAAAGATGTTGCCAACGCCATTATCTATGCCGTAGACAATGGCGCCCACATCATCAATATGAGTTTTGGAAAAAGTTATTCACCTCAAAAAGAAGTAGTGGACAAAGCTGTCCGGTATGCCGAGCAGAAAGGTGTGCTGCTTATTCACGCTGCCGGCAACGATGCGGAGAACTCAGACGAGGAGAAAAATTTTCCCAATCGGTTTTTCCTGGATGGTAAGGAGGCACGAAACTGGCTGGAAATTGGCGCCAGCGCCTGGGGAGCAAACGAGAATTTCGTGGCTGACTTTTCCAACTATGGAAAACGCAACGTTGACTTCTTCTCACCTGGTGTAGAAATCTATTCGACTGTACCGGGTGGCCAATACGAGCATCAGAGCGGAACGAGTATGGCCAGCCCAAGCGCTGCCGGTGTGGCTGCACTCGTTATGTCTTATTTTCCCGAATTGAGTGCCTTCGAAGTGCGTGACATTTTGCGTCAATCCACCCGCCAGTTTGATAACCTGGAGGTAGAAAAGCCGGGTGGTGGGCGTGTGCGCTTCGAATCGTTGAGCAGCACCGGGGGTTTAATCAACGCCTATGAAGCCGTACTGGCGGCCCAAAAAACGAAAGAGCAAAAAGCAATTAAAACCCGCTAAGCGTGACGCACAAGGACATGATATTCGGAACCCGGGCGGTGATTGAAGCCGTGCGTGCGGGGCGCCCCATAGAGAAAGTGCTGATTCAATCGGGCTTGTCAAACGAACTGATACGAGAGCTGCTGGACGAAATAAAAAAGCACAAGGTGCCCATGAGTTTTGTGCCGGCCGAAAAACTGGCACGCCTGTCGTCAAAAAATCACCAGGGGGTTGTTTGTCTGTTGTCAGCCGTAACGTACGCGCGGGTGGAGGACCTGATTGATT
>ERZ1066127.645-NODE-645-length-16774-cov-8.788803_pt1 | contig 16774 bp, 14 predicted proteins | sample MGYA00382774_ERZ1066127 | MGnify/ENA primary metagenome ERZ1066127 (study PRJEB33369, sample SAMEA5778357) | biofilm metagenome | biome: Industrial cooling water; feature: Water cooling tower basin; material: Biofilm | place: United Arab Emirates | collected... | reverse complement strand
AGTGAGTTTGTTGTGTTCAAGGACTCCTGATGAAATGAAGCTTATTTTAATTGATCCAAAACGATTAGAATTTACACCGTTTGCCGATATTGCTCATTTAGTGTTTCCGATTATTACTCAGGTTCATAAAGTTCCTGCGGTGCTTCAGTGGGCGGTAGCGACCATGGAAGAACGTTACGCTATTTTGGCTCAAGCAGGAGTGCGTAATATTCAAGATTATCATGCTGCGCACGGTGTGACTGCTATGCCCTATTTAGTTATTGTTATTGATGAGCTTGCTGATCTTATGATGACCGTCGGTCAAGAAATAGAAGAACTTATTGCCCGTTTAGCGCAAATGGCACGTGCTGCTGGGATTCATTTAATTATGGCTACGCAGCGTCCCTCAGTAGATGTGATTACCGGCACCATCAAAGCTAATTTTCCTACTCGTATTAGCTTTCAAGTGACTTCTAAAATTGATAGTCGCACTATTTTGGGCGAACAAGGGGCAGAACAATTATTAGGTCAAGGCGATATGTTGTATATGGCCGGGGGAGGAAGAATTATCCGGGTGCATGGACCTTTTGTTCGGGATGATGAAGTAGAACGTATCGTTAAGTTTTTAAAATTACAAGGCGAACCTACTTATGTTGAAAGCGTTACAGAGGACGAGGATCATATCTTTGATACAACAGAGGAAAATGGGAAAAATAGTGGGGATGATTTATACCGCCAAGCTATGGAATTAGTCATGCGAGAGGGCAAAGTCTCTACCAGCTTTATTCAGCGTCATTTGCAAATTGGGTATAATAGGGCTGCTCGTATTGTTGATCAAATGGAAAAAGAAGGAGTGATTAGCGCAGCTAATCATGTAGGAAAGCGCGAAATTCTAAGAGGGTGACATACCATATGAAAAAATATTTCTTTCTGGGTTGGGTTATAATGATGGCTGTGCCCTCGATGGCCCAGGCAAAAATTGACCAAAACCTTGTCCTTCAAGTTCAAACCTTTCTCAATAGCATCCATTCTTTAGTCGCAGATTTTGTGCAAACTAACCCTGATCAATCCCAAGTAGAAGGGAAAATATGGCTTTGCCGAGGGGGCAAAACTATGGGCAAAATGCGTTTAGACTATGCTCCCGCGGTAGGTCAGCGTATTATCGCTAAAGATGGCGATTTTGTTATTTATGACTTAAATGATCAAAGTGAAAGCCGCTATACTTTGGATTACACGCCGGCTGCTTTTATTTTGCGCCCTGATATTAATTTATCAAAAGATGTAAGCGTAGAGGCTATTTATAAGAATAAAGATTCCCTTGAAACAACTCTGGTCCCTAAAGGTGATGCGACCGGCCAATCTTTGACTTTATACTTTAGTTTGTATCCCAATGGAAACTTAAAGGCCCTGCAACAATGGATCGTACGGGACGGACAAAACAATCAAACGTTGGTACAATTTATCCCCGGCCAAGTGGTTATCAATAATGCTAGCCTTGTTAGCGACAAAGTGTTTAACCCTTAGTCTGGCATGCTGCGAATTATTTCTGGCCAATGGCGCCACCGCCTGTTAAAAATGCCGCCCTCTTCTTTAACACGTCCCAGCACGTCCCGGATGCGTGAAGCACTTTTTAATATTTTAGTCCATACGTATGAAATTGATTTTCAGGGGTTGATTGTTGCTGATTTGTATGCTGGATCAGGGGCTTTGGGGCTGGAAGCGTTATCGCGTGGCGCGGCTAAAACTTATTTTATAGATAATCATCCCGCCGCTTTGGCTGTTATAGCAACCAACATTCAAACCTTACAAGCAGAGAACAAGGCACATGTCTTAAAGGCTAAGATTCCACCCTTACCGGCACCGCCCGAAGCCCTTGATTTAATTTTCCTTGACCCCCCCTATTTCCAAAATTTGGTAGCCCCCACCTGTAAGGAGCTATACCATCAAGGTTGGTTGCACGAAAATACACTTGTATGTATCGAAACTTCTATTCAAGACAAAGTAGAAGTTTTGTCTGGATTGCAAATGGACCAACACCGGACCTATGGCCAAAGTGTCATCAGTTTTTGGCGACCTTTATAAACTAAATTTACTTCTTGTTTTTCTAGCCTCTTGTGTATAACTTTGCGACAAAGTTTTAAGCAGAATTAAGATTTGTTGTCGTAATTTAGGGTCAGGAATGCGTTTAAAATAAGTTATGAGTTCATCGCCTTCGTTTTTAGGCATGGCCACAAATAACGTTGGATTTTCACCAAGACCTATATAGGGTGTGCCGTCGCCCTTATGCTTTAAGTCTTCAAAAAAATACTCAACATTTATATTTAAGGCATGGCTTATTTCTAGTAAACGCCGGGGTGCCATGCGGTTGATTCCTTTTTCATATTTCTGTACTTGTTGAAAACTAATATTTAAAATTTTAGCTAGTTTTTGTTGGGTTATGCCTAATGAAACCCGCCTCATCTTCAGGCGTTGACCAATATGGGCATCAACTGGATCGTTAGTTTGTGTTATATCTATTTTGGACGGCATAAATACCCTACCGCTAAACTAAGCATAATCATTATAATAAAACAAAGTTCACGCCAATGGCTGTAAAATGTTGGTTGGGGTAACGGCTGTGGTAAACAAAAATCGATAAAACCTATTTGATTAAGTTCTAAATGGTGAAGGATTCTGCCATACCCATCAATGACTGCGGAAATCCCATTATTGGCCACTCTGACTAAGGGGATACCGTGTTCAATTGCACGCACCCGTACAATAGCTAAATGTTGATGCGGACCATAACTTTCGCCAAACCAAGCATCATTAGTCAAATTAACAAACCAACCGGCCCGACTGTTTGAACCAATGACGGATCCAGGGAAAATTCCTTCATAACAAATGAGGGGCTGAAAAGGTGGCAAAAGAGCAATATCAAGCACTTTTTGCGATTCACCAACACTAAAATCCAAACTGCCTGCTGTTAGTTTTTCAATACCTAGCCAATTTTTTAAGGGTACGTATTCTCCAAAGGGAGTAAGATGAATTTTATCATAAGTTCCCATAATTTTTGCCTGTGAATTGACCACAAACAAACTATTGTAAACTTTGGGGTTCATTCCTTCTGTATTAAGGACTCGAATGCCACCGGTTATAAGAACGCCCCCCTCTGGAACAGCGGTTTGCAAAAGGCTGGTTAAGGATGATTCTTCCGTAAAAGGCAAGGTTACAGCGGCTTCAGGCCACAAGACAGCTTTTAAGGGACGCTCAGCTTTTAATTGAGAAAGGCTTAAATAAAGCTGAAGATTCTTTTGCTGTTGGTCAGGCTGCCATTTTAATTGTTGAGGAATAGAAGCTTGCACCACCCGAATATTAATGTCCTTATTCTCAAGATAAGGTGCTTGGGATAGTCGGTAGGAACCTGTTGCCCATAAAGTTATTAATATTGCGCTTGTGCTGATTATAAGTTTTGTTGACTTGCTGGCAAAACTGGCGGCAGCCAAAACTGTTAAAAAAGACAATCCATAAATACCTATCCATGCTGTGGTTTGCAGCAAAGAAATATCCCACGCATAACCCACAAGATTCCATGGGAAGCCGGTCAAAATATAACTTCTTAACCATTCCATTAAGGCCCACAAGCTTGAAAAAAACCAAACTTGCTGAATTCGAGTTACTGACCATAAAGCTGTCAAGCCACCAACCAAACTGGTAAACACAGCCAAGATCGAAGCAAGCCCTATAACAGCAAGGGGGCCAATATGCCCCAAGTTTGCTGTTTGAAAGGCAAATTGTATCCAATAAAGGCCCGCCGTGAAATGGCCCAAACCAAATAACCAGCCTAGAATAAGTCCTTGTTTAGGGGTTTTTTGATACAATAAAATTAGAAGACCGGCAAAACAGGGCGCTAGAAGGAAAAATAAATGCAGAGGCGCAAACGCAAGACTGGCTATCGCCCCAAAGATAAAGGCAGACCAACCGGGGTATAACAAAAAAAAACTGAGAAGATGACTTATAAAAACCAAAGTGCATACTTCTAATTTAGACAATAATTATTATTGTTATATACTTTTTACCTTTTAGAAAACCCAGAAAATGAAAGTATGTTCCCTAATTGCCAGGGGAAGGTAATCGCAGTACACTGAATTTTATAAAACATTCTAAAATTTTTCTTTTTAATAATAATGGCTGACCAATCTTTTCCTTCTTTACCTAAGGATAATACTGAACCTACGCGTCGTGATTTTCTAACTTTAACCGCTGGGGCAGTGGGAGCAGTAGGCCTAGGGGCTGCTATGTGGCCTTTTATTAATAGCATGAATCCAGCAGCGGATGTTTTAGCCCTGGCTAATATAGATGTAGAGTTAAAAGATATTGCCCCAGGACAATCGAAAACCATTTTATGGCGGGGTAAGCCCCTTTTTATACGTCATCGAACCGATGCTGAAATTGAAGCTGCAAACCAAACCCCCTTAAAATCTTTGCCAGACCCCCAAACAGATAAGGAACGGTTTGCCAAAGATCAGCGGTGGCTAGTCGTGGTGGGAGTATGTACCCACTTGGGCTGTGTTCCTAATGAACGGACAGATATGGGACCAGACATTAAGGAAGGTGGATGGCTATGTGCTTGTCATGGTTCGAAATATGACCATTCTGGGCGCATTATCAGGGGTCCGGCACCCAAAAATTTGGAAGTTCCCCCTTATCAATTTGTTAATAACGGCCAGACGTTAAGGATTGGTTAAAGCAAATGCGACTGTTTGATTGGATAGATCATCGCCTGCCAGTTTTTAGTTTTTTGAATAAAGAATTACGCGATTATCCCACCCCAAAAAATTTGAATTATCTATGGAATTTTGGGTCATTGGCTGGATTAATTCTGGTCATCATGATGTTAAGTGGTATTTTCTTAGCCATGCATTATGTGCCCCATGTTAATGGGGCCTTTGACAGCGTTGAGCGTATTATGCGTGATGTCAATGGTGGGTGGTTAATCCGTTATATTCATATGAACGGTGCCTCCTTCTTTTTTATTGTGGTTTACCTACATATGGCCCGTAGTCTTTATTATGGTTCTTATAAAGCACCGCGCGAATTGTTATGGATCTTAGGTATTGTCATTTTATTGCTTATGATGGCTACTGCTTTCATGGGGTACGTATTGCCGTGGGGACAGATGAGTTTTTGGGGTGCCACAGTGATTACCAATCTGTTTTCAGCCTTTCCTTTTGGCGACAGTATTGTCCATTGGCTTTGGGGTGGTTTTGCGGTAGATAACCCAACCTTGAATCGGTTCTTTGTCCTGCATTATTTATTCCCCTTTTTGATTATTGCCGTTACTGGTTTACACCTGATCGCTTTACATCAATTTGGGTCTAATAATCCCACCGGTATTGACCTTACAAGAAGCCAAGATAAAATCCCTTTTCATCCCTATTACACTATTAAGGATTTATTTGGAGCCAGTGTTTTTTTGTTGATTTATAGCTTCTTTATTTTTTTTGCACCCAACTTTTTTGGCGAACCCGATAACTATACCCCTGCAAATCCCTTGGTGACGCCGCCCCATATTGTTCCTGAGTGGTATTTCCTGCCTTTTTATGCGATTTTGCGTTCCATTCCTGATAAATTGGGTGGCGTGATAGCGATGTTTGGTGCTGTCTTGATTTTAGCAGCGGTGCCTTGGTTAGATCGTCACCCTGTACGCAGTAGTCGCTATCGGCCTTGGTACAAGCTTTTATTTTGGCCTTTCTTAAGCAATTGTTTGGTGCTTGGTTGGGTTGGGGCGAAACCGCCTGAAGGCATCTATTTAATCATGGGACGAGTGGCGACTTTTTATTATTTTGCCCATTTTTTAATCATCCTACCGTTGCTAGGTCGTTATGAACCCCGGCTGAAATTACCCGAATCTTTGGACTGGGAAAGTGCAAGTTCAACATCCTATAGTTTGGAAAATGCTTAGAATAAACCCTTTTTTATTTAAAATCATCTTGTGTGGAATTTTTTTGCCTACAACTGTTTGTGGGGAACCAGGTCTTTTATCTCCTCCTGCGCGCAATTGGGGATTTACGAGTCTTTTTGGCACTTTTGATCGTGCAGCTTTGCAGCGCGGATTTCAGGTTTATAAAGAAGTTTGTTCAGCGTGTCATGGGTTAAAACGTGTTTCTTACCGCAACTTGAGCGCGTTGGGTTTTAACCAAAATGAAATTAAGGCGATTGCCGCGGAGGCTGACGTAACCGATGGTCCCAACGATGAGGGCCAAATGTTTCAGCGTAAAGGATTGCCTGCCGATTCATTTGTAGGACCGTATGCTAATGATAAAGCGGCGCGTGCGGCTAACAATGGGGCTTTACCGCCTGATCAATCTTTAATTGTCAAGGCGCGCTCTGGGGGGGCCGATTATATTTATGCTTTATTAACAGGCTACACCAGTCCCCCTTTTGGGGTTACCGTGGAAGAAGGCCGGCATTATAATCCCTATTTCCCTGGCGGATTAATCAGCATGGCCCCACCCCTAACAGAGGGACAAGTCAGTTATGCCGATGGTACAAAAGCTTCTGTTGAACAGATGGCGCAAGATGTGGTGGAGTTTTTGTCGTGGGCCGCGGAACCTGAATTAGAACAGCGTAAGCAGATGGGCGTTAAAGTTTTATTATATTTAACCTTTATGGTGATCATTTTTTATCTAACCTATCGTAAGATATGGCGGGATGTTAAATAACTTCAAAGCGGAACATAAAATGCCCCCTTCTTACAAATTTCATGTGTTTGTTTGCCAGAACCAACGACCAGAAGAGCACCCGCGTGGGTGTTGCTTATTAAAGGGTTCAGACAAAATTTTTACCTATTTGAAAGCGCGTGTAAAGGAATTGGGGATTCCTAATATTCGCATTAATAAGGCGGGATGCTTAGATGAATGCGAGCAAGGACCCGTTGTGGTTATTTACCCTGAGGGAAGCTGGCATACCTTAAGGACGTGTGCGGATGCGGAAGAGCTGATTCAAAAACATTTCTTGCCTTTGACCAGATAGCCTGCCTTTTCCCCTATATTCAGGTTTGTTCAAAGCGCGAAAAGTAATTAAACAGAATTTTAAAAAGTAACGATTTATTAACTTTGTTATGTTATTTTCCACCTCCGCCCCTACCCGAAACAGGGTGGGATCAGACTAGCAAGAAAATCATTAAAACTCCCTTAATCAGAACGATCTTTCCAAGATCTTTGTTAGTCTTTAGGTCTTTCTAGCAACTTTGTCAAAAATTTTTAGGCGTGAAGAGATAGTTGATTTTCTATAAAGTGATGTCCTTGTTGCCTTCGAAAACAGCGATACTCCAGATTTCATGACCCTTTCGCGCTTTAAACTTAGAAGCTTGTGCCCATATTTATATCATACCCCCTATACCCTGCCCAAACAGCCTTTTAACTTTTAAATTGACTTAGAATAAAAGCAAGCTTTGTTTGCTCTTGCTGTTTCGTTTGGCATAACAAACTGTCTGCCTGCCAAGCCTCGGGTTTAGCCTGTTGGTAGGCTGTATTTTGCAGTTTTTTTTGTAGGTGATCAATTTCTTGGTTAAGAGTCTTTAATTTTATTTCTAATAAATCGTAAACAGATTTCAAATTGATTAGATGGCCAATTGCCAAGAATAAAGTATTGTTACCTATAACAAACGGTATCCCCTGATCAAGTTGAGTTTGTTCAGGCACAACTTCGATCGATTCAAGACGTGCTAGGTGCAAAACCCAGGTTTGCTGGGATAATAATTCCTCACTGTCGGCCCTTGAACCAGAAAAAATAAGCGGAATTTTTAAAGACGGTGATAAATTCAGCAATCCCCGTAAGGAGCGAATTTCTGCAACAATATGCAAAGCCGCATTAATGGATTTTAAACTAGAAAAGGGGATAGGAAGATGGTTAGGCCACTGGCTTTGAATTAATAAATGAGGGGCTTGGGGATAAAGGGATTGCCACAATTCCTCTGTTACTAGGGGGATAAAAGGATGGGAAATTTTTAAAAATTCCATTAATGTCCAAATGGCAGTTTGGCGAGTTTCCGTTTGCTTTATTTTATCATTGCTGTTTTCTAGCAGGGGCTTTAAGCATTCAATATAAATGTCGCAATAGTGTCCCCACAAAAATTGATAAAGGCTTTGGGCTGCCCAATCAAAGCGGTAATTTTCTAAATGGTGGCGGACGTCTTGGCCTAGCTGGATTACCTTATCGACAATCCATTGATTTAAGGGCTGCTGACAATTCTTTGGCTCAAAGTCAGGATTATACACACAATCGTTCATTTGTAGGAAACGGGCGGCATTCCATATTTTCGTAATAAAATTTCGATAGCCTTCAACCCGGGCAGCCCCAAGCTTAATGTCACGCCCAGGTGCCGCCAGGGCCGCTAGGGTAAAACGCAGGGCATCTGCCCCATAATGGTTAATTAAATCCAAGGGATTAATAATATTACCCTTAGACTTAGACATCTTCTGGCCTTTTTCATCACGGACCAAGGCATGAATATAAACCGTGCGAAAAGGGACATCCTTTTGAAAATAAAGCCCCATCATAATCATGCGGGCCACCCAAAAGAAAATAATATCAAAACCAGTCACCAACACATCTGTGGGATAATACCGCGATAGTAGGGTATGATCTTGGGGCCATCCCAAGGTAGAAAAAGGCCATAATGCCGACGAAAACCAAGTATCCAGCACATCCTTATCGCGTTCTAAGGTTACAGGATGACCATAATAAGCGGTGGCTTGGGCTGCGGCTGCTTGCTCATCTTCTGCGACAAAAATGTGATGATCTGGCCCGTACCAAGCAGGTATTTGATGACCCCACCAAAGCTGTCTTGAAATACACCATGGCTGAATGTTTTTTAGCCAGTCAAAATAGGTTGCTGTCCATTGTTCAGGTACAAACCGGATATCGCCTTTTTCAACGGCTGCGATAGCAGGTTCAGCCAAAACCTTAGCATTCACAAACCATTGATCCGTTAACCAGGGTTGTATTTGAACCCCTGATCGATCGCCATAGGGAAGCGGGTGGGTAATGGGTTCAACATTGACCAGCAAGGCCTGTTCTGCCAACATGGCAATCACTTTTTCGCGTGCTTGCAGGATGGATAATCCTTGAAATTCTAAGGGAGTATTCTGGTTTAAATGCGCGTTGGCATCCAAAATATTAATCTGTTCTAAATGATGACGTTCCCCCAGGGCAAAATCATTAAAGTCATGGGCAGGGGTAATTTTAACAGCGCCTGTTCCTTTGGTTGGATCGCAATAAGGATCGGCGATAATGGAAATCAGCCTATTTGTTAAAGGCAGATGTACCTGTTTACCCACCAGGTGTTGATATCGTTCATCTTGAGGGTGGACGGCCACCGCGGTATCACCAAATAAGGTTTCAGGGCGGGTCGTGGCAATGGTGATACTTTCTTGGGGATTGTCCACAAGGGCATAACGGATGTGATACATGTGCCCTTTAACGTCTTGGTTGATAACCTCCAGGTCAGAAATAGCGGTTTTCAGCTTTGGGTCCCAATTCACCAACCGTTTGGCGCGATAAATTAAACCTTTTTGGTACAATTCGACAAAAACCTTGGTAACAGCTTGGGATAAACCAGCATCCATGGTAAAGCGTGACCGCGCCCAATCGGGCGAAATACCTAAGCGGCGTTGCTGATCTGTAATCAAATTGCCTGACTGTTCTTTCCATTGCCAAACTTTTTCTAAAAAGGCAGACCGACCCAGGTCTTGACGGCTTATGTTTTGTTCTGCCAGTTGGCGTTCAACAACCATTTGGGTAGCAATACCGGCATGATCGGTACCAGGTTGCCATAGGCTGTCAAAACCACACTGGCGTTTAAAGCGTACCAAAATATCTTGCAGGGTATAGGTAAGCGCATGACCAAGGTGCAAGCTGCCTGTTACATTAGGCGGGGGCATCATCAGGGTAAAGGGCGGCCATGGTGAATCAGGGTGGGCAGAAAAAAACGCCTCTGTCTGTTGATAGCGCAGCGATTCAAAACTTTGGGGGTCATATTTTTTGTCTAGCATGGCGTTTTATCCTTGCAGTTGGCTAAAGTCGGCGATTTGATCCACAGCTTCAACAAATAACTGCAATAAAGCATAACGGTTGTGCCTAAGGTCTTCATCTTCGCAATTAACCATGACATTCTCAAAGAAGGCATCAATGGGTTGACGTAATTCCGCTAATTTTTGCATTAGCTCTCTATATTTGTGGGCTGATAATAAAGCGGGAGATAGTTGAGATAAATCCTGGACACAGTTATATAAGTCTTTCTCTTCTGACTTTTGCAAAAGATCAAGATTAACATGATGCTTATCTGTAATTTTATCTAAGATACCGGAAGCTCTTTTATAGGCAGCCTTTAAAATATTACCTGTTGGCTCTTTTAACAATTCATGCAAACCCCCAGCCCGCTGATAAAGCGAATAAATTTTATAATGACCCCTAAGGTGGGCGTTAGCAAAAACAGCGGCAACAACATCGGCAGGCATACCCAAAATATTTAAAGAGACTGCTATAATGCGGTCATTAATAAAATCAATAACTTCCTGAATGACAGAGGAAGATAATATTATTCCTTGTTCATCATAAGTTTGTGCTGACCTTTGTAATAAAGGGATTAAATCAAAATCAGGTTGGTTTTTATCATTCATCAGGATCTTGGCAATCTCTAAAGCCGCCCGCCTTAAAGCAAACGGGTCTTTTGAGCCGGTTGGTTTGATGCCAGTGCCAATAAAACCCACAAGAGTGTCTACTCTATCAGCAAGGGCTAATTCTATACTTAGGCTTGTTTTTACTAAGTGCCCAGAATCAAGGGGGTGATAATATTCATGCAGGGCAACACAAATTTCTTCCTCTTCGTTTGCTAGGCGGGCATATATTTCCCCCATCATTCCCTGCAGTTCAGGAAATTCACCCACCATTTGGGTTAAAAGGTCTGCCTTGCATAAATGGGCAGCGCGCTTGCCCTCTGGCGTATGCATCAAACTTTCTAAACGTTTAACTTTTTGCCCCACGCTGCCTAATTTCTCATGGAAAATAATGGTATCTAGCTTAGGCACTAAAGAATCCAGGGACGTTTCTTGATCAACCTTGTAAAAAAAGGCAGCGTCCGTTAAGCGTGCCTGCAGTACACGTGCATATCCTGCCAACATATTAGGCGTTAGGGGGACGTTGGTCACCAAACCAAAATAGGGGGCCAATTGTCCATCGTGTTTTTCAAAACTGAAATACTTTTGATGCACCCGCATAGAGGTGGACAAAACGGCTGCTGGCAAAGTCATAAATTCTTCTTGAATTTGTCCTAAAGAAACAAAGGGATAGTCAACCAGCCCTGCCACCTCACTTAACAAACCAGGATTAGGCTGCAATTTTATGCCGATTTTATCGGCCTGTTCACAAAGTTGTTTTTCAATGATTTGTTGACGTTCGTGGTGATCCAAAATGACCCAAGCTTTTTCTAGATCAACCTGATAGGTTTTAAAATCACGCACGACAATTTCATGGGAAGCTAAGAAACGATGCCCGCGGGTGGTATTCCCTGTTTCTAAATTAAGACCAGGTACAGCAAAAATAAGGGGCTTTCCATTATATACGCACGCAATTGAACGAATAGGACGTATCCATGGCCGCGTTAAAGTATTCGTGTCAGGGTTGTGCCAACGCATTGTTTTTGGCCATATGAATTGGTCTAAGAATAAGGTAACCAATTCAGGTATGATCTGGGTCATTGGCTTGCCAGGTTGATGTAATGTTGCATACCAGTAACCATCTTGCGAATACCATTGATCTGATGTTTGGCCTGTAGACTTAGCGAAACCCACCAACGCAGATTCAGGGGCATCTAAACGTGGACCCCGACGTGTATTGTGACTGGATTGCGTTAAGGGTTCTACCCCCTCTACCTGTAAAACCAACCGCTGAGGGGCAACAAAGCTTTTTACGGTTTGATAAAGGGCGCCATGTTGGGTTAAAAGCGATGCAAGCAACTGCTGAGCTTGGTCTTGTGCGTCTTGTTGCATGCGGGCGGGGATTTCTTCACTGTATATTTCTAAGATCCATTCATTCATTCTTTTGGTTCCTATTCTGCGGCAAAGTGTTCAAGCCAAACCTGGCAACAGCTTTTTGCTAAAGTTCGTACCTTAGCGATATACCCTGCCCGTTCTGTAACACTGATGACACCGCGCGCATCTAACAGATTAAATAAATGATTCGCTTTGACGCATTGCTCATAGGCAGGCAAAACCAGGCTTTTCTTTAATAAATTCTGACATTCCGTTTCACAGTCGGCGAAATGCCGGAATAAAATGTCTGTATGAGCAGCCTCAAAATTATAAGCTGAAAATTCCCGTTCAGCTTGTAAAAAGACATCGCCATAGGTTAATTTCCCAGGTCCCTCTAACCCATTCCAATTAATTTCAAAATGGTTATCAATGCCCTGCATAAAAGTTGCAATCCTTTCTAAGCCATAGGTGATTTCAACGGGCACAGGATTACAGGCTATCCCACCAACTTGTTGGAAGTAAGTAAATTGCGTTATTTCCATGCCATCACACCAAACTTCCCAGCCCAGACCAGCCGCCCCCAGGGATGGATTTTCCCAATCATCTTCCACAAAGCGAATATCATGGGTGGTTAAATCAAAACCAATAGCTTTTAAGCTTTCTAAGTAAAGATTTTGGGGATCAGCAGGGCATGGTTTTAAGATGACTTGAAATTGATAGAAATGTTGGGTGCGGTTAGGATTTTCGCCATAACGCCCATCTTTGGGACGTCGACAGGGTTGTACGAAGGCAGCATGCCAAAGCTTAGGACCTAAGGCGCGAAGTGTGGTAGCAGGATGAGAGGTGCCAGCGCCCATTTCACTGTCATAGGGTTGTAAAATTACACATCCTTGATCTGCCCAGTATTTTTGCAAATCAAAGATAATCTGTTGGAACGACTTGTTCGGTGTCTTTTTTACTGCCACTCGCCCTTTTCCCTATTAACTTTTTTGTAGCCATACCCTACAAGATTGCAGTTTTAATCGTCAATGATCATGGCTATGGACTCTCAGGCGATTCTTTAAATAGGGAGCGTTTCCAAAAAAAGAGCAAAATTGCCAAAAGGGCACAACTTATGAGGTAAAGGGGACCAACCCATATCAAGGGCTTTTTTGTCGTTAAAACAAGCAAAATAAAGGGTGTAATAGGCGCAAAAATTGCAATCCCCGAACAGAACCAGAAGGACATGCTGGCATATCGGTCTGAAGCTTTAAATAGCGGATAAAGTATGGCATTTTCAATGCCAATGAAACTGGCTAACAACAATCCCAGCAAAATTTCTGCCAAAACTAGGTTGTTCCACGTTTCTGTCACAATCAAGCTAAAAATTGGCAAAGCCAAGATTATGACTAAACTGCAAGCACCTATTAAGGCATAGTAAGCTTTAATTTTATCAAAAATAAGACCACTAACAGGGGTTAAAATTAAACAAGTTAATAACGCAGTAGCTGTCAACGAGACAGCATCATATAAGGGCAAGCAGATAACTTTGCATAAATAGATATTTAAAAAAGTTAAGGGGATGTAAGATAGAATCCCATGCATGGAACCAACGATAAGAGCTATTAGAATCTGCCCATAATACGTACGGATGGGGGGTAGCAAGTGTTTATTAAGAGGGGGAGATTGAAAACAAGGGGTCTCTGGTAATTTCTTTTGGATTATAAAACCTACGTAGGCCAAAATGCCACCACAGGCAAAAGCCCATCGCCAAGCATAGAGGGGCATATGCGGTCCAGTTAGGTAGACTGCTAAAAGAGATGCTAATAATGCCCCTAAGATGGCACCACAGCTGACAAGACTGCTGAACAAGCCCCGACGCTTAATATTAAGGTGTTCTAAAGTAAAAATGGCAATACCATTATATTCGCCACCTGAACTGAATCCCTGCAGCAAGCGACACCCTAGAACCGATACCGACGCAATTAATCCAATTGAAAGATAACTTGGCAAGAAGGCAATAATGAATGCTGGGATACTTATAAACAAAAAGGCTAGTTTTAATGCCTGCTTGCGGCCATAGCGATCACCGATTAATCCTAAGAAACCTGCACCGAAGGGGGCTATAAGAAAACCAATTGAAAAAGTAATAAGGCCGCTCCACTGCGAAAATACAGGATGGTCTAAGGGAAAAAACGTTGCCCCCAGAACACTTATGAATAAGGAATAAAGAGCAAAATTGTAAAATTCTACCGTGTTTGAAAAGATACCCCAAATAATAAAGTAGCTTCTAGGCACACATAACTCCAGGTTCTTAGGGCGATATTTAGAATAGTTAAATATACAGCGCTTGGCTAGGTTTGGTTCAAGGTTCTTGTATCCTAATTTCCCACAAGTGCTTATTGTTAATTATTTTTTTAAGTATTTTTTTTAAGATAGGTTAAATCTTTGTTTACTGTTTGAGTTATGTTTAAATTTCTTTTTATAGTTTTCGTGGGAATCGGGTTAAGGTCATCGTATGGTGGTGGGGATGAAGCTTTGCTGCCATCCAATACATTTAATGCACAGTTTGCCAAACTGAAAAATCAGGTAGAACAGACCCAAGAAACACTCCAAACAGATTTAGAAGAGTTAATTCAATTAAGCATGAAGCCATCCCCATTTGCGGTGGCTCATCTAGAGTGTTTGTTATCTTTTTTCCAAGAACATCGTTATGTTTTAACCGACCAACAAAGAAATAAGCTGCTGTTTACCGTTAACTTAATGACAGTAGTCAGCCCTAAAAAACCTACCGTTCAAGGCATAGAAGATAGGCAAGAAACAAGCCTGTCAAATGACGAGGTTAGAAGAATAGGCCAACAAAAGATACTTGCTGGGAAAAGCATTCTAAAATTGAAAATTTGGGATTTAAGTGACCCTTCTAGCTATCAAACAGACAAACAAGAAGCGGTTCACACTGTTTTGGCAAATTTCCGCCAAGATATAAACGATCTAAGGTATCTGTATTCGTTTTTCACCCGCCACCCCTTAGCCCTAACCCCTTTATGCACAAAGGATATCTTAGAAAAAATTTGTGTTTGGCCTATGTTCAGTGAAAAAAAGGCAGAATTGATCTGGGATCTGTGGGAACTTCATACCCCCCCTGACAAACAGGAATTTAAGAAAGATTTGCTAGAGATTTGTCATAAGACCCCCAATTTTTCCTTTTTTGAGGCCTTTATCGTTTGGTTGAAAGTATGCCAGGAAAAACTTCATACAGAACAGAGCGAACAAGCCCTTGCGACCATTAAAAAGCTTGGTTTGAATCATGCCAACTCCATTGGGTTTTTGACTTTTGAGCAAAAATTGCATCTCATTCAGGAAATTCACAAACTTACAGACACCACCATTGGCGGCTTTAAAGACCTCTTAGAACCTCTGTTGACAACGCCGCCGATGTACCTGTCCTTTTTACAAGCCAGCTTGGAATGGCTGGCTATGCATAACCAAAAATTGTCAGAAACAACCAAGACAAAAGTAGCAGATACGCTTCTTCAGCTACAACTGCACCAGGATATCGACGAAGCACGGAAAAAGGAAATTTTAAAAAATTTCTACAAGATCACTTAGTCTTGCTCCGTTGTTCCTTTATTGAAAATTAATTAGAGGCTTGAGTTTTATGCAAAATCTGTTATGAATGGGGGAAAAGTTTTTAACCAATCTAAGGAAATATCTAATGAGTGATATCGCTCAACGCGTAAAAAAAATCGTAGTAGACCATCTAGGAATTGAAGAAGCCAAAGTTGTGGAAAACGCCAGTTTTGTTGATGATCTTGGTGCTGATAGTTTAGATCAAGTAGAGTTGGTTATGAAATTTGAAGATGAATTTGGCTGCGAAATCCCTGATGATGCTGCTGAAAAAATCACCACTATTAAAGCGGCGATTGCTTACATTGAATCCCAATCGGCTCATAGCTGAAAGTTTAATGAATGCGGCGTATTGTTATCACGGGCATAGGGGCTGTTAGCCCTTTAGCTAATGGCATACAGGCTACTTGGAAACGTCTGGTCAAAGGTGAATCAGGGTTAAAATCTATTACCGGGCTTGATGTCAGTGATTTGCCGGCCCGTGTTGCCGGTCAGATCCCCCTTGACCCTGCGTATGAAGGGTTTTTTAATGCTGATACGTATGTAGCCCCCAAAGATCAGCGTAAAATGGACCCCTTTATCATTTATGGGATTGCCGCTGCTGCTCAGGCGATTGAGGACGCAGGCTGGCGCCCTGAAAAGGAACAGGAAAAAGAACGCACGGGCGTTATTATTGGGTCTGGTATTGGCGGTTTATCGCGAATTTATGATTGTTCGATTATTTTAAAAGAGCAAGGTCCGCGCCGCATCAGCCCCTTTTTTATTCCTGCCTCGCTGATCAATCTTGTTTCAGGGCATGTGTCAATTCAATACGGTTTTAAAGGCCCCAATCATTCAGTAGTAACCGCCTGTGCGACGGGTGCTCATGCTATCGGCGATGCTGCCCGTTTGATACAGTATGGTGATGCGGAAGTTATGATTGCCGGCGGTGCAGAAGCGGCAGTTTGTCGGCTTGGTATTGCTGGTTTTGCGGCTGCCCATGCCTTGTCTACTAACTTTAATGACAATCCAACAGCAGCTTCACGCCCCTGGGATCGTGACCGCGATGGTTTTGTCATGGGCGAAGGGGCAGCCGTTTTAGTATTAGAAGAATATGAGCACGCCAAAAAACGCGGGGCTAAAATTTATGCAGAAGTTATAGGCTATGGCTTATCAGGCGATGCCCATCATATTAC
>ERZ1066127.641-NODE-641-length-16794-cov-13.684151_pt1 | contig 16794 bp, 16 predicted proteins | sample MGYA00382774_ERZ1066127 | MGnify/ENA primary metagenome ERZ1066127 (study PRJEB33369, sample SAMEA5778357) | biofilm metagenome | biome: Industrial cooling water; feature: Water cooling tower basin; material: Biofilm | place: United Arab Emirates | collected... | reverse complement strand
CAGTTTTAGGGGAGTATTACAAGGAGCTGGTATGGCAACACCCTTATGCATTTTTTGGACTATAAATGGGCCATAGTTTTCAAGCCAACCGGGAGTAGACTGGATAATTTGTTGCAAATCTTTCGCGTATTTGTTGTTCAATCCTACATGAATGTTGTTCACATAATTTATATCAAATGCCCTTGCTCCGTTTGCTTTTGTGTGTGCTGATCTTGATGAATTAGAAGGATGATTTGTAGTGCTGGATATATTAATGGATGTGATTCCTTTTTCTTCTGCATTTTTCATTAATTCATCAAAATACTTCACTAGACGTGGATTAACTTCATTATTGGCGCCCCTATCGAAAGTAACCTTGACGTGCTTGTTACTTAGGAAGTTCGACTGTCGCACTTTTTTATCTTCTTTCTCCTTTGAAATTTTGGTGGCAGAAATGTCAACTATTACATCCGAAAAAGCTGAAAGCAGTTCACCATTTGCTTCCTGAATTGATAGCAAAGCACTATTTAACTGAGAATTAAACTGTGACCACCATGCCGGCGGATCAGGCGCCAGTCCCCAGCGGTCGGTGAAGAGGGCTGGGTTGTTGGCGGCGTAGGCGTATGGGCTTACATTGGCGAATTGGTCGGCCAGCGGGTCGGTGCTCAGCCATACACCCAACGAGGAAAGGTAATAGCGGGCGCCGAAGTAGTGCAGGCCGCTTTCGGCGTCAAACTCCTTGCCTGTAAAGCTGTAGGGACTGCGCCAAGAGGCTGCGTTTTGGGCGCTTGCAAAAACTTCGCCGTAGGCTTGCAGCAGCTGCTGTTCGGTGAGGTAGCCGCTTGCCGTAGACACAAAAACCGGACTTCCCTGGTGGTTTTGGTGGTAGAAAAACGCTTCTCCATCGCTGCTGTTGCCCACTAACATTTCAATACCCCAGGCGGTTGCAAATTCGAGGCGGTCTTGGGTCATGTCGGCACATTCAAAAGCCCGTTCCATTTGTTCTTTCATGGCCACCGAGCGGTCGTACCAGCTGCGGCCCGAGAGCAATTGGGTGGTATGCGGTGCATCGGCACCCTGCGGCAAACCACCTCCCACCCGGCTCGATACCCGCCGGTCGTTGGCAAAATAGTGCTTGGTGTATTGTCCGTAGCTGCTCACGGTTACAAATTGGTTGGGGTAGAGGTCGGCGCGTTCGATGATGAAGGTGTTATTTTATGAACGGAATTGTATTTATTGCTTTTGCGCCTTGATGATTTCCAAAAGCCTATTGGGATCTTGCCGATTATCCCAAAATGCAAGCACAATTAAATTTAGACTATCGAAGCTGTAATACAAACTGAAATGACCAATACTAGCAGAATGAATGCCCTTACTATCAATCGATTTGTAGAGCTCCGGTTGTTTGGCAATCTGTTTTAGTACACCACCGGTAATTTCAATGATTCTTTTAGCATATTGCCTACTTCCGTTCCTTTTCGTCCAATAAGCTAAAATGGCACTTCTTTGACGAAGGGCAACTGCCGTCCAGCTTACTCTTCGTTTAGCCATTTTTCATCTATCCGATCAACTTCATCTTGACTTATCAGGCGCCCAGCCTCAATATCGGCCAATGCCATTTCTAGCATCAACTGTTGGGCTTCCGATAAACCTGCGGCATGGTGTTGCTCTGAAATTCCCTTTACAACGGCATGCAGTCTTTCCAACTCCTCTAGATTCTCGAGCAAATTAATGTCATGGATTATTGCCTGTTTTAAAGATTTGATACTAGCCATGAGATTTTGTTTTCCTAAAATTACAAATAAGGACGATACATCAATGATTTGCCGTTGAACCAAGCCCCGTATTGCGTAACCTACCTTTTAAGAACACCCTTATTTTGTGATCTAGTTTGGCCCACACAGTGCATACGACAAAATAGATGTAGAACAGATTACCTACGATCCTAAAATTTTTACCAAATGAAAGCGAACTGGACCATTCTCAAAACCGAAGCCGAGTACGACGCAGCCAGCATGCGTTTAATGGAAATTTTTCATGCTCCTGCTGGCAGTGAAGAACAAGCAGAAATGGAATTGCTTTCATTACTCATTCAGCATTACGATGAAGCACATTACCAAATACCTGAACTTGACCCTCTTGAAGCCATCAAGTGGAAAATGACCGAGCTGGGACTAAAAAACAAAGACCTTGAGCCTGTTATTGGAAGCAAGGGCCATGTTTCGGCAGTGCTGTCGGGCAAACGCGACCTCACCTTAAAAATGGCTCAACGGCTCAAGTCATATTTAAAGCTGCCAGCGAGCGTGTTTTTGCCTTAGTGAACTCTAGCCAAAACATCTGCTTCTCTAGGCTTCCACTAGGAAACTTCGTCAGCACTTCTTTCCAAAGCCTTTTTCATCGCATTCTCTACCCATTTGTTCAGGGTAATGCGCTGTTGCGCTGCGTGTAAGGCTGCCAAACGATGTAAAGGAGCGGCAACGCGCACATTAAACTGGCCTTTGTATACTTTTTCGGGCTGTTTGCCCATGGCTTCGCAACTGGCCAAGTATTCATCAACCGCTTCTTTGAAAGCTGCCTTTAAACTGGCCACCGAGTCGCCTTCAAATGTTACCAAATCATTGATGCCATGGAGGCTACCAAAAAAGAGGGCGTCTTCGTCGCTGTAGGAAACTACTCCCACATAATCCTTATAGGTAAGCAGGTTATTCATTTGGATGATTTGTTAGGTATTGCTTTACCAGTTTTATCACCTAACTCTTTACAACTTTATGAGGATGAGGTTCGTGCAGGTGTATCGACCTACCGTCGGCATGTAAAAATCGTCTTCGTGACCCGCTGCCGCTTTGCTCCTCAAAGCCATGATAACGTAAAATAACGAGCAATTCATCCCAAGTGAAGTCTTTGGGACTGCTGTTAAACCTTGCTATCAACTTCTCGATTCGAGAAATTGCAACTGATTTATAGTTACAAATTTAATTATCTAGTTTAAAGCTTGCAAATCGAAATGCGCAATCTGGGCGTTCGCTTTTTCATTTCCATGGTTAAACCCGAACTTTCAGCCTCCAAATCCGTTATTCCCTCATGGCCAAATATGCGTGGATTGATCAATTACAGCAATTGCTGGGCGGTAAATCGGTGCGTTCAACCGACCCGCAGCTGGTGCACGAGCCTTTGCAACGCAGCGAGCGTTTTGTGAGCGAAATGCGGCACTACCAAACCCACCAGGAGGCCGAGCACCGGCGGTTGTTGCGGGCGCATTACGAACAAGCAGCCGAGGAACCGGGCAGTGTGCCTGCATTTGTGCTGCTGCAAAATACCCAGGCCTCGGGCTTTATGTGGTATGCCGAGGCGGGCGTGCCCGAAAAACACTACGATTTTTTACTCGACCGCCTGGCCGAACAGCTGCAGGACTGGGGTTATGCCGAAAAACAAAACGAACGCAAAATATGGCCCGTGGGTGAGTCCTGGCACGAGCTGCACAAACGCTACCTGAAACCGCGTTTGCAGGCCGAGGCTGTGGCAAGTGGGCAAATCAACCAACGTTTTGGCAATGTGCTGTTGGAAGTACTGCGCCGCGACGGTAAACTGGCTTACCTCAAACTGCAGTGCAATGTGTACCACGACGGGCAGTATTTGCAAGCGGAGGGTTTTGGGGGCTTGATGGAGCGGATACTCGCAGGGTAAAAGACGGAGGACCCGGAGGAATTTACCCAGCACAACCTAAGTCCACGTAGAACTAAAAGTTAAAAGATAAAAGTGAGGCTTGCGCAAACCTCCACGGTCTTGCGGGCGAAGGTAAAACATGGAGGGAACGCCAAGGGTCCCGGCCATCCCAAGGAGCACACAGCGGAACTTGCGCAGCACAACCGAAGGCAACGTAGAACTAAAAGTTCAAAAATAAAAGTCAGGTTGGCGTAAACCTACTCATCTACATCCGACGTTATTCATCCACCTCCTGCAGCCTCTTTAAACTGCTGCCGGGGCGAACATCTGCGCGTGCCAGCTTTGGGCGAAGGGCAAGAGCCACTTGCTTTCGAGGGCTTCTTTGGTAAATACCATGTTGTTTACCACCAAGGTACCGGCCTGGATGCGGCCTTGCTGTACGGCTTCGGCAAAGGCCGATTTGTGCAGGGTGGCAATGGTTCCGTTTTCTTCGAAGGCAAACAACATCCGGTCGAACAAACTCACGCCCAATTCGCTTTCAATCACTTGCATGAAGTGCACCGATTTGTCGATGCTGCAACCCGAGGCCGGCATATTGGTTTCGTCTACCGCCAGCACAATGAATTGGTTGCGCAGCAGCAAATAACTGCCTTTGAGCTCCTGCTTGTGGGCCGTCCAGCTTTCCACAAAGGTGCGGAGGGCTGGGTGCAGGCTGTTCATTTCGCCTTCGGTGAAGGGACGGTTGCTTTGGTAAATCCAAACTTTCGATTCGGGGGCGAGGCTTTCGAAGGGTGCGTACATGGGCTACAAACTGTCTATTAAGGATGGAATCACTTTTGACCTCTCGGATCTTTTTCTTCTAAGTTCTTTTCTTGCTGTTCGCGGCCTTTGATGAAAGCAGTAACCAAGCCCGTCAATCCACCAATGCCCAAAATACTTCCGGCCCATTCAAAACCATTGATGATGCAAAAAGTAGCTGCACCCAAAGAAGCGATTCCTATTAAAAAAGCTAATATTTGGCCCAAATTACTTTGCATCATTTGGCCGTTCACTACCTTTTGCTCCATACGCATGCGGTGCTCAAGTTGCTTTTCGGCCATCAGCATAATACGTTCAGCACCATTCGGAATAATCTCAGAATAGGCTGCCAACGTTTCGGGGTCGGGAAGAGGCCCTGAATGCGTTTTATGCATGGTAACCACCATGCTTTTGATGATTTGCTGCTTTTTTTGCGGCGGAATTCCATCAAAAAGGTCGGGATGTAGCTCCTTCAACCTTTTCTCTACGTTGGCCAAACTGCCTTTTTCGTTTTCAGATAAGTCTTCGGCCATTTTCCTTTAGAAGGTTGAAAGCATTTGCTTTTCGTCACGCACTACTTCCAGCACATCTGCCAAATCTTGACCCACCATCCGAAAATCATTCGAAAGTGCGAGGGCATCGGCTTCCGAACCCGAATCGCTTGCGTTAAAGTCGTAATAATTTCCAGCAAGGTTGATCACTGTTCCAGCTCCTGACAAAAAAGTAGGAGTTGAAAACAAAAAGTCAGTTGCAAAGCGCTTTTTCCTTTTCATGCCTTCTGGTTTACAATGACGTTAACGTACAAAAACGTATTTCGTTGCTAATTTAATAGAATCTGTTGACTAAATACATCAAAGCCTTGTTTCAGCCCGAAGCTGCTTTTGCGAAAGCGATATCGGCCTTCAGGCTTTGAGCTACCTTCAGTCTACTAAACCATTGGCCTTGGCAACAAGTTCAGCCAGATCGTAAACTTGGATGCTGCTTTCTTTTTCTTTGTTTTTAACACCATCGGTGAGCATGGTCATGCAGAACGGACAAGCGGCAGCCACCACTTCGGGTTGGGCTTCCAACACATCGTCCATGCGCTCAATGTTCACCTCTTTTTTGCCCTTTTCGGCTTCCTTGAACATTTGAGCGCCACCCGCACCACAGCACAAACCATTGGCTTTGCTGCGTTTCATTTCTACCAAATCGGCATCGAGGGCTTCGAGCACGGCGCGTGGAGCTTCGTAAATGCCGTTGGCGCGACCCAAATAACACGAATCGTGGAAGGTGATGCGCTTGCCTTTGAAAGTGCCGCCGCCTTGCACCTTGATGCGGCCCTCGTTGATGAGCTGCTGCAGCAGGGTGGCGTGGTGCACCACTTCGTAGTGGCCGCCCAAATCGGGATATTCGTTTTTGAGGGTGTTGAAGCAGTGCGGACAAGCCGTTACAATCTTCTTCACCTCGTACATATTCATCACCTGGATGTTTTGCATGGCCTGCATCTGAAACAGGAATTCGTTGCCGGCGCGTTTGGCCGGGTCGCCGGTACAGCTTTCTTCGGTGCCCAGCACGGCGAATTTGATGCCCACTTCGTGCAAAATGGCAGCAAAAGCACGGGTGATGCGGCGCGCACGGTCGTCGAAACTACCGGCACAGCCTACCCAAAACAAAATTTCGGGACTTTCGCCCTTGGCGGCCAGCTCGGCCATGGTATCTATTTTCAGCGTGGTGCTCATGCTTCGTTCTTTTTAGAATTCACGGTGAGGTTATCGGCCCAGGCAAAACGGTCGGCAGCCGGAAACTGCCAAGGTGCGCCGTTGTTTTCGATGTTGCCAAACATCAGTCCCCATTCCGACGGCACCTGCGAGGCTTCCATGGCCTGGTAGCGGCGCAATTCGGTGATGATGCTCACGGGGTTGATGAGCACCGGACAAGCTTCTACACAGGCATTGCAGGTGGTGCAGGCCTGGATTTCTTCGGCGGTGATGTAGTCGCCCAACAGCGATTTGCCATCGTCGACAAACGAACCATTTTTATCGATGTTGGCGCCCACTTCGGCCAGGCGGTCGCGGGTATCCATCATGATTTTGCGGGGCGAGAGGAGTTTGCCGGTGGTGTTGGCCGGACAAACGCTGGTGCAACGGCCGCATTCGGTACAACTGTAGGCGTCGAGCAAGCTTTTCCAGGGCAGGTCTTGTACGTCTTTGGCACCAAAACGACCAGGTGCTTCGGCTCCATCGGCCGGAGCGGCGTAGGGATTGGCATTGGGGTCCATCATCAGCGCCACTTCCTTCTTCACGCTTTCCATGTTCGACATTTGTCCGGCCGGCTCTAACTGGGCATACCAAGTATTGGGGAAAGCCATGATGATGTGGAAGTGTTTGCTGTAGGGCAGGTAGTTGAGGAAGGCGAGGATGCCCACGATGTGCAGCCACCAGCACACCCGCTCGATGAGGTGCAGTCCTTCGGGCGACACCCCGGCAAAAATGGGTGCCAGCATATTGCTTACGAGGTAGCCACCTTTGTCGGGCATATTGGCTTCGGCGGCGTTCATGAGCAAGAGCGCGCTCATGAGCACAATTTCGATGATGAGGATGAGGTTGGCGTCGAGGGTGGGCCAGCCGGTCATTTCGGGACTCTTGAACCGTGCCAGCGGCTGCACATTGCGACGCCACAAAAACACCACGCAAGCAAGCAGTACGCCCACGCCCAGCACTTCAAAAAAGCCGATGACGACGTTGTAGAAATCGCCCAAGAGCGGTTTAAACACGCGGTGGGTACCGAAAATGCCGTCGATCACAATCTCCAGCACTTCGATGTTGATGAGCACAAAGCCCACGTAAATGAGGATGTGGAAGAATCCGGCAACTGGACGGGTCACCATTTTGCTCTGACCCAGGGCCACGCGGGCCATGGTTTTCCAGCGATCGGCCGGGCGATCGGTGCGGTTGAGCGGGCGCCCCAAGAAGATGTTGCGGCGGATGCGGGCCACCTGGCGGGCGAACAAACCCACTCCGGCAGCAAACAAGACGATAAACACAAGCGATTGGATCATCGGTTTGGCTTTAAGCCGTCAAAATACGGATAGAATGGCCGATTTTTCAAGTCTCTCGGCGATGCAGTTAAAAAAGCTGCATAGTTTAGAACGATTCTATGCAGGCATAGTATTCGGCTGGCGCGGGGGCGAACCGCTGAGGCGCAGAGGATATGTTTGGCATGAAAAGCTGCTACAGGCTTTTGTGGCATTAGTAGCACGGAAGCGCTTTCTCTTTGGTGCATAAACCAGCTGCACGCTGGCGCCGTACCGACGATGCTGTCGGCATCTTATGAAGGCAACGGAGGCTTTTGGCCTACACAGCTGCGCTGTTAGGCCGGAGGCCGCAGAGCTAGAGCTGGCTAATCGGAAAACGGAACATGCAAAGCCAACAGTAAATGGCGCCGTGGGTGAACCGCGGAGGAGCATTGGGCAATGTCATTAAGTTAAGCCTTCATCGGCCGTTATTAACCTTCACTACCAGCATTTCGCAGTGCGACCCCTTCAGGGTCGATTTGATTTCGGTAAATCGTCATGCTATACACATGGCACCCCCTCGGGGTGCTCTGTTATTCGTCAAACCATAAAATCAATCACAAAACATAGACAATCGCTGAACAATGACGGCTCAAAATGACCCTGAAGGGGTCAAATGTGTATAGTATTTCGGCACACAAAAGATTTCCGACCCTGAAGGGGTCGCACCAGACGAATCATCGATTTGACCGTCATTCTGGTTTACATATCCTTAACTCAATGACATTGCGCATTGGAGCCGTTTATCTGGAAAAGAGGTTGTGATTTTTTCAAGTATGGGCATCACAAGAAAATCATTCCTTCAGTGCAGCATTAGACCTATTTTATTGCTGCTCTGCGCACTCCGCTGGAAGTGCGAAGCACGTACCAGCAAACGCCTCCGCTTCCTCGCGCTATGCGTTCAGCCGGCGCCTGCACCGGAATAAAGTTTTTCCGTGCCACCAATTTTTAACAATATCCGCACAAGCCTTCCTCCGCAAAAACAAAACCTCTGCGGTTAAAAAAGCCAGTGTAAGTGTATTCGCTTATTTTTTCTTAGCGCGGGCAAAACGCATGCGGTAACTCACCGAAACGATGCCGTTTTTGATTTGATCCAACTTTTTTTGCACCATGCGGCGGCGCAGCGGGGCCAATTTTTCGGTGAATAATTTGCCTTCAATGTGGTCGTATTCGTGCTGGATGATACGCGAAGGCATATCGCTGAATTCAGCGAGGTGCTCCTGGAAGTTTTCGTCGAAATAGCGGATTTTGATGGTCTCGGGGCGGAAAACATCGCCGCGCACATCGGGAATGCTCAAGCATCCTTCGTTAAAGGCCCATTCTTCGCCTTTGTATTCCACAATTTCGGCATTGATGAAGACCCGTTTTTCGTCTTTGAACTGCTCTTCATCGTAGGCAGCCGCATCGATCACAAACAAGCGAATGGGCAAACCGATTTGCGGCGCTGCCAAACCCACCCCATTGGCGGCGTACATGGTCTCGAACATATTGTCGATGAGTTCACGCAAGCCGGGATAATCGGCCGAAATGTTGCTCGCTTTGGTATTTAATACCGGATCGCCGTAGGCTACAATGGGTAAGGTCATCTTTGTTGCTCGAGGTAGGTTTGCAAGATGAGGACCGCGCTGATTTGATCGACCCGGTCTTTTTCTTGCCGTTGTTTTTTCTTTAAATCGCTTTGGGCGATGGCCTGCAGGGCAATTTTGGAGGTAAACCGCTCGTCGATGCGGTGCACCGGAATGCCCGGGAAAGTCCGTTGCAAATGTACGGCAAACTCCTGAATCTGCATGGCGGTTTGCGAAGGCTCGTTGCGCACGGTCTTGGGCTCGCCCAGCACAAAGGCCGAAATGCCCTCGCGGGCGTGGTAGGCTTTGAGGTAGGCCACCAGGTCTTGGCTGTGCACGGTATCGAGTGCGGTGGCAAATATGCCCAGCGGGTCGGTAACAGCTAATCCAACACGTTTGCTACCGTAGTCGATGGCTAAAATGCGGGGCATGACGGTTCAAGGTTCAAGGTTCAAAGTTCAAAGTTCAAAAGGGGTTTCGCTGCGCTCAACCCGCGAAGTGAAATTGAAAAAAAGCTCGCGGACCGAGAACTTATTTTCCAAAAAAAATGACTGTGCAACGAAATGTATCGTCCCTCTCCTCTGGAGAGGGATAAGAGGGAGAGGCCGAAAGTTCAAGAGGGTTTCGCTACGCTCAACCGGGGAAATTCAAAATTTAAAGTTCAAAATTCAACATGAGGTTTCGCTGCGCTCAACCGGTGGGAAGATGCTTGAAAACCCAAAATTGAGAAAAAGATGGCAGGAATGAAGGGGTTTTAATGCCGGGCTTCGAGAACCTCAGCCAACTGCTTCGAGAGTCACAGCCAGCTGCTTGGAGAACCTCAGCCACCGGCTTCGAGTACTTCAACCTCACACCTTACTTTGCCACAATCACAAACCTTGCATGAGTGTACGCCTCACCATCATCCAACCATCTTCTTTTGAACTTTGAACTTACTGCCCGTCGCCTAGCACCCGTACCACGGCCCCATCGCTGAGGCTGCTGAGGCGGATTTGGCAACTGAGACGGCTTTGTTCAGTGGTGTTGAAGAGGGTGTCGAGCATGTCGAGCTCTTCGTTGGTGGGTTCGTTGGCGCTGCCTTCGAGCAGTTCGATGTGGCAGGTGGCACACAAGGCCATGCCGCCGCAAGTGGCCAAAATGGGGTAATCGCTGCCTTTGAGGGCTTCCATCAGGCTGAGGCCCATGTCGGTAGGAAAGCTGTGCTCGGTGCGGCTGCCGTCGGGCTCGGCCACAAATACGCGGATATCGCTCATCAGAATGCGTGGACGCCGTTTACAGTGGTGTATTTGAAACTGAGTTTTTGGTCGGGGTACACCAATTTGAAGGCACTCTGCACCATGAGGGCGGCTTCGTGGAAACCACACAAAATGAGCTTGAGCTTGCCTGGATAGGTATTGATGTCGCCAATGGCGTAAATACCGGGTACATTGGTGCTGTAATCGTGCACGGCTACTTCAATGGCGTTTTTGTCGAGGTTGAGCCCCCAGCCTTCGATGGGACCTAGTTTCGGACTCAAACCAAATAACGGAATGAGGTAGTCGGTTTCATACCAGCTGCTTTCTTTTTGCTTGTTGGTGATTTGTACGGCACGCAATTGTTCGTCGCCTTCCAAACCGGTAAGCTCGGAGCTCAGCAGCAGGCGAATGCGACCGCTTTGGGCCAATTCAGCCACTTTTTCGGCCGAATCTACGGCTCCGCGGAAGGTTTCGTTGCGGTGCACCAGGGTGAGTTCGGCGGCTACATCGGCCAGGAAGATGGTCCAGTCGAGGGCCGAATCGCCCCCACCGGCCAAAATCACCTTTTTGCCGCGGTATTTTTCGGGATCAAGAATCATATAACTGATGCCCTTGTGTTCATAGGCATCGATGTTGGCCAATTCGGGCTTGCGGGGTTCAAAGCAACCGAGTCCGGCTGCAATCACCACCGCCTTACAAGCTACTTCGGTGCCCAGGTTGGTTCTGATGATAAAAGAATCATCGGCCTGGCGGTCGAGCGCCTCTACCCTTTCACCCAAGGTAAAGGTGGGTTTAAAGGGGGCAATTTGTTCCATCAGGTTATCAACCAATTCGCCGGCCAATATGCTGGGGTAGCCAGGAATGTCGTAGATGGGTTTTTTGGGATATATCTCGGCTAGCTGTCCACCCACCTGCGGCAGGGCGTCGATGAGGTGGCAGCGCATCTTGAGGAGTCCGGCTTCGAATACGGTGAACAGGCCTACCGGGCCCGCCCCAATGATGCAGAGGTCGGTTTGAATCATGAATGCTCTAAAGTTGGACAAAGATACGTAATCAGACTTTTTTATCTGTTATGGAAGTTACACGGTCACCGTGAGCTCGTTGATTTAAAGCAATTCAGCGGTCAAAAGGTTTCGTTGGATGCATAGAATTGCTTGGCACAGCCCAGCAAGAATCCTTACTTTCGTAGCCTATGCAATCCGACAAAAAACTCTTCCTGCTCGACGGCATGGCGCTGGTTTTTCGCGCTTATTTCGCCTTTGCCAGCAATCCGCGCATGACCTCAAAGGGACTCAATACCTCGGCCATTTTTGGCTTTGCCCTTTCGCTGCTCGATTTGCTCGAAAAAGAAAAACCCACCCACATTGGCGTGGCTTTCGATACTGCTGAACCTACCCAGCGGCACATCGACTACCCGGCTTACAAGGCCCAGCGCGACGAAATGCCTGAGGACCTGGCCAAAGCCTTGCCTTACATCGACAAACTCATCGAAGCCTTCCACATTCCGGTCATCAAAATGCCGGGTTATGAAGCCGACGACGTGATAGGCACCCTTGCCTGGCAGGCAGCCGCCGCAGGTTACGAGGTGTACATGGTTACGCCCGACAAAGATTTTGGGCAGCTCGTCAAAGAAAACGTATACATCTACAAGCCTGCCCGCATGGGCAACGGCATCGAAATTTTGGGCGTACCCGAAATCCTGGAGAAGTGGGAAATCAACCATCCGCAGCAGGTGATCGACATTTTGGGCCTGTGGGGCGATGCGGTTGACAACATCCCCGGCATACCGGGCATAGGCGAAAAAACCGCCAAAAAACTCATTGCCGAATTTGGCAGCGTAGAAAAGCTGGTGGACAGTGCCGAGCAGCTCAAAGGCAAGCAAAAAGAAAACGTGATTGCCTTCCGCGAGCAGGCATTGCTGTCGAAGCGGCTGGCCACCATCAATACCGAAGTGCCCGTGCATTTCGACGAAAAGGGCCTCACCCTCGATCCGCCCAATACCGAAGCCATCCGCACCCTCTTTACCGAGCTCGAGTTCCGCACCCTGCTGCGGCGTGTGCTGGGCGAGCAGCCCGGCGAAGCCGAATCAACGCCGGGCGGTCAGCTCGATTTGTTTGGCCAAGCCGTTACCCCGCCGCCCGTGCGTGGGGCCAGTGTGGCTGCCGAGGAAGCAGACACGACCGTTTACCGCACCATGGCCGACAGCGGCGCGCAATACATTTTGGTGGATACCGATGCTGCGATGGATGCTTTGGTGGCCGAGCTCGAACAGCAAAAGGCCTTTTGTTTCGATACCGAATTCAGCAGCCTCGATCCGCTTACCGGCGAATTGGTGGGCTTGGCCTTCAGTTTCGCCGCCAAAACGGGCTACTATGTGCCTTGCCCGGCCGACCGCGCCCGCACCGAAGCCATCGTTGCCCGCTTCAAAGGCGTGCTCGAGGCCCCTGGCATCACCAAGGTGGGCCAAAACCTCAAGTTCGACTGGCAGGTGATGGCCATGTACGGCGTACAATTGGGCGGGGTGTTGTGGGACACCATGTTGGCGCACTACCTCATCGACCCCGATACGCGCCACAACATGGATTACCTCAGCGAAACCTACCTGGGTTACCGCCCGCAGAGCATCACCGAACTCATTGGCAAAAAGGGCAAAGACCAAGGCAGCATGCGCGATGTGGATGTTCAAATGGCCTCGAATTATGCCGCCGAAGATGCCGACATCACCTGGCAATTGTACCACACCTTCGCCCCCATGCTTGGGCAGCAGCAGGTAGAAAAGCTGTTCAACGAGGTGGAAATGCCGTTGGTGCCTGTGTTGGCCGATATGGAATTAGAAGGCGTTCGGATTGACAAGCAGGTGTTGGCCGATTTTTCGAAGGAGCTCGAAACGCAAATCAGGCAGTACGAAAAAGAGGTGTATGCCCTGGCCGGTGTGCCCTTCAACATTGCTTCACCCAAACAATTGGGGGAGGTGCTGTTTGACGTGCTCAAGCTCGACGACAAGGCCAAAAAGACCAAAACCGGTCAGTATAAAACCGACGAAGAAGTGCTGAGCGTACTCGCCGTGAAGCACCCCATTGCCCGTGCCGTGTTGGATTACCGGCAGGCGCAAAAGCTCAAATCGACTTATGTGGATGCCTTGCCCGGCATGATCAATCCACGTACCGGCAGGGTGCACACCAGCTTCAACCAGGCGGTGGCTGCCACCGGGCGTTTGAGCAGCAACAACCCCAATTTGCAGAACATTCCCATCCGCACCGAACAAGGGCGCGAGGTGCGCAAGGCCTTTGTGCCCCGCGATGCCGAGCATACCTTGTTGTCGGCCGACTACAGCCAAATTGAGCTGCGCATCATCACCGAAATCAGCGGAGACGAAAACATGCTCGAAGCCTTTGTGCTGGGGCACGACATCCACGCGGCCACGGCCAGCAAGGTGTACAATGTGCCTTTGGAAGAAGTGAGCAGTGAGCAACGCCGCAACGCCAAGATGGTCAACTTTGGCATCATCTACGGCATATCGGCTTTTGGTTTGAGTCAGCGTTTGGGCATTGCCCGCAGCGAGGCTTCGGAGTTGATCGAAAACTACTTCAAAACCTACCCCAAGATCCGCGACTATATGCACAACATTGTTGACAGTGCCCGTAGCAAGGGGTATGTTGAGACCTTGTTGGGCCGCAAGCGCTACATCCGCGACATCAATTCGGCCAATGCCACCGTGCGCGGTTTTGCCGAGCGCAACGCCATCAATGCCCCCATCCAGGGTACGGCTGCCGACATGATCAAGCTGGCGATGATCAACATCCACCGCGACATCAAGGCGGCAGGTTTGCGCTCGAAAATGACCTTGCAGGTGCACGACGAATTGGTGTTTGATGCCTATTTGCCCGAGCTCGACCAGCTGCGCGACATCGTGGCGCGGGGCATGCAGCAGGCTTTGCCCATGAAAGTGCCTGTGTTGGTGGAGATGGGGACGGGAGATAATTGGTTGGAGGCGCATTAGTGGGGGCCCAGGCGAGCTGTGAACGGCCTGTGGCCTGTTAATGAAGCTGGCGCTTCTGTGGATGGCCTGGCGTCTGGGTGTGGTGCGGGAAGCAGTGACGGGTTTTAAGAGCAAAAAGAACAAATGGGCAAATGGATACTTAGCCTTTTGTGGGCAATTGGGGCCTTATCGGCCATCGGGCAGAGCAAGCGCTTCAGCGCGGCTGATTTGCAATACGATTTGGCTTTTTTGCAGCAAGCCGTGCACAAGGCGCATCCGGTGCAATGGTATTCCCCCGACAAGGAGCGCCTCGACAGTTTGTTGGCTGCCGCCGCCGTGCTTACCGATTCGCTGAGCCATGCCCAATACCGAACCTGGCTGGGCTTGGCCTTGCACGAAATAGGCTGCATTCATACCAACATATCGGCCATGCCAGCCGATTGGCCAGTAATCAAACGGTATTTCCCCAATCCGCTCTATACCCGCAACGACAGTTTATGGATGCTCCACCAGGGTGAATGGTTGCTGGTGCAAGAAATCAACGCACAAAATGCCCAGCAGCTTTTGGCGCTTGGGTTGCGGCAATTTGCCAGCGATGGTCAAAAAAGAAGTTTCGATGAAATGTACTTTCATCTTTTCGGTCGCGAAATACTGTCGCGTTTGCTGCATTACCCCCAAACATTTGAGGTGAAAAGCGATTCGCTCAGCTTCGCTATTTCGGCTGTTGACAGTTTATCGGCACCACTGCCTAAGACCGAGTTCAACTTTATCCTGAGCAGGGGCAACAACGGCTTTTTCTACAAGCATGACACGGCTGTGCTGGTGGTGCGCTCGTTCAGCAAGAAGGACCGTCGGTTTTTCAAGCAAGTTTTTGCCGAAACGCAAAAGAGCAAGCCTGCCGTACTGGAGATAGATTTACGCGGTAATGGTGGCGGCAATCGCAGGGCAGCGGCAGCATTGGCCAGTCATGTGGTGACCCATCGCTTTGGTTATGCGCTGCTGCTGCCCAGGCACCGTTTGAAGCTGCGGTATTACAGCAACAAAGGCAAACTCAATTACGTGCTGGGAAGGTTCAAGTATGGCTTGGCTGAATTGCCATACCGGCGCCTCTCAACTAAGGGAGCCAAACGCTGGGTGTACCGCTACCAACCGGCTTCACCAACTTTCAATGGTCCCGTTTTACTGCGGGTAGATCCAGGTACGGCATCGTCGGCCACCCTGGCCAGCAGTTGGTTGTTGCAGCAGCCTGGGGTAAGGGCCGTGGGGCAAATGCCGGGCGGTGGACTGAACCACAATTATGGCGGCATTTTTCCGGTCGTTCGATTGCCCAAAAGTCAGATAGAAGTTGGTTTTCCGGCCATGGTGGTAGAAGTGCTGGATGCTGAAAAATGGCAGGCTACACGACAAATAGAAGAAATTCCGGCGCAAACGCCCTTCAGCATGCTGAAGCCATAGGACGTAGCCAGTATAAAATCAATTCAAGCCGCGTTCTTTTTTGATTTGCTCCCATGCTTGGTTCACCTGCTGGAATTTTTCCTTGGCAGCATGTTGCAGCTCTTCGCCCAGGTGCGCCACTTTATCGGGATGGTGTTTGATGGCCAATTTGCGGTAAGCTCTCTTCACTTCCTCATCACTGGCCTCGGGGGTGATTTCCAAAACGGCATAGGCGTCGGCAGTGGTGGCCCCGTACATGGCCCGTAACGATTGGTATTCTGCCTTGCTTAGGCGCAACAAGGCCGCCATTTCCTGTAGCAAACGCTCTTCGGGCTCGTGGATGCCACCATCTACATGAGCCAAACCAATGAGCAAGTGCAACAATTCCAGGCGGGCCGATGGATCCATGTTGCGGGCAATTTGCTCGCACACCGGACGATAGTCGAAATCTTTCTCCACAATGTCGCGCAGCAACAAGGTCATGTTTTTGGCCTGCTCCAAGCCAAAACTGCGCTTCAAAAAATCTTTCACAAAATCGAGCTCGGCACGCACCACACGGCCGTCGGCTTTCATCACCGCGGCAGTAAGCACGAGCAAACTTACACTGAAATCAGAGGGTGTGGTTTCGGGACGCCGGCGACCTGGGCCTGTTTGACCTTCGACTGGTGCATCGTCGAGTTTATCGACAACAGAACCCAACATAAAGCCCACAATGGCGCCAATGGGACCAGCGAATACCCAGCCCAAACCACCACCGAACCAGCGTGCGTATTTTGTCATGCAGCAAAATTAGCAGGATGTGCCTGACTTTTGATGGAGCCCGCCAGCAATTGGGAAGCTTTAACGAATTTGCAGATGCTGGGCAATGAGCATGGAGGATGGCTTAAAACGTCCAAAGATCATCTTGCTTACAAATCGTGAGGGGGTCGTTAAGTTGGCTATGGGATGAACGACTTAATTTTTCCCTTTTCGCTTACCACTACTTCTTGGCGTAGCTGGCGTTTTTTTCCACCAATTTCTGAGAAGAAATCTCCATCGCTTTTAAGAGCTTAGCCCTTAAACTTGCTACTTCTGCTTCACTCATTT
>ERZ1066127.639-NODE-639-length-16813-cov-11.143215_pt1 | contig 16813 bp, 7 predicted proteins | sample MGYA00382774_ERZ1066127 | MGnify/ENA primary metagenome ERZ1066127 (study PRJEB33369, sample SAMEA5778357) | biofilm metagenome | biome: Industrial cooling water; feature: Water cooling tower basin; material: Biofilm | place: United Arab Emirates | collected... | reverse complement strand
GCCCCATACGGCCTCGTAGGCGGCGCTGTTGTTAAGGGTGATGGTGGTAGTCTGGTTGCCACCATTCTGGCTGAAACCTGTGGCACCGCCGGTGAGTTGGATTTCACCGGGGCCGGAGCCGAGGCTGCGGGTAAGGGTGAGGCCCCAGTAGATGTCGAGCACGCCGCCGTTGAGGGAGATGTTGCCGGTGCCAAGTCCGCCGACGTTGTTGTTCATGCGGAGGACACCTTCGTTGATGATGACATTTCCGGAGAAGCCTGAGTTGGTACCGCCGACAGCGAGGAGCCCGCTGCCGTTTTTGGTGAGACTGCCGGAGCCGGCGATGGCGACGGCGGTGTTGTTGATCACACCGAGATTGACCTGTCCGGAACCGTCGATGGTGAGATCGTGGCCGTTGTTGGTGATCAGATTGGTTCCGTTGCCGGTGGTGAGTGCGGTGGCGGATTGATTCGTCCAGGTTTGCGCCGCACCGAGATTGACAGGACTGACGATGGTGGTGGTGCCGGAACCGGTATCTTTGTCGATACCGCCATGGATGGTGAGAGCCTGACCTGAGGAACCGAGTGTGTAGGTTCCCGTGAATGCGTTGAGCGCGATGAGGTTGACACTGGTCGGGGAGGTGAGGGTGACGGCTCCGCCGTTGGTGTTCGGGCCGCCGAAGGTGGCGTTTGAGTTGGATAGCCAGTTTTGGTTGGAAGAGCCGTTCCACCAGAGATTGGCCCCGAGCCATGCGCCAGCGCCGTTGGTTTGTCCCGCCGAGGTGCCGTTGGCATCCCAGGTGAGGTCGGCGGAATTGCCAGCGGTGACCGTAATTTGCAAGGTGCTGTCGTCACTGGCGGAGGAGCCATCAGTGACGCGCACGACAAAGGTATTCAATCCTGCACTGCCTGAAGGCGGCGTGCCGGAGAGAGCGCCGTTTGCTGCCACCACGAGCCAAGCGGGACCGCTGAGCTTCGAATACGTTAGCGTATCGCCGGCATCGGAATCCGAGGCACTACCGGCGAGCGTGACACCGGTGTAGGCAGTATCTTCGGTAGCGTCCGCCGCGATGATGGGATCGGTGAGGAACGAGGGCGCATCATTGGTGTTGATGACCGTGATGTTGAGCGCGGCGTTGACAGGGGCGGCGATGCCATCGCTGACGCTGACCACGAAGCTGTTGGTTCCCACCTCGGCATTCGTTGGGGTGCCGGAAAGAGATCCGGTGGAAGAGACATTCAGCCAGGCGGGACCGCTGACTTTGGCATAGGTGAGGCTGGCACCCGGATCGGCATCCACCGCACTGCCGGCGATGCTGCCGGAGTAAACGGCATCCTCGGTGGCATCAACCCCAGCAATCGGATTGACGATCCAGGTGGGTGCATCGTTCGTGTTGATGACAGTGATGTTCAGTGTGGCGCTAACGGCAGCAGCAATGCCATCGCTGACGCTGACGGTGAAACTGTTGAGTCCAACATTGCCGTTGCCCGGTGTGCCGGAAATAGCTCCCGTGGGTGAAACATTCAGCCAATCAGGACCGCTGACTTTGGCAAACGTGAGCGTGGCTCCGGCGTCCTCGTCCGTGGCGTTGCCGGCGATGCTGCCGGTATAGGCGGCATCTTCGGTGGCATTGGTTGCGTTCATCGGATTGACGGTCCAGGCAGGCGTATCGTTGGTATTGACGACCGTAATGTTCAATGTGGCATTCACCGGTGCGGCAATGCCATCACTGACGCTGACGGTGAAGTTGTTAGAACCCACATCGCCATTCGAAGGTGTTCCGGAAAGCGCACCGTTGGCCGAAACGCTGAGCCACGCGGGACCGCTGACTTTCACAAAACTCAGGCTGGCATCGGCATCGACATCCGCGGCGTTGCCCGCGATGCTGCCGGTGTAGGCGGCGTCCTCGGTGGCGTTGGCTCCGTTGATGGGATTGACGGTCCATGTCGGCGCGTCGTTGCTGTTGATGACGGTGATGTTGAGCGTGGTTTCCACGGCGGGCGCGATGCCATCGCTGACGCTGACGGTGAAGCTGTTCGCACCTACATCGCTATTGCTTGGCGTGCCGCTGAGCGCACCATTGGCAGCAACGCTCAACCAAGCGGGACCGCTGACTTTGGCAAAAGTGAGAGGATTGCTTTCGGCGTCGCTGGCGTTATCCGCCAGCGTGCTGGCATAGGCAGCATCCTCCGTGGCGTTCGCTTCGGCAATGGGATTTCCGGACCATGCAGGTGCCGTGTTCGGAGGAGGTGGAGCATTGACGGTGATGGTGGTTTCGTCGGAGACGTTGCTCACACCATCGCTGGCGCTAAGTCGAAGGGTGTAGACACCGGCTTGATTGAGCGAGACGGTGGTGTCCGCAGCAGCAGCGTTGCCAAACAGTGCGCTGGCTCCATTGGGTCCGCTTTGCAGGGTCCATGTGGAGGATACGGTGTCAGCGAGATCGGCGTCACTGACGCTGCCATCCAGTGTCACAACGACAGTGGGTGCCGTAGGCGAGATGGTTTTATAAGGATGACCCGCGGGCAACTGCGCCTGCAACTGCCATTTATGGGCGAGGTAGCCTTCCATGCGTTCACGATCGGCGGCGCTGACCGTGCCGGTGACAAAGATGATTTCCGCGATGTCGCCGCCATACAGTCCTTGGCCGGTGACGTTGCCGATTCGTCCACCACCGGACATGGTGCCGATGACTCCGGCATTGGTGGTGTTGCCTTGCAGGAATCCGTTGGCGAAAATTTCTTTCGAAACACCAGGAGTCCACACGTAGTTGAGCACGTTGCCGTTGGCAGGGATGAACGAACTGGCAACCGCGAGATTGAAATCGTTGCCCCAGAAATTCATGCGATACTGCGTGTTACTGGAGAATCCCACATGCAGGCTGTTGGCACCGGCGCTGCCAGTTGCGGCACCGTAGATGTTGCGGAACGCGGTGGTCTTGGTGACGATGAAAGCCGAGTGGCTGGTGCCTGCGAGGTAATCGAGATCCGCGTTGAAGAACTGGCTGGTGCCGTTCAGGCTGATGACGTTCAGACCACCCATGGTGGCGGCTCCCGTGCCGGGTTGATTGGTTCCCGTGGGCTGGGTGGCGTGGCGGTTGAAGCCGCTCTTGTCGCGCCATTCGGAAACAAGTCCGCCGGAAGAGATGATGGTGGAGGCATCGCTGGCATCATACCAGGCCTGGATGGCGAGATCGGAGGGCTGCCAGGTGGCGCTCGTCAGGGTCACGTTTTGATCCGGTCCGGCATTGACCAAAGGAAGGCTGTTCCACTGGGCGTAGAGAGTGATGTTGCCACTGATCGTGAAAGTGGAACCTGCCGTGTAACTCGTGCCACCACCATTCGGTGCGGTGTTCCAGCCGATGAAGGCGGAGCCGGTTTTGGTAAGGCCGCCGGTGTTGCCGAGAACGGAGACGGTGGAACCTGACAGATACGGACTTCCGGGATCCACCGGCACATTGCCGCCGGTGTTGCCGTTGCCATTGTAGGTGATCGAGTAGGAGGAGGTGGGATTGCTCAGCGAAACATTGAGCGTGTAGGTTTTCAAGGTAACACCGTCCTGGGCGGTGACGACCGCATTGATCACGGTAGTGCCGGAGCCCAGGGCGATCGTTGCGCTCGCCGAGCCGGAGGGCACGGTCACACCATTGATTTTCACCGTGGCATTCGCTTGCGCCACGGTGGGGGTCACGGTGATGGAGGTGGTGCCGGTGGGAACCGTCACGGCATAGGATGTGGTAGCAGGAGAAAAGGCCGGCGCGAAGGTGCCGACGCTGGCGATGAGTGCGGAGAGGTTGGCATCGCTGGAGGAAACGATCTGATTGATCCCGTAGGTCGTTCCCGAGCTATTTTGTGCAACGCTGCGGAAATGATAGCCTCCGGGAGCAAAGCCGGAGAGAGCCGCATTGAACGCGACACTGGTAGTTCCCGAACCCATGGCCTGCGGCGCGGTGCTGTTGCCGTAGGCGGAGGTGGGACCGTATTCGAACCACACGTTCGTCGCCAGTCCGTTCGGAATCACGCGACCGTTGAGTGTGGCACCATTGGCGACCAGGCCGCTGGCGGCATCGGTGAAGGCCTCGGGCATCGATTGGTTGTTCAGCGTGATCGTGTGCGTGCTGGTGCCGAGATTGCCACCGCTGGCGTTGTAGAGCTGGATGGCGATGGTTTCCGCCGGTTCGGCGAGATTGTCGGGATGGATGGTGACGGGAATGTTCAGCGTGGTGGTGCCGGGCGGGAAAGTCAGCACGCCCTCATTCATCGTGAAATCATAGCCGCCGCCCATGGCCGTGCCGGCGCTGAGGCGATAGTTCACCGAAATCGTGCCGCCGGGTGTGCCTGTGACATTGACCGGCACGTTGTGCGTGCCCGCCGCTTCGTTGGTGAAGCTGGTTGTGGCCGCAAAGGCCACCGATCCGCTGGCGAAGGCATCGTTGTCGCCCAACAACAGCGTGGAACTCGCTGTGCGCAACCCGTAGGTTCCGGGCACGGGAGTGATGTTCATGGTGATACTTTCCACCCCTTCCGCGATGGTATCATTGACAGGAACAATCGTGATGTAGGTGCTGACCGTATTGGCCAAGATGGTCACGGTGCCTGTGGTTCCGGTGTAATCCACGCCTTCGGTGGCGGTACCGGACATGGTGTAGTTCACCACCAGATCACTGGCGGTGGCGGTCTTACGGGAGACAATGAATTGCAGGCTGGCGGAAGTTTCCGAACCAGCGGTGGTCAGGCTGGTCACGGTGTTGACAGCGGAGACATCGATAGTGGGCTGATCGCCATCGAGAATGAAGCCCGTGACACTGGCAGGCTGACTGCTCATCACACTGTAACCCGTGCCTGGCAGCAGGGTGACTGTGACGGATTCGGCATCCTCGAACAAGGTGTCAGCCAAGGCCGACACGTTGATCGTCTTAGTCGTTTCCGAGGCAGTGAAGGCGATCGTGCCGGGCAGCGTGGTGTAATCGACACCATTGGTCGCGGTGCCGCTCATGGCATAATTAACCGTGATCGCCGAGCCGGTGGCGGGGCGAATGATCTGGAATGCCACAGCTGTGACCGAACCGGTCGCAGGCTCGACGACGCCGCTCTGGGTGAGTTTCAGATAGACTTGGGAATCATCGTTGTCGGTGATGCTCATGGTCGCATTGCCCGTGCCGCCGATGATGTAGGTGGTGGTGCTGCGAACGCGCAGGATGACGTCCTGTGTGCCTTCATCCACCGAGTCATCGTAGGGGTAAATTTCCACGGTGGTCGAAGCGGCACCGGCGGGGATCACGGCACGGCCTTCGAGACGTCGGAAATCCGCACCATGCACGGCGCGTCCGGAAACAGCATAGTCCACAGTGAGCGGCAGATACGGATCGCCACCGCTGCGCGAAATGGTGAACACGCCCTTGTCGCCGGGAGTTTCCGAGAGAGTGGCATCGGTGGCCGCGATGGTGACCGTCGGCAGGTCGTTGTCATGGATGGTGACCGTGTGGTTGTTCGATAGAGTGTCGCGGGCATACGCGGCATTGGTGGCGATGGTCACGATGGCGGTCTCGGTGCCTTCCATCGCGACATCGTCCACCGGAGTGAGCGTGAAGGTCGTAGATGCACTACCCGCAGGAATGACCACTGAGGAGGGAATGGTGTAGTCGGTGTTGTTGGTGGCGGTGCCGGTCATCGTCAGATTGACGGTCAGATTAGCGGCGGTGGAGCCGTTGCGCTCGAGCTTGAGCGTGGCGATATCACCAGTGGATTCGGCAGCGACGTTGTCGAGATGCGTGAGTTTGACGACGGGCAGATTGGAATTTTCATCATCGACAATTTCCACGCGCGCCACGGCGGAACCGGCGAGAATGTAGCCGCCGCTGGTATTGGCGAAATCGAGCGAGGCATACTCCGTGCCCTCGGCCGTGCTGTCATTCACCGGAGTCACGGTGATGTCGAGGAACGAGGCCCCGGCGGGGATGATGTATTCCGAGGTGCCGCTGCCGCCGCCGGCCGTTGAGGCGGTGGGTGCGGGTGAAAGGGTGTAGTCGGTATTGCGCGTGGCGGTGCCGGTGTTGCTGTTAAAGATTTGCACGGAAAGCGCGCTGGTTGTGCTGCCGCTGCGCTCGATGCGAATGGTGCCCGTGCCTGGTGTGGTGCCCTCGTTCGCCGTGGCATCGGTGACGTTGAGCGTGAGGGTGGGCAAGGAGGCGCTGCCGAAATTGCGATTGGTCGCGCTGGGTCCCACGACCACCGGATTGGTGAAGTTCGAGGGTGTGAAAACATTCGGATAAAGGTTGGGGCTGATGGTGAAGCTACCAGCGGCGAGATTGGTCAGGGTGTAGTTGCCATCGCTATCGGTCCAAGTGCCGCGGAAGGTGGAACTGCTGGTGTGGCTGGTGCCGTTCGAGGGAACATGGCTGGCCACATACACGCCTTCGATGGGCAGACCATCGGGGCCGGTGACATTGCCGCTGACCGAGAAAGTGGTCGGCGAGCCAACGGTGACAAGGATGGAACGCGTGGTGCGTTTGCCTTTCATGTCGCTGGCGGTGCAAAGGACCTGGTATTGTCCTGCGGTGCTCCACGACTTGGTTTGCGTGGCGCTGTTGTTGGTGGAATAGGTGCCGTCATTGAACACCCAAGCGTAGGCAAGCGGATCGCCATCCGGATCGGTGGCGGTGGCGGTGAAGGTCACGCTGGTATTGGTCGCGACGCTGGTGGCGCTGGCGGAAATGGCAAGAGTCGGCGCGAGGTTGCCGGGAGTATCGCCATTGTGAACATACACATCCATCGAGGGAGGCGTGGTGGCATTTTTCGCGATGGGCGTGATGTGGATGTTGGCATCGGAATCACTGAAAGTGCGACCGATCCACAGAGCGGAATCGTTGCGGGTATCGGTGATGCCGTTGCCGAACGAGCCTGGTGTCATGTCGAGCAATTGCGCGCCACCGTTGCTGCCGTTGCCGGGGCTGCCACCGCTGCCGCCGATGTTCCCCTGCCCCCAGCGATCCCAGGTCAGCATCAGACCGTTCATGAAGCCGGTGTTGGTGGTGTGGAGCTGGCGGAACTCCGCCCAGTAATCCCGCTCCGAATCTTTTTTGATGCGCAGCGCGTAGCGGAAAGTGGGATGCTGGATGGAGGAATCGAACTGATGAATGCGATAGACGCCCGAGTTGTTCACCGTCCACAGTGTTTCGTTCGGCAACCAGCTGATGGTGTTTTTGAACGAAGCCGTGAATTGCCCCATGCTGCCACTGCTGCCTAACAAGTCGAAAATGTTTCCATACTCGCCGTTGCTGCCGGGACCGACGGCGCTGGGCGGGCTGGTCTGCCAATAGTTCGCGTGCCACAGACCGAGGTTGTGACCCAGCTCGTGCAAGAGCGTGCCGACACTGTTGGTCTTGAGGTTGATGTTGCGACCACCCACACCGGCCGAGCCGCCGTAGGAACCCACAGGACCATTCCAGCGAATGACCTCGTTATTGTAGGCAAGGTTATCATATCCCGCGGCGCGCGCCAGGGTAATGGCGTGACCACGGAGAATCGAGTCCGCCGAGGCACCATCGTTTTGGCGCTGCACATACCAACTTTCCGGATAAGGCAACACGATCAGCGGCGTGACCGCGTAGGTGTAATACAAACGTCCGTAACTGGTGACGGAAACCCAGTCGGCCATTTGGCGCAGCGACTCGTGGCATTCCGCCTCAGACTGCGGATCGAGCATGTGATCGGGATAAGTCACGCGCACATACAACAAACTGCGCTGACCGGTGGTGGTGGTTCCCGGCACCGTTCCCACCGGAGCCGTGGGCGCGCCGGATCCGGCACCGGCATTGAGCGTGGGCACCAGCGATTCCCAGTGCGAACGCTCTTCGTCGGTGGCATACTCATCGGCGACCTGCTCGATGTGACCGCCCGAGCAAACATAAATCACGCGCTCCGCTGTCTCGAACGCAGGGGTTTCCGGCGTGATCGGCGGCAGGGTGTTTGCCTCGGTGCGGGCAACGACCGTTTCCTCCTTTGACACAGGACAATTTTCCACCACCTCGCGATCGCCCGGAGTGGGGCGCTCGCCGATTTCCAACTGGCGCACACGCGAGTCCGCCACGGCCATATCATAGCCCACGGAAATGCCATTAATATACGTCGAGTTCAGGCTGCGCTGCTGACCGCGTTTGCCATAGACATAGGCTTTCCAGTGCTCGCCCTCAGCCGTGGAAACCACGCGGGTGTAAGGCTTGAAGTCGGGTGAATTTTCCTGCCCGGGCAGCGGTGCGTTGCCATTCACCGTGAGAGAGGCCTTGATGTTCACGCGCTCTTCGAGCAACTCGACAACGCTCGGCGGCAGATCCTGGCGGATCACCATCGGCACGGCATTAGCAATGGCTTGTTCGGGATCGAGCGGGATCATCTGCGCAATACGCTGGGTGTGCAGCTTGGCGAGCTCCTTGCCTTTTGCCAGCATCGCCTTGCGCTCGTCTTCGGATGCGGAAAGATACGTGAATGACCACGTGCGGAAATCCGCCACTTCTTGTGGCAGGTTTTGCGCAGAGGTGGTGGCTTTCCACTCTTCGATCAACTTGGCATCCACCCCTGCGGCTGGCTGTTCCGGGCGATTGTGATGACGAACCACGGCAGTAACCTGTGGGCTAACCGCTTCGCCGGCAGGCTGATCTGTCGCGGATCGTTGCTGCCAAAGCAGCGCCATGCACGTGAGAGCGGCTGCAGCCGTTAGATAGAATCGCGTTGTGGGTTTTATCGATTTCATACAGTCCGTTGATGTGTTTTTTTCAGGAAGCCTCGAGCGTAAAGCTAAAAAAAGGAATGCCTCATGAGGACACGATCCAACCTCTCGGAAACATGGGGACGTGGCTCATGAACGCATTCCATTCATCGTGATAACTATCGGCTCGCTTGCTGATGTAAAGATCATTTTTGCTGCAACCTGATTTTTCCCACACGTGCCCGGTTGGACTGAAAAGGAAAACGCATTGACGCGGAGCCTCCGCAGCGACATCTTGCGCCAGAGTGAGTCGCAGTTATCTCAGCTGTTTATGTTTGTTACTTCTCCTGTGGTTTGCGGGCGTGGCACTGCATTTGCCCGGCACTCAGCGCGATTTGGCGATGGAGGCCCGTAAATTGCTGGATGCCCCTCAGTATAATGGTGCTTTCGCCCATGTGATCGTGACTTTCTCCGGTCAAGAAGCCACCCTGACAGGTGCGGTCGCACGAGAGGAGGAAAAGAATTTGCTGGAATCCATGGTTCGTGATCGAGTGCGCCTGCGCGATGAACAGCCTGATCGCAACCCCGTCATCGCCGTGCACAATCGCGTGGAAGTGAATGCCGATGCGGCGCCCCATCGCCACCATGAGTGGTTGCTGTTGGTGGTGTATGGTTCGCAAAAACGCATCGAAGGCGTGCTCAAGTCCCCCTCACAGCGCCTGGCCATATTGGAAAAAGTCGAAAAAGCCTGGCCTGCGCAAGACGAGACCAGCCGTGAGCGAACCAATCAAATCATCGTCGATGAAAAGGCATGGCCGGCCAGCGATTGGGAAAAAACTCTGGCCCACATGCCGGACATAGCAGCTTTGGCAGGAAAAAATGACAAACGCTCGCTTGTCGCCATCACTACGGGCGATGGACTGTGGCGGACTTTTTCCCCGTCCGCGACAAATGCCGAAATTGCCGCCGCCCTCGCCAGTGCCCGCGTTTCCGAACGGGAAGTTAATATCGCGCTCACCGACTTCCGCATTCACCAATCGGCACCTGTCACGCCTGAAACCTCTCACTAACAACTCCTGCGATCCCATGGAAGGAAATCTCTGGTTCATACTCAAACTGCTCCCCTACCTCGCCTTCTGCTGCATCGTCTCGGGCTTTGTCGGATGGACGCTTCGCGCGCACTTCGGCACGACCCCAGAACCGCAGGCGAAAACCACCCCGAAACCCCAACCCCGCAAAACAAAGCGATGAATGAGGTCAACTGGCAGGCACGCTACGAAAACGCGGATACGCCCTGGGACAAGGGCGTGCCCCACCCAATGATCGCCCGCTGGGCAAAAGATCATCCGGTCGATGGTGCCATTGTCGTCCCGGGTTGCGGACGCGGTTGGGACCTGCGAGCCTGGGCTCTGGCCTATCCGCAACACCCCGTGATCGGCATCGATTTCGCGCCCGCCGCCGCCACATGCGCGCGCGAACTGTGCCGCGACCTGCCCAACGTCACCATTCACGAAACAGATTTTTTCGCCCTGGAAACATGGTATCGCCAGGAACGCATCAGCCTGATCTGGGAACACACCTGTTTCTGCGCCATTCCACCCGCTCTCCGCGAAACCTACGTGAACACCGTGGCGCAGTTACTGCCCTCAGGCGCGCATCTCATCGGCGCGTTTTTCACCGACATTCAGTATCACGACACCGGCCCGCCCTGGAACACGCCGATGGCGGAAATCAAGGAACGCTTTTCGCCGTGGTTTGTCGTCACCCAGCCCGATGCCGATCACCGCACGTTCGCGGGTCGCGAGGGCGAGGAGCGCAGCCTGATTATGACCCGTCGTTAGAAAATGACGCAAAAAAACGCGAAGAAGGTTTCCGCTCTTCGCGCTTTGTGGCTAGCAATGAAAACGCTTATTTTTTCAGGAGCTTGACCATCGCCTCGCCCAGGCCAAGGCCCACATTCATGTATGTTTTCGCGTTGCCGTTATAGTGGCCGTTCGAGGCACCACCCATGCTGAGGGGGTTGGTGTACACCGTGGAAACATTGCCCTTGAAATCGGGATACTTGCCGCTGTTGCCATCCACAGCCATCTGACCTTCAAAAATCTTGCCATCGTTTCCAGTGGCGTTTTCCTTGCTGGTCTGACCGAGTGTGCCAAGCACGAATGGTGCGTTCGGCGCGTTGAATTCCTTGCGCAGGGCCTTGATCAGGCTGACCAGATTTTTTTCGTAGCTGGTGGCGTGGGCCTCATTGTAGCGATCTTTGTCGCCCTGCCACCAGATGAATCCGGCCACCTCAAACTTGGTCGCCTCAGGGTAGTATTTGCTGATCTCAGCGAGCACTTTTTTGGCATTGGCGATGTCATCATCATACTGCTTGCCGGCATACCAGTTGATGGGCTTGCCTTTCTTGTCGAGCCACTCGGCGGGAGGTGGGGTGGCCACGCCTTTGGCGGGATCCGCATCCCACATGTCGGGCTTGTCCTTGTATCCTGCCACGACCTTGCTGGTTTTCACACCGGCCTTGTCGGTGAATTCATACAGATAACGCTCGCTGCCGGGAGGCAGCAAATCCCAGCCGAGGCCGCGATTGCCGATGGAGCTTTTGAGAACCATCACAGGCTCGTCCAGAGCCTGGCCCAAATGATGACCGATGCCAATCTCGATGCCGATTTTGTTTCCGCTGATCGTCAGCCAGTCGTTGCGATACACATTCATGTTGTCGCCTTTTTGCATCACCGAAACATTGCGCACGTCTTTGCGAACGGTCCAGGCTCCAGCGTCATCAACGAGAAACGGATAGAGTTTTTCCGTCTTCACCGCTTTCTCCAAGGCACCGTCCTTGTCACCTTTGACCACACCCATTTCGAGGGTGTTGGACTGGCCCATGACAATGAAGACCTTCACGGGCTTGGACATGTCCGCCGGCTTGCTATCGGGACGAGGAAGATCTGCCGCAAGCAGAGACGTGGGGGACAACAGTGCAAGACCGCACAACGATAGGAGGAACTGAGTTCGTTTCATAACGGCCATGTTACCTCAGTTACGGAACGTTTCTTTCACCCATTGTTCGACTGTCCGAACGGACCGAGAAATTTTCGCAATTCGCTTGGAACGCCAGCAACGCAGTGCTAGCATGCGCCCGTCATGGCATTTGATCGTTTTTCTCAAGAACTGCTTCGCTACCCCGCACTCGGATTTTCCCTCGATACCTCGCGCATGGACATGACGCCTGAGTTCATCGAGCAGATGAAACCGAAAATTACCCGCGCATTTTCCGACATGGTGGCGCTGGAAAGTGGTGCCATCGCCAACCCCGATGAGGGCCGCATGGTGGGACACTACTGGCTGCGCAACGCCGATCTGGCGCCGTCCGCCGAAATCCGCGCTCAGATCACCGAGCCGCTCGCGGCATTGAAAAGTTTTGCGCAACAAATTCACTCGGCCGCCATCACCGCCCCCTCGGGCAACGAATTCCGTCGCATCCTGCTCATCGGCATCGGCGGCTCGGCGCTCGGACCGCAATTGGTGTCGGAAGCCCTGGGCCACAGCGCACGCATGCCGATCTTTTTCTTCGACAACACCGACCCCGATGGCATGGACCGCGTGCTGGCATCCATCGGCGAGAAGAATCTCTCCTCCACCCTGGTCCTGGTCATTTCCAAGTCCGGCGGCACTCCCGAGACCCGCAACGGCATGATCGAGGCCAAGGCCGCTTATGATGCGGCGGGGCTGGCCTTTGGCAAGCACGCCGTGGCCATCACCGGCACGGGCTCCAAACTTGATCAATACGCCACGGAACAAGGATTCCTCGCCCGTTTCCCGATGGAAGACTGGGTTGGCGGACGCACCAGCGTGCTCTCCACGGTGGGCCTCGTCCCCGCCGCCCTGCAAGGCATCGACATCACGGCCATGCTCGCCGGTGCCGCCGCGATGGATGCCGAAACTCGCAAGCACGATGCCACGAACAACGCCGCCATGCGCCTGGCGCTGGCCTGGTATCACGGCTGCAATGGCAAAGGCGAAAAGGACATGGTCGTGCTGCCCTACAAGGATTCCCTCTGCCTGATGTCGAAATACCTGCAACAGTTGGTGATGGAATCGTTAGGCAAGGAACACGATCTCGAAGGAAACCAGGTGTTCCAGGGCATCGCCGTGTATGGCAACAAAGGCTCCACCGACCAGCATGCTTACGTGCAACAACTGCGCGATGGTGTGCCGAACTTTTTCGCCACCTTCATCGAGGTGCGCAAAGGCCGCGACGGTGACACCATCGAAGTCGAACCCGGCAACACCAGTGCCGATTACCTGCAGGGCTTCCTGCGCGGCACCCGCAGCGCCCTCTATCAATCAGGCCGCAAATCCATCACCATCTCGCTGCCGGAAGTTTCCCCCTTCCAGGTCGGCCTGCTCATCGCCCTCTACGAGCGTGCTGTTTCGTTCTACGCCTCGCTGGTCAATATCAACGCCTACCATCAACCGGGCGTGGAGGCCGGGAAAAAAGCCGCGGCGACCTTCCTTGCCACGCTCAACGCCGTGCGCGGACGCCTCACGGCTTCGCCGAAAACCGCGACGGACATCGCGCGCGAAATCGATGCCGATGCCGAGGACGTCTATCACTGCCTGACCCACCTCAGCGCCAACGGAGAGGCCCAGTGCAATCTGGGATCCAGTCCGGGGGAGGATACCTTCGGGCTATAACAACCATTCATTCACCTCGCCAGTGAGTGGAACATGCGCAGCCGTGTTTCGCATGGCGGTTATTTCTTGAGGATGTGGATATCATCTTGACGCGATCCGGCAATTTTGTTTGATCCGTACTGTGAAATCATTCGTATTGCCCCCTGAATCGGGAGAATCTGTTTCCTGATCGATGGCAAGGCAGCCCTGATGACATCCTCTTTCCCTGTGAATCTCGACTCCCTATTGCGCTCCCCCGTTTTTTCCGATCCATTCCTGCTCGTAGGAATGGGCGGGATGGTGCTGATGCTCGGCTACATGGCGACACAATGGCTCTCACTCACCCGCCGCTATGCCTTTGAGACCAAACGCAACCGCCTCGAATTGGAGACCTTGGGCAAGCGCATGGAAATTCTCAACCGCAATGTGCAAGCGGCACCGGAAGTGGCGTGGAACGGCTACCGCAAGTTCACCGTTGCCCGCAAGGTGCTGGAGTGTGACGACACGTACTCCTTTTACCTCAAACCCCACAATGGCCGCCCCCTGCCCGCCTTCAAGCCAGGCCAGTATCTCACCTTCGAGGTCCAGCCCCCCGGCCTGCCCAAGCCGCAAATCCGTTGTTACTCACTGTCGGATGGAGCCCTGAGTGATGATCACTACCGCGTGACAATCAAGCGCTTCATCCGCGATGACGGCACTCCCGGCTTGGTGTCGGCTCATTTCTGCGATGAGGTGAAGGAGGGCGACCTGCTCAACGTCAAGGCACCCTCGGGCAAATTTTTCCTCGATGTGGAAGTCGATCGCCCTGTGGTGCTGATCTCCGGTGGCATCGGCATCACGCCCATGCTGGCGATGGCACGCCTGCTCACACACATCGGCGACACGCGTGAAATGTATTTTTTCTTCGGCTGCCGCAGCGGAGCGGATCACATGTTTCGCGATGAGGTGATCGAGCTTCAGAAAAAAAATCCGAACATGCGACTGCACATTTGCTACAGCCGTCCGGCAGAGGGCGACGTCAAGGGCGTGGATTACAATCACCACAGTCGCGTCACCATCGATCTCATGAAAGAGGTGCTGCCATCCAGCAACTACGAGTACTACCTCTGTGGACCGGGACCTTTCATGGATTCCTTGGTCACGGGATTGTATGAATGGGGGGTTCCAAAAAAAGATGTGAAGTTTGAGGCATTCGGCCCCGCCACGATCAAGAAAGGTGCCAAAGAAGAGGCCGCCCCTGCGGATGCCGGTGCCGCTGCTCTGATGGAAATCGAATTTTCCCGAAGTGGCAAAAAATTCCCCTGGGATCCCGAGTGCGCAAGCCTGCACGCCTTTGCCGAGAAACACGGAATTCCCATCGACTACAGTTGCGGTGCCGGAAGTTGCGGGTCCTGCCTCGTCGCGATCAAGAAAGGAAACGTCCACTACGATATGGAACCGGGACACGATGTCGATGACGGCAGTTGCCTCACCTGCATCTGCCGCCCGGCGTCTTCGATGGTCATTGACGCCTGACATCACCACGTATGGCAAAACCCGATACCAACCTCGCCTCACTCGTCCGCCAAGCGGAGCGGCCATCGCGCTGGGGTGAACCACTGGACCCGGGCATGAGCGATGCGGTGATCGATCGATTGCTCATGGTGGAACCCTTCGCCAGCATGGACCCCGCGCGTTTCCCCTCGGGCACGCCCTTGCGGGAAATCTTGCGCAACGACACCGCTGTGCGCGAGTATGATCGCGGCGGCATCATCATCCGCAAAGATGACTACGGCACCTCCGCCTATCTTGTGCTCGAAGGCGAAGTGGATGTGGTGATACGCCCGGAGATCGACCCGAAATTGTTAGGCCGTGCCGAAAACGTGAAAAAGGGCCTGTTTTCCCGCTTCGCCCAACTGTGGAATCACAATCGCGAGCCTGAGGTATGGCAAGCGGGCAAAACTCACGATTCCTTCGATGCCGGGAGCCGCGCTGTCTATCTTCAGGACTACCCGCGCATCATCAACGGTGCACAGACCGCCACACTGGCAGAAGGCAGCATGTTCGGGGAAATTTCCGCACTCAGCCGCATGCCGCGCACCGCCACCGTGGTGGCCGCCGCACCGCGCACCAAGTTGCTGGAATTCAGTTGGGAAGGCCTGCGCGACATCATGAAATATGATCCCGCCCTCAAGGCGCGCATCGATGCCATTTATCGCGAAAACTCTCTCAAGTCCTTCCTCAGCAGCCACCCGCTGTTCCGCCATCTGGATGAAGCCAGCTACCGCGAGCTCTGCGATGCCGCGCAGTTGGAGACCTACGGGGATTACAACTGGTCCGGCAACTACAAGCGCCTCGCCAAAGAAGGACAGAGCGCCACCACCGCGAGCGAGCCCGTCATTTGCCGTGAGGGCGATTACCTCAATGGCATCCACATGATCCGCGCAGGCTTCTGCCGCGTCAGCCGCAAGCTCGGCGGTGGAGAGTGCACTCTCAACTACATCGGCGCGGGCAGCGTGTTCGGCCTGGAAGACATCGCACGTCACGTGAAGAACCCGCAACAGGAACTGCTCGCCTCACACACCCTGCGCTCGCTGGGCTACGCACACTTGATCTTCATCCCCACCGCCGCAGTGGAAAAATTCGCCCGCCACGACTGGGCGGCCCGAGAGTCTGACGCATCGCTCCTCGCGGAACCAGCACCCGATATTTCCACCGAAAAACACGAGGCACCTTCCGCCAGCCTCATGGAGTTCATGGCGGAACATCGCTTTCTCAATGGCACGAAGTCGATGGTCATCGATATGGATCGCTGCACCCGCTGCGATGACTGCGTGCGCGCCTGCGCCTCCACCCACGATGGCAACCCCCGTTTCCTGCGCCACGGCCCCATTCACGGTAACCTGATGATCGCCAATGCCTGCATGCATTGCGTCGATCCCGTCTGCATGATCGGCTGCCCCACCGGTGCCATCCACCGCACCAGCTTCGGCGGAGAAGTGGTGATCAACCCCGGTACCTGCATCGGCTGCGGGGCTTGTGCCGCGAACTGCCCCTACGATTCCATCCGCATGGTCGAGGTGCGCTCCAAGTCCGGGGAATTCCTGGTGGATCAGGACTTTCAACCCATCCTCAAGGCCACCAAGTGCGACTTCTGCGTCGAACAGAAGAGCGGTCCCGCCTGCATGAATGCCTGCCCGCACGATGCACTCAGCCGCACCAACCTCACCCGCATCACCCCTCTCACCCAGTGGCTCAAAAGCACATAGACATCCTGCGCCGCCGTTGGGCTGCCCTTACCGTGACCACCCTGGTGATCGCGGCATTGGGCTACGCCTATGTGAACATCGCGCCGCTCTATCCACGACATCCGTATCTCAGCGGCTGGGCGCTTTTCGCCATCATGCTGCTGCTCACTTTTTTCAACCCTGTCTCTTATACACATCTGACGCCTGTCTCTTATACACATCTGACG
>ERZ1066127.637-NODE-637-length-16851-cov-9.236783_pt1 | contig 16851 bp, 16 predicted proteins | sample MGYA00382774_ERZ1066127 | MGnify/ENA primary metagenome ERZ1066127 (study PRJEB33369, sample SAMEA5778357) | biofilm metagenome | biome: Industrial cooling water; feature: Water cooling tower basin; material: Biofilm | place: United Arab Emirates | collected... | reverse complement strand
GATTTACAGTCTGTCCTCGTTGGCCGCTTGAGTATCTCCCCGCGAAATCTGTTTCAGAACGCCCCTGTCTTCGGGCCCCTTTTCGGGGGGTCTCAAAAAACAGGAGTGCAAAATTATACGGTTTTTCGGATTCGCCAATCCCTGGCTGGAATTCTGATCGTTTTAGGCGGATCGCCCGGCTACATGAGCACCAAATCTTGCACGGCTTCGTGCCCAAACTCCTTTCGGAGGACCTCCAGAATCTGCGGTTTGTGCAAGTTTAGGTCGTGCTTAAGTCCGGCTGACTGCAACTCAACAAACAGTACGCGATTCCGAATGAAGATTCTCCGGGTTTGCCGGGCTACACCCTTGCCGACCAGCCGCTCCCAGGAAGCCACTACGTTGGCCTCGTCAAAACGGCCTTCTAACCGATAGGACTGCAAAAGTTGCCGGATGGCATTGCTTACATGCTGAAACTCGTCACCCTTCTTGGCCATGGCCAAAGGTACCCAAATATGACCGATTCGGGTGTCAGGCGGGAATCACGCGGCCTTGCTCTACCCGGTAGAGGCGGGGCAAAATCCCGGCTTGCTCGAAAATACGACCGGCCCGTATCGGGCTGGCATCGGTGATAAACACCTGGCCGAACGTGTCACTCTTCATCAGTTCCATTAATTTTTTCACCCGCTGGTCGTCCAGTTTGTCAAAAATGTCATCCAACAACAAAATGGGCTTATCACCGGGTCGCTCCAGAGTCTGAAACTCGGCCAGTTTGAGCGCCACCACGAACGACTTTTGTTGTCCCTGCGATCCAAACTTTCGCAGATCGCGCCCACTCAATGAAAACGTGAACCGATCGCGATGTGGCCCGATCGTGGTGCGCAACGCCACCAGGTCTGTTGGGATGGCCCTTTGCAACAGTTCTGCCAAACCTGGTCCAGGCGAACTGATTTCATAGCCGATATCCGGCTGCTCACCCGTACCTCCACAAACAAACGAGTAGTGTTGAACCAGGCGTTGGGTAAACACGGGCAGCAACCGCTGACGGTAGCCGATAATCACGCTCGCGCTTGCCGCCAGGTGCTGGTGGTATTGCGCAAACAAGTCGTAGTCGACCCGCCCCGATTGTGCCGAGAGCTGCAACAAGGCATTGCGCTGTTTCAGGTAGTAGTTATAGCGAATGAGTTCAGTCAGATAATCGGGAAAGAGTTGAGACAGAAGGCTGTCGAAAAACCGCCTGCGACTTTCACTGGATCCGGTCACCAACTCGCCATCGCGGGGGCAAATCAACACCACGGGATACTTCCCGATATGCTCCGCCAGACGCGTGTACTCCACATCATTCTCGCGAACTGATTTCTTCCCTTTCTGAAAAGCGCAGGTGACTTCGGCCACGCCTGTGGGCCGTTCAAATTTTCCTTTCACCAAAAACTGGTGCTGTCCCTCGCGCACATTCTGGCCGTCAGCGGTGGCAAAGGCGCTTTTGGTAAACCCGAGGTAGTAGATGGCATCCAGCAGATTGGTTTTGCCGCTTCCGTTCATGCCCATCAACACATGGCAGCCTTCGGCAAATTCGAGGTACTGATCCTCGTAGTTCTTAAAGTTGTAAACGTGCAGGTGGCGAAGCAACATGTTGTGGGGTACCGCGCATAACAGCATTTGGCGATTGCTAAATCGTGCCGTATTTTCGCAGTTCTCTTGTTACGTTGAACACTCAAAATTAGCAATATGGCTACCACAGCCCAAGCCAAAACCAAGACCAACGCAGCCCCCGATTCGTTTTCGAAGGAGACGTACATGTTCTGGTTCGAAAGTATGTACCTGATGCGCAGATTTGAAGAACGGGCCGGGCAACTCTATGGCATGCAGAAGATTCGCGGTTTTTGCCACCTCTACATCGGGCAAGAGGCTTGCGCGGCAGGAGCTGTTACCGCCTTGCGAAAAGGCGATAAATGGATTACCGCCTATCGCGACCACGCCCACCCGCTGGCGTTGGGCACGGACCCTAAGTACGTGATGGCCGAGTTATACGGCAAAGAAACCGGTATAACCAAAGGCAAGGGCGGGTCCATGCACATCTTTGACAAGAATGTGAATTTCATTGGCGGCCATGGCATTGTGGGGGCACAGGTGCCCATGGGGGCGGGCATTGCGTTTGCCGAGATGTACAATAACACCGGCAATGTGTGCATTTGCCACATGGGCGATGGTGCGGTGCGGCAAGGAGCCTTTCACGAAGCGCTAAACCTGGCCATGCTATGGAAATTGCCGGTGATCTTTGTGATCGAGAATAACGGCTACGCCATGGGCACTTCCGTGACGCGCACCTCAAACGTGCACGAGTTATATACGCTGGGTGAATCGTACGATATGCCGGCCGAACCCGTGGATGGTATGAAGGTGGAAGATATTCATATGGCTGTGGCCCGCGCAGCCGAACGGGCTCGGGCTGGCGAAGGCCCTACCCTGCTGGAATTCCGAACCTACCGCTACAAAGGCCACTCGATGAGTGACCCTCAGAAATACCGCACCAAGGAAGAGGTGGAAGCCTACAAGCAGCGCGATCCGGTTGAACAAGTGCGCGACACCATTTTGAAGAAGAAATTCGCCACTGCGGCTGAACTGGAGGCCATTGAAGCCAAGGTGAACGCACAGGTGGAAGAGAGCGTTAAGTTCTCCGAGGAATCCGCCTTCCCGGATCCGAAAGAGGCGCTCACGGACATCTACGTACAAACCGATTACCCCTTCGTGCTCGACTAGGGCGCTTTTGGCAAATCCGGTTGAATCATTAGTTTTGCAGCCCCGTTGAACACGGGGTTTATTTTTTGGTCATGGCGAAAAAAGAGGAAAAAAAGGACATTTTAGACAACGCAGAAGCGCTTCAGGAAAAAGTCGTTTCCGCAGAGCATTGGGTCGAAGAGAATCCAAAAATCGTAATTGGTGTTGTGGTTGTGTTGCTGCTGGCTGCCGGTGCCTATTTTGGCGGCCGCTATTGGATTGATACCCGCGATCAGGAAGCCCAAACCGAAATGTTTCAGGCCATTCGGTATTTCGAAAAGGATAACCTGGACACGCTGGAGTTGGCATTGAATGGTGACGGCAATAACCTCGGCTTCCTGCAAATTATTGACGATTACAAGTGGACACCCGCGGCCAACCTGGCGAACTTCTACGCGGGGGCGGCCTATCTGAAACAGGGAAAATTTCCCTTGGCCATTTTCCATCTCAAAGATTTTGAATCGGACGACTTGCTGGTGCAGGCCCGTGCCTACAGCCTGATTGGCGATGCCTATATGGAGCAAAAGGATTATGCGAATGCCGCCAGTTATTACGACAAGGCCAGTTCGTATAAGCCAAATAAGTTTTTCACTCCGCAATATCTGATGAAAGCGGCCCTGGCGTACGAGTTGCTTCAGGACACCGTGAAGGCTAAGGCAGCCTATCATCGCATAATCGATGAATATTGGGATAGCGCAGAAGTGCAAAACGCCAAGAAGTTCAAGGCGCGACTGGACAATAATTCGTAATCAATACCTTACTATATTTGAAGGGCAGCCTAACGCTGCCCTTTTTTATTGATCGCCATATGCCAGGACAACTAAAATCAACCACAGGGGCCAAAACCCGAAAAATTTCAAACAAGAGGTTCGGAATTGTAGTGGCCGAATGGAACGAGGAAATTACCGAAGCCTTGTACCAAGGGGCGTGGAATGCCCTTATTGAAATGGGCGCCAGTAAACGCAACATAGCGCGCGTAAACGTGCCGGGCAGTTTCGAACTTCCCTTGGGTGCTCAACGGCTGGCCGAACAAAAAAAGATTGATGCCGTCATTTGCCTGGGTTGCGTCATTCAGGGCGACACACCGCACTTTGATTACATCTGTCAGGCAACCAGCTATGGCATTATGAAAGTGGGTTTAAAAACCGGAAAGCCCGTTGTGTTTGGCGTGCTCACCACGCTCAACGCACAACAGGCTCTCGATCGCGCTGGCGGCAAGCTCGGTAACAAAGGCGAAGAAGCCGCGGTTACCGCTGTCGCCATGCTTTCCTGATTACATATTCTTCACCACATCTTTGGCAAACTCCGAACACTTGAGCAACGTGGCACCTTGCATCAGTCGATGGAAGTCGTACGTTACCCGTTTGGAGGCGATAGCCGCCTCAAGTCCTTTGTAGATCAGGTTGGCTACTTCCTGCCAGCCCATGTATTCAAACATCATGGCCCCGGATAAAATCACCGAACCCGGATTCACTTTGTCTTGCCCCGCATACTTGGGAGCGGTGCCATGGGTAGCTTCGAATATCGCGTGACCCGTGACGTAATTGATGTTACCTCCCGGAGCGATACCAATGCCACCCACAATCGCGGCCGCGGCATCTGAGATGTAATCCCCGTTGAGGTTGGCCGTAGCCACTACCGAGTATTCATCGGGCCGCAACAAAATCTGCTGAAGGAATGCATCGGCAATGGAATCTTTGATGATCAGTTTATGACCGTTCCTTTCGATCACCTGCCAGGGGCCGCCATCCAGATCAACCGCGCCAAATTCGCGCTTGGCCAGGGCATAACTCCAATCGCGGAAACCACCGGAGGTAAACTTCATGATGTTACCCTTATGTACAATCGTGACACTCGGCTTCTTGTGCTCCAGTGCATAGGATATGGCCGCGCGGGTCAGCCGTTCGGTTCCTTCAATGGAAATAGGCTTAATACCGATGCCCGAAGTTTCGGGGAAGCGCACCTTCTTGTATTGCTTTGGAAACGTTTCTTTCAACCAGGTCATGAACTTTTTGTTGTCTTCCGTGCCTTGTTGAAATTCGATACCCGCGTAGATGTCCTCCGTATTCTCGCGGAAGATTACCATGTCGGTCTTCTTCGGTTCTTTTACCGGGGACGGCACGCCTTCAAACCAGCGCACTGGGCGAAGACATACATACAAATCCAGTTCCTGGCGCAAGGCCACGTTGAGCGACCGAATACCGCCACCCACGGGCGTAGTGAGGGGCCCCTTAATGCCCACCAGGTAGTCGCGGAAAACCGTGAGGGTTTCATCAGGCAGCCAGTTGCCTGTCTTGTTGAACGCTTTTTCACCCGCGAGCACTTCCTTCCATATCACCTTACGCTTGCTGCCGTACGCTTTTTGAATGGCCGAGTCAAAAACGAGTTGAGAGGCAGGCCAAATGTCAACACCTGTACCGTCACCTTCGATAAACGGGATGGTCGGGTTATCGGGCACGTTAAGTTTGCCTTGGCTAATGGTTATTTTGTGATCGCTCATGGGTTGGCTGGGGTTTAAAAATGCTGTTATTTGAATCTTTAAGGGGTTGAAGTTAAAAAATCCTCCACCCAAAGGAAAATGTGCAAACCGTTCAGACGTTATTAAGTATCATGAAAACAGTGATCCCCGTCCTGGTACTGGCACTTTTATCCTTTCGCGGACACACGCAATCGTTCTGCCCAAGCCCAGAAGAACAGGAATTGGCTCGACTCATTATGGTCTACCGGCAGGAAAAAGGTTTGCCACCGATTGCCATTTCCGAAAAACTAACCCGGGTGGCGCAACTTCACATAAAAGACCTCGATGCCCACTTTGATCCTGCCAACCGGGACGGCTGCAATATGCACACCTGGTCAGCCCAAGGCGCGTGGACACCTTGTTGTTATACCCGCGACCACAAACAGGCCGATTGCATGTGGAACAAGCCACGCGAGATTGCCAATTTTGACACCGATGGCTTTGAGATTGCCGGCTTCGGATCGGCTGGTCTCAATCCTCAACAAGCCTTGGACATGTGGAAGACCAGTGCCGGCCACAATGCGGTGTTGATAAATGAAGGAATCTGGAAAAGCAAAACGTGGCAGTCGGTTGGGATCGGAATAGGGAAGCGCTTTGCCGTGGTCTGGTTTGCCGACCGGGCTGATGACGTCAACTGTCGTTAGTACTGCTCGTCTGCGCTGGGGAATCCCCCATCCTTAATATCCCGAATATATTGTTTGACGGCTCCTGAAACGATAGCATTCAGATCCGCATAACGTCTCAGGAATCGTGGTTTGAATTCCTGCGTGATGCCTAACATATCTTGCATCACCAGCACCTGGCCATCTACCCCGGAACCCGCTCCGATTCCAATGACCGGTATGTGCAGGGTGCGGGCCACACGGGTCGCCAACTCCGCAGGAATTTTCTCGAGCACGAGCGCAAAGCAGCCGCATTCCTGAAGCATCAGCGCATCTTCCATCAACTTATTGGCTTCCTGTTCTTCGCGCGCCCGCACGGTGTACGTGCCAAATTTGTAAATGGACTGGGGGGTTAGACCCAGATGCCCCATCACGGGAACTCCGGCACTCAAAATACGAAGGACAGAATCTTTCACTTCGCTGCCGCCTTCCAACTTGACCGCATGCCCCCCGGACTCTTTCATGATGCGAATGGACGACCGCAAGGCCTCGCCTGAACTTCCCTGATAATACCCAAACGGGATATCCACCACCACTAACGCCCGCCTCACGGCTTTCACCACCGAACTCGCATGGTAAATCATCTGATCGAGCGTAATGGGAAGCGTGGTTTCGTTACCGGCCATAACGTTGCTGGCCGAGTCGCCCACCAGAATCACGTCAATTCCAGCTCCATCGATGATGCGTGCCATGCTGTAGTCATAAGCTGTGAGCATGGAAATTTTCTCACCACGGTTCTTCATCTCCTGCAACTGGTGCGTGGTGATTTTCTTTACGTCTTGATTTTTATGAACCGACATGGAGCGCGATGGGCGTTTTACAAACTAAACGAGGTGTACGGCCGACTTCTTCCCCAACGTCACCTCAACATGATCGTTGAGTGTGGTGGCCAATTCATAGCCGGTGTAGGCCGGGTGAATCGGAAACGCGGTATGGGCCCGATTGACCAACACGGCAACTTGCAACTTTTTAACCGGCACGTCCAAAAAGGGTTTAAGGGCGTACACAAGGGTTCGTCCGGAGTTGAGCACATCGTCAACGATAACGATGCTCTTTTTTTGAAATTCTTTCTCTTCAGCGTCTACCGTCACCGGTTCCGAAGAGGGGATATCTTTATTCATCCGCACCCTCAAAACAAGTACCTCAAAGGGCGCAATACTTTCCAACTCACGAGCCAACAGCTGAGCCAGTGTGTAACCCTGGCCGTCAATGCCGGCCAGGCAGAGAACTTTTTCCCCCAGGTTATTCTCCAGAATTTGAAACGCGATGCGTTTGATTTTCTGGTTTACCTGGGCATGGTCCAACACCAGGGTTTTCTCCTCGGTCGAATCACTCATGGTATAGGAATGGCTTTGCTGTCTTTGAACGTAGAGAGAATGATGGTGGACTGGAGGTTATCCACCACTTCAATATTGGTAACCTTTTCCAGCATCAGCGTCTGGTAAGCCGGAATGTCGGGGGCTACCACCTTCAAGATAAAATCAGCCTGACCGGTGACGTGGTGGCATTCCACAACTTCTTCAATCTTCTTGATCGCGCTGATAAACTTTTCAATGTTTTCTTTATTGTGACCTTTCAACGAAACGGTAACAAAAGTACTCACACCCAATCCCACGCTGGCCGGATCTACCAAGGCATGATAGCTTCGAATGATACCGGCCTGTTCCAGCTTTTTAACACGCTCGAGCGTAGGCGCGGGCGACAGCCCGATTTCCTGCGCCAGTTGGGCATTCGTGATGTTGGAGTTTGCCTGGAGTAGCTCCAGAATTTTACGATCGATTTGGTCTAACTTACTTTTCATAGTTGGGGTAGCAAGCGAATCACTAAGGTAGAAAAAAGAAACAAATACAAAGGTTGCCTTATCGCACGATCAGGACACGGGCCTGCTCCACGCGGCCCTCAGCACGCAGCTGAATGATGTACACGCCCGGGGCCCATCCGGATACGTCCAGACCGCGCTGACCTTCACCGGATTCAAAGTCGGTGAGTTCAGCTATGCGCTGCCCGGTCGAATTCCAAACCTCCACCTCCGGGGGTGTGGTGGTCGGGGTCCATTGCAACCAAATCACATCGCTGGCAGGGTTCGGATGAGGCGGAAGCAAGAACCAGCCATCGCGTAGTGACACACATTGCCGGTCGTTAGTCATGATCTGGTCACTGGCCGTTGATGCACTGACACATACATAGTCGGCTTGACCCACTCCTACCCGCGCGTTCATGAATCGGACCAATTGCTCGCCCGGCTGCAGGGTTTGCACGACTGCCTCGACAACCGACTGCATGTTGCCAAGTTGCAGCTGCAAATCAGGATTTCTGACCGGTACATTGCTTCGGTTGGTGAGTGTAACCTGTGGCAAACGCGTGCCATCCGGTTGCAAAACCAGCTCGAGCCGATCCACCGAAAGGTCGACAGCTGGCACCACAACGTTGATTTGAACCCTTGCTGTATCGCGGCAGCCCGAAGCGCGCGCGGCAATGAGCCGCACCGGATAGGTTCCCAACGACAGGTAGGTAAACACCGGAGATATGTCACTGGATTGCGAATTGGCGGCATCGCCAAAAAGCCACTGATACGAAGTTGCGCCCGTTGAGGTGTTGGTGAAATCAACCGTGAGAGGCGCGGGGCCGGCAACAGGCGTTGCTTCAAAGCTGGCTTCCGGAGCAGTATTGACCACAAACGTTCTGGAGCGTGTGTACTGGCAACCCGATTGACCGGTTACCGTCAATTGAACGTTATAGTTTTGTGGTGTTGGAAAAATCCGTGAGGCCGTGGTACCCTGGGCCGAACCGAGTGATCCAAAATTCCATTGCCAATTCACCGCAGGGTCAGACGGAGATGCGCTGGAAGCATCTTCAAAGGTAGTCACCTGCGTGGCGCACGGATTCTGCGCAATAAAATCCGGTTGGATGGGCACCGGCACGTTAACGACTTGCTGGCGCTGATTCAGACAGCCATTCGTACCCGTGACAGTAAGCGACACCGGAAAACTGCCTTGAGCCGGAAAAACATGGGTAGGATTCAGAGATGTGTAGGTGGTGCTTTGGATTTGCCACTGTCGGGCAACAATGCCAGTCGATGTATCGGTGAACTGCGTAGGCGAACCCGCGCAGGCAAGCCCGGTGGTAAACGTGGCGGTTGGTGATGCCGCGATAGTCACGGTCTTATTCACAAATGCTGAGCAGCCCGTGTTGGTCGTAGTTGTGAGCGTCACGGAATAGCTGCCGCTGGTGGTATAAACGTAAGCCGGATTCCGTTGTGATGATGATCCATTGGCGACATCGCCAAATGCCCATGACCAGGATGTGATGTTGCTATCCGTGGGCGGAGGCGTGAGGTCGGTGAACTGAGAAGGTGTTCCCGCACAGGAGAAGGGCGGCAAAGCCAGGGAGAAATCGGGCACGGGGCGGGTCCATATCTTTTTGTTTTCCGAACGCTGATTCACACACCCGTTGGCACTCACAATTTCAAGCGACACATTATACTCTCCCGCATTGGAATAAGTATGTGTCGGATTCAAGGCCGTTGACGTTTGCCCATCACCAAAATTCCACAAATGCGAAATACCGACTTGAGAGGATAAATTTAGAAAAGACACCGACTGCTGACTGCAGATGCCGGAGGAAGAAAACTGAACATCTACTCCGGGGTTGACCACCAGGCTGGCCGTGGCATTTTTACTGCATTGCGCCACGCGGGCTGCCAGTTGTACCAAAAACGTGTTCGCACTCGCATATTGATGAACCGGCTGAACAACGGTTGATGAATTACCGTCACCAAAATTCCACTGGACATCCGAAACCTCGCCAAGGCCAACAGAAGTTGCAGGGCTAAAGGCCGCGGGTTGAAAAGAACACACCGGTCCAGCGGGCAAAATGGCCAATGACACGGAGGCCGGATCAGTTACCACCACTGGCCGAACAAGATTATCGGTTTCACCACAGTCATCGGTTACCGTTAGCTGGACCTGATAGGTACCGGGTTGCGCGAAAATATGGTTGGGGCTCGGCAGATTTGAGTTGTTTGCTGCCCCGCTAGCCGGATCATCAAAAAACCATGACCAGGACAGAATCACCCCATCGTCAACTGACGTGTCCTGAAATACGGCTGCGTCAGCCGCGCAATTCCTGGAAAACGAAAAAGATGCTGTTGGCTTTTCTTTAATTTGTATTGATTCTGTTGCCACGCGACTCTCGCCAAAATCATTGGTCGCTTCCAGTGAGATTCGCTTGGTGCCAGACTGGTTGAAGTTAACGGCAGGCGCAAAAAGACTTGATGATGCGGCACTGCCCGAGCAGGGCGCTGTAAAATGCACGCGTTTCAGTTGACTTGCTATGGAACAAGAATATCCATAGATATGATTGTCCATCTTGGTCATGGCCAGGCCCTGCACATTGGCAAGTGTGCCCAACCGGCCCAGATTGGTGACTATCGGTGAACTATTGCTGAGATTACTGCCAAAGTCAAGCCGGAAAAGGTCGCCTTCAAACTGCAGCACAAAAGCGAAGTATCGGTCAACATCGCGCAAAAGCACCGCATTATTCGGAAAGCCGGTGAGCGACACCTGGCTTGTCAGATTGACTGTAAACGGAACTTCGAAAAGGCCACCCGGAAATTCCAGCTTAAAAACATTTCCGTTTTCAATCAAGGCCAACCCGTTCCACCCCGAAGCATCGCGCAAAAGCGCTACATCTTTCAGAAATCCTCCGCCCGGAAGTATCAGTTCCTTAAAATCGGCAGATGCCGAAGGGGTCCCGGTTGGATTGGTACGGAAGTTCACGAGAAGTATTTTCCGTTGACTTCGGTCGCCAATAACCGCAATCCACTCACCCCGGTCGGCCATCCAATCAACAGAATAAGCCTGGATAAGCCTGCCGCCAAGGTTGGCAAGATTCTGAGCAGCCGGAAGGCTGTTTAGCGTAGTCCCAAAATTCAATCGAATCAACCGGGTAGTCGAACTGCCGGCATTGAAGCAGGTAACCAGAGCGAGCCAGACACCGTTGGTTTTCACCAGGCTGATATCACGCGGCCGATCCAGCAAGCCACCTGGATTACCGAGATCAACCACGGTGGGATTGCTGGCCGGGTTGGTGCCAAAATCCAGTCGCAATAGCGTATTAGCATTGGTGTTGGCCATAAAGCCATACCATTGCGTGCCATCCTGAACGATGACCAACCCCTCCGTTGAATTACCTGCCGAAATAAAAGTTGAATTTGTTCCAATAGGAGTTGCCTCGGCACCGCCATAACAGAAATCCCACCGATAAGACGATGCTCCTGTCGTCTGATTCTGAAGGCCAATATCCTGAGCACGGCAAGCCTGCGCAGCAAGCGAAAACTCCGCAACAGGCTGTGCGGGGACGAGACTACTGATCAGCAACCCGATGCCGGTAAAATAAAGGCGCATCAATGCATGAATTAACCTCAAAGGTAAGACGTAACCCGTAAACGCTTACGAGGTGAGTTCTTTGTAAATCTTATCATACGAATCCACGCCTTTTCCCAAGGCAAAAAAACCAACAAGTTCACCCGAAAACTGCGGCACATCGATCGAAGTTATTTTCCGGACGGCCTGTTTGAGGCTTTCGGGGGAAAAATCATCCACCAATGCTGCAGCTGATTCCTGGCGCAGCAAACGATCATTATCACCGACTCCGGTATTGGTAATCAACGGCACTCCGCAAGCGACAATCTCCCCGAGCTTTGTCGGAGAAGACGCCTGTTTTGAAAAAACCGGGGCAATAAAAAAAACCGCCAGCCGCGCCACCGATAGTAGCTCCGGAATATCCCGGTGACCCACCGAAACAACCCGAACGTCTTCGGTTGCGACACCCTCCGCTTGCGCATCGGCCAATACCAGGGCAGCCGGTTGAGGGGTAGCGACAAGCAAGATGAAATTTTCATTTTCCAGTTTAGCGATTCGCATCAATCGCATGACCTCGCGGGTGAGGTACCAGGTACCCCAACTGCCATGATAAAGAATAACCTGCCGGGCCGGGGCAATGTTGAGGCGGTCAAACCATTTCTGCCGCAAAGTTTCACTTGAGCTCGGCCGGAAGAGCGAAACATCCACGCAGCAGGGTATAACCGTAACTCGATCAGGTTGGGCCAGCGCTGGCCGTCCGGCTGTCACCAGCTCTTTGGCCCGTTCGGTCAACAAAACAACATGGTCAGCCGAGGCGAACAACCGCTGCTCCCACTGGCGGAGATACCCGATCACGAGTTTAAAGATCGGATTGCGGGAGTTCCAGATTTTTCCTTCAATTCGCTCATCAATCCAAAAACCACGGGCATCAAAAACCAGTTTGATTTTGTATACCCTCCGAAGCACGAATCCAACCATGGCGGGCAGGTAACTTCGGGCATGAACGATATCAAATTTTTCTTCGCGCAATATTCGGCTTGCGCCTTGACGCATCTTCCACAAATCCCAAAGCGTTGAGAATATGGCTGGCTGTTTGTGATACGGAAAAGATTTCCAACGTATTCCGGCCGACTGCAATTGTGCGCGCTGCGCAGCTAACCTTTCTTCACCAACCTGCTTCTCAAAACTGACAATCGTAATCGAATGCCCTGAATCTCGAAGACGCGACAGGTAAGGCCAAATCTGTGCCTGCCCGAGCGGGTCGGTCATCCCGTCATAGGTGAGATACAAAACCTTAGCCATGCCGTAGAATAGAATCAAAGCATTCGCGAAGGCCATCAACATGCGCCTTCACGGTAAAGTGTTGAATGTAGTGGCTGCGCTGATACTCCGAATCCACGCCAAGCCCCTGGTTCAGGATTTGACGAAAGCGGTCAGCCGCAGAACGAGCATCACCTGCCGTAAAAACAAATCCGGTTCGGCCCGGCAGAACGACCTCCGGAAGCCCCCCGGCATCGGATGCCAGCACATTGCGCCCAAGCATGATCGCTTCGACAGCCACATTACCGAGACCCTCTTGCAAAGAAGGAACAACGACCAAATCCGCGTATGCTAGAAAATTCAACAACTGAGCATGGTCAACAGCACCCAAAAAAGTTACCCGGTCACTCCATCCCTGGTTCTTCACCCACTGTTGCAGCGCGTTCAAATCGCTCCCCTCTCCGATTACCCAAATGTGCAAAGACGGCCTCACCAAATCTTCCTCACTCAGTTGTTGAGCGATTACCTTCAGGAAGAACGTCTGGCCTTTTACCGGTTCAACGCGGCCGGCTAAAACCACTTTGAAGCCGGAACGACCAAACGGATTTTCTTTTGACGAACGATCGTCCACCACAAAATTGTAAATAACACGTCCTTTGGTTGCCACTTGTACCCGAGGAAGCGTAGCCGCCACGGCACGCGAAACACATATTGTCTCCTTATCCATGAGCGAGGAGAAGCGGAGTAGTTGCCAGGTTAACTTCCTGGAAAGGGTATGCGGGGACTCATAAATTGAGTGATGATGGGTCACGAGCGCGATTGTCCAACCCGAAACTTTTGAAAAAAAGGCAGCCCACCGGCCAACCCAGTGCGCCAGTGGCAAGTGAGCAACGAGCAAACGAATCTGTTGGCGTCTGAGCGTGCGGCTAAGATACCACGCTGCTCGTATACCGCGCCATAAACTCGACCTGTCGATATGAGCGCGCCCGATCTTCAATACGGAAACGCGATCTGTCGGCAGGGACACCTGGGCGAGCAATGCCTCTTCATCCGACAACAGCACCAGGTGAACATCATAATCATGCACCAAAAAGGGAATGGAATGCACCAGTTGAAGCTCAGCCCCGCCAACCCCCAGTCCGGGTATCAATACGGTAATCTTTGGACGAGGGGTATTCACGGGTGGCACCACGCATCAAAGTGGCAATTTTTGAAATTTTCAGAAAGCTCAATGACCCGTGCAGACTCTGCCTCGGTAACGGTATAGCCCGACTTGAGCAAAAATTCGACCAATTCAGCTGGCGAAGAGCCCTGCGCCCGCAAATTTTCGTCACCGATTTCCACCAACAAACCCGGCTTACAACGCGTGATGAGCTGCCGGGCACCCAAGAGCACCTGCATTTCATAGCCCTCCACATCCAGTTTCAAAAGATCCACTTGCGCAATGTGGTGCTTCGCGCAAAATTCATCAACGGTAGTTAGGTTCACGTGCACACCGTCTCCGTTGGGCAGGGGTTGAATTTTGTTTCGTCCCAGATTGTCGGCTTTTACAACAGCTAACTTCGCCTCCCCGATGGCCGAACCCAATGCCTCGGGGTGTGGCTTAACCGGAAGTTTCGGATTGAGGCTGAGATTTCGCTGAAGCTTGGCAAATGTGAACGGGAAGGGTTCGAACGCAATCACCGTTCCGGAAGGCCCCACTCGGTCTGCCAGACGAAGCGAAGCAAAACCGATATTGGCCCCAACGTCAAATACACAAAACCCGGGCTTGCTTTCTGAAATCAACTTTTCTAACGACTGGTCCGTGCAACTGAAAAAAATCTCCCAGTCATTTAAGTTGCTGATGTCCAATTCAAACCTTAACCCGAACCGAACCACACTTCTGAAACTCCCGGGTTTGTACTGGTAGTGATTGGGCAGAAGCCGAAAGGCCAGGGGTCGTAACCACCGAACCTGCATCGCCCGGGTTAACAGGAATTCGACCGGCCGATTCATAAACGCGGTTCGGAATTGGTTGAAAATGCGTGTTCGCAGGGGCAGCTGGCTCATGTCATTCAATCGGTATAGGCGCACTCGTTCGCAAAAAATCCTCCTCCGAACAGAAGGCAACATTCAAATGAGTGGATAAAAGGCGAATAACCTTGAGCGTGTTTTCTAATTCGCGTGCGCGGGCAATATTATAGTCATGCGTGGTTATCATCCCGGTCACCGCGCCCTGCGATGGTAAAAACCGGTTAAGGATTCGAACAAAGTCCATCGGATAGTTACTGCTGGTAAACCCCATCAGTGTTTGGACAAAGACAGGGCCGGTTTTCTCCCGAAAACTTTGGCCGAACATGATGTTGTTTGACACCAGAAAATTTTTCGCCCAGGTGTTGTTAACCCAGGGTTGCCGGGAAAAGGAAAAATCAAGCATGAGGTGATTTTCACCAAGAAGCTTCATCAAAAAAGGATTCACAAACCACCACCCGGCTGAATAACTGCGGATGGCAAATCCGTTTTGTTTAAACCAATCCATTTCGGCTTTGAACTGCGCTCGGATTCCCGGTTCATCAGCCGCTTCAAAATTACCAGCCTTGATTTGGTTCACGGGTTCGGAAAATGGCTTGTCAGTCGATTTCCAAAAGTGCCCGTGGTATCCGATATCAGCCCATTCCCTCAGTTGGTGAAGGCGTCTGGCAAACTCGTCACTGCTGACACCCAATTGGTTCATTTGCTTTCGAATGCTTGGATTTTCCGGAGACATTACCGTGCAAAGTGCGCGCTTACCGGTAATCGAAACGTATTGCTGACAGAAGTGTATTAACTGCGAAAATGTAGCGGGCTGCTGAATCTCCTCGGTGTGAAAAATAACCCCACAATATAAGTTAATGGACTGGGGCAGTCGCGCAGGCCTAAGAACATAGTAAAGTGACTTTAAAGCATCCATCTTGTTAGGAACGCAAATAATCAAAGGCGTTGTACACCCTGTTTTGAACCGTATAGTTATAGAGCACCCTTGGCTGACCGCCAAAAGACTCTTTAAAAAAGGTTCGTCCTTCTCCCGGCTTTGGCACACCACCCCAATCATAGGTCACGTAGCCGTGATTTTTAAAAAAGAGCATATCGTGCCAATGCAAAGACTTGTTCAAATAGCCACGGATCGTATCGGGTTGTTCTCCGACATGGTGACTGGAGAGCAGTCGTGCAATAGCACCATCCGTCAAGTAGGCATGGTAGATCATGGGTTGATTGGCGATGCTCACGCCTGTCAGGCAAAAACAACCGGCCTTTATCATCGCAATTAAACGGCTACGGCCAAAGGGAATGATTCCCTTGGCCATGGCGAAACTCTTCTGCGTGTCTAAAAACCGCTCAAGCACGTCATCGGAGGGGTCAAACGCAAACCAAGGCTTGTGGTCAATCTGCTGCGCTTTCCGAATATGGTACCGAAAGGTGTCGCTGATTTGCCGGTGCAACGCCTCTTCGGCAAGCTCGAGACTTGACCAAAGTGTATGAAACTCCTCGTAGGGCCGGGCGGGCGGCCGCATGGCCTCGTAAAAAAATGTGCGGCCAGCCAATTCAACAGGCGATCCGTCATAGTACCAAACCTCCTTTTGAGATATCAACGGAATTTTTCGGGTAATCACCTCAATCATTACGCACACAAAGGTAATACAACCAGGTATCCGTCACGAGGTCATAATTTTGGGGAGACACCGGTTTGCCCTGAAGATCAAAAACATTTTGCACGATGAACCCATACTTCTGCAGCGTTTGCACCTGAAAGGCCGGCCTCCCCCAGTAATTCTTGATTTGATAAGCGTGTGAGCCGTCAACGACCCGGGCAAAATTCTGGCGCTGCATTTCACGTATCGGTGGGTTCAGTTTGCGAAGAACGAAGGAGCGATAGTTTTTCTGCAACATCTGCCGATGGATTGGCCAAAACTGGTACCGAACGTGATCTGAAAGTGCCTGCAGGTTATGAGACGAAAAGACAAAATACTTACCCGTTTTGGTTACTCGCCTGATAGCCGTCAGCGCAAGCTCCCGATCTTCGGGCGAAATACTGTCCAAACCGTTAAAACTAAACATTACGAGATCAAATTCTCCATCCGCATAACGCGACAAATCCCGAACATCGGCCTGGGCAAACGTATAAGGATTTGCCGCAAACACCTTTTTGCAGGCCGACACCATGGACTCGGAATAGTCAACCCCTTCGTAGTGACTGACCTGTGGAGCAAAGAAGTGTGTGGTTCGGCCCGCGCCAATACCAATGTCGAGCATGCGGAACGAGCCTAACTCCGGC
>ERZ1066127.632-NODE-632-length-16962-cov-13.460342_pt1 | contig 16962 bp, 18 predicted proteins | sample MGYA00382774_ERZ1066127 | MGnify/ENA primary metagenome ERZ1066127 (study PRJEB33369, sample SAMEA5778357) | biofilm metagenome | biome: Industrial cooling water; feature: Water cooling tower basin; material: Biofilm | place: United Arab Emirates | collected... | reverse complement strand
CGACTGGCCAATGATGGTGGCACCCAGGTGCAGGTTCTTCATCACTTGGTAGTTGGGTGCAACAAAGAACATCACACCGGGCTGGCGGCGTGGCATATTGCCCCAGTTGGCTGTATCGGCACCGCCGCTGATTTCAGCATTGGTGAAGGTAGCACCTGCACGCACATCCAATTTGCCAAACTGAGCGGCACCTTCCAATTCTAGACCAAAGGCGCGGTAGTTGTTGTCGATGATGCGCTGGGTGGTGAGTTCAAATCCACCAGCTTCGGTCGTGGCCGCATAAAAGGCGGTGGCAAACAAGGCGAAGTTTTTGAAATTGGCTTTGTAACCCAATTCAGCTTGGTCGATCATATCCACAGCATTCAGTGCCACGCCGCCGGTATAAGGCAGGTTTTGGAACAAAATACGGTCGGCCTTGGCTGAACCACCACGGCTGTAGCGGCCAAATACGGCAGCCTGATCGTTGAGCTTGTAGTTTAAACCAGCTGAGTACGACAAATAGGCGTATTCATAAGCCACTGGCGTGCGGTTGGCATGGTCGATATAGGCTACCGATTGCTCCCAAGGGCTTACGGTGCCATCGTTGTTCACATCAGACGGGCGGTTGGCACCACCTGCAAATGAGCCATACACGCTGCCCATATCGTAACGCGCCGAAACATCGGCAAACAAACGCTCGGCCATCACCCAGCTCGCCGAAATATATGGCGAAGAGGTGTTGTGCTGGGTGTTGTACGAACGGTGCAAATTGCCCCAGGCCGGGGTGCCATACGCATACAGACCATTGGTGCTGAAAGCAGCTCCGCTCGAATCGAATACATTGACCATGCGGGCGCCGTTGCCGTTCACGTCCATGAGGTAAGAGTTCCACAACCACGACATATCGATGTTTTGTTGGGAGCGGAAATAGCCCAAGGTAAGGTCAACGCCTTTTACATTCTTCTTGAGCTTGAAGTCATTCACAAACAAATTGAAATTGTTGAGCTCGGTATCGAACAAGTGCATGCGCATGAGCAGGTTGTTGCCGGCATGGCCGGTTCCAAAAGCGCTGCCATCGGCATAACGCAAGGTGGCACCAGCGCCAGCAATGCTCGTGGCAATGGCATTGGGATTGCCGAATTCGGCTGGGAAAGGCGATACAAAACGGCCGCTGTTGAACGACATGCGGGTGCGGTTTTCGAGGCTCCAGCCTTCGCCTATTTCGGTTACAAATTCAGAACCGATAGAGGTCGACTGCGGGTTCATGCCGTGCATGAGGTTGCTTGTACGCAGGTCACCGGCTACACCAGTACCGAGGTTGCTGGTGAGGAAAGGCGACTGCAGGGCACCGCGACGGGCGTCGAAACCAGCTACCGATTCCCAAACCGGATTGGCTGCTGTGCCACTCACCTGCATGGGCATGGGCATATAGGCAGGCGTACGGTCGTTGAGGTATTTGAGGTACACCCGTGCATAACCGCTGTTGAAACGTTTGGTGAGGTTGGCCTTGAATTGTCCGCCTTGGTTGGCATCAAAACCCGTGGTACGCATGCCTTCGCCCTGGCGCACAAAACCACCCATGTGGAAGCTCACACTTTCGTTGAGCGGCGCGCCATATTCGAAATCGGTGCGGAACTGATCGAAATTCAAACCGTAGGAAGTCATCACACTACCGCCGGCAACACCACCGGTTTTGCTGATGAGGTTGATGATACCAGCAGGTGAATTGGTGGCCATGGTAGAGGCCGAACCGCCACGGATGGCTTCGATGCGCTGAACGGTTTGGTCGGCACGCAAAAAGATATCGGCTGTGGCAAAAGCAATGTCGCCAAATTGCAAAATGGGCAATCCATCTTCTTGCAATTGCAGGTATTTAGAGCCGCCCGACGAAATGGGCACACCACGCACGGCAATGTTGGTGTTACCTTCACCTGCCGAGGCTTCGGAGCGTACACCTGGAATGGTACGGAACAATTCGGCGGTGTTACTCGGATTTTGGTTGGTAATGGAAGCTGTGTTGATGGTAGTCATCGATACGCTGCTTTCGAGCTTCGACACCTTGTTGGTCACACCCGTTACCACCACGTCTTTCAGGCTAAGTACGTCGCGCTTGAGGGTAAAGTCGGCCACCACGGCGGCTCCCTTTACGGTCACACTTTGGCGCGCGGCCTCGTAGCCAATTTGCGAGGCTTTGAGGTTGTAAGTACCCGCTGGCAAATCGGCAATCTCGTAACGGCCGTCGATGTCGGCCACAGCACCACGCGTACTGCCCTCGATTTGAACGGTAGCATACATCAAGGGAGCGCCAGATTCATCCGACAGCTTTCCTTTGATGGAGCCTTGGCCCCAAACCACTGCCGGGAGGAGCAGCAAGGCCATGCTTTTGAAAAAAGTAAACAGTTTCATACGAACATTTTTAGGTTTTAGTGCTCCAAATGTATCAGGCGGTTCCACTAAAAAAAGGGATGTCGCAATGCGCCTCTTTCCGCAATCGTTTGCGGAAACGTTTGCGGTGGAAAACTTCTTGCATTTTTTCTAATAAAGCCGCTTTCTATTGCGAATTCGCCTATGCAGCAGGCAGGGAGCGCCATCACCTCAGCGCATGCTTAAAATTCACGCAAACATTGCGATATTTTTGCGGAACAATTAAGGCATGCAAAAACGCACCACCATCAAAGATTTGTCGCGCTTGCTGGGTGTGAGTCCCTCCACGGTTTCGCGGGCTTTGCACGACCATCCCGACATTGGTGCGGCGCTTAAGCAGAAGGTGCGCGAATTGGCTGCCGCATTGCATTATTATCCCAATGCCATGGCTTCACAGCTGCGGCAAAGCGACAACAAAACTTTGGCACTCATCATACCAGAGATCACCATGTTCTTTTTTCCGTCGGTGATTGAGGGCATTACGCAAAAGGTACGCGAGCATGGTTACCAACTCATGGTCTTGCAATCGCACGAAAACCTGCAACAGGAAATAGAAAACATCAAAACCTGTATCAATTTGCGGGTAAGCGGCATCATGATTTCGCTGTGTCGCGATACCCAGCAGCTCGACCACCTGAAAGAAGCCGCCGACATGGGCATTTCTATTGTGGTATTCGACAAAACCGTGCCCAACAACCGCTTTCCGTTTGTGGGCATCGACGATAAAAACGCCTCACACAAGGCCGTAAGCTGGTTGACCTTTCAAGGCTGCACCCAATTGCTGGGTATTTTTGGACATCCGCACATGAGCATCTCCAACCAAAGGCGCGAAGGCTTTGAAAATGCTTGCATGCAACTCCTGCCCACCGGTGGCACTTTCAAAAGTGTGCATGCTTATAATCAAGAAGATGCAGCATTGCAATTGCGCAACCTTTGGCCACAATTCAAACCCAACGGTATTTTTTGCATGAGCGACGAAGTGCTGGCCGGGGTTATGCCCACGCTAAGCAAACTCAACGGAAACAACGGTGCGGCTTGCCAAGTCATTGGTATTTCCGACGGCAAACTGCCCTATTTGTTCCACGAACCCCTGCATTTTTTGCAACACGATGGCTTTAAAATTGGCACGGCAACCGCTCAGTGTTTGTTAAACAGCTTGCAATTGGGCGGTAAATCGAGCGATTTGCCCATCATCATCCATGAAACGCCCATTGTGAGCAACCAACAATGAGGCTTTGAAGGCCCGTGATTTCATCCGACCTTTGTATCATGAGCAGCATTTCTACAGGCAGTGCCCCCAATCCGGTGGGACTATATCCGCACGCACGCCGTGTGGGCAACCTTCTCTTTTTGTCTGGCATTGGTCCACGCGCCGCCGGCACCGATGCCAACAATCCGCAAGTACCGGGTTTGCAACTCGATAAAAACGGCAATTTCGAAGCCTTTGACTTTGAGGCGCAGGTACATCAAGTATTGGCCAATGTAAAGGCCGTTTTGGAGGCGAGTGGTGCACGGATGGAAGATTTGGTGGATATTACCGTATTCCTCACCGATATGCAGCGCGATTTCAAAACCTTTAACCGGGTGTATGCCGAATATTTCCGTGATATGGATCCCAAACCTTGCCGCACCACGGTGGAAGTAGGTGCTTTGCCCACCGCCATTGCCATTGAGCTGAAGTGCATGGCCGTAATCCCCGAAGGCAAATGAGCGCTCAAGCAACGCCTCCGGCACAAAATACCCTCTTGCATTTTGCCCTGGGCTTGGCTTTGGGCGGTGGCTTGGTAGCGGGCATGCAAGCCAAATTGTGGTGGCTCGAGCTGTTGTGCTTGGCTGGCGTATTGCTGTACGTTTTTTTGCGTGCGGGTTTTACGAAAACGTTGAAGAATCGTCAGGCTACCAAATAGTTAAAACACCTGTGCAATGCTCGGAGGGGGAAAAAATAGTTGATGAAACTATTCCCTCTTGGGCCTTATTGCAAAACTCTCCTGCCAAATTCGCCACTGCAACCTGGCAGCGATACCGAAAAACCAAAGGGTTAGTACCAGATAGGCAAAAGGCGAGATGTAATCGGCTTCAAAATCGTCTATTAGCTCGCCATTTACCTCTATTCTCCTTGGATTCCAGTAAGATTTATCATTTATTGAATAGAAAAGCTTCAATTTGGCTCCCTTGAGTGCAGGATTTTGTAAGGTTTTCACATGAGCTTTCCAGCCCGACCTCAAAGGTATCTTGGCACCATTTTGCGATCTAAGTACAAGCACGGCTTCATCACTATCGCGATTCCGGCTCAAGGCACTCCAAAATTTTTCTAAGTCGGTTCGGTTGTCAGTCGGCAGATAGCACGAATCGTATACGATCACATAATACTTTCTATGCTGAGGGCCATGTTCAAACGTCCTTTCAAAGTCATAAACTGTGGCGATCAACATCATCAAGCCGAAAAAAGCCCAAAAAATGGGTTTTTTATACAATGGATTTAAATCATTTCCCTGGTATACCACTGCAAATTCAATTTATCAGCTGCTTTGACTTCCATGTTTTTTATTCTGCATCAACAAAGGCAGCTCCCAAGCCAACGAAGCTTCAAAAGCTGCTGACCGAACCGGACATTCCTCCTTGGCGCAAATACTGCACCCACTGGGCAAACACGGGTCCACGTGGATGAAAAACTCCATTTGCCTGCCAAATTCAGCGGTTACCAGCTTGTCGATGCGGTCCATGGCCTCATGTGCTTGCTCTACGCTGTAGTAACGCGGCAGGGTGAGGTGCGCATCTACATGCAGCATGCGGCCGTAGCGGATCATGCGCATGTTGTGAAAATCAACCCAGTCGGGCTGGCGGTTTTGCTGCAGCACTTCGGCCACGCGGCCCAGCAGTTGTTCATCGGCTTCGTCCATGATGCCTGCCATACTCGGTTGCAAAATGCCCCAGGCGGTATAGCACAAAAACAAACCAAAAAGCAGTGCTACGAGGGCATCGAGCCAGTTCCAACCAGTTAGCCAAACCAACCCAAGGCCCAGCAACAATCCGGCAGTAGTGTAGCCATCGGCTTGCAGGTGTTTGCCGCCGGCCTCGAGTGGCAGGGAGTGTGTTTTAGCAGCACGTTTTCGGGCCCAGCTGCCCAAGCCAAAATTGATGGCTCCTGCTGCGGCGGTGATGGCGAGCCCCCAATCGAGTGCCTTGAGTTCGTGTTTTTCAAACAATCCCACCGTTGCATTGGCCACAATGAGCAGTCCTGCTAACGCCAACAAAGCCCCTTCGATGCCCGCAGCCAAAAACTCAATTTTACCGTGACCGTAGGGGTGGTTGAGGTCGCGGGGACGTGCACTGAGCACCAAACTGTACCAGGTAAAGCCACCTGCCAGCACATTCACCAAACTTTCGGCGGCATCGCTCAAAATGGCATGCGAGCCGGTAAGTTGCCAAGCCAGCAATTTGCCACCCATCAGCAATACGCCCAAGCCTACCAGCCAGGCTTGCAGGCGAATTTCAGAACGAAGGCTGTTGGTAGTGGGCATGGGGTGAAGTTAGGAAAATGGTCCGTTTTCCTCGCCTATTTGCCGCTGCGGAACTTCAACCGAAAGCAAATAATGGGTACTTCTGCTTCCTGCTGCCGCTTTGGTCAACATACCGCGTTGCAGTAAATCGTTGATATCACGCAGGGCAGTATCGGCCGAACATTGGTTTATTTTAGCCCATTTGGCGGTGTTTACATGCCCCTCAAAGCCATCCAACATTTTATTGAGCATTTTCAACTGTCGTGTGTTCAAGCTTTGGGCTGACCATGTTTGCCAGTAGTGGTGCTTTTGCAGCACTTTTTCGAGCATTTGGGTAGATGCTACCAAAGAGCGACCAAAGCATCCTAAAAACCAAACCAACCAGTCGGTGATATCTGTATCGCCCTTTTGTGCCCATTCCAAAGCCCGGTAATAAGCCTGGCGTTCAAGGCAGATTTGCGCCGAGAGGCTGTAAAAACGTTGTGGCTGGCCATCGGCACGGGCAAGCAATAAATCGGTAAGGGCACGAGCGACGCGCCCATTGCCATCTTCGAATGGATGCAAGGTAAGGAACCACAAATGCGCTATGCCTGCTTTGAGTACAGGATCCAGCGAGGAAGGGGCATCGAGCCAAGCTAAAAAAGCAGCCATTTCGGCCGGCAACCGATGCGCTGCTGGCGCTTCAAAATGTACCCGCGGCTTGCCCATGGCGCCCGAAACCACTTGCATGGGACCTTCAGCATCGGTTCGATAAGCTCCGGTAGCCACCTGGTAAGGACCGCTAAATCCAGTAGGAAACAAGGCGGCTTGCCAAGCACACAAGCGGCTTTCAGTCACCGCCTGCTCGTAGTTTTTGCTGGCATCGAGCAAAAGCTCAACTACCGCATCTACCTGCCTGCTACTTGGTGGCAGTCCGGCGGTTGGGAGTCCTAAGCGCTGTGCCAGTGACGAACGCACTTGAGCCACATCCAGCCGTTCGCCCTCTATCTCTGAGCTCTTTACCGCATCGAGAGCAACTGCTTCTAGTTCGGCTTGTAACTGCATTTCAAATCCCAAAGCCTGCATTCGTCCCAATAAACGCCCTTGCTCAAAACGCAACGACGCTAATAATGGCCCTAACAATGCGTGGTCCCAAGTGAAATTTGTCCAGTTTTTGAATTGGTGCAGGTACATATTCGCCGCAATTTGTGCGGTAAATATAGAGTTTATTTGCAGCACCTACCCATATTCACCGCAAATAATGCGGAGAATATCGGGCTTATTCACCGCAGCGCCCATATGCTGTTTGATTTTCTTTCGAAAAGTATACCTATACCCGGCATAAAACCGTACATTTACGAAAAATGGCACGATGGAAACCGGCTTTTCTAAAAACGAACGTTTTGAAATAAGGCTATCAGCCGAAGAAAGGGCGCTTTTTGCCAAAGCTCAAAAACTGAGTGGCGACCGCTCCATCAGCAGCTTCATCCTTCGGGTGGTAAAAAGTCAGGCCCAGGAAATCGTACGGCATGCCGAACAACTAGAGCTGAGTGCACGCGATGCCGAACGCTTTTTTGAGGTGGCCATGGCAGCTGCCGAACCCAACGACAAATTAAAAACGGCTGCCGAACGCTACAAACAACTTGTCAAGTGATCTTTGAACCACTCGCCGGTCACCACCAACGGCAGGCCTTTGCGTGCGAATCGGAAGTACTCACGCGTTACCTGCACGAGCAGGCGGGACAAGACATGCGCAAAAAATTGTCGGTTTGTTTTGTGGCCTGCGACAAAGACAGAAACATCCTGGGTTACTACACCCTGGCTACCTCCTCGGTAAGCAGAGAGCTAATTCCCGAAACGAATAAAAAACTACTGCCACAGCATTACGATGCACCGGTGATTTTACTGGGTCGCCTGGCCCGACACTTGAACGCAAAAGGCCAGAACCTGGGTGAAATGCTTTTGGTCGACGCCTTGATTCGGTCATTCCACATCGTCAGCCAAAGTGTAGGAGCCATGGCGGTGGTGGTTGACCCAATCGATGAAAAAGCTGCCGCCTATTACCGCTCCTACGGCTTCGAAGGCCTGCAAGACACAACCCGCATGCTTATTTCGATGAAGTCGATTGCCAAGCTCCTCTAAATCAAATTTTCACACACACATTCGTAGGCTCGGTGAAAAACCGCAACGCTTCCCAACCACCTTCTCTGCCAACGCCTGAGGCTTTGTGACCACCGAATGGGGTACGTAAATCGCGCAGCAACCAACAATTCACCCAAACAATGCCAAATTTGAGCCGGGCCCCCAAACGGTGTGTGCGACCCAAATTGCTGGTCCAAACCCCCGCAGCCAAACCATATTGGGTGTCGTTGGCCATGGCGAGTGCTTCTTCTTCGGTGTCGAACGGCTGCAGGGTAACCACCGGACCAAATATCTCTTCCTGATTGGTGCGGCAGCTGTTGGCCAGTCCTTCGATCACGGTAGGACGGATAAACCAACCGCCTGCACAGCGGCCTTCACCTGGTACGGCCGTTCCCCCTGTGAGGATGCGTCCGCCCTCTTCTTGCGCCAGTTTGATGTAGCCTATCACTTTGTTGAAATGCTGTTCAGACGCAATGGCCCCCAAATCAACCGCTTCGTCTTCGGGGTCGCCCACTTTTAATGCAGCCACACGGGCCACAAAATCGGTACGGAAACGTTCGTAAATGCTTCGCTCAACAAAAATGCGCGAACCGCAGAGGCAAATTTCCCCTTGGTTGGTAAAGGCCGAACGCACAGCTGTGCTCAATGCCAGTTCATAATCGGCATCGGCGAAAATGAGGGTGGGGTTTTTACCACCCAGCTCCAACGATAATTTTTTGAACAAGGGTGCTGCCTGTTTGGCAATGATAGCCCCGGTTAAGGTGCCGCCCGTAAAGCTGATGGCCTTTACCGCCGGATGTACGTTGAGCGTATTGCCAATGCTGGCACCCAAACCGTGCACAATGTTCAACACCCCGGGAGGCATGCCCGCTTCTCGACACAATTCGCTGAACAAAAAAGCCGTCATGGGCGTGATTTCTGAAGGTTTGGCCACCACCGTATTGCCCGCAGCCAGGGCCGGAGCAATTTTCCAGGTGAACAAATACAAGGGCAAATTCCAGGGCGAGATGCAACCCACCACACCCAATGGTTGCCGCAGGGTGTAATTGATGGCCGTTTGATCGGTTACATGCGCCTCGCTGCTCCAATGTTTGATGGCCGAAGCAAAAAAACGGAAATTGTCAACAGCTCGGGGAATGTCCATGCGGCGGGCAAGAGCAACAGGCTTGCCTTGGTCGCGACTTTCGGCCCGGGCAAACTCCTCCAAACGGCTTTCTAACAAATTGGCCACCCGTTCCATGATGGACGCCCTTTCAGCTACAGGCAAGGAACTCCATAGCGGAAAAGCGCCTTCTGCGGCGGCAATGGCGGCCTCCACATCGGCAGCCTGTGAGTCGGGCAACCGACTGTACACCGCGCCTGTGGCGGGCTCGTGGTTGTTTAGCCATGCACCTCCCAAAGCCGGTTGAAATTGGCCGTTGATGTAATTGAGGATGTCAATCATAAACCTATCATTAAAGGTTTCCAGTTCTGCCACCATCTACCGGCAGGTTGATGCCGTTGATGTAGGCCGCGGCCGGACTCGCCAAAAAGGCAATGGCTGCTGCCACTTCCTCGGGTTCGCCAAAGCGTCCGGCGGGAATTTCAGCCAACATTTCGGCAGCTACATCACTCACTTCATGGCCGGTTTTTTCGGCCTTGTTTTGCATGATTTGCTCTAACCTACCCGTCCGTGTGGCACCCGGCAGTACATTGTTCACCGTAATGCCAAATGGCGCAACCTCGTTCGACAGCGTTTTGGCCCAATTGGCTACCGCCGCACGGATGGTATTGCTCACACCCAAACCTTTGAGCGGCAATTTCACCGAAGTGCTGATCACATTGATGATGCGGCCATAACCCGCCTCCTTCATGCCTGGCAAAAGGGCCTGGGCCAGCAGGTGATTGGCCATGAGGTGCTGGCGAAAAGCACTTTCAAATTCAACGAGCTTGGCCGATGTAATAGGGCCAGCAGGCGGTCCACCCGTATTGTTGACCAAAATATGCGCCATCATGCCGCCGCCGGTCCAGGCAGCCAGCACACTTTGCAGCATGGCGGTATTTGCCATATCGCAAGCCAAAAAGCCATGCTCTTGCTCGCCCGTGTTGGGCAGCTCGTAAATGGTTTGCAGCAGGGTGTCGGGGTTGCGGGCCATCACAATCACATTGGCGCCTTGGGCAGCCAGCAAAATGGCGGCGGCCTTGCCTATGCCTTGGGTGGCGCCACCCACGAGGGCGGTTTTTCCGGTTAAATCAGTTTGTAGCATGCGTTGGAAGATTGCGCGCGGCTTTTCGCGCTTGTTTTTGGTACCACTGACAGGCTTCTTGCAGGGCGCATTCGCCGCATTTCGGACTCCGCGCCACACAAATGTAGCGGCCGTGGAGTATGAGCCAATGGTGCGCCCGGCTTACTAAATGCTCGGGCAGGTATTTGATGAGTTGTTTTTCGGCTTCAAGGGGGGTGCGTGCTTTCTGAGTGAGGCCCATGCGCGCCGAAACCCTGAAAACATGCGTATCTACCGCCATGGCCGGCTTGTCGAAAATAACCGAGGCTATCACATTGGCGGTTTTGCGGCCTACGCCGGGCAGCTTCACCAATTGGTCGATTTCGGCCGGTACAATGTCGTTGAATGCGTGGTGCAACATTTGTCCGAGCCCCACCAAGTGTTTGGCTTTGTTGTTCGGGTACGAAATGCTGCGGATGAGCTCAAATACCTCCTCCACGCTTGCCCGCGAAAGGCTTTCAGCGGTGGGAAAACGCTCAAAAAAGCGAGGCGTGGTAAGGTTTACACGTTTATCGGTGCATTGGGCACTCAATACCACGGCCACCAGCAGTTCATACGGATTGCTGTAAAACAATTCCGTTTCGGCATCGGGGGCTGTTTGCAAAAAATGGCGGATGATGAAGTCGAAGCGTTCTTTGCGGCGCATGCCCGAAAAATACGGAGAAAGGGTGGAATTTCGGCCCTTCTGTTATGGTAGACGCTGCTCCAGTGGTTGAGCGAAGCCGCAACCAGCGGAGCCGCACTTCGGCTACGCTCAGTGACCACACTTCGGCTATGCTCAGTGACCGCACTTACAATGGGCTCAAAGTGCTGCGTAATCGAGCAACTGCTTCAGGCGCACCGGATCGGGTTCGGGCAAAATTTCGGCGGTAAGAGCGGCCACCAAATCGGCGGTTTCGCGATAGTCTTGCTGCAATGCCACATCGCTGATGAGCAGGTGCTCAAAAGCATTGGCTTCCGCGGGGCGGAGCTCGTTAAAAAGGTGAAGAAGCAAGGTGTGTTGGGTAGAGCTTTGGGCCATAGAAACTATTTGCAGCTTAAACGCTAAGTTTTTACTACCTATTGCACCCGTGTCAAAAAAATGTCATGCACTTGGTCGGCTGTCGCTCACCGCTTGCCTGCCAGCTCGAGCTCCTTTTTACGCAGTTCGATGCTTTTATCGATGAATATGACCGTATCGGCCTTCCAATCGGCTTTTACCTCAAACAAAAGTTCTCTCCTACCACCTTTTCGTTCGGGAAAAAAATAAACTTTCTGCCCCACATCAAGCGTTACCCCGCTTTTGGATTGTGGACTGAGGTTGGGGTTCATTACACCCGGAATAACGAGTGGAATAGACCACAAAGAGCCATTTCTAAAGGTCATGGGTATGCTTTGTGCCTGTACCGAACCGATTCCTGCCCACGAAACCAGCAGACCGGCAACCAGAAAAAATTTGGGAAACATCATGGTGCGTTGAAACCTCAAGCTAGCTCTTTTTTTCGCTTCCACCAAATGCTGGTCAGCAGCTGCATTTTGGCAGGTTGCGGGCACAAAAAAAGGGACAAACATGGTTTGTCCCTTGCTGTAGCGAGGACGAGAATTGAACTCGTGACCTTAGGGTTATGAATCCTACGCTCTAACCAACTGAGCTACCTCGCCGAATTGGGTTGCAAATATAGCGGGTTGATATTGAAAAGCGGAAAACATTTTCGGTGGCTTTTACAAAAAAGTCTTCCTTTCCTCAGCACGAACAACTATACTTGCGAAGCAGCCCCCTTTGGGCTCGCTGAAAGGAGCGAAGGATGGAAAACCGCGTAAAAAACAAGCTGGAGTACTTATTCAACTGTTCTCCCAAACTCTTATACCGATTCATATCGTCACCATCGGGTTTTGAAGATTGGTTTGCCGACAAAGTGAACATTCACGGCGATAACTACGAGTTTTTTTGGGAAAATAGCAGCAGCGAAGCCCGTTTGGTTGAAAACCGCCTCAACAGCCACAGCCGCTTTGTGTGGCTGCATAGCAACGATCCCGAAGAATATTTCGAGTTCCGCATCCGCCAGGACGAACTTACCGGTGAAGTTTCGCTCACCATTACCGATTTTTGTGACGCCTCTGAGCAAGAAGACAACCAGTTGTTGTGGGACCAGTCGGTTCAGCAACTGCGCGGCCGGCTGGGGGCATAACCAAACAGGCAAGGCGTGAAAATCCTTTCGCGTTGGCTCATGCGGGCGTTTTTGGGCCCCTTTGTGCTAACCTTCTTCATTGTACTTTTTGTGCTGGTGATGCAGTTCCTCTGGGTCTACATCGACGACCTGGTGGGCAAGGGCCTCGAATGGTACATCATTGCCGAAGTGCTTTTTTACGCATCGGCCAGCTTTGTGCCCTTGGCTTTGCCCTTGGCGGTATTGCTGTCGAGCATCATGACCTACGGCAACCTGGGCGAATTTTACGAGCTCACCGCGGTAAAATCGGCCGGTATCAGCCTGTGGCGCTTTACGCGACCGGTCACCATTTTTATTGTGCTCTTGATGTTTGGAGCCTTTTATTTTTCGAATACGGTTCTGCCCGTTTCGCGCCTGAAATTCGGCTCCCTCTTGTACGACATCCAGCAAAAAAAGCCAGCCTTATCTATCAAAGCTGGTCGTTTTTACAACGAAATTGAAAACTACGCCATCCGCATTGGCAAAAAAAGCGAAGACAACCGCCGGCTCGAAGATGTGTTGATTTACGACCATTCAGCCGGCCGCGGCAACACCATGGTCATTGTGGCCAAACGGGGCGAAATGATTCAATCGGCCGACGAACGTTTCCTCACCTTGCGGCTGTTCGACGGGCATTCGTACGAAGAATTGGCGCCCAAAGAGGGCGAATATTACCGCAAGCCGCACATGCGCACCCACTTTGCCGAACAGGAAATCCATTTCGATTTGTCGGCTTTCAAGCTCAAACGCACCGACGAAGAGCTGTTCAAAGATTATTATGCCATGCTCAACCTGCGGCAATTGAAGAAGGTAATCGACTCGCTTGAAACCGACTACAACAAGCGCGATCAGGAGCTGCTGCTCATTACAGATAATTTTTACCAGTTTCACAAAGACAGCCTGTTCAGTAACGCTCAACCAAGTGCAGGGGCGCTCGCCATGCTCGATACAAATTGGTTTGCCCAATTGCCCATCCAAGAACAGCAAGATGTGCTGCGTGATGCCCTCAACAACGTACAAAGCATCAAGGGTTACACCACCATGCGCGACCGCGAAATGGAAGCCCGCCGCAGCATCCTCAACCGGCATTACCTCGAAGGCCACCGCAAGTTTTCGCTGGCATTTGCCTGTTTGCTTTTGTTTTTGGTAGGTGCGCCCCTTGGAGCCATCATCAGGCGCGGCGGTTTGGGCATGCCCATGTTGTTCAGCATCGTGTTGTTTTTGGTGTACCACGTGGTGAGCATGACGTCGGAAAAATTGGCGCGCGACAGCCTCATCTACGTGCATTTGGCCATGTGGATTTCGAGTTTGGTACTGCTGCCCATCGGACTCTTTTTGCTTGTAAAAGCCAACAACGACTCGCGTTTGTTCGATGCAGGCTCGTACATGCGTTGGTTCCGCAGACTGGGGCGTGGCAACAAAGCCAAAGCCGCATGAGAATTTTGCAGCTGTACAACCGGGTGCCTCATCCCCTGCACGATGGCGGGGCGCTGGCCGTACACGCCATGAGCCTGGGCCTGCACGAAGCCGGTGCCGATGTACAACTGTTTTGCCTCAACGCCAGCCGCAGTCGGGTAGCTGAGGCTGCCATTCCCGCCTTTTGGAAAAGCCAATTCAACATGCAGCTGCATGCGGTCGACACCCGCCTCTACCCCTGGTCGGCAGCCTGGAACCTCCTCGAAGGCAGCGCCTACCACGTAAGCAGGTTCTACCACCCAGCCGTTGCCAGCGCCCTCGCCGTGCTTTTGCAGCGCCAAAACTTCGACATTATTCAGTTAGAAGCCACCTTCATGGGGGTATACCTGCCCATTATCCGCCAGCACAGCCAGGCCAAGGTGGTGTTGCGGGCGCACAACATCGACTACCGCATTTGGCAACGCCTGGCTGCCGGTTGCCAACAGCCCTTGAAAAAATGGTACCTCCAACTGCAGGCAAGTAGGCTGCAGCGTTTTGAAGAAGCCTTGTATGCCGCAGTAGATGCCGTGGTGGCCATTTCTGAGGTAGATGCCGCATACATTCGCCAACTTACCAAAGCTGCCATCACAAACGCCCCCATGGGCCTGGCTGCCGACAGAGCAGCATCCGCACCCAATTGGAAGCCCGAAAACCTGCACCGCTGCAGCTTTGTGGCCAGCCTCGATTGGCAACCCAACCAAGAAGCCGTGCGCTGGCTGCATGCCGAGCTGTGGCCGGCCATCCGCCAACAAGCTCCCAACAGCCTGTGCGTGGTTGCCGGCAAAAACGCCCCAGCCTCCTTCGCCAAACTCACGGGCAATGGCCTCGACATGCTCGGCTTTGTGCCCGATGCCGCCCAAACCATGCGCGATAACCCACTTTTCCTCGTACCCATACGCTCAGGAAGTGGCATCCGCATTAAAATACTGGAAGCTTTGGCGCTCGGACTGCCCGTTGTAAGTACCACGCTAGGAGCCGAAGGTTTGTCGGTCACCCACCGTGCGCAGTTGTGGCTGGCCGATACGCCTGCCGCCTTTGCCGAAGCCGTGACCTACCTGCAAGCACATCCGCACGAAGCTTACCAAATGGGCGAGCGCGGCAAAGCCTGGGTGCAAAAACACTTCAACCGCGAAGAAATAGGCAGAAGCTTGCTGCATTTTTACCGAAATTTACCAGCCTGATGATGGCGTTTTTGGTCCTGTTCGTTTTGGCAACCCTGCTGGTGTTTCACAGCTACGTGCTATTTCCGGCACACATGAAACGCCTGGCCCAAAAACAACCGGCCTACCCCCCTTTGGAAACATGGCCGAGCATAGAAGTGCTCATGGCCGCCTACAACGAAGTAGCCGTGATTGAAGCCAAGGTGCATTCCGTTTTGGGCGGACAATACCCGGCCGATAAACTCCTTTTACGGGTAGGTTCCGACGCCAGTACCGACGGCACCGACGAACGCCTGGCCCAATTGGCACAGCTGTACCCCGGACGATTGCTCGTCCAGCGATTTGAGGCGCGCACCGGCAAACCCAACATCATCAATGCCTTGGCCACAAAGGCGCAGTCCGACTTGCTCGTGATCACCGATGCCGATGCCCTTTTTGAACCCGACACCCTACTCGAGCTGGTAAAACCCTTTGCCGATGCCCAAGTGGGTGGAGTTCAAGCCCATGCCGATATCCGCATCACCGGCGATGAAGCCGTGGCCCGACAAGAAGCGAGTTACACCGCCCGAGAAATGACCATCAAAGCCGGTGAAGGCAGCTGGGGTGCCGTCATTGGCGGTTTTGGTGCCGCCTACGCCATCCGCCGCAACTTGTTCACCCCAGTACCCAAGGGCTTTATTGTAGATGACTTTTTCAGCTTTGCCGACCTCAGTCGACAAGGTTACCGCACCGTTTTTCAGGCCAGCGCGCGCACCAGTTTGGGGGTTTCGGGCGATCAGCGGGTGCAGTTTCGCCGCAAACGCCGCATTGGCAAGGGTAACTTCCAGAATTTGCGGCATTTTGCCGGTCTGTTGAACCCCTTCACAGCCATCGGTTATGTGTTTTGGTCGCACAAAGCCCTGCGTTGGCTCACCCCTGCCCTGCTGTTCGTGGCCTGGCTTTCGGCTGGCTTGGGTGCCGATGCGTATGGGGTGTTGCAATGGGCCTTTTGGGGCATGAACGCAGCTTTATTGCTTGCCCTCACCGATTTGGCTTTGCGTCCGTTGGGCATCAGCAGCGGTCCCCTGCGCTTTTTAAGCCACTTTTTGCTCATGAACCTGGCCCTGCTACTTGGCTTTATCGACAGCCTCGGCAGCGATGAGCAAGTGTTTTGGAACAACGCGCCGGATTAGCCGAAAGAATACTCATTGGCATAGCAGCAAGCCAAATTTCAATTTCATATTAGGCATTCTATGAGGAAGCTTAGGTTTCCGGTTTGGTATATCCCCTCTATGGAGAAGATGGATTTTTCAGCATTCCGTCATAGGGCGGCTGCATCTGATAGTATCATTTGATAGTATCAAAAACAGTGAAAATCTTGCAGCGAAACCTGCAGGCCGAAGCCAAAACGAAAGTGCGCTTACATGCCCGCCGGGTCCATGTAAAACAGCTCCCAGGTATGGCCGTCAAAATCTTCGAGGCTGCGTTGGTACATGAAGCCGTAATCGCGCACTTCATGCGGCTCCTTGCCGCCAGCTGCCAATCCAGTGGCCATGGCGGCATCCACGGCCGCTTTGTCATCGAAACTGAGCGAAATGAGTGCGGCAAGTCCATTTTGGGTATCGGCGATGGGCTTGGTAGCGAATGTCATGAACTTTTCGTGGCTGAGTAGCATCACGTAAATGTGCTCGCTCCACACCATGCAATGGGCCGTTTCGTCAGAAAATTGGGGGTTGATGGTAAAACCAAGGGCTTGGTACAATGCCACCGAACGCTTCAAATCGCGCACGGGCAGGTTGATAAAAACTTGTTGGGGCATGATGAGGTTTATTCAAAAAATGAAACGACAAGGTACAAATCACGCGCAAAGGTTTACTGGATAGCTGACACTTTT
>ERZ1066127.630-NODE-630-length-17012-cov-11.517839_pt1 | contig 17012 bp, 9 predicted proteins | sample MGYA00382774_ERZ1066127 | MGnify/ENA primary metagenome ERZ1066127 (study PRJEB33369, sample SAMEA5778357) | biofilm metagenome | biome: Industrial cooling water; feature: Water cooling tower basin; material: Biofilm | place: United Arab Emirates | collected... | reverse complement strand
CCGCACGCCGCGCCAGTGCCGGCCGCATCAATGCCGTGATGCCCTTTTTCGGCTACGCCCGCCAGGACCGCAAGGACCAGCCGCGCGTTCCCATCACCGCGAAGCTGGTGGCAAACATGCTCACCGAAGCCGGCGTGGACCGCCTCATCACCATGGACCTGCACGCCCCGCAGATTCAGGGATTTTTTGACATTCCCGTCGATCACCTCTACGCCAAGCCCGCCCTCATCGGCTACCTGCGCGAACAAGGGGCCGGAGCCGATGGCAACCTCACCGTCGTCTCGCCGGATGTCGGCGGCGTGAAAATGGCCCGCGCCTACGCCGATGCCCTCGGCGCCGATCTTGCCATCGTCGCCAAACACCGCGTCAGCGCCACCAAGGTCGAGGCCATGAACGTCATTGGTGAAGTCGAAGGCCGCGATGTCTTGCTGGTCGATGACATGACGGAAACCGCCGGCACGCTCTGCGCCGCAGCGGAAATTTTGCAACGCAACGGCGCACGACGCATCTATGCCGGTGTCTCCCACGCCGTGCTTACCGAAATGGGCCGCGAGCGCATTGCCGCCTCCGCCATCGAAAAAGTCATCACCACCGACTCCGTGCCCATGGCCACCGGCCCGAAAGTCCACGCTGTGGAAATCGCTCCGCTCCTCGCCGAGGCCATACGCCGCATCAACGGCGGTCAGTCGGTGACTTCATTGTTCGAGGTCTGACCGTGGCGGAGGCGGGTTCCCCTTCGTAGCCTTGAGCGAAGTAGGGTCCCGCCTCCCTGCCAAACTTACATACAGACCGGGAGGAGAGATACCTCCCCTACATTCACAACGGCTGCGCAAGGAACTCGTAGTCCTCGTTCATGTTTCAGGATTATCTCTCAATCGTAAGTTTTTTACTTCACTATCCGAATCATGGGCCTTAGCCTAAGGCTATCCCACAGTAAATCACTTGAATGTCCACTCGTTTTTTCACCAACCACGGCGCACAAACGCTGTTTGACAAGTTTCAGGGCGTTTTCTCTTCCAACAAAGACTTGGCCGCGTTCGATGCGTTGGTGGGCTACCTTCGCTCCTCGGGCTGGTTTGCAGTTCGCCCGATGCTCGAGAACGTTCCGGAAATTCGCATTCTGGTCGGCATCAATGTGGATTCCCTCATCGCGGACTACCAAAAGCGTGGACTATTATTCCACGGTGCTGAGGGCGAAACATTATCCCAAATCAAAGCCAGCCTCTTAAAAGACATCGAAGATGCGGAATACTCACCCCAAGTCGAAAACGGCATCCTCCAGTTCATTGAGGACGTCTCCACCAAACGCATCCAAGTCCGTGCCCATCCCACAAAAAACCTTCATGCGAAAATCTACATTTTTCGCCCTCAGGGATTCAATGAACATCGACCTGGCGCTGTCATCACCGGTTCGTCCAACCTTACCGAAGCGGGCTTGGGCGTTCGAGGGCCGGAGTCGAACTACGAATTCAACGTACTCCTCCACGATTTCGACGACGTCCAATTTGCCACAAAAGAGTTCGATGCCCTCTGGAAAGAGGCAGTAGACGTTTTGCCTAAAGACATCAAGGAGGTAGCGGCAAAAACCTACCTCGGGACAGAAATCACTCCCTATCAGCTTTATTACAAACTGCTAACCGAGTATTTCGGCAAATCCATCGACTACGATCCCAACGCCACCGAGGACTTGCCCAAGGGCTTCAAGCGCCTCAGTTACCAAGTGGATGCCGTGACCCAAGGCGTGCGCCTTCTCCAAAAGCACAACGGTTTTTTCCTCGCTGACGTGGTGGGCCTTGGTAAAACCATCATCGCCACCCTGATCGCCAGAAAATTCTTCTTCCAAAACGGTTTCCCCGAGCACCGCTCGCACACCCTCATCGTCGTTCCTCCTGCATTGGAGGAAAACTGGGAAGCCGCCCGCGATCTATTTCACCTCGATAATGTCCGCATCGTCACCAACGGGAGTTTGCACAAAGTTCACAATGCCGAACGTTACGACTTGATCATCGTGGATGAAGCTCATCGATTCCGCAATGATTCCGCAGGCGCTTTCGATCAACTTCAAAAAATCTGCAAGACCGACACACGCCGTTTGGGAGAGAATGGCAAGCCGCTACGAAAAAAAGTCATCCTCATCTCCGCAACGCCACTCAATAATCGGCCTGCCGACCTTCGCAACCAGATCGCTCTGTTCCAGGACTTAAAAGATTCCACCCTCAACGTCCACAACCTTCAGCGCTTTTTTGCGCTGCGGGAAAAGGAGTTCGACCGCGCCAAAAAAGCCGAAGACACCAAAACCGCCCAGGCCGAGGTCAAGGTGATCTACGATCTGATCCGTGAAAAAGTCATGTCTGAGATCATCGTCCGCCGAACAAGGCGGGATCTGATGGAAAACCCCGAATACAAATCGGATCTCGATGCCCAAGGAATTGTTTTCCCGGAAGTCGAAAAACCGCGGCGCATCTTCTACCCACTGCCACCGGAAACGGAGATGCTGTATGACCAAACCATGCTCGCCCTGCGCGTGCCCGAACTTGGCGGAGCATTCACCTACAATCGATACCGTGCCATTCAATTCCTCAAGCCGGAGAAAAAGGCGAACTACGCCAATGCCGACCTGATTTCCAATCAGCTCGCCATCATCATGCGAGTTCTTCTGGTGAAGCGTCTGGATTCCAGCTTTCACGCCTTCCGCCAGTCGCTCTCCCGTTTCCGTGATGCCACCCGCATCATGGTGGAAATGTTTGAAAAGGGAGCCATCTACATTGCCCCGAATCTGCGCGTGAACGAGTTTCTGCTCGATGGCCGCGAGGCGGAGCTTCTGGCCAAAATTGAAGAATGCCAGCCCACGGACCCCACCATCTCGGTATGCACGGCAGATGACTTTGAACCCGGCTTTCTCGACGGATTAAAAAGTGATCTCATCACACTCGAAGATCTCTGTCACCGCTGGGATTCTATCACGGAAGATCCCAAGTTGGACACTTTTCTCCGCTACCTGAAATCCGATCTATTTGATCCCCAAGTGAATCGCGATGGCAAGTTAGTGATTTTTTCCGAATCCAAGGAGACAACCTCTTACCTCACCGAGCATCTCCAATCCGCAGGACTCGACCGCCGCATTCTGACTGTGGATGCCAGTAACCGCGCCAAGGTGATGCCTGTCGTACTGGCGAACTTCGATGCCAATCACCCAATCAAGGACCAGGCCCATGATTATGACATCATCATTTCCACCGAAGTTCTCGCCGAGGGCGTGAACCTGCACCGCGCCAATGTCATTGTAAACTACGACACGCCCTGGAATTCCACCCGCCTGATGCAGCGCATTGGCCGCGTCAACCGCATCGGCTCGCTCGCGCCCAAAGTCTTCATCTACAATTTCTATCCAACCTCCCGCGTCGATGACGATATCGAGCTGCGCAAGAAAGCCATTGTAAAGCTCCAGGCCTTCCACAGCGCCCTCGGCGAGGATAGCCAAATTTATTCGCCGGATGAAGAAGTGGACACCTTCGGACTCTTTGATAAATCCCCGGAAGAAGCGGAGCGCGATGAACGACTCACCCTACTCATGGAACTCCGCAAATTCCGCGAAGAATTTCCTGATGAATTCCGCATCGTGAAAAATCTTCCACTCCGCGCCCGCGTGGGCCGTGCCGATGCCAACCGCGCTGGCAGCAGCGTCGCTTTCATCCGGGATGCCCGCCGCGATGGATTTTTCCGCATCGGACGCGGCATCGATCCCCGCATCGAGGAAATTTCCATCGTCGAAGCCGCCCGTGAATTCCGCGCGCCCGATCCCGCCGAACCTACCATGCCGTTGCCGGAACACCACCATGAGGACATCCGCGAGGCCCTACAAAGCTTCCGTGACCTTGCCGCAGCCGCCGCTACTGCCGACAAGGCGCTCGATAACAACCCCGGGCCCAACGAGCGTCGCGCCCTTGAGTTCCTCGATGCTTTCCTAAAACTCCAAATCCTCTCCGAGCCCGAAAAAGACCTCATCCGCGCCGCAAAACTCGCCGTCCGCAAGGCCAAGTTCCAAAAGCTCCAGAAGGACATCAACCAGCTTCAAAAATCCGTCAAACAAGTCAAAGTCACCCCCGCCGTCCTGGCCGACAAACTCATCGCCCTTCTCCAACCCTACCCACTGCTTCAAGAGGCCGCTGTCACACCAAACGCGGAAAATCATCCGAGCCAGCCGATCAACACTGCCGCGCTGCCCAAGATCATTCTCTCGGAGTCGTTCGTTTGTGATTCAGACGCCGAGTTTGAATCATGGGTGAAGGAAAGTGTTGGCATCGCCAAAGGCAAATTCACCACGGATGCAATGATGCGTGAAACCCGTGGCGAAGATTAATCATAATTATGAATCCCAAAGAGATCCAAAGCTCACTTCAGCTTCCTTACCTTCGAGACCGGTGGCTCGAACTTCTTCGTGTTCTTTTGCCACAAACAGAGGCATTCTTGAAGCCCCGCAGACTTGATGCTGGCGCGAAAGAGATCGAGTCAGCAATCCACATTGCCAACATCGATCTTGCCGACGGAAAGACCGTCGCCGTGCTGGAGATCGAAGTGTCCGGCAGGGTAGATCTTGAGAGAAATCGCGTCGGACTCCGAAACTTTGCTTCCCGCTTCATCGACCAGGACAAGGCCCATGCCGTCATTGGCCTGTTCGTGGGTGAGGGTAGCGATGATGCCGACTATCGCTTCTCATTCGTTGCTAGGAGCAGCGAGTTGTCCGACGATGGCCAACTTTCACGGAAGGAAACGGAAAAGCGCCGTTACACCTACGAACTTGGCAGAGGGAAACGCTGCCGGACAGCAGCCGAACGTCTGCACCTTCTCTCGAAGTCAGGCAAAGCAGCAAGTCTCGCAAGTTTCGTTGATGCCTTCAAAGTTGAGCCCCTTTTTGATGAGTTTTTCCGCGACTACCGCCGGGTCTTTGAGAAAGTAAAAGAGGCGATCCGCCCCAGCTTTACGCCTTCCCCGGAAGACAAGGACAAGGATCCGTTGCAGATGTTCACGCAGCGGCTTTTCAACCGCCTCATGTTCCTGGCGTTTATCGAACGCAAGGGATGGCTCAAAATGGGTAGGCGGACCGACTACCTCTCCGCATTATGGGAATCGCGCACTTACGGCCCCAAAGCCAATTTTTACAGGGATCACTTGGTGCCCCTGTTTTTCGAAGGGCTGAACCAGTCAGACCGGCAACCGGATCACACCGATCCTAGATTCGGCTCGGTGCCCTATCTAAATGGTGGCCTGTTCGAAAAAGCCGATTTTGGCTACGACGACAACATGATTACCCGGATTCCGGATGAAGCCCTTGCATCGATTCTGGACGCTTCTGATTCCGATGATTCGAAGCATGGGCTTTTCACCCGCTACAACTTCACAGTCTCGGAAAGCACGCCGCTGGACATCGAAGTGTCCGTCGATCCTGAAATGCTGGGTACGATCTTCGAGGAACTCGTGACCGAACGCAACGAAAGCGGCTCGTTTTACACACCGAAGCCGATTGTCTCGTTCATGTGCCGTGAAGCCCTTGTAGGCTATTTGGCGAGCCTCTGCACAAAGGAGGACAAGAGCGCCATTGAAGCCTTTGTCCATGAACACAAGGCGGATCAACTTCGAGATCCCGAGGCGATTCTATTTGCTCTCAAGGCGGTAACCGTCTGCGATCTCGCTTGCGGTTCGGGTGCTTATCTTCTCGGCATGTTGCATGAGTTGATGGACTTGAGGATGTGCCTCTTTGCCTCGAATCAGAAACTCGACAGCGGCACTGCTCACAGCCGCAAATTGGAAATCATCGAAAAGAATCTCTATGGGGTGGACAAGGATGGTTTCGCGGTCGGTATCGCCCGGCTACGGCTCTGGCTTTCCCTTGCCGTCGAATACGACGGATCAACGCCACCACCGGCCCTGCCGAATCTCGACTTCAAGATCGAGCAAGGCGATTCACTTGCCGCTCCTGCTCCGGCTGAAATCGAGAATGACTTGTTCCAAGCGGAAGTGTTCGCTCTACGGGACTTGAAGGCGACGTATCTGAAATCCCACGGTGAAACCAAGGCCAGATTGCGCGCGGAGATCGACCAACGAAAAGGCGGGCTCAAACAGAGCTTTGTTTCCCAAAAGGATGCCGGACCATCGGACGCTTTCCAATGGTCGGTTGAGTTCGCTGAGATTTTCATCCCCACGCCACTCTCTCCCAAAGGCGGCTTTGACATCATTGTCGCCAACCCTCCCTATGTGCGGATGGAACTTATCAAACCGCAAAAGCCGGTTTTGCGAAAGCGGTTCAAGGAAGTTCACTCTGACCGCGCAGATCTTTTTGTCTATTTCTACGCCCGTGCTCACGAACTGCTCCGCGATGGCGGCACGTCCGCTTTCATTTCGTCAAACAAATGGTTGCGAACCGGATATGGCGAGCCACTGCGAGAACGATTATTGGATTCTCAGGCATTTGGTCTGGTAATGGATTTCGGCGAATTAAGAGTTTTCAAAACCGCGGCGACCGACGCCGCTATCTTCATTTGGGAGAAGCGCCCACGGGACGAATCATCGACGCGATGGACCATGGTCAAAAATCTTGAGGAATGCTATTCGGAAGGCGTAAAGGCGCATTTCGAAAGACTTATGGTCGCCGTTCCGGCTGATCAGTTTGGAAAGGGCAAGGCCCGCCTAGCTACGAGTGCCACCGCCGATCTCCGCAAGCGCATGGACAAGAGCGGGCCCAAGCTTGGACAATTATTCCCGGGTTTAATCTGTTGGGGTATTAAAACAGGGCTTAATGAAGCATTTATTATTCCGCAGGCCAAGCGAGATGAGCTAATCGCTGAGACGCCCAATGCTGCCGAAATCATTAAGCCGTTACTCGCTGGCGATGACGTACGCCGCTACGAGGTGCACTATCGCGGCGAGCATCTAATCTACACTTCCCATGGAATCGATATCAGTCGCTATCCAAGTGTAGAAAGGCATCTGCACCAATTTCGTTCTTTTAAGAATGAAAAGGGAAAGATTGTTGGTCTGGACCATCGGGCCACAAAGCAGGAATGGTTTGAACTTCAACAACCATCGTCTCGCTTGATCCCAATCCTTGAGGGGCCAAAGCTGCTCTATCCTATTATTGGAAAAGAGAGCAGATTTGTCATTGATGCATCGCAGTTCTTTGTGAACGACAAAGTCTTTATTTTACCTACAGCTGATAATTACTTGCTTGGCGTTCTTAACTCATCTTCGGCATTCGCCTTTTTGAGGGAGACTTGTGTCACCCATGGCGATAAAGACGAGGGGGGGCGCTTGGAATTCCGTGCCATTTATATGGAAACCCTCCCAATTCCCGATGCGTGTGAAGCCGATCGCATGGTGGTGGGTGGCCTCGCAGAGCAAGTGCAGGGTGCGCATAAGAAGCGTCGTGCCCGCGTGGAGCGCTTTTTACGTGATCTAGGCTTGGAGCCGGCCCAAAGCACTAGCCGTAATCCACTTGAGCAGCCATGGTCTTTACCTCTCGCTGAGTTTGCAAAACGCGCGAAGCCCCTTCAGCGCACAGCCCGCGAGAATCCCCAATTCCTCTACGAAGCCGCCCGCGACGAAACCGCCGCCCTCACAGAGCAAATTGCCAAACTTGAAGCGGAGATCGACGCTCGTGTCGCTGCACTCTACGGCCTTGATGATGAAGACCAACGCTGGGCCGCCCAAGCTGCCCCGTCCGCGCAGCCGCCGGACAAAGAAAAGCTCTTTTTCCAAATCCTCGGTGGCCTGAAAGAGCGAAGCGCCTACTTCACCCACAAATCGATTCAATCAGCCGTCAACGACGCCGAACTTGGAATCAAGGATGAAGCCTTGAATGTCTATCTCCATCAAGCCGTCAGACAAGGCCTCATCCACGATGCCGGGCGCGGTTGGTATTCGCGGCTGGCGGAGCCGGTGAAGCTGGATTTGCAGACATGTGCAGCATTGGTGCACCTGATTGCGAAAAAATTCCCGCTTCTGAATTTCCATTGTTGGAACACCGCGCAAGTGAACCCCTGGATGCATCATTTGATCGGAAAGGGAGTGGCCTTCGTGAACGTGGATGCCGAGGCGCTGGATCCAGTCTGGGAAACCCTCAAAGATGCTGGTTACGATGCCCACCTTAACCCCACCGGGAAGGCGAAGGAGCAATTCGCCGTCAGGGAGAACACCGTAGTCGTCAGGCGCCGTGTACAGGGTGCTCCGGAAGAGGAGCATTTTTCCCGGATCGAAGCTGTGCTGGTGGACCTGTTCCTAGAAAGCGATCGGCTGAACCTCATGGATCTTGAGGAGTTCCGCCAGATGGCACACCAAATCGTCTCTTCTGGGCGAATCAGGATTTCCGAGCTTGCGGCATACGCCACAAACAGGAAGCAGGATTGGCGGGAGATTCTTGGGGTGACCCCAATTAATCAACGTCACCTTTTTGAAAAAAGTGACGTTAGTTAATTTGCTCAATCCCGACAAAAGTTCTGAAAATCATTAGCTTACGGAAATGATACTTACTCCAAGGTGTTTCACAAAGGAATGGTTACAACAGCAGGCCACTGCGACAGGCACCCAAGATGTCGTTCTCGAAAAGTGCATCCACGCCCTAACCTTGGTGGCTGCTTTGTCAGAGCAAGGCCTTGATTTCGTGTTCAAAGGCGGCACCAGCCTGATGCTACATTTGAATCCGGTCCGGCGGCTTTCCATCGACGTGGACATTGCTAGTCTGGAGCCATTGGAGCGCGTCACTGAGGTGCTTGGCAGGATATGCGACGGCAAACCCTTCAAATCCTGGAGCCATCAAGACTGGCGCGACGGGGAGAATCCACCCACGAAGTATTTCAAACTCACCTACAGTTCTGCGCTGCGCCCCGGAAACGAAGACAGCGTCCAGCTCGATGTGCTCGTGACCAAGTCCCCCCACCCGGTGATTGAGGAGAAGGTGGTGATCGCGGATTTCGTGGAACTGGAGCGCGAGGTGAAAGTCCGTATCCCCAGCGTGAACTGCCTGCTGGGCGACAAGCTGGCTGCCTTCGCTCCTAAGACGATAGGCGTTCTCTACCAGCCTTACTCCAAGAAGACTGGCGAGCCCACCGAGCCACGCCCCATACGCGTGATGAAGCAGTTATTTGATGTGGGGGAGCTTTTCGCCGCCGCGACCGATCTGGGGGCGATTGCCAGCAGTTACCGGCAGCATTTCGAGGAGCAGAACTCCTATCGCGGTGGCAAGTTTACTCAGGAAGACGCACTGGAAGATACCCTAAGCGCGGCCTACTCGCTTTCACAAATCGACTTCAAGCCCCAGATCGCCGACGAGAATCGGGCGTTTTTCAAAGCCGGTGTGGATGCGCTCAACACACACTTGATTCGATCAAAGCTCTCGCTCTACAACGCCAAAACTGCCGCCGCCCGCGCGGCCTTGCTCGCAAGCCACATCAGATCGGGAAACACCGATAAGTCGCTTGCGGAAATGCGTTCCGTCCCAAGCGATGTGAATGAACTCAATTCCCTCCGTATCGACGGACGCTGGAAAAAACTGCACACACTCCGCAAAACCAACATCGAAGCCTTTTATCTCTGGCATCTGGCCCATCTTGAGGATGCTCAGCTTTAATTACCCCTCGGCCAGGCGCTTGAAAAGCGCCGCCACGATCACAACGGCTGCGCGAGGAACTCAAAGTCCTCATTGCGACTCTCTAACAACTTCAGCAGCCAAGAGTCGGAAAGAAACACCACCCAGTGCCCTAACACATCGCGGGCCACCACGCCGCCAGAGGGGACTTGCAATTTCGGCTCGTCCTTGATCGGGGTGCCATCCTTCGCCCGCACCCAGCGGATGCAGTTCCACGGCGATGACTCCACCCGACACGGCGCGCCGTATTCGCTCTCCAAGCGATACTGCAAGACCTCGAACTGCAAGGGTCCCACCGCGCCTAACAACGGCACGCGTTGCATACTGCTGGGGATTTCGAAGGGCTGCGCCAGACCTTCTTTCAACAACTGATCGAGACCTTCGCGGAAACGTTTGAATTTTTCCGTGCCGATGCATTGCACGTAGCTGAAACACTCGGGCGCGAAGCGCGGAATTTCATCGAAGTGCAGCTTCGGTTCCATCGCCAGGGTATCGCCGATGTGGAAATCATAGTTGCCCACCAAGGCCACCACGTCGCCCGGATAAGCGGTGTCCACCGTTTCCCGATCCTGCGCGAAAAGACGCTGGCTGTTCGAGAGACGGATCTTTTTCCCCGTGCGCGTGTGGGTCACGTTCATGTCGCGCTCGAAGGCCCCGGAAACAATGCGGATGTAGGCCGCGCGGTCGCGGTGTTTCGGATTCATGTTCGCCTGGATCTTGAACACGAAGCCGGAAAATGTCGTCTCTTCCGGCAGCACCAAACGCTCCTGCGCCTGACGCGGCGAGGGCGGCGGCGCGAGCTTGAGGAAGGCATCCAACATGAACTGCACGCCGAAGTTGTTCATCGCCGACCCGAAGAAAATCGGCATTTGCTTGCCCGCGAGCACCTCTTCCATATCGAGCGGTTCGGTGACCACATCGAGCAACTCAATGTCCGCGCGCGCTTGTGCCAGCACATCGCTGTCGATGGTCTCGGTCAATGCTTCATCCTCGATGCCACCTGTTTTCACCGGCGCGCGATAGGCCCCGTGTGCAGTCCTCTCGAACAAATGCACCTCGCGTTTTTCCCGATCGTAAATGCCGCGGAAACGCGGACCATCGCCGAGCGGCCAGTTGATCGGCGCGGGCGCGAGGCCTAACACTTTTTCCAGTTCATCGATCAGTTCCAGCGGCGGACGCGAGGGACGATCGAGTTTGTTGATGAAGACAAAAATCGGCACGCCGCGCTTGCGGCAGACTTCGAACAGTTTCAGCGTCTGCGCCTCGATGCCCTTCGCGGCATCCACCACCATCACCGCCGAGTCCACCGCTGTGAGCACGCGGTAGGTGTCCTCGGAGAAATCCTTGTGACCGGGGGTATCGAGCAAGTTCACACAGCAGCCGCCGTATTCGAACTGCAAGACCGTCGAGGAAACCGAAATGCCCCGTTGTTTTTCCAGCTCCATCCAGTCGCTCGTCGTGCTGCGCTGCGAGGCCCGCGCCGTGACGCTGCCCGCCAGTTGCAAAGCACCGCCGTAGAGCAGGAGCTTTTCCGTGAGAGTCGTCTTACCCGCATCCGGGTGGGAAATGATGGCAAAAGTCCGTCGGCGCGACGTTTCGAGAGCTTGCGTGGTGGAATCGGTGGCGGACATGGAACTGGCGGCACAAAACCTGCGCAGCATCCCCCATCACTGGCAAGCCTTGATTTGATCGACGTGCGCAGGTTCTCACCGGAGGTAACGGCGGATCATTTCTTCGGTTTGCGGCAACTGCGACATTGACACAAGAGATTTTCAGCATCATTATGCCGTTATGAGAACAACAATTGACATCAGTGATGGCATTTTGAGTGAACTGCGTGAACGAGCCAGGTTACGCAAGCGCCCTTTTCGAGAAATTTTGGAAGAGACGATTCAGCGTGGTCTGAGCACCGCAGAAGTCCCCTCCATCAAACAGGTACACATTCAGACACACCGCGTGGGCATCAAGCCCGCGTATCAGGGGCTGAGCATGAACCAATTGTATGACCAAATCGAAGCGGAGGAAATCAGCAAACGATGATCATTCCTGATGCGAATCTGCTGATTTACGCTCACGATGAAGCCTCTCCGTGGCATGCCAAGGCGCGTGCTTGGTGGGAAAATACCCTGACAAGGATCGAGCCTGTGGGCATTCCCTGGGTGGTTGTCCTGGCCGTGACACGTCTGCTCACCCACCCCCATATCTGCGAAAGCCCCCTGACAACTGCCCAAGTTCGCAGTATCGTGGAAGGCTGGCTGAGCCATCAGCATGTCCGTTTGATCCATCCATCGGAAAATTCCTTGAGTCGATTTTTTGACCTTCTTGAAGAAGCGGGCACAGGCGGCAATCTATCGACAGATGCCCTGATCGCCATTCACGCGTTAGAGCACTCCGCAGTCATCCACAGCAATGATCGCGACTTTGACCGTTTTGCTGGCATCAAACGATTCAACCCACTCGCGTAAGCCGCATTGCACCAGATCTTGGGGTGCTCGATCCGGCTCACCTCATTTCCGCTCCCCTGACTTACCCTGTGGCGTCAGTTCGATGGCTGTACGCGCGGCGGAGCTGTCCACATTCACCACCATGCGCCAGGTTTGGGTTGCGGCATCCCAGTCGGTTTGCCAGGCGGTGACCACCTTATCATTGACCCGCAGCTCGTGTGAGTCAGCCGTTTTCAGTCCCACAAAACGCACCGGCACGTGACCGAAACCGCCGGTGAGTTCGACACGCGCCTGCTGCTGCGCATCGACGGCAACAGTCAGGATTTCTCCTTTCATGCGCTCGCCACGGACGACCTTGACCGCAAGATTCCGCTGATGCGCCGCGCGCTGCACCGGACGCCAGGTGTTGGCATCTTGCCGCAGCATCGCGGAAAAGGCCTGATCGGGACCATAGTAGGCCGCGGCATCCGCCGGAAACACCACGAGCTCGATCTCCGCTTCCACAAAGTCGCCCGCCTGCAACTCACTCACCCCGGGCGGCGGTGACAACTCCAGGCAAGTGCGATGATTTCCCTTGCCCCACTCCGAGCAAAACGTCGAGAGATGCGGACCCACCGCTTTCCCTCCCAGCACCGCACGCCACGAGCGCACAATCAACCCGCGAGTGGCCGCCGCGCGACCTGTTTTGAGTTCCGCCAGGTTGACGCCATGAATCGACAGCCACGGCTGCTCGCCCGTCATCGGCATGCCCACACGATCGTAGGCACCACTCTTGTTAGGAGAAGTCCACTCCTCCCGCAAACCGATACGGTCTCCCGTCGCGATCTTCTGCGCAGGAGTTTCATTGTAATAATCCGCACCCCACTGGAAAAACGCCAGGCGCTGCCAATGCATCGTTTTTTTCACATCATAGCGCAGCCGGAACATCGTGCGCAGGTGATCGTTTGCCGCCGGCACCGAGACATCGATCTGCGAGCTGATTTCGCCGCCCCGGCTCTCTTCCGTATATCTCACATCCGTGAGACAGGGGCCATGCGCGGTCACCGCACTGCGTGTGCCTTTCATCGGTTGATACTGACCTTTTTCATCGATCCACATCAGGGCATCACCACCACCCGCATTTCCCGCCCAGCCCCAGGGCTTCGCCTCCGGCTCGCGGGCGAGGGTCATCAGCGGCCGCACATCGGTGATGAAACAGCGCCGCTGCACACGACCAGGCTCGAAACAAATGCTCTCGCCGAAACTCCCGACCGCGGCCTGATCCCAGAACTGATTGTGCCCCCAGCCGATCAGACTCAACTGCGCGTGCGATGCCGCGCACACACCGCCGTAGCGCGCATAGACCATCTGCATGGTGAAATCCCGCGATGACTTCGGCGGCACGCGCAACCACAGGCAGCCGTGAAACCAGGTGCCTTCATGCGGCAGATGACCTTTTTCCGGACGCCGATGCCAGTTTTTGGAAATCTGCACCAAATGCCCCGTGGGCCGCCCTTCCGCATCGCAGATCATCGGCGTGAAACCCGTGATCGGCAAATGATGCTCTTGCGTGAACATCAGCCGCGCCACCGTAGGCGTATCACCATTATTACTCACGCGGAAACGCCAGCGATCGATCCGATCGAGATGCTCCTGCGGATAATACGTGCCCGCCGCATTGCTCCAGGGTTTTTCGGGCAGGCGCAGCTGATGGCAACCGAGCGCCACATCCCGCACCACGGGCAACTCGGAAGTGATGACCGCCGTATCGTCCGTGCTCACCATTTCGACCGTCACACTCGTCTGTCCCTTGCCTGATTTTCCGCCACACGTCAGATGCAGTTCCGCGTCCTCCCCGCCCGTCAAGCGAAACGCCACGCGATCCGTCCATACGGAAATTTCCAGGCTCACTTTCCCCGCATAGGCACTACCCTGCCCGTCCGCGAAGGTCAGGCCATCGATCACCACGCGGTGAAACCACTTGCCGCACTCGACAAACCGCACCGGTTGGAAAAACTCATCCTTCACCTCAGCGCGTCCCGTGCACTGATAGCGCAGTCCGCCGACCACCAAAGAACAATCCCATTTCCCATCTAACAGAATCACCTTCCGTGTATCGAAGCGAAACTGTTTCGTGCCATAGCGGAAACACAAAATCTCACTCGCCGGTGCCAGGGGGGAGTTCATGACCTTGGGCGCGCCATCCTGCCACCACAACTGCGTGCCATCCTCCACCCGCGGCATCCAGTCCACGGGGGTCGCCATGAGCCGTGCCACACCTATCATCACTATCATCGCTCGCGTCACCAACGTCATGCTTTTCCTTACGCGACTGCCGCTGATTCCTTACATCGTCTGCTTGATTCCGCGCTGATGCCACGATAGTTTCGCTCATGGCCATTCACCCGTTTCTCCATCACCAACCACAGATTCATCAAAGCTGCTTCATCGCCCCGAGCGCGGATGTGATCGGGCGCGTGACTCTTCATGAAATGAGCAGCGTGTGGTACAATGCCACCTTGCGCGGTGACATCAATGAAATCGTCATCGGCCCGCGCTCGAATGTGCAGGATAACGCGGTGATCCATCTGGCCGATGATTTCGGCTGCCATGTCGGTGAGCTGGTGACGGTCGGCCATTCCGCCATCCTCCACGCCTGCACGGTGAAGGATGAGGTTCTCATCGGCATGGGCGCGATCGTTTTGGATGGCGCGGTGATCGGCGAGCGCTCCATCATCGGTGCCGGGGCACTGGTGACCGGCCACACCATCATCCCGCCCGGCTCGCTGGTGCTCGGCTCACCCGCCAAGGTGGTGAAAACCATTTCGTTAGAGGAGCAGGCGAAAATCAAGGACTGGGCCCTCAAGTATGTGAAAGGCTCGCGGCTGTATCTCGGTCAGAGCGCTGACACCTTGCCTGACGCGACTTGAAATTGCGGCAACTGCTGACATGCGTCCTCCGCATCTTGCAGCCAATCCATCGAGGTGGTGGTGATCCATTTTTGTGCGTTCACAGGCAATGCCCGCATCAGCGCGTTGCGGCGAACGGCATCGAGTTCACCGAAGATATCATCTAACAGATACACCGGTGTGCGTTCCCGTTCGTGTTGCAGCAACGCGCCCTGTGCCAACTTCATCGCCAGGGCCAGCGTGCGCTGCTGGCCTTCGCTGGCGAATTCCGCAGCCGACAGACCATTCAAGCGCAGCACCAGATCATCACGATGCGGCCCCACCACCGATTGCCGCACGCGCCACTCGCGCTCGCGCGCCTGCTGCAAGCTCTCGCGCAGCGCAATGCTGCCCGCAGCCTGATAGATCATGGCCACCGACTCAGAGCCGCCACTCACGGCCTGATGCGATTGTTGGCACCATTTTTCTAACAAAAGAATCATCTCCGCGCGCAATGCGGCCAACGGCTCGCCGTGAGCGATCATCAATTCCTCCACGGCCACCAATTGCCGTTCATCGACGTGACGCTCCTTCAGCAAGGTGTTTTTCATCTTCAGCGCACGACGATAGCGCGACCAGTGATGGCGGTATTCCGGCGACCACTGCATGCCCATGAAATCCAGATAACGCCTCCGCGTCTCCCCGGCCCCGCGCACCAGTTCGAGATCCTCATTGCCCATCCACACCACCAAGCCGCCATCTTGCAGATACGCGGAGGAACTCTCGCGCGGCTCTTCATTCACTTCACAACGCAGTCCGTCCTTGCCATAGCGCACCTTGCGATCCATTTCCCACGCCTCTCCCGCCACGCCGAATCCCGGCTGCGAAAAACGCACCATCGCCCCGAGTTTGTGCGTGCGCGGCGACTGCAAGCGCAGCAGAACACACACCGCTTCGAGGATGGATGTCTTGCCCTGCGCGTTCTGGCCGATCAAAACACCGCCGCATGCCGGCATCTTGATCGCAAGCGCATCCCAACAGCGAAAATCCACCATTCGTAACGTGCGCACCATGACGACCGTGGGTAAACCCTGCGGCGGAAAATTGCCAATCAAATTTGCGGCGGTGGCGTGCGCAAGTCGAGGGTGAAGGGGAAAACAGGATTGCTGGGTTCCGGTTTTACCGTGACGCGACCGGGTGTGTGGCCGAAAGGCAGATAGCGTGCCATGCGACGACTTTCCGCCTCGGCGGCATTCACGGGGAAACGTTCGTGGCTGAGGCCCCCCTGATGGGTAACATGATAGACACAGCCGCCGAGACTGCGCTGCGACCAAAGATCCACCACATCAAAAGTCAAGGGCGCGTGAACGCCGATCATCGGCTGCAAGCAACTGGGCGGCTGCCAGGCCCGGTAGCGCACCCCGGCGATGAATTCCCCGGCGGTGCCCGTGGCCTGCAGCGGCAGCGGACGACCATTGCAGGTGATGACAAATCGCTGATCCGTCCAGCCGCGCACCTTGACCTGCATGCGTTCCAACGAACTATCGACATAGCGGGCGGTGCCGCCGCCGCTCGCTTCCTCACCCAGCACATGCCAGGGTTCCAGCGCGGTGCGCAGTTCCACCTCGATGCCGCGTTGGGCAAAGTCACCGATCAAGGGGAAGCGGAATTCCTGGTGCGGATGGAACCAAGCATCGTCAAAGGCGTAACCATGATCGCGGAGATTTTGCAACACGTCTTCAAAGTCCTGCCAGACGAAGTGCGGAAGCATGAAGCGATCGTGCAGCTCGGTGCCCCATCGCACGAGAGGCAGGTGGCTGGGGGACTTCCAAAAGCGCGCCACCAACGCACGGATCAACAACTGCTGGGCCAGACTCATGCGCTCGTGCGGCGGCATTTCAAAACTGCGCAACTCCACCAAACCCAGTCGGCCAGTGCTGCTGTCCGGCGAAAAAAGTTTATCGATGCAGAACTCGGCACGGTGGGTATTCCCCGTGAGATCCACCAGCAGATGGCGGAACACCCGATCCACCAACCAGGGCGGCACGGGGCCGTGATCAGGGA
>ERZ1066127.623-NODE-623-length-17177-cov-16.215629_pt1 | contig 17177 bp, 21 predicted proteins | sample MGYA00382774_ERZ1066127 | MGnify/ENA primary metagenome ERZ1066127 (study PRJEB33369, sample SAMEA5778357) | biofilm metagenome | biome: Industrial cooling water; feature: Water cooling tower basin; material: Biofilm | place: United Arab Emirates | collected... | reverse complement strand
GGGATTCTTGAACTTTCAAAGAACTTTCTTCAACTAAATGTGTACGGTGATGAAACGTTTTGGTACTCAGTTTCAGCCGGTTTAGAAGATTGCAGGAAGGGGCTGAATTCCAAGCGTACGAATTTATACTCAAATTCTTGTTCTTCTATCATAATACTCCATAACTGTCTATGCTGCTCACATGGTTAATGATGTTCTTCAATCGAACGCTCAAAAATCAACTCATAATACTGCTCCTCACCGCTTTGTTGAGGTGCAAAAATTTGTACTAAGCGCCAGCCCATAGCCGCATGCTCTTGGATGACGTGACGGTAATCATCTTGCGCAATCTTACCGCCTTCCATCCATGTTTCGCCAAAACGAACAAACGTATATTCATAACAAGGCTGGTTCATAACAACAATCATTACACGCCAAATGATGAACCACAACCGCAAGTCTTAGTTGCGTTGGGATTGTTAAACGTAAAGCCCCGACCATTTAAGCCATCTGTAAAATCAAGCTCTACGCCCATAAGATAAAAGAGACTCTTTTTATCAACATAAATGTTGACATCATCGCCTAAGGGCAAAATTTTGTCATTGTCGCGGGCTTCTGCATCAAAACCGAGCGTGTAGGAAAGCCCCGAACACCCACCACCCTTTACGCCTACGCGTAAACCATAGGTTGCAGGAATTCCGTTTTGCTCACGGATTTTTTTGATTTCATTAATAGCTTTTTGGGTTACTTTAATATCGTCGTCCGTTGTTGTACCGACGATTCCTGTAGAAATGGTTTCGACCATAACAATAATACTAAAAAATGGAACAAAATTCTTACATCATTGAAGTGTTGCCCTCGCCTTGCTTTCAAGCAAGCCACGAGAGAAGTATTCGTCAAGATTATGACGCATGGAACTCATTAACCGACTTGTTAAATGCCAATCCCGTACTATTTGTCACGAAGACGCTCTGCACCGCGTAATAACGCTCTGCCTCAGGAAAAGCAAGTTGATGAATCGTCATCGAGGAAAGAACTTCATCTATCCTACGCTGCAAAATACCCATTGGGGTTTTAATTGTACAGCGTCCATGCACAGAGCAAGAACCATTACCCGCTTCTCCGCAACATTCAACAATCTGCGGCTTGCCTTCAATTACCTCAATAACTTGTGCTATTGAAATTTCACTTGCAGGACGCAAGAGCGCATAACCGCCTGTTGCCCCTTGTTGCGAGATGATGAGTTTATTTTTCATCAGAATTTGCAACGTTTTTGCGACAAATTCAAATGATATGCCATAATGCTCGGCAATTTCTTTTGCTGAAACCAAACGCCCCGAGTTTACGGTTATGTACTGTAGGGCTATTAAGCCGTACTCTGTTTTTTTAGAAAGTCGTATCATGGCATATAAGACGGAATTAGTCCGTTTTAAGTGTAGAAACCGAAAAGTTTTTTCCTCGAAAAAACGGTATTATTCCTTTTCTCTGGCAATATTGAACCTAATATACGACTTTTTTTGTCGGCATTCAAACAATTGCGTTGTAAAGACCGAAAACACACATAAACCTCGCTTTAGTGCAGACTCACATGAACGCCAGCATAGTGAATACTAGGAGCTTTTCCCTACGAAAACTAAAACAATCAAAAACTCTCAATACCTGTAAAAAAACAGACATTGAGAGTCTTGAACGAAAATACGCGCGACATACGAAGAAGATCGGCTAAATAATGGAAGTTCCAAGTATTAATCTTGGCTATGCTTCCAAATCAAAAACTGCGTCTGCGTAAATTGATTGGTCGTACTGGAAAGGCGACGAGCAAGCGAGGTAATAAGCTCTTTAGCCGTGTCTGGATACGCACGGATAACCTCGTCTAGCCCTTGAGTAATATGGGTTACACTACACGGGGTCTTGGCGACAATCGTACAAGAACGAGCTTGACCTAAAATATCGGACATCTCGCCGAAGATTGTGCCGGCGATAATAACCTCGCGGATTTTAACACCTTGCTTAATAACTTCAAAGCTACCGCTTTCCAAAATATAAAAACCATCGCCACCACGGTCGCCTTCGCGCATAATAATATCGCCCGGCTTGAACGAAAGTGTTTTGCTCATAGATTCAATAACTCCTGCTAAAGGCATGGATAGAAAAATATAGACAAGACAGACAAATTGAAATTTATACGTCTTTAAGTAACACAACCGACAATGCGATTGAAAAAAAAATGCAGCAGCAAACTATATTTTGCAAGAGCTGATAAAAAACCGCGAATGTACTTCGGATGAAAAATACTCCGCAGCAATTCCGTTTACTTTCGCGTCAACTCTAAAAACGCCAACTTGCCTTGCGTTAAAGCATCGGTTGTTGTCGAAATCCGCTCTGCGAGTGCAATCACAAGTTGTTTGGCAATGTCAGGATGTTGGCGAATAATCTCATCTAAACTATACGGGTAGTAGGAAACTTGGACAGAACTTTCTGCAGTCGCCGTACAAGTACGCGGCTCATCGAGAATATCGCTCATTTCGCCGAAAATTGTACCCGAACCGGCTAATTCAGAAATTTTCACTCCCTGTTTGCTGAGGCTGATGGTACCGGACTCTAGGATATAATATCCCTTACCGCGTTCACCTTCACGAATGATGACCTCGCCCGGACGGAATGTAAGGACTTTCTGCGACATTAACGTTTCTCCTGATGGTTAAAATTGAGACGATGGAAGGAAATTGACTTCATTCAATTTATATTTACAAAAACTTTTAGGCTGTGAAAATACACAAAGCATGACTAAAAACAAACTTTTTTCCTCACAAGACGAAAACCTTAAAAACTTTCACCCGAAGGAAGCGGCGTACCTTTCACCCAGCCTTTCGCTGCGAGTGCTTCGGCAATCTGTACGGCATTGGTAGCGGCACCTTTGCGGATATTATCCGAAACCACCCACAGATACGCCCCATTTTCTACCGAATCATCGCGGCGAATACGTCCGACAAACACTTCATCACGGTTATCGCTCATACGCGGCGTTGGATAAACGGCATTGTGCGGTTCATCGGCAATAATAATTCCCGGAGCTGCTTTCAAGGCAGCCGTCATAGCTTCGGGCGAAATGGATTGTTCGGTTTCGATATTCACCGATTCGGCATGTCCGCCAAGCGTCGGTACACGCACGCACGTAACGGCAATTTTCAACGACGGTAATTCCATGATTTTGCGGATTTCATTCAGCATTTTTGTTTCTTCTTCCGAAAAACCAAACTGCTCTTTAATCGTATGAAAAACCGTATTATAGGCAATTGGAGCAGAAAATGGTGATTTTACTTCTTTGCCTTGCAGCTCTCCTTGAAGTGTCTCTACGCCTTGATTGCCCGCGCCGCTTGGTGATTGATAGGTTGAAACCACAACTCGCTTCAAACCAAACGTGTTATGAAGCGGTTCCAAAGCTACCACGAGCTGAATGGTCGAGCAGTTCGGATTGGCAATAATACCGTGATGCCCTTCAAGCGCATGAGTATTGACTTCCGGAACAACAAGCGGCACGTGCTTGTGCATACGCCATGCGCTACTGTTGTCAATCGCCACGCAACCCGCCTTTGCCGCAGACGGTGCAAATTCTTTACTTGCAGCACCACCGGCAGAAAACAAGGCAATATCAACACCTTGAAATGAATCGTGCGTTAATTCTTCAACAGTGTATTCTTTGCCTTTCCATGTCATTTTTGAGCCTGCCGAGCGCTTAGAAGCAAGCAATTTGAGCGACTGAACGGGAAAATTTCGTTCTTCCAAAACTTTGAGCATTGTCCGACCGACAAGCCCCGTTGCGCCTGCTACGGCAACACTGTAACCTTGATTACTCATAAAAAATTTGTTTGTGAGAAAAATCTTGCTGTCAATTTCTGTATTTCAATCTTCTGCGAAATGTTACATCAGCATAAATGAGGTTTGAGTGCTACGTTTTGAACGTTTTTTCGTGTACAGTTTTATAGATTTTACACTTAACATTCAACATTCAAAACTCAACACTGCTCTTACATCATAATCGGGATATACGAAACGTCACTTTTCGCCAACACCAAAGCGCCTTCGGGGAGTTCGCTCAAGATTGTTTCGCCATCGGTTTCCAAAAGCCGCACACGCAATGGCGCTTGAATGAGCGTCAGTGGCGCGGCAAATTCCACACGAACATAATTTTCCGTCCAGCCTTGCCACAAGCCGTTTTCTGCGTTGCGCTGTTCGGGAATGACCGTGCGCTCAGTGCCGCACTCGCTACGATAAAATTCAAATTTTTTCTTTGCGGACAATGCACGAAGCCTTTTCGAGCGCTCTGCGCGTTTCTGCATCGGAACACCGCCCGTTTGTATTGAATACTCCGCAGCAGGCGTATTTTCTCGCTCCGAATAGCTAAAGACGTGTAGATATGACACCGGCAATTCATGCAGAAAAGCAAAGGTCTCTTCAAAATGTGCGTCTGTCTCCGTTGGAAAGCCCACTATCACATCAGCCCCGATTCCTGCATCTGGCATTACCGATTTGATGTGGCGGATGAGGTCTTGGTAATACTCTACTTTGTAGCGGCGGCGCATCTGACGCAACACCTCCGGCGAGCCGCTTTGAAGCGGGATATGAAACGATGGACAAAAGACCGACGACCCCGCAATAATGTCAATAATCTCCTCTGTCAGCAAATTCGGTTCAATAGAGGAAATCCTCACGCGCAAGTTTGGCTGCATGGTTTCAATCAAACGCACAACGTCGGTAAATGTTTCACCGGACGGTGCTTCATAATCGCCCAAATTAATACCCGACAGCACCACTTCGTGATAACCACTTGCTTCCAAAGCGCGTATTTTCTCCGGTATCAGCCCGAAATCCATAGCGCGGCTTTTCCCGCGAGCAAGCGGAATGGTGCAAAAACTGCATTTGTAATTGCAACCGTCCTGAAGTTTCAAAAATGCCCGTGTACGGCTGTCTGTCTCGCTTGACTGCGCTTCGACGAAATCCAGATTTCCGCTTAGTTCATCCACAAAGCAGTGTGGCGTGTCGAATTTGCGGAAATCTTTGACAAGTTCGGTAATCTTAAATTTTTCTTTTGCTCCAAAAACCGCATCGACGCCTTCAATCGAAGCAATTTCTTCAGGTTGGAGCTGCGCATAACAGCCCGTAACACCTACAAAAGCGGCAGGCGATGTGCGGAGCGCACGGCGAATAATCTGCCGACATTCCTTATCGGCATTTTCGGTTACGGTGCAGGTATTGATGATGACGGCATCGGTGGGCTGACCAAAAGGAACAATGGTGTGTCCGTCGCGTTCAAAGATACTGTGTAATTGCGAGGTTTCGGCGTAGTTCAGTTTGCAACCGAGCGTATAAAACGAAACATTCATGGCGGTTTTGAAATGATATGGAAGTACAAATGTACGATTTCTTGCCGCTTTTTACAAACCGTTTATGCCAAGTGTTCATTCAAGGGGCACAACAAACTTTGAAGTGCCTGCCGTACCATGACGATATATGAACAAACAATTCCCAGCTGTTTTATCCCAAGTGCATACTACGCTTTGCCTTGAACATTCTCCTCAAAAAACAAGCCACCCGCACACACGGACGACGCAGAATACCCCGATTTTGAAAAAAATACTCCGCACCCGTCCAAACCGTTACAACCGTTACAATAAGCATTGTTCCTTGTAGTGCGATTGGATGCAAGACCCACGAGATAAGGACGAGGAACCACGAAGGAAAGGGAATGTGCTGCACAGCAAGAAACACCAGCACGACAATAATAAAGGTCATTTGCACGAACGTCTTTACTTTGGCACTCCACGAGGTTACAAGCGGTCTCCCGACAGCATCGGCATATGACCGAAAAGCTGTAGTGGCTATATCTCGCACCACGACCAACACAACCATCCACCACGCTACAAGGTTCATCATAGCGAAGCCTAAAAATGCCGCCGTTGTCAGAACTTTATCAGCAAGCGGGTCCACAAGCGTTCCCCATGCAGAACTTTGCCCGTATTTCCGTGCCAGCCAGCCGTCAAGCCAATCGGTAATTGCCGCCACGATAAAGACCAGAAGAGCAATAGCCGTCTGCCACTGCCCACCATGCAGGAGCAATGCCAAAAAGACAGGTGCTAAGACCGCCCGCGAAAGGGTAAAGATATTTGGTAGGTTGAGTTTCATAGTATCCGTTTTCGATGCACAAACTTATTGAAGTATCAGGACATTTCCGCCATTTTTGAGTGGCTCAGAAAAAAAATGACAAATTTTTCATAGAGTGCATTTTTATTTGGTTGATATATCAACTTTTTTTGTAGTTTTGCATATACCGTATAAATTCAACCGAAATATGCACGATATCATACGTTTTGTCCTGCTCTACAACGACAATTGACAATATCCTAATCCCTTCATTCTTCATTTTTAACCAAGTGGTGTTCAGCTATGACAGCTACCGACGTACAAAAACTCCAAAAAGGCGGCGCATTTCTCATGGAAGATACAGCGCCGGATACCGTATTTTCACCCGAAGATTTCAGCGATGAGCTGAAAATGATTGGTCAAACAACCCGTGATTTCTGCGACAATGAAATTATCCCGAACATCGAAAAATTGGAGAAACTCGAAGGTACGCTGAACGAAGACCTCCTTCGTAAACTCGGCGACATCGGGCTTTTGGGCATTGAAATCCCCGAAGAATACGGCGGAACAGACCTTCCGAAAACAGCAGCAATGCTTGTTGCAGAGGGTATGGCTGTTTTGGGCGGCTTCAGCACCACCTACGGCGCACACCAAAGCATCGGCTCGCTTCCGACGGTGTATTTCGGCAATGAAGCACAAAAAGCAAAATATCTGCCGAAACTCAACACCGCAGAACTTATCGCTGCTTACGCACTCACAGAGCCGAATGCAGGCTCGGACGCGCTTGGCGGTCAGTGCAAAGCGACATTGACAGAAGACGGCAAACACTACATTTTGGAAGGTACAAAAATGTGGATTACCAACGCGGGTTTTGCTGACCTTTTCACCGTATTTGCTCGCGTAGATGGTCAAAAAGAAAAATTCAGCGCGTTCCTCGTTGAAAAAACAATGGAAGGCGTTTCCACCGGCGCTGAAGAGAAGAAAATGGGCATCAAATCTTCTTCAACACGGATGCTTATTTTGGACAAAGTAAAAGTTCCGGTTGAAAATCTTTTGGGGGAAGTTGGTCAGGGCGCAAAAATTGCGTTCAACATCTTGAACACAGGACGCTTCAAACTTGGTGCAGGCGGCTTGGGCGGTGCGAAAAATTCTCTCGCAATCGCAGCAAAATACGCTCAAGAGCGCAAGCAATTTGGTCAGCCGATTGCAAACTTCGGTATGATGCAAGAAAAACTCGGCGAGATGGCAACCCGCATTTTTGCGTGCGAATCCGTTATTTACCGCACAGCAGGCTTGATTGATAACGCTATCGGCGAAAGCAAAGACGGTGCATTCAAATTGAAATGTATCGAAGAGTATGCCGTTGAATGTTCGATGATTAAAATTCTCGGTAGCGAGGTTTTGAGCTATGTTGTGGATGAAGGTGTGCAAATTCACGGCGGTTACGGCTTCTCGCAAGAGTACGCTATTGAGCGTGCATACCGCGATGCCCGTATTATGCGCCTCTACGAAGGCACCAACGAAATCAACCGCATGCTTATTCCGGGAATGTTGCTCAAACGCGCGATGAAAGGTGAATTGCCGCTTATGCAGGCTGCGCAAGGCGTTCAGAAAAAAGTTATGGATGCGAGCCTCGAAGAGCAAAACGACGGTGGATTGCTCGGCGAAGAACTCCGCGCTGTTCGCAATCTCAAAAATGTTGTCTTGATGCTTGCCGGCACAGCAGCAATGAAGTTCGGTCCAAAATTGGACGCAGAACAAGAATTGATGGCACGTATTGCCGATATTATCATCAATCTTTACTCCTCGGAATCGGCTATTTTGCGTACCCGCAAACTCAATGCTCGCGGCGTAGATACAAGCCTCATGGAAGAAATGACCAAACTCTACACCCACGACGCAGTAGAGCGCTCTGCCGTTGCAGGACGCGATGCTATTTGCCGTATGACTGATAATGAGCAAGAAATTGCAGTGTTTATCGGTGCGTTGAAGCGCTTCACACGCCACGCAACCATCAACACTATTGCGCTTCGTCGTTCAATTGCACAAAAAGTTTTGGAAGTAAGCGGTTATCCGATTGAAGCGTAAGTGCTTTAGGTAAAATAAGCAGATAGAAAACCCGTTTGGTAATCACGATGATTTTCAGACGGGTTTTCTTATTTTTACCATAGATAACACGGCAAATAATTTCTCTGCAAAACTTTTCCCGCTTACGTGTCTAAAAGAAAAACGCTGGTTCTGCGCGAAAAATAGCGTAAGTTTGTTTTCTTTGTGATTGCACTCTCAAATTCCGTCTCACTTTTTGGCAATGTATTCGATGAATATTCGACTTCTTTTGTATTCGCTGGCAGCACTCGCTGTGGTTGTCGTAGCAAGCAGTTGTGCGCCCAAAACTAACGTTATTCCCCGCAATGCCGATGAATACTTCGAGCAAGCATTGGAAGCGTTCAAAAACGAAAATCTCACGACAGCACAGAAATATTTTGATGTAATAAAATTGCAGTATCCGGCAAGCAAATACGCCGATGATGCGCAGTATTACTTGGCAGAAATCAATGTCAAAAAAAATGAGAATATCCTTGCTGCTTACAATTATAACCAACTTCGCCGCACGTTTCCGAATAGCGAATATGCTAAAATTGCCGCGTACAAAGCCGCAATGAGCCAATACCGCCAATCACCGAAATTCGACCGCGACCAAGATTACACCAAACAAGCAATCAAAGCATTTGCTGAGTTTCAAGCGCTTTATCCAAAAGATTCGCTTACAATCGAAGCCGGAAAGCGTATCATCGAACTTCGCAGCAAACTTGCCGAGCATGATTACCGCACTGCTGAACTCTACATCAAACTCAATGCGCCTCGCGCTTCGCTCACATATTACGACCTTGTGTTGAATAATTACCCCGATACCGAATTTTTAGAGCCGTCTTTCGTTGGAAAAGCAAGAATGCAAGTGCGCCTCAAGCGTTTTCAAGAAGCGGAAGAAACACTGCGCCTGTACCGCCAACGCTTTGCACAAGGCAAACTACTGGGCGAGGCACAAGAAATAAGCGACCTTATCAAACAAGGTATTGCCAGTTCCACTACGCCACAGCCATAAATTTTCAGAACTGAACGGACGATTCACCATTTAATCACTCAACACGACAACCTATGAGCGCTGTAAAAACTCCGAAAAATTCTGAAATTGTGATGACCGAACTTGTTTTGCCTAATGATACCAATATGCTTGGGAACTTGCTTGGCGGACGTTTGATGCACTGGATTGATATAGCGGCAGCGCTGGCAGCGATGAAACACGCCGGACGGACGTGCGTTACTGCTTCGGTGGATGAAATCAATTTCGACCAGCCTATTCGTTTGGGCGATGTCGTTAAACTCTATGCGTCGGTAAATCGCGCCTTTCGGACATCGGTGGAAGTAGGCGTCAAGACGGTGAGAATGAATGCAGAAGGCGAAGAATTTCCGGCGAATAAAGCATATCTGACTTTTGTAGCCCTAGATAGCGAACGCAAACCTTGCCCCGTACCGCCGCTTGTTCTGGAAACAGAAGAAGAAAAACGCCGCTACGAAGAAGCGGGATTCCGCCGCGAACAGCGTTTACGTCACCGCGAACAACTTCAACGATTCCGCGAAGGTCTTCAAGCAGAGCATAAGAGCTAAATACAGTGCTAAAATTTACCGGATGAAGTAACAAAAAACATTTGCGTACAACGAAGCAAGACTGTATATTTGAAATCTTTCCCAAAAATTTCAGCCGCAGGCAAAAGTAACCTACTACGGAGAGGTGCTAGAGTGGTTGAATAGGACGGTCTCGAAAACCGTTATAGGAGCAATCCTATCGAGAGTTCGAATCTCTCCCTCTCCGCATCAATGCTCGCTCCCCAGCAAGCATGATAAAATGCCCGGATGGCGGAATTGGCAGACGCGCCATATTCAGGTTGTGGTATCCTCCGGATGTGCAGGTTCAAGTCCTGTTCCGGGCACTCAAGGATTTTCGCTGTTTTTTGCGAATCATTTCAAACAAGTAATCAAGCCTCTTCTCAGGAAGAGGCTTTTTTGTTATTTGCACGATTCCTGCGTATTTTTTGTATATTCTATCAGTAAATCTAGCAGTACAGTATCAGTAAATTCAGCAGTAATGTTCCTTTTCTATGGCAAATGTTCGATTCTATCTTGATTCCAAAGCCGATAAACAGGGCGAGCAGCGCATCATGTATTCATTCACCTATCAAGGCAAGCAAAAGCGGAAGGCAACAGGCGTAAAACTCAAGCCCAAATTTTTCAGCATGAAAAAGCAATGTGTTCTTGATTCTCACAAGGACGCAAAGGCATTCAATGATAGACTTGCCGCTATTAAGCAAGCTGCATCCGATATGTTCGTTGAGCTTCAAGTACGCGGTACGCTGAATGAACAGCACGTACAGGAAAAATTAACAGAAGCAGTACGCGGAAAAAAGTATGAATCAACATTTTGGGGATATTTTGAGCGATATATTGAAACACATCAGCACACCCGAAAAAAGAACTTTGCCATTTCGCGCCGTTCTACGCTTCGCTTTTTGCAAAGATTTGAACAGGAAACAGGCTATACCATTAGCTTTGAAACGCTCAACATGACGTTTTATCAGCGTTTTCAGGATTATTGCATTGCACAACAAAACTCGAACAATACGATTGCAGGACGTATTCGGAACATCAAAGCGGCATTGAATTGGTGCAAGAAGCAAGGCGTAAAGATACATCCTGACGTTGAATCTTTTCAATCAAAATGGGAAGAAACCAATCATATCGCCCTTTCCCTGCCTGACCTTCAACTACTCGAAAAACTTGATTTGTCGGATAATACACGGCTTCAGAATGTACGAGATATGTTCTTACTTGGTTGCTATACTGCATTGCGGTATTCAGACCTTTCACGGCTGCGTGTAGAGCATATTTCGGGCGAGCTCATCACGATAAACATTGAGAAAACGACTGAAATCTTGAGCATTCCGATTATCCCGCAAGCACGAAGAATCCTTGACCAATATCCGTTTCTAAACTTCCGCCGAATCTCACAGCAAAAATTTAACGAATACATCAAAGAAGTGTGTAAAATGGCGGGTTTTAATGAAAATATTCTTCGTACCTACCGCACAGGCACAAAAACAATCGAAAAAATTCAAGCAAAATGGGAATGTGTCGCAAGCCACACAATGCGGAGAACCTTTGTAACGGTCAGTCATGGAATCGGTATGGATGACCATACAATTATGGAAATTACAGGACACAAAAACTATGGAAATTTCAAAAAATATCTCAAACATACCACAAGCACCATAGCCACGAAAGCCGTTGAAAAATGGGCGGCGGTGGATAATGTGCGGGAACAATAACACTTTTTTTTGAATGAGGTACACCATGCCACGCCCGAAACGCAACCAAAAACGAAAAAAATCTACGCCAATATCAAAACAGTCTAAACAAGTTATTCAAGAGCCGCAAAGCATTGATTTTTACACGCTTTCACCTTACGAGCAACATATAGTTATGAGGGATATTCGCGTGGAACAAGGCATCGCCAATTCATCAGATTTAATGTCGTACCAGATGGATAAATTGCAGCAAATGGAGCAAGCAAGAATGTGGGAAGCGGCTCAATTAAAGGAAGTACCAACACTAGGCGCGAAAAGGCTTAAAGACTTTGCTCTTCTTTTTGAGGCTATGCGTAAAAGCGGCATTGTTGAACAAAGCACAACCACGCGGCAGGGTGCGAATAGCGTAGAATGGGGTAATAAAGAGATTGACAAAGAAGATAATTTGAGTAGAACAATACGCTCAATCGCTGACGAAGGCTTTCCAAAAGGGCTTTCACAAAATATCATTCTGCTTATCAAGGAGCTATTGAAATACGCCGATGCTAATAATAAAGAGGAATTACAAAGTATAATTGAGCAATGCAAAGACGCTATATTTAATAAATACAAACACTTGCAGTAAAAGCGGATTTCGGCGGATTTCGTTCCTTTGCTCACTTTTGTAGATTTGTACAGTTGCAAATTAAACAACGCAAATCAATCTTTTCCATTTGCAGAAAGGTACAAATTATGCAGTCATTTATCGCCTTACCCTTCTCCAACATTCAAGAACTTGATAAACATCTTGAAAACGTTGTAGAGCGTACAATAAGCCGTGCTTTGCTTTCACAAGATGCAAAATCCACCTCGACCGAAGAACGCTACATGAGCCGCCGCGAAGTGGCGCAACTTTGCGGAGGTGTTACCGAACAAACCGTCTCAAACTGGCATACACAGGGAATCCTCAAAGGAAAGAAAGTCGGGAACAGGCTTCTTTTCAACCGTCAAGATGTGCTGAAAGCACTAGATAATCTGCGTTAAACTCTACACGCCCACCAGCAAAGTAAACAATTCTCAAAACCATATAAAAACCCTTCAACACAAGCATTCGTGCTTTGTGCAGGGATTCTTTTGCCCATTCTAAACAAAAATTGTATGCTCACCGATGCTTTCTTCTTGCGCACAAGACCACAAAACGGTACTTTTGCAGTATCCAAAAATTCTGAGCGCACCAAGACCGCCGCGCAGCGCGGTTTTCGTGTGTACATACCACATTGTAAGCTAATAGAACTATTAGCCGTAGTAACGTCGCTATCCGCGAGGACGCGAGCAGCCCTCTCAGAAGGCTGGGATACAGACTACGGCTTTTTTCATATCCAAAAATTCTGAGGTGTTTTATGAAACCCCGCAACCATGCGCCCCACAAGGCGCACCCCGCCGCACAGCCCGACCCTATACCCACTCCGATTCGCCGTGAGCGCACGGAAAAAGAAATGGAATTGATAGACTTGCAAGAGGAAACACGCCTTGCGTATGAGCGGATGCTCCTGTTCCATGATGCCGTGTTGCTATACCTTAACGAAACCGATGATTCTCCCCGCGCAGAGCAGTTAGGCGAACATATTGTTCGTGGAATGCAAGATTTAGGCGGATGTATCAACGCAGAACGCAAGTTTCATGCTGAGGGCGAGGAGGTAGCTTTACTATGAGTACCCGCGTAAAACCAAGCATCTTTGATGTACCTGTTTCGATGTTTAGCTGTGCATCGGACACAACACCAAAGCCTACACATCTGTCCGCTATACTTCGAGAAATCAAAAGCAGCAAATATCGCACGGATATTGAGCGCTTACGCACTTTGTCGCCACAAGAATACGACAGAAGGAAAAAATCACTTCCTGCCTTCACCGTTGCCGGAACATTTTACAACCCGCGACGCGCTGCCAATCTTGCGCAACATAGCGGCTTTGCGGTTGTTGATTTTGACAAAGTATCTCACCTTGCCGATACGAAATTTGCCTTAAAACAAGACCGCTACACGGCGGCTTGCTTCATTTCTCCAAGTGGGAACGGTCTGAAAGTCATTGTTCGCGTTGCAGGTATTACCACACCCGAACAACACAAGGCATTCTACGAGCCGCTTGCGGAGCATTACCGCTCAAAATATGGTTTGCACCTCAACCTTGATGAAAGCGGCAAGGATGTAAGCCGCCTTTGCTTTGTTTCGTGGGACTCCGATTTATATGTGAACGAACAGGCAGAGATATTCTCTATGGATGTTGAAACCACACTCAAAACGCAAAAAAAGCCCTTTACAGCCTCTCCAAGCGATTCGGGAATAAAAACCACTACAAATACCAGTCATACAAGAAAAATCGCTCTTAGTGCTTTGGAAAAGGCAAAAGAAGCCATTCGCCAAGCGCCGAAAGGCACACGGCACGATACGCGGCTAAAGCATATTGGAAAAGTCGGCGGCTATATTCAAGAAAACGGCTTGACAGAAAGCGAGGTACGAGCGGAATTGCTTCCGATTGTGCGGGAGTATTCAGACACGCCCGATAAGGCAGAGACAGAGTTTGAAAAGTTTTTGCAGTATGGCGCAAAACGCCCGATAGACCTTGAGGCAGAGGCACGAAAACAGCGAGAGTATGCGGCACGGAAAGGGGGTAAACAATGAGTAACAAAACAAACGGTATAGGTGAAAAAAAAAGCCCCGCCCCCCAATGGAACGAAGCCGAGCAATTATTGAATAAGCAATACAAAAATACGGTGGAAGTCGCTTCAAAGCAAGAAGAAACACACCCAACAGAGAAAAAAGATATTGACAAATTTTTAGAGGGATATGATTGTAACTGGCTCTTAGCCAATGATATTCCGCCAATAGATTTTGTCATAGAGGAAATCTTACCTGTTGGGTACAGCGTGCTTGGTGGGCGACCAAAACAAGGTAAAAGCCTTTCTGTGCTTGGTTCTATGGCACTTCCCATTGCAACAGGCGGAAAAGCGTTTGGCATTCACGACGTACAACAAGGAACAGTTCTGTTACTTGATTTTGAAGGTCATAAACGTAGGATGAAGGAACGCTTGCAGCGATTTATTGCAAACGATGAGCCAACGCCGAATCTTGCTCAGATGCACGCTTATCACAATTTCCCTCGCGCTCACGAAAAAGGCTTGGATTTGTTACAAAGGCTTTTAGACGAATATACCGATACGTCGTTGGTTGTTATTGATACTCTGCCAAGATTTGCACCACCTAAAGAACAAGGACAAAATGAATACGACAGTGAGTATAATTTGGGCGCTTCATTGTTCCAACTTGCCCACGAGCGTCAAATAGCTATTCTGAGCATTGTTCACACAACCAAAGGAAATTACAGCAATGTTTTTGATAATCTTCGCGGTTCAGGCGGAACGGCTGCGGCAGATGTTCTTATGGTGCTAGAGCGGACAAACGATAAACGCACAAAGATTCTACACAGCACAGGACGCGATATTGAAGAAATGAAGTTTGAACTTCAGCTAGATAATGACACACTCCTTTACCGCAGTATGGGCGAATGTGAAGATGAGCGATATTCAGAACTCACAAATTTTGAGTTCAAAAGCCAAATTCCTGATGTAGAACGAAAACAAAAGACAGCAGAAGCAATAGCTTTACACAAAGAGGGCGCTTCACTGAGAAGTATTGCTGAAAAATTAGGAGTAAGTAAAAGTACGGTTGAACGTATGATAAAATCAGGTAGCCAATAGAGATTTACTCTGTCCCGTCCCACGTGGAATCCCTAGACATCTCGCATGGGACGGGACAAAAAAAACTGTCCCGTCCCACGTGGAATCCCTAGACATCTTGCATGGGACGGGACAAAAAAACATTTGCCCCCCCCCCCACAGAGAAAAAACACGAACAATTTTCTCTGTGATGGTGAGTCGCATTCAATCAACATTTCCGATAATTTCTTTTTTCCAATAAAATATGACGATACAGCCCTTAATGACAGGACAAGAAGCACAGGCTCTCTTGCGACTGTACGGTATTACGCAAGCCGAATACGGACGTTTTCTCGCGCAATACCTCAATAAGAAACGCCCCTTGAGCAGCCAACTTACCTCGCACTACTTCGACAAATACCGCGACAGCGTTTTTCCCAAGAAATTCAGTGACGCTCTCAATGCTCTCCTTATCGAAAGAACTGTTGAACGCTTACAAAAATATCCTCTTCCATTCCAAGCATTACAGGTGAAACCATGACAGGCAACCAATTCCGCTTACTCCGTAAAATGAATAACATTTCTCAAGCAACATTATTTCACAAAATCGGCAAAGGCGACCGGAACAGCATTTACCGAGCCGAGCATTTACCATACGTCCCGTTGGTATATCTCCGAGCGCTGGGAGAGATTATCGGCGTAAACTTGACCAAACCTGAAGAAGCAGAAAAATATATGAAGCAACTTGGTGTGAAGCCGCCTCCAATCAGGAACGAAGCGATTGATTGGAAGCCTATATTTGACGAGTATAAATGCACTTCGTTCAAATGGGAAAGACTTCTTACAGGCTATCGCCGATGCCTTAATAAGCGTATTACCCGAAATGATTTTGTAGATATTCTTTACCAAGCATTAGAGCGGGGCGAACTTAGGCAAATTGCACACGGAAACGGAGTGCGGTATGTCTATAATGCTCCAGATACACGGGATATAGAACTAATCAAGTCGAAAACACGCTCTAAAATGCCGAAAAACGGCACATTTGATGACGAAACAGCCTCCGAAACAGAGGAATAATGCTCTCTGACGCTTTGCCTCTTATTCACTGCCGCTTCGGCGCAGTTTCGTCAATGCTTGTTTCCCGTTTCCGTTATTTGCGCCTTTTCTCACCATTGCTCACGAAATCGCCCCAAAAGGATTGCCGACGCTCACCGAGCATGGTATGAAGAAAAATACTTGTCCACTTTTGTCATTGTTACAAAAAACAACGTATTACAAAGGCTCTCTGAGGCTCATTTGAGCGATATGCAGTGTCAATTTTTGTCATTTACCCCGTCAATTTTTGTCAATTTATCACTATTCGAGAAAAGCCATGCCTAACCATAACGACCGCTATTCCAAATACGACCGCCACCGTTACAATCAGCATTATTACCAGACCCACAGAGAAGAATTGAATCGTAAGCGCAATAAACGCAGAAGGTTACGCAAAGTCGTCTTGGACACACGTACTGTTATTCTTGCGACGCACATTCCTTGTGAAGTTCTAGAACACTTGTCTTTATGGCTCTGCGACGATACAGATGGCGTAATTACTATCACTTCGTCATTAAACAAAAACCACATCCGACGAGCGATTTCTTCTAATGCAGGTAGAATCAGATTTTGCAATACCGTCGCTCTTGAGAATCTTGCTCAAAACAGCCCAAAACAAAGCGGCGGATGATAATATTATTTTCTCTAGTTTGCCTGAAACACAGCGCCACATCTACCCGTGTAGGCACACAACATTCAAATTTTTGGAAGAAAATATTATGGCAAAAACCCATAGTGTCCAAGTTCCCGTTTCGGGAGCAGAATACAACAAACTCAAGCAAGACGCGAAAAGCGCCGGTATGAGTACACGCGAATTGGCAAAAAATCGGCTTTTGAACGAGCCGCTTCAGCCCCTTCCTTCGGTGATTTCTCCCACTGCCGAAACCTCAACCGTTATCCATGAAAGTT
>ERZ1066127.620-NODE-620-length-17286-cov-11.314898_pt1 | contig 17286 bp, 14 predicted proteins | sample MGYA00382774_ERZ1066127 | MGnify/ENA primary metagenome ERZ1066127 (study PRJEB33369, sample SAMEA5778357) | biofilm metagenome | biome: Industrial cooling water; feature: Water cooling tower basin; material: Biofilm | place: United Arab Emirates | collected... | reverse complement strand
ACGAGGAAAAGCACACGATCGGGGTAGCGGTGCACCAGACCCGGCACAGGCATGTGGCTGTCTTCGCCGCAGGGGTCGGCCATTTCCTCAGGGGCCGTCCAGCCTTCCTCGATGCGCGGGATGACCTGGCGGCGGATCGGGCAATCGGGGTCATGGGGATCGATCAGACCGAAAAAGTGCGGCGTGATCGACATCGCCAGCTTGTGCCCGGCCAGCAAGACGCCGGCACGCTCCTCGGCACTGAGGGTCATTTTTTCCTCCAACGCGGCCAGGTTTGACACCCGGTGCTTGAGCTGCCAGCGGTGGTCGCTCCATTGCTCCGGCGTGGCGTCAGGCCAGGACTGCTGCGTGCTGCTGTGAAACTGGGTCAGCGATTCGTAGAGTTGCTCGTCGGTCATTCTCGTGGCGGGTGATTGTAATCGCCTTTGCGCATCTGTCAAATCCACGCTTGGTCGGGGGCAGGACCGAGCAGGGTAACAGGAAGCTCCGGGGGAAACGGCCATGTTATTTTCCACATCTGTCACTCGCTGCCATCTCCGCCTTGTCAGTCGCGGGCTGCAACGTTATCACGGTGGCGGATGAAGCGGAAGATGTGGCAGTCGGTGTTTGCGTGGTTGGTCCCTGCGGGCACACCCACGCCCGAGGTGCCGCCGCATCGCGAGATCGATGCCCCGCTCACCGCGCAGTGCCAGCGACTCGCTTTGGCTCTGGGCATGGAGCATGTGGCCGAGAATGTGACGGTCGTGTGGAACCCGCGCATGCGCTCCACCGCCGGGCGCGCGTGGTTGCTGGCATGCATGATCGAGCTCAATCCTCGCCTCAAAGAGCTGGAGCCGCAGCACATCGATACCATACTGCGCCACGAACTGGCGCACCTCGTGGCCCAGGCGCGGGCGAAGGGCAGGCGCATCGCCGCCCACGGTGCCGAGTGGCGCAAGGCCTGCGCGGATTTGGGAATTCCCGGAGAAAAGGCCTGCCATCGCTTGCCCTTGCCCAGCCGCAAGCAACAGGCGCGCTATCTTTACCAATGCCCGCACTGCCTCACCGAGGTGCCGCGCGTGCGCCGGATGACCAAGCCCATGGCCTGCCGCCGATGTTGTAAGAATCACGCCAACGGTCGTTATGATGCACGCTTTCGGTTCGTGGAAAAAACCCGTTGATTTTTCTTGCTTGTGAAAAATACGCGGTAAAAGTAGAAGCATGTCTGCCAATCTGCCATTGCCGCATCCCGAGTGGAGCAGGTTAAGCGAGAAATATCATGCTTTGGTAAGTCAGATTGCCGCGGTGATTGCGGACACTCATGTGCTTGCCGATAGCGTTCCTGTCATCCTGGGACGGTATGCGGCTGCTTTTGGCGATCGATTGGTGCGTTTGCAGGCTTTGGAAATCGAAGCGGCGCGCTGCAAAAGGGAAATCGAATTGCTGCAATCCGCGATCAATCAAGGAGCACAGTGGGATTACGACAGCATCCACCAAATCCTGGAAAGAGAATTTTGCGAGTGTCAGGAAAAACTCAACCAGGAGTCGCGGAACTTTCAGGAGCAACAGGGCATCCTTCAACATCTCCTGGATCCGCAAACGACTCGTGCCCTGCGGGATCAATTTCGCGTCCTGGCACGCCGGTTGCATCCTGATCTACATCCGCTACAGACGGATGCTCAGGAGGAACTCTGGCATCGCGTCATGGCTGCCTACCATGCCCAAGATCTTTCAGAGCTGGATGCCATCGAGGTCATCACACGAGATGCACCTCAGGAGAATCTTGCTGTAAACATGGAGTCCTTGACAGAAAGTTTGCAGCGTATGGAAGCCAAATGGCAGACATTGTTGGAAAATCTATCGAAACGTCGCAAGTCATGGCCGCACGATCAATTGCCCTTGCTGGATGATCCTGCAGCTCTCTCCATCAAACAAAAAGAGCTGGATGACCGGATCGACGCATGCACTGTCATCCGCGATCAACGCAGAGCGCATTTGAATCAGATACTCGATCCGCAGTGATATGAATGCTTTCAGCCTGACCACCACAGAGCAGCAACATCTCGCCCAACTGCACCAGCATCTGATGGCGGGAGGAAGTCTTTCGTCACCTTTTGCCAGAGAGGTGTTCTTGATGCAAACCTACGTGGCCGGCACTGCTTATGTTCCGCTCCGTGACATCGAAACATCCCTCCAGCCCGGCGACTCCCTGGTATTGCGGCGGGAGAGCGACAATCCACACGATGCCCTGGCCATTCTGATTCTCACGGCAAAAGGGCAAAAACTGGGTTACATTCCACGAGATCGTAATGAGGTCCTTGCACGCCTCATGGATGCCGGGAAATTTCTCGTGGCTCGTCTTGAGTCGAAGGAATGCGAGGGCGATTGGCTGCGGTTGGAAGCGAGAATTTTCCTCAAGGAAATCTGATGCGGTAGATCGGATGGCGAGCGGGGGAGCCATGGCCGGATTCAAGAATCGGCTTCGAGTGATTCAATAACTCAAAATCGCCTGAATCGGCACGTCGGGCATTTTTGCGCGGCCTTCGAGGTCAGCGAGTTCGATGAAAAACGAGGCACCCACCAGATTCGCGCCCAGGGATTGGATCAACTGTGCGGCAGCGGCGGCGGTGCCTCCGGTGGCGAGCAGGTCATCCACCAACAACACGTTTTCTCCGGGGTGGACGGCGTCTTCGTGAAGCTCGATGACGTTTTCGCCATATTCTAAGGAATAGGCCAGTCCGCGGGTTTTCCACGGCAGTTTTCCGGCCTTGCGCACGGGCACGAAGCCCACGCCCAAGCGATCCGCGACTGCGGCGGCGAAGATGAAACCGCGGGCATCGATGCCCACCACCTTGTCGATGGCCTGATCACCCGCTGTGGCGCAGAGCAGGGTGATGCAGTCGTGAAAGAGTTTGCCATCCGCGAGCACGGGCGTGATGTCTTTGAACAGAATGCCCGGCTTGGGAAAATCCGGAATGTCACGAACGGCGGCGCGGAGGTGTTGGGAAGAGGCCATGGGGAGAAGAGAAGAAAAATGCGGGCGGTTGGCAAGCCGGATTGTGCGGGAGCAAAGAAAGCAGTGGATTTCTGTGGTCGAATGTGGCTTGATTCCGCGCATGAGTTTGACCCAGTCCACCGCCAAAGCCGAAGCCTTGATCGAAGCCTTGCCCTATCTCCAAGCCTTTCGCGGGAAGACGGTGCTGGTGAAAATGGGCGGCTCGGCGATGGAGGATCCGGAGTTGGTGGCGAAGGTGATGCGCGACATTGTGTTTCTGGAAGTGGCGGGCATCAATCCCATCGTGGTCCACGGCGGCGGCAAGGCGATTTCCGCTGCGATGGAGTCAGCCGGGTTGGAAGCGAAATTCGTGGGCGGCTTTCGCGTCACCACGGATGAGGCAATTTCCATCGTGGAGCAGGTGCTCTCGGAGGAGATCAATCCAGGGCTGGTGCGCATGATCCGCGACTACGGTGGCAAGGCCGTGGGCATTCCCGGCACGGATGTGTTTTTCGGCGAAAAAATGAAGGTCACGGATGCGCAAGGCCAGCGCGTGGACATCGGTCGCGTGGGCGAGGTGGTGGGCTGCCAGCTCGGTCGCATGGAGTCCGCGCACAATGCCGGCATCGTGCCGGTGATTTCCCCGCTGGCCGCCGAGCTCTCCACCGGCAAGCCACTGAACATCAATGCTGATCTCGCTGCCGCGGCTCTCGCGAAAGAATTGCGGGTGGCGAAGCTGGTCTATCTATCGGATGTGCCCGGCCTGATGCGCGATCCCAAGGATCCATCCACGCTGATCAAGTCGGTCAACCGCGCGCAAGCGGATGCGATGATCGCCGATGGCACGATTTCCGGCGGCATGATCCCCAAGATCAAGAGCGCCATGGATGCGCTGAATGCCGGTGTGCGCAAGGTGCATTTCATCGATGGCCGCCTGCCGCATGCGTTGCTGTTAGAGATTTTCACCGAGTCGGGCATCGGCACTGAGGTCTCGCGCTGATGCGCCTGCCGTGATCACAAGGCCTGCAAGAGTTGCAGGATTTCCGCGATTTTTTCGGCAGGAAGTGTGGCCTTGAGGCGCGGGTGCCGGTTCTCCATCGTGATCGGGTGGTTGTTGCGGATCAGAGTCAGGCGTTGTTCCTTGAGTTCGATGCTGGAGATTTTTTTCGCAGCGGCGCGAAGTTTGATGCGGCTGAGGGTGAACAGGTTCGTCACGGCATCGGGGAAACGGCCGAAGCGATCGCGCCAGGCTTTTTCGAGGGCTTCGAGCTCTTTTTCCGTAAGGCACTCGGCGAGCTCGCGGTAGGCGTGGACGCGGAGTTTGATGTCATCGATGAAATCGTTGGAGATGAAGGCGGGAAGAGTATGGGAAGGATGGATGATTGATGAATGTTGATTTTTGATTTTTGAGGTTTTTGATTGGCTGGGCGCTTGGAAAGCGCCGCCACGGCGGTATTCGGTTTCTGTTAGGGCGATGCAGTCCAGCTTGAGGCTGGTTTCGGCCCGTTGCGGCGTGGCGCGGCCTTTGAGGCGATCGACGGATTGGCGCAGGAGTTTGCAGTAGAGATCGAAGCCGACGGCGGCGATGTGGCCGGATTGTTTGGTGCCTAACAGGTTTCCGGCGCCGCGGATTTCGAGGTCGCGCATGGCGATCTTGAAGCCGGAGCCGAGGGCGGTGTATTGACGGATGGCCTGGATGCGCTTGCGGGCATCGCCCACGGCCATCATATCGCGTGGCAGCAGGAGAATGGCGTAGGCTTTTTCGCCTGCTCTGCCGACGCGGCCACGGAGTTGATAGAGATCGGCGAGGCCGAAGCGGTCGGCGCGATCGATGAGGATGGTGTTGGCGTTGGGGATATCGATGCCCGTTTCGATGATGGTGGTGGCCAGCAGAATGTCGGCATCACCCTTGACGAAGGTTTTCATCACCACTTCAAGCTCGTCCTGTTCCATCTGGCCGTGGCCGATGAGGATGCGCGCCTCCGGGACGAGAGCCTGGAGTTTGCCGCGCATGTGATCGATGGTCTTGACGCGGTTGTGCAGGAAAAACACCTGGCCGCCGCGTTTCATCTCGCGCCGGATGGCATCACGGATGATACGGTCATCATAAGGCGAAATGGTGGTGTGCACGGGAGTGCGGTTCGGCGGCGGGGTATCGATGGTGGACATGTCGCGCGTGCCCATGAGCGCCATGTAGAGTGTGCGCGGGATGGGGGTGGCGGAAAGGGTGAGGATGTCGATGTGGCGGAAGATGTCCTTGAATTTTTCCTTATGCTTCACGCCGAAGCGTTGCTCTTCATCGATGACCACCAGGCCGAGATTGTGATAGGATATGTCGCCGGAAAGCAGGCGGTGCGTGCCGATGACGATGTCCACCGAACCATCGGCCACACCGGCGACGGTCTCGCGCACCTCGGCGGGTGTGCGGAAGCGGTTGAGCAGATCGACGCGGATGGGGTAGTCGCTCATGCGTTCGCGGAAGGTGCGCCAGTGTTGTTCCGCAAGCACGGTGGTGGGCACGAGGATGGCGACTTGTTTGCCGCCGGTGACGGCCTTGAAGGCGGCGCGGATGGCAACCTCCGTTTTGCCGAAACCGACGTCACCACAGATCAGGCGGTCCATGGGCTCGGTGCTTTCCATATCGCGTTTGGTTTCCTCGATGGCGCGGCGTTGGTCCGTCGTTTCGGTGAAGTGGAAGGAGTTTTCAAACTCCCACATCCAGCGCGAATCGGGTGGGTGGGCGTAGCCTTGGGCGGTCTGGCGCTCGGCCTGGACGCGGAGGATTTGCGCGGCGTAGTCGAGGATGGAGTTTTCCGCGGTTTTGCGGATTTTTTTCCAGGAAGTGCCGCCGAGGTTGCTGAGTTCGGGTGTTTTGCCGCCCATGCCGACGTATTTCGCGACGAGGTGGGCTTGATCGATGGGGACATTGAGCAGGGCGCCGTTCTGGTATTCGATCACCATTTCCTCGGTGTGGCCGTCCTCGGAAACCTCGATGCCGCGGAAGCGACCGATGCCGTATTCGTAGTGCACCACCAGATCGGCGAGCTGGATTTCCTCCAGGTTCGCAGCGACGGCGTGATTGCGGTCTAACAGATTTTTGCGTTTGCTGACGGTGCTGCGGTATCTGCCGAAAAGTTCCGAGGACGACAAGACCGCGACTTTCCACTCTGGGATCACGAAGCCCGCTTGCAGTTCACCGCGCAGGACGGGCAGGGGAGTGAAATCACCGGCCAGTTCCTGGAAACGTTCTTCCTCGCCGCGATTGGCAAAGCTCATGGCCAGCGTCCATTTTTCCCGCCGCCATTGGGTCACCTGTTCGAAGAAACGTTCGCGCTTTTTTTCCTGCAAGATGAAATCACCGGCCTCGAAGGAACCGAGCGGGTTGGGCTGAATATCTAACGGAATGATGGCGGCGTCGTCTTCATCGAAGGCATGTTCGACGATGTGCAACTGCGGAATGAAAGCGGATGTTTCGGCATCGCCGATGCGAATGACGAGATTGCGGTGGCTGAGGTAATCGGCCACGATGGCTTGTTTATCCGGCTCGCGCAAGGTGAGTGTGACCAGCTCGCGTTTGTGGGTGCTGAGTTGGGAGTCCGGATCGTATTCGCGGATGGAGTCGATTTCCTGATCGAAAAATTCCACACGCAATGGATGGGCCGCGTGCCAGGGGAAGACATCAATGATGCCGCCGCGTTGGGCGAACTGGCCACGGGTGTGGGCGATGCTGTTGCGTTCGTAGCCGGCATCGGTGAGGGTGTTGAGAAAAACGGCGGGATCGAGATGCGTGCCGTTTTTCAGAACGATGCGGGCATTTTCCAAGGACTGCGGGCTGGGTGCGGCGGCGTGGAGGGCGGAGTCGTGGGTGAGGATGACGCAGCGTTTGCCGAGACTGAGTGACTCGAATACGAGCATGCGCTCAGCCTCCGCCTCGGGATCGGCGAGGGAGCCATCGACCAGTTCAGCGGCAGGCTCGGGGAGCATCAGGGCGCTCTGTCCCCAGCATTCCAGTTCGCTGGCGAGTCGCTCGCGTTGGCGCGGCATGTCGTGCAAAATCCACAACGTTTCCTGCGGATGAAGCCGGCTCAGGGCGGCGATGAGATAGGCGTGCGAAGCGGCGTGGCAGGGGCCGAGCACAAGTGTCTCCTGCCCCGGAGCGAGTCGTGTCAGGGATTGGTGGACATGTTCTTGTTGGGCGATGAGCGACAACAGGGCGCTTGCGGTGTTCGCATGGGGCGGCACGGCGCAAGCATACGACGTTCCTCGAAAATCGCGAATCGTATTTTCTTTTCATGAGGAGATTCGTGGGCTAACGGTTGCGCAGGTGAGCGATCACAAGCACAGACTGGACACGCTGCAAGCTATCGAACTGGCCGAGGGCGTGGAAATCCGTCTTCGCATCGCCGGGCCGATCTTACGGGTGTTTGCGTGGTTGATCGACGTCTTGGTGATCGTGGGTACCCTGATTGTATTGGGCATCGCGCTGGAGCTCGGTGGGTTTTTGATGGGGGGGAACGTGGTCACTGGCCTCATGACCCTGGCGGCATTCCTGATGTTCTGGTGGTATCCGGTGTTTTTCGAGGTCAGTCGCTGGGGGGCCACGCTGGGAAAAAAAGCCTGTGGTCTTCGTGTCATGCAACCATCGGGAGCGCCGATTGAGTGGTGGCAGGCGATTGTGAGGAATTTCCTGCGGGTGGTGGACATTTTTCCGCCGTTTTGGGGCTTGCCGGGCTTGGTGAGTTGTCTGGCGACCCGCCGTTTCCAACGCCTGGGTGATCTGGCGGCCGGGACTGTGGTGGTCTATGATCGCCATGAGCCGGTGCCGCAAATCTCCGGACCGCCGCCGATCAAGCCCCAGCGTCCGATGATGGCGCTGCGGCCGGAGGAAAGTCGTGCGATCGTCACGTTTCGCGAGCGTGCGGTGTATTGGTCGGATGCCCGCAGGCGGGAAATCGCGGATCATTTGCAGGTGATGACAGGAAAATCGGGAGACGAGGGGGTGTCGGTTTTGTCCGCCATTGCACATTGGTTGCAAGACAAGCGATGATCGCTGCGCGGTCTCTCATGGCAGAGTCTGCACTTGCCATCTGCCGCTGATGTGGCAATGGTTTTGCATGTCTTTGGAAGATCGCCACCACGCCAAAAAGTTCCGTCGGAAAATTACCGGATACGCCGCATGTTTGCTGCCGTTTGAACAGGACGGAAGCATTGCCGGCAAAGCGTTTTGTGAAGCGGTGGAGCGCACGACCGCGGCCGGTCTCGGCTGCGCGGTGAACATGGACACGGGTTACGCCAACTACATCACCGCCGCCGAGCGCACGCAGGTGCTGCGCTGGACGCAGGAGGTCATCGCGGGCCGACGCGATTTCACCGCCGGGGCTTTTGTGGAAGGAAAAGAAGGCGATCTGGTGGATCTCTATCGCCGCGAAATGGATGAGATCGTGAGCTACGGTGGCACTCCCATTTTGTTCCAGACCACCCGTTTTCACGCTTGGTCGGCGCAACAGATCGTCGATCTTTATGCGACGGTGTGCGAGGGCTATGAGTCGGTGTTCGGCTTCGAACTGGGCCGCATGTTTGCGCCCAACGGCATGATTTTCGATGAGGAAACGGTGCGCGGGCTGATGCAGATTCCGGCACTCAAAGGCATGAAACATTCTTCACTCGATCGCGGTCAGGAACTGCGCCGTTTGCAAATTCGCGATGAGGTTCGCCCCGAGTTCATGGTCTTCACCGGCAACGACCTAGGCATCGACATGGTCGAGTATGGCTCCGATTACCTGCTAGGCTTGGCGGCATTCTGTCCGGAAAAATTCGCCGAGCGCGATGCTTATTGGGAAAATGGCGATGAGCGCTACGCCGAGCTGAACGATGCCCTGCAATACCTCGGCAACGTCGGCTTCCGCGCGGCGGTGCCCGCCTACAAGCACAGTTGCGCGGTGTTCCAGCATTTGTTAGGCCGCATTCCCTCCTCCGAGCCGCATCCGCTGTGCCCGCGCCGTCCCGATTGGGAGGCCGGCATCATGCAAGACTGCGCGCTGCGTCTCGGTTACTCCGTAGGCTGACAAGTGCCTTGCTCTTGAAATCTCGGGGATTTCCTGACCGTATCGTCTCCACTGCCATGGACCTCCATCACGCCGCCATTCATACCTTCACCACCAAGCCGTGGTCCATTGATCAATGCATCGACGGCTACGCGCGTCACGGATTCGGCGGCATCTCGGTGTGGCGGGAAACGGTGGCCGGGCAGGATCTCGGCCGGGTGCGGAAAAAAATGTCCGATGCCGGACTGGCGGGTGTTTCCCTGGTGCGCGGCGGATTTTTCACCGGCAAGACCAAGGAGCAGCGCGATGCCGCCATTGCGGAAAATCGCAAGGCGATCGAGGAAGCGGAGGCGCTGGGCTTGCCGATGATCGTTCTCGTCTGCGGGGCCACGCCGGGTCAGATTCCGTCCGATAATTTTTTGCAAATCGAGCAAGGCCTGGAGGAAATCCTGCCCTATGCCGAGGCCGCTGGCATACGCCTCGCCGTGGAGCCGCTTCATCCCATGTATGCCGGGGACCGCTCTGCTGTCTGCAGTCTGCGCGATGCGAATGACATGGTCGAGCGCCTCTCGCATCCGCTGTTAGGCATCGCGGTGGATGTCTATCATGTCTGGTGGGAGCTGGACTTGCAGGAGCAGATCGACCGCTGTGCCGATGAGGAGCACCTGTTCGCTTTCCACGTCTGCGACTTCAAGCCGGACATGAGTCATGTGTTGTTAGATCGTGGTCTGCCCGGCGAGGGAGTGGCGAATGTGGGTGTCATCGATACCTGGGTGCGCGATGCCGGATTCGCGGGCATGACCGAAGTGGAGATTTTCTCCAACCGCTACTGGGCGGAAGACCAGGATGAATTTCTCAAAAAAATCGCTGCCAGCTTGCAGCCCCTGCAGAACCCTTACCAAGACTGAACATTGTATGAAAACACGCAACATCGGCATCATCATGAACGGCGTCACCGGACGCATGGGCACCAACCAGCACCTTGTGCGCTCCATCCTCGCGATCCGTCAGCAGGGAGGAGTGGTTTGTGGCGATGAGCGCATCATGCCGGATCCCATCCTCACCGGTCGCAATGCCGACAAACTCCAGCAACTCGCGGCCAAGCATGGTGTGGAGAAATACACGACGGATCTGGATGCCGTGTTGGCCGATCCGTATTACGAAATCTTTTTCGATGCCAGCGGCACCCCGCACCGCATTCCTTTCCTCGAGCGCGCCATCGCGGCGGGCAAGCACATTTATTGCGAAAAACCCACAGCGGTACAGGCATCCGAAGCCTATCGCATCGCCGAGGTCGCGGAAAAGGCCGGCGTGAAAAACGGCACCGTGCAGGACAAGCTCTGGCTGCCCGGCATCCGCAAGTTCCAGCTTCTGAAGGAGCAGGGATTTTTCGGCGAAATCCTCTCCGTGCGCGGTGAGTTCGGCTACTGGGTGTTCACCGGCGAGAACCTCGAACAACCGGCCCAGCGCCCGAGCTGGAACTACCGCAACGAAGACGGCGGTGGCATGATCGTGGACATGCATTGCCACTGGCGTTATGTCATCGATAACCTCTTCGGCAACGTCACCCGCGTGTTCTGCAAAGCCGCCACGCACATCCCGCAGCGTCGCAATGAGAGTGGAGACATGTTTCCCTGCACCGCCGACGATTCCGCCTACGCCTTGTTTGAGACCGATACCGGCGTGGTCTGCCAATTCAATAGCAGCTGGGCCGTGCGCGTGCGCCGCGATGATCTGCTCACCATGCAGGTAGATGGCACCAAAGGCTCTGCCATCGTCGGCCTGCGTAAGTGCTGGGTTCAGCACCAGAGCGTCACGCCGCGCCCGGTGTGGAATCCGGACATCGACAGCCCGCTGAATTTCTACGACAACTGGACCGAGGTGCCGGATCAGGGCGTCTACGACAATGCCTTCAAGATCCAGTGGGAAATGTTCCTCAAACACGTCGTCGCCGGTGAGCCCTTCCGCTGGACCCTGCGCGAGGGAGCCAAGGGCGTGCAACTCGCCGAACTCAGCTGGGACTCCCACCACAAGGGTGCCTGGGTCGATGTGCCGCAGTGAGATGGTGATAAAATTTCCCCTGCAAATGTGATTGGCGGCGGTAGCAGATGCGCTAGTGTTATCGCATGAAAGCACTATGGATCGTATTGGACTCGGTGGGCTGCGGAGGCGCACCGGACGCGGCGGACTTTGGCGATGAGGGCGCGGATACCTTGGGGCACTTGATGGAGCGTGAGGGGCTGGAGTTGCCCCACATGGCGAGCCTGGGGCTTTATGAAATCATGCGTGGCCGCAGTGCGGTGGTGCCGGAATCGGTGCCTGTTCTCAGCGGCGCTGCCGCTTGCCGCCTGACGGAGAAATCCATGGGCAAGGACACGACCACCGGGCATTGGGAATTGGCGGGCGTGGTGTTGGAGCAGGCTTTTGCGACATTTGACTCATTTCCCACAGATTTTTTGCAGGAGCTGGAAGCGCGGGCGGGAGTGGCATTCATCGGCAACGAGGTGGCTTCCGGCACGGAAATTTTGCGCATGCGCGGCGAAGAACATTGCCGCACTGGCCGCCCGATTCTCTACACCAGTGCCGATTCCGTGTTGCAGATTGCCGCTCACGAGGATGAGACCATCTTCGGCTTGCCGCGATTGCTGGATCTCTGCGAAAAAGCACGCCAGTTGCTCGATGAGCGCGGCATGCGCGTGGGTCGCGTCATTGCAAGGCCATTCCTCGGGACCACTCGTGAGGATTTCCGCCGCACGCCGAACCGTCGCGATTTTTCGCTCATCCCTCCTCCCACGGTCCTGTGCCGGTTGCAGGAACAAGGAGTCAGGGTGGTGGGAATCGGAAAAATTTCTGATATCTTCGCCGGGCAGGGAATCAGTGAAAGCCACCCGACGAAGTCGAATGCCGCGGGCATGCAAACCATCGCCGAGCTATGGGCGAGGGAGTGGGGTGGGGACGTGTTGCTGGTGGCCAACTTAGTGGATTTCGACATGCTTTATGGTCATCGTCGTGATCCTCAGGGCTACGCGCAAGCCTTGCGGGAGTTTGATGCCTGGCTGGGCGAATGGTTGCCGCAGGTGCGGGAGCATGATTTTCTCTGCATCACGGCGGATCATGGCAATGACCCGTTTCATCGCGGCACGGATCACACCCGTGAGCAAGTGCCTTTGTTGACTCTACATTGCCCCGCGCCGTTGCGTGAGGGCACGGATTTCACCCAGGTGGCGGCGTTGTTGGAAAGGTATTTCACGCGTAAAACTCCCTGAATTGTACGCGAAAAAACACCGCGCCGGACGACAGCGCGGTGTGATATTCACGGGAAAAGCCGTTGGGGCAATTACAGTGCGTCCACGACGAGCACCTTGCGGTCTTTGTAGTAACCGCAGGAAGGGCAGGCGATGTGCGATGGCACTTTGGTGCCGCACTCGGGGCAGGATTTCAGCAAAGGTGCTTTCCAGCGTTTGGCGCCACGACGCATTTTCTGGCGGCTCTTGGATTGACGGCGTTTTGGTACGGCCATGGTAGTAGGTAGTTAATGGTTGTCGTTAAGGTCTGAGAGGGCATCGAGAGCCGACCAGCGGGTGTCCGCCGGGGGCGGGGGCGGGGAACTTAGATCAGAGTCGGAGGTTTTGTCGAGTACTAAATACGGAGAATTTAACTTACACTCCATGGGCACATCCCCTTGGTCACAGCGCGGATCGGAAGGCATTTCGATTACGATCTCCTCACGCAGAGCTTCTGCGATGTTCACGGGGGCCTCGGATTCCAGCTCCAAGGAGAGGGCCACATCATTCAGGCGAATCGTTTGCACAAAACGCTGCAGGGTGACCACGCAGGTAAATTCAAAGGATGTCGAGAGATCGCCGCGCAGGAGCAATTCCGAGCCAAAGCGCTGGGCGTGCAGGTCATAGTGCAGGGGGCTCACGGCCTTGGCGTCATCGTGCGCGGGGAAATCAAAGATCTCCGCGGGCAGATCACCACGCAACGAAAGTCCCTCTTCTGGCAGGGTGGTAGGGTCTAGGAACAATGTCATGCGCGAAGCTATCACGGACGTGACGGCTAGGCAAGGGGAGAGCCCCGGAGAATCAGGACAACCGGGAAAAATGCATTTTGTTTCAGATGTGTTTATTTTCACAAAACTCAACATCTAGTGTGAAACATTTGTTTCATGTGGTAGATGTGGTGTTAAATCGGCTCGTGGTATTGCTTTCTGCGGGCGGCTCGCTACACTATCCCTCGATTGCGCATCCGCGCGCTGAAACCATTTTCCCTCAACGACCATGTATCTGAAATCTCTCGAAATTCACGGCTTCAAGTCCTTTGCCGACAAGACCATCTTTGAATTCGCCACCGGCGTGACGGGGATCGTGGGTCCCAACGGCTGCGGCAAGTCGAACGTGGTGGATGCCATCCGCTGGGTGCTCGGGGAAACCTCCGCCAAGGCCCTGCGCGGCGGTGAGATGGCGGACGTGATTTTCAACGGCACGGAAAAACGCAAGGCCCAGGGCATGGCGGAGGTGACCCTCACGATGGCCGATTGCGAAAAGTCGCTGAAGGTCGATTACAACGAGGTCTCGATCACCCGCCGTGTGTTCCGCGATGGAAAGTCCGAGTATCGCATCAACAACACGCTTTGTCGTCTGAAGGACATCCACGATTTGTTCATGGATACCGGCATCGGTCGCACGGCGTATTCGATCATGGCGCAGGGGCAGATCGATCAGATTCTTTCCTCGAAGCCCGAAGAACGCCGCGCGGTGTTCGAGGAAGCCGCTGGCATTACCAAGTACAAGCGCGAGAAAAAAGAGGCTCTGCGCAAGCTCGAATACACCGAGGCGAACTTGTTGCGCGTGAGCGACGTGCTGGCCGAGCAGGAGCGCCGCATGAACTCGCTGCGCCGTCAGGTGGCGAAGGCTCGACGTTACCAGGCGCTGGCCATCGACGTGAAAATTCTCGACACGCACCTCAGTCACAAGAAATACCTCGAACTTTCCGCCGAGTTGGGCGAGTTGAAGACTTCCATCCATTCGCTTGATGTGAAGGAAACGGAGATCGAGGCGCAGATTCCCGGCAAGGAGGAACTGGTCGCCGAAGCCCGCGCCATTGCCCGCGGCTTTGAGTCGGAGCTCGCCGAGCTGCGTCAGCGCCTCAACGAGCATCGCAACCAACTCACCGCCGCCCAAGGTCGGGTGGCGTTCAATGCCGAGCGCAAGTCCGAGCTGGAAGGCCGCATTCGTCAGAATTTGGAAGACGTGGAGGACACCCGCCAAAAGCTCACGCAGCAGGAATTCGCCTTCCAAAATTGCCATGCCGAGCTCGAGTCGCTGACCAAGCGCATCATCGATCGTGAAATGGAAGTGCAGGAACACGAGGAGCGCACGATGGCGGCAAAGTCGCGTCGCGAAGGCATCGAGGCTCATTTGCGCGATAGCCGTGCCGAGGCGAACAAAACGCAGACCATCATCGCGTCCTCGCAAGCGAAGATCGAAAGCTCCATTGCCCAGATGGAAGGCAATCGCGACCGCGCACGGCAACTGTCCGATGAAGAGCAACGTCTGCGCATCACGCTGGAAGAACTGCGCAGCGAGGAAGCCCGCGTGGTCGACGAGCTGGAGCAGCACGCCGGAGCCCAGCAAGCGTTGGAGGAAGATTTCCAAAGCGCCGAGCGCAGTTTCCAACACATCCGCGGCGATCTCGATTCCACCCGCATCCAGTCGGCGGAAACGCACAAGCTTTTCGCCCAGCGCTCCTCGCGTTTGGAAGTGGTGAGCCAGTTGGTGAAAAGTGGTGAAGGCTTTGAAAAAGGCACACGCCAGGTGCTCACCGGCCTCGGCGCGCCCGAACAATTTTCCGCCGGCATCCACGGCGTACTCGCCTCGTTCCTCGATGCCGAATCTACCTGCGCCCGCGCCATCGAAGCCGCTCTGGGCTCCCACGTGCAGGCAGTGCTGGTGCAGGATGAAAGCATGGCCGCGGCGATCATCGATCGACTCACCGAACAAAAACTCGGCAAGGCCGCGATCATCCCGCAATCCTTTGTCGGCACCTCTCTCGGCACGCAAATGGAAGCCGTGCCGGAGGGCGGCATCGCTTGGGCGCTCGATCGCGTGAAGGTGGATCCCCGCGTGACCGCCTTGGTCGAAAAATTGCTGGAAAAAGTCATGATCGTGCCCGATCTCGCCACCGCCCTACGTTTGCGCGCGAGCATCCCGGACGCCACGTTCGCCACGCTGCATGGCGAGATTTTGCGCAGCGAAGGCACCATCAGCGGCGGTGTTTCCGGCGATGGTTCGGACTCCTTGTTAGAGCGTCAGAATGAAGTGCGTGATCTGACCATCGAGGTCGAGCGCCTGGCCCAGGAGGACGAAGCCTGCCGCGTGAAATTGTCAGAACTGGAAGCCGCTCTCGATCGCCAGCGCGAGGCGGTGGAAGTGGCACGCGATCGCCTGCAACGTCAGAAAGTGGAAATTTCCACCCTGCAAGGTCAGCTCTCGCTCGCCAAACGCGAGGTGGAGTCCTTTGAGACGAAATTGCAAAATGTCATCTGGGAGCGCGGCGAGCTGGAGAAACGCGAGCAAATCGCCGCCGATAGCCGGGCCGGATTGGAAGAGGAGCTGCAGTCCGCCCGCGTGCGCCTGGAAGCGCTGGATGCCGATCAGCGCCGCTTGCAAATGGAGCTGGATTCCTCCCTCCGCGATGAAGCCGAGCTGGCCAGCATCCTCAATGAAATGCGCACCTCGCTGGCCGTGGATCGCCGCGCGAAACAAGCGGCCGAGGAGCAACAGAAACCGATGGAGCTGCGCCTGATGGAGCTGCGCGAGCTATCGTTGCGCAGAGAAGCGGAGATCGAGCAATTTACCCAACGCATCGAGGCCGCCGTGGCGGAAAATGCCCGCCTCGCCGAGGAGATCGAGACGCATTCCGCGGAAGCCGAGGATTTGCAAACGGAACTGAGCAGCCGCAGCTCGGGACGCGAGGCCATCATGCAGCGCATCGATGAAGCGGAAGCCCAGCTCTCGGACATCCGTCGTCAACACGCGCGTTTTGCCGAACAACGCGGTCGCGAGGAAGTTGCCGCCACGAAGATCGAACTGCGCCTGGAAAGTCTGGTGCAGAGCACGCACGAACGCCATCAGGTCGAGCTTTCCGCTTTTGAGACGGATGCCCATGCCTTGCTGCAATGCATTGCTAGTCAGAAGGCCCTGCAGAAAGAAGGTGCGCGCCGGGTGGTGACGGAGTCCGGGGAAAATGAGGACGAGCCGGACGTGGTGGTGTACAACGAAGCCCAGAATGAGCGCGCGATCAAACCAACCCACGAGGTGCTGCCAGGAGAAATGGAAGGCGAGCCGGATTGGGAATTCGTCGAAGGCATTGTCGTCGATCTCAAACGCCGCCTTGATTCGATGGGCCCGGTCAATCTCGATGCCATCGAGGAATACGAGGAGCTGGAAGAGCGTTTCAACTTTATGCGCTCCGAGCACGACGACCTCGTCAACGCCAAGACCGAGCTGCTCAGCATCATCGAGCGCATCAACGAGGAAACGCAACGGCGCTTCACTGAGACCTTTGCGCAAGTGCGCGAGAATTTCAAAGAGATGTTCAAGGAACTCTTCGGCGAAACCGGCAAAGCGGATCTGCTGTTGGTCGATGAAAACGATCCGCTGGAAAGCGGCATCGAAGTGATCGCCAAGCCGCCCGGCAAAAAACTCCAGTCCATCACCTTGCTCTCCGGTGGCGAGCGTTCCATGACCGCCGTGGCCCTGCTGTTCTCCATCTACATGATCAAGCCCAGTCCTTTCTGCGTGCTCGATGAGCTGGACGCTCCACTCGATGAATCGAACATCAACCGCTTCGTGCGTGTGCTCGATCGTTTCATCGACAACAGCCAGTTCATCATCGTCACCCACAGCAAGCGCACCATGGCCCGCGCCGATGTGATGTATGGCGTGACCATGGAGGAATTCGGCGTCTCCAAGCCCGTCGGCATGCGCCTCACCAAGGCCGATGGCGAAGGCAAACAAGAAGCCAAAACCGCCGCCCAAAAAGCCGCCCTGCGTTTGGATGCCTAGCCCCCCGTGGCGGCGCTTTCCAATCGCCAAGCCAACCAAACTCGCTACTTCAGCCCTCTAAACCCGAAACTCGAAATCCGAGGTCAGTCGGCTGTGGAAGCATTTTTTCACCACGGATGGCACAGGGCGATCAAGCTAGGGAGCTGGATTCGACCTAACGATTTCGACACCTCAAAGTTATGGGCACTCACTCGTGATC
>ERZ1066127.616-NODE-616-length-17413-cov-55.346641_pt1 | contig 17413 bp, 12 predicted proteins | sample MGYA00382774_ERZ1066127 | MGnify/ENA primary metagenome ERZ1066127 (study PRJEB33369, sample SAMEA5778357) | biofilm metagenome | biome: Industrial cooling water; feature: Water cooling tower basin; material: Biofilm | place: United Arab Emirates | collected... | reverse complement strand
AGAGTGATTCTCATTCTATTCAATGTGACAGTTGAGGGTGCGGAATGTGGGTTGTAATCGGGGAGCCGTCTGCTTTGATTGTTTGATTCAAGCGCAAGAAGACAAACGGGGCGTCGTACCCAGTCAAACTAATTCCTGGTACGCGCCTTGCAGTAGCAATGCGTTGTGCCAGCTGTTGTGTGACAATTAATGTGTCGGCTGTGTCGTTGAGGGTCGAACTCAAATTATTAAAAGCTTCTGCTGTATAAGGTTCGGCTTCCTCGAAAACTAAGCCACTTGGTAAAGGCAATCTGGTATAGCCATAGTTGAAATCACTTGTTGGCTGGGCGAAGTTTAGTATCTTACCATTTTCAATCTGAAATTCAAACGATGGAATATGAATGTACCCCCGGTATTCTTGACTCGTTTTAAATTCCTCCCAGGAACTATCAGTAAACGAATCTGGAGGCGATAAAGGGTTAGCGATCGCATTGATATTATTACATACTATCGCGGCACTATCGGGCGTTCCAATTGAGGCAGCAATCAGATCCGCATTGCACTGGGCTACATCAATAGGAGCAAGGTATTGAACTACCTTAATGTCGGGGGTTGTATATCTTCCTGTAACCGTGGTAGTCGCCGTATTTTCGAGTGACTTCATAGCATCCTATAAACAATTTTTCACCGACTAACCAGGCTATAATATCAGTTTTTTGTGGCACTAAAGATTAACTCCAGTCTTCTTCTTCTTTTTTGTTTGAGCGCACTTGGTAAATTCGAGTGCTTGCATGAAGTTGGCGCGTTTTTTGGTATAATTCTGCTTCGTTTAATTGCCATTTTTGCAGCAGTTTTTCTAAGTCTGCTTGAATGTCTCTAGCGCCGGGAAAGCCGTTATAACGTATTTTTAACCGCGCTAATTCGGCTAGGTTATAATCGGTTAAGCCTTCTTCGATCAGTTTGTTAAGTACTTCGCGATCGCGGCTATAAAGTGGATGTTGTTGGTCGCTCATTGCTCATTGCTAATTGCTAATTGCTAATTGCTAATTGCTAATTGCTAATTGATTTCCTAATTACCAATTACCTATTACCCATTTAACACTTTTTCCAGGATTACATACATGTCTTGGGCGAATTTTTTCGGATTCCACAAGGGGGATAATGTTTCTGGTTGTTTGGATTCTACTAGCTGCTGTTGGATTTTTTGTCTTAATTCGCTGTCTTTACCTAGTTTAACTCCCCAGTCTACGTACTCCTCCCAACTGTTAGCAATTCCGGCTGAAATACCCAGGGTTTGTAAGAAAGAATACCCCATGCGCGAAAGATATTGCTCTCCGCTTCTCGTGACGACTGGGAGATTAAACCACAATGCTTCTAAATTGTGCGTTCCTCCATTATAAGGATAAGAATCTAGTAAAATATCGGCGATTATATAGTTTCTGCGATGCTCTTCTTCGGTTTTTGTTACTGAGCTATATTTAATTCTGTGTAACCCGACTCCGATGGCTTCGCATTCTTTTTTATAGGCTGCTTGAATTATTTCTATATCCGCTGTATGACCTTTATAAATTAATACGCTATCCGGAACTTGTTTGAGGATTTGCACCTGCGATTTTATCAAGTCTGCATTTAGTTTATAAGCGGGAGATACGCAGAGATAAACAATTTGATCTTCTGCTATTCTTAATCCTCTTCTAGCATTTTTTCTATCTACTGGTAAGCAGTTAAATCCCCCTACGGCGACGAAGGAATCTGGCATCCTAATTAACTGTTCGCGGTAGTATTGTTCGACGCCTTCTGGTTGGGTGTGCGGATCGCCAAGAAAGTAATTTTTCTCTGAGGTAAACGGTGGTTCAAATCCTAGCCAAGATAAGCATAGCCGTGCAGGTTGTTGATGGATAATATCGACTTGCAGGGGAATGGTGATTGAGTCTAATTCAATCAGTACATCCAATTCATCTTGCAATATTTGCTCGACGATTTCTTTTCCGTCTGCGTTTCCATTGTTGAATTTACTCGGTTTGTAAAACTTTGTTGCTACCTTTTCTAATAGCTTGGTGCGGTCGTCGGGTTGATATTGGCTGGTAGAATACAAATATAAATGGGGCGTCAGTTTGGATAGTTCTTGGATAATATCGCCACTACACCAACTGACAGAATGTCTGCGAAAATGAGCGGAAAGAATGCCTATTTTTAACTGACCTTGCCCAGGATTTTGGGGTAGGTTAATAGGTGAGTAGGCTTTAGCAATCAGTTTTGCATATTGCTCGCCAATAAATTTGGCAAGTTTACTATTTGCGGCTATATCATCGCGCAAGTAGTTAAGGTTAAATAATAAATGGGCATAGAGGCTGGTTATTTCTGTTTCGCTTAATTCGGTGTGATAAATCAGGGATTCTATTTCTAAAAATTTCTCTTGGGCAATTTGATGCAAGCCGGATTTGAGATAAACGTTGATATATGTGGTGGTAGCAACGAGTTTGCCTTTTTGGCTACAATTTTGTAGATGGGTTTCGGCAGCTTTTCTTAAATGGGCTAAAGAATTATGGCTGACGAGTATAATCGAGTTATTAATTAATTCAGAGATGCCGAGATCGGCGGCTAAAAGGTTGGGGTTGATTTGTAATGCTTTTTGAAAGTTATTGAAGGCGGCGTCGAACTGATTGATGTTGCGTCGATCTGATTGTTTAAATTGTCGATACAGTGCAACGCCCATGTTGCTATAAGCTTCTGCATTGTTGGGTTGCAATTCCAACACTTTTTGGAAAGCGGCGATCGCTTGATATATTTTCCCTTGTTGTAACAATGCGGTGCCGAAGTTAAAATGGGCTTCGACAGCATTGGGTTGGATTTGAATTACTTTTTGATATTGCGCGATCGCATCATCATATTTTTCTCGTCCGATCAGCAGGTTTCCTAATTTGGCGTAAGCTTCTATCGAGTCGGGTTTTAATTCTAATGCTTTGTTAAATTGCGCGATCGCATCATCTATTCTGCCTTCTTTTTGCAGCAGGGTTCCCAAGTTAATATACCCCAAAGCAAAATCCGGTTTGATTTGAATCGCCCGTTGGTAGTTATCTATCGCTTCGGCAAATTTTCCCTGTTGCGCGCACATCGATCCTCGATCGTTGATCGCTTCGGCGCTAAACTGTTGTGGATTGCATTCTGCGGCTTTTTGCCAACAGGCGATCGCTTCTTCAACTCGCTTGATTTTGTTTAAGGCGTTTCCCAAGTTCCAGTGTACTGCGCCTATGCTGGGTTTGATTGCGATCGCTTTTTGGAAATAAGGGATGGCTTTTTCCATCTGTCCTTGCATTCCCAGCATACTTCCCAAGTTGGCATATGCTTCGGCAAATTGCGGATCGATTTCTACTGCTTTGGTGTATGCTCTAATTGCTTCGTCAATTTTGCCCCCAGCTTGCAAGGCGTTGCCCAAATTTTTGTAGGCTGCGGCTAAATTTGGTTGCAATTTTATCGCATTTTGGCACGCTGCGATCGCTTCTGCCATTTTGCCCTGCATTACATATATTTCCCCAATTTGGCTGTATGCTAAGGCGTTGTTTGGTTCGATTTTTAGTGCTTGTTGGTAATTGGCGATCGCTTCATCCAATCTACCTTGTTCTTTCAGGGTGTTACCTGCATCGATGTATGTTTTAGCCGGGGAATTCATCTGCTGTCTTGGGTGCTGTCAATTTGGCGTTGGTGTCTAGTTTACCTTACTATGGTTCGCTAGCGATCGCTGCGTTGATTTCTTTTTTTAATCTACCGCCAAGACGCCAAGATCGCCAACAAGAGGAAGTAGATAGAGGTTGTTTGCTGGCGCATTTGATATTGCCTCCATTACCAATTACCGATTACCAATTACCCATTACCTGTTTTACAATATCATTGCTGCGACAACAAAGGTGATTAGAATTGCGTTATAGATAGCATGATCGGCTGTGCTTGCTTCTACTCCTGCTTCTTGAGCCATTTTTTCATCGTTGGTTTGTTTTAAGTTCTTGTCGTGGATGTATTTATAACGACAAGCAAATAAAAACCCTGGGAGAATCAGTACAAATCCGGCGAAGATGGGAATTCCTACTAGAATGTGGACTAAGCCAAATTGAGTTGAACGTATTAATATTTGCTTCCAGGTGTTCGCCCCTTGGCGAAATATTTTTTCTTCAAAGTTTGCCCAAAATGGGACAAGTAACATTAAAAGTGCCCAAATTCCACCCGTTATAATCAACGCATAGTCAATGTTAACTTTTAGGGATTTTTGCTCTTGGGTAACTTCTTTTACTGGTTGAACTTTGGTCGGTTTTTCTGAAGGTGGTAGGCTTTTTGGTGCGATCGCTGCTGGCGGCTTTTTTTCTAAGGGCGGCGCTGTTTTTGGTGGCTCTATCTCTTGGGATGGTTTAATTTTCTGGACTGTGGTTATTGGTTGAAATACTAAATTACCTGAATTACCAAAAACTGTGCTTGCCCATCCCCATCGCATAAATGGCGGAACTACAGCAGCTACTCCTACAAATGTACTGAGGGTAACAATCAAAATTAAAAATGCTCGAATGTAAGTTATAATTCCCCTTTTATAAATTCGCCAAACAAACTTTAAGTTAGTTCTGTTTAGCCATAGTTCCCAAATAAATAGGCAAAGAATTCCCGCAGAAAAGACTACAGACAATGTTTCTTGCAAGACCATCATCCCAGCCCCTTTGGCATATGTATTTACGATCATAATAGCCAAAATTCCAATCAAAAGGTACCTGAGAGAATATAGAATTGTCTTCAAGTCCCGCCAGAGGTTTTTTCTTTTTGTTGGCTCGGCAATGTGGTTGAAAAATTTGCCGCTTATGATTAAAATAATCAGTTTGTACAAAGCAGGAGCGGGGTAGTTTGGTTGCAGCGACAATGCTTTTTCAAAGCAAGCGATCGCTTCCTCATATCGCCTGAACTTCGCCAGCATATAACCCCGCCCATACCAAGCTTGAGGATGCCAAAATTCCTGAGAATTGGGTTTAATTTCTAATGCCTTTTGAAAACAATCAAGTGCTAGTTCGTGCTTGCCTAACCGAAATAAAGAAAGGCCACGATTATACCACGCTCTAGCATAATCTGGTTGAATTTCCAACGCTTTTTCAAAGCAAGTTAATGCTTCTTGACGACGATTGGATAGTAAACCGCGAACGTTCCAAGCTTCGTGGCTATCGGGTTTAAGTTCTAAAGCTTTATCGCAGCTAGATAATGCTTGTTTGTGGCGGTTTAATCTGGTGAGAATGTAAGCGCGATCGCACCAAGCTTTATAATAATCGGGATTAATTTTAATCGCTTTGTCGCAATAAGTTAAACCTTCTTTGTGACGACCTAAAATACTCAAACAATAGCCTTTTTCGCTCAAAGCTTGGTAGCAGTCTGGTTTCCAATCAATCGCTTTATCGTAAGCGGCGATCGCATCTTGATAGCGGCCTAAATTAAACCAAGCAACGCCCTGATGATACCAAACTTCAAAAGCATCGGGAACGAATTCTAAAGAACGATCGTACAATGCGATCGCTAACTGATAATTTCCCGAACTAGCCAAGTGTAAACCCTCGTGAAACAGCAACAGGGCTTTCAAAGCAACGGGGAGGTTTTCATCGCTAAGTTGCGCTTGGCGTTGTTCTGGAGTCAGACGAGAATAGGAAAATTCGGAAAAATCTTGATTTTGGCTCATGGCAAGGGGCAGTCAAATAGTAGACTAACTTAGGCAGCGTAGGATGAACGGCAACCTTTCGCCATCGTAGCCTATAGACCGAGGTTGTACCGCAACAGGAGTGTTTAAATGAGCGCAGAAGTAAACCCCACCACATTGATGAAGCAACAAGTTGGCAAAGCCGCGAGCGATCGCGTGCAATCTGGTTCTATAGTGGGGCTAGGAACCGGGTCAACTACAGCCTATGCGATTCAGTACATAGGAGAACGCCTCAAATCTGGGGAATTAAAAGACATTGTAGGCATTCCGACATCGTTTCAAGCAGAAGTTTTGGCAAGACAATACGGCATTCCTTTAACGACTCTCGATGTCGTTGACCATATCGATATTGCCATCGATGGTGCCGATGAAGTAGACCCCCATCTTAATTTAGTCAAAGGTGGCGGCGCCGCCCACACCCGCGAAAAAATAGTCGATTGTTTGGCAGAACAGTTTATCGTTGTTGTAGATAGCTCTAAATTGGTAGACAAACTCGGCTCGGTTTTTGCCATTCCCATCGAAGTTTTACCATTAGCTTATGCACCCGTTATGCGTGCCGTTGAAAAATTAGGCGGCAAACCAGAATTGCGAATGGGTGTGAAAAAAGCTGGCCCAGTAATTACCGATCAAGGCAATATGGTAATCGATGCCAAATTTGACAATATCGGCGACCCCGCTGGGTTAGAAAAAACCTTGAATAACATTCCCGGCGTATTAGAAAACGGCTTGTTTGTAGGCGTTACCAACTTAGTTTTAGTTGGCGAAGTCATAGATGGAAAACCCAACGTGCGCGAGATTTCTTGAACAGTTGACAGTTGACAGTTGACAGTTGACAGTTGACAGTTGACAGTTGATAGTTGATAGTTGACAGTTGATAGTTGATAGTTGATAGTTGACAGTTGATAGTTGACAGTTGATAGTTGATAGTTGACAGTTGACAGTTGACAGGTAAGTTTTTCTATCTTATTCCTCAACCCCTTCTCCTTTGGTGGGAGAAGGGGAGTTACAACAGTGAGAACTCAATGAATAAAGGTTGTAGGTTGGGTTTCGTTCCTCAACCCAACTTATAGCGGCTTGCAACCCTTGTGAGGTACACCTTCGTTTGTGTAGCGGCAGTATTAATGCTGCCGCTACACAAACGAAGCAAAAATGCTGTACCTCATACGGCTGCAATCCGCTGTATTAGCTTACTCAGATCTTGCACCGTGGCTCAAAACCGGGTTTCTTGCAAATAGCTAAACTTGAAAGCCTAGATTTTTCGTTAAGAAACCCGGTTTTTCAAGGCTTGTTGAGAATGGTGCAAGATGTGAGCTTAGATAGTTGGGTTTCGCTTGGCTTAAACCAATCTAGCACCATCTCTACTAAAATCAACCCGCCCCCACCGCGATAACGCAGCACGCGAACGCGATATGAAAAAGCCAATCGTTTTCAGTTTTGCAACCAGGGATATGCCTCCGGCACGCTGCGCGAACAACGAAGAAACCGGGTTTCTGGCAGTTGTTAAAATCCTGTGGCGGTGAAACCAGCCCAATAATAAGGATTGGCAAAAGGATAGGGACGGCGTAAGCGAACTTTCTTAATCGCATCTTCAATCGCTACTGCAACTAGCTTGCGTTCCTTTTTAGGGGTTCTGGTGAGTATTTGGTCAATTTTAGGTTTAAATTGATTGAGGATAATTTCGCATTCGCTGCTGGTGAGATCCCTTAACCATATTTGGGCGTCTTTGAGTGCGATCGCAATATCTCCCGCTTCTAGTTGGTGATGTTTCCTGATATTTTCATAAAATCGACCGAGCAACAAAGTTGTGGCTAAATCTTCAACGCGCCAAAGACTGCTGACGACGCTGGGACTACCTGCGTAGAGGAAGCTGCTAGCTAGACCAATATATTCATCGTTTCGCATGGGGTCGATTGTACCCGTTTCGCAGGCAGAAAGGGTAACCAAGCGACATCGTTCTAGGTTTAATCGAAAGATTTCGCCTAAGGTGAGGCGGATATTTTGGGCTAATATTAGTGCTGAATCTAAAGGCAAGTTGGGATTAAATTCGCCGTGACAGCAGAAGTGAATGCAATGTGCTTCTAACAAGTTTCCATCAACTTTTCTAGCGGCTTCATCTGCATCGTGTTGCATCAAAACTTCGGCGGAGGGGAAGAACGAGCAGATATTCGCTACTTCTAAGTTAGTATAAACCCGATCGTTGGTTGGATCTTGAACCGCAAATAGATGACTAAAACTATAACGTTGCTGATTTTGGCTCAATTGCCATAATTGACAGCTGGGTGCATATCCGACGCCGCGGGGAAATCGATTTAAAAGGCATTTATTTGATTGATGCTTGAGGGGCAATGCATGAAGGGGGAATAAATGCAAGCAGCGATGGGGGATGAGAATTAAGCGATCGCATCCCGATGGTATCTGCGCCAATATCTCATCAATCTGCAATATTTGGGATAATTGTCGCAAAAGCTGGCTTAAATCTTCGTTTTGCTTGTAGGGAGCCAAATCGTTTAAATCTTTCAAGTCTTGGGGCTGGGAATGCCAGACTGTGGGGTGAGAAGAGCGATCGCTTACCACAAATGTGACAATTTTATCTTCAGCAAGATACCACTGAATAATCGCCGTTTCTTTATCTGCGAGGGCTTGAATATTGTTAAAAGAAATCGGTTCAACCTGTTGGATAGACTTAAAACGAGGATCTAACTGGTTAATTTCTTCGAGCAAGTTATCCCATTGCTGTTGTAAGTAATTTAACTCTTGCTGAACGAGCAATTTTGTGCTGCGATTTTCTAGCTGAGATTTCCCATCTTTATAAGCTTCTAACTGGCGCTGTTTGGCTGGTATTTGCCTTCGCAATTGGTCGAGTAAGTAACAAGTTTTTTGATAGTGGTTTTGATTCGTATAAAAGTGCCGCTGCGGGTAAAGATTTTTACGCACCAGGAGTTCGACCAAATGACGCGCTTTGCTGCGTTCGACGAATTCCAAAGCGCGGTTATAATATTCCGGCTGTTGTTTCCCTAATTCTAAACAAACTTCCACGATGCAGGCATAGATTTTATTATATTCAGCCGCTTCTCCAGAAGCGATTTCACTGCGGAGAGATTCCAGAGTATCAATAGCAATTTCTATAGCTGTAAAAGCATCAATTAACTGTCCTGCATCTCGATAGGCAAGACCGAGGAAAAATTGCGTTTCAATTTGACTGGTGGGAAAAGCTTCGCGGGTGCGGACTTGCAACGCCGCTTGATAATGGTGAATTGCCTGCGGCAGATTTTCTGATTTTATGCCGTCGCGGGAACGATAGATATTACCGAGATAATTGTGAATTTCTGCCCAGATTTCCGGAAAACTTGGCTGCGTAAACACAGAAGCAGAGATTTCATACCCTGCAATAGCAATCTCTAAATTATGCCCGCGATTTCCCATCGGGAATTCTGCCAGCAACTGGCTCAAGTTATAGATATCTAGTGCCAGAGCTTGTGCTAATTCCGGCTCTAATTCTGATAAACTTTCTGTCGCAAAACTTCGCAACTCGCTAGCCAGATTTTGATCCAAAAGGTTGAGATTGGAACTTATTAGAGAATCCACATTTTGCCAATTACCGTTGCTGTCGTGAATAGTCCCCAATAGCTGCATCAAAAAATCAAAATACTCTTGTCGGGTAACCTGACTAGAAGAATGACCAGAAACGCCCAGCAAACTGCCTGCGATATTCATTAAACGATTCGCCCGCGTTGCATCGCCCCCTTTTGTCAGATCCGATGCTATTTTGAGCATTGTTTGCACTAAACCAGCATCGACTAAATCGCGGTTTGTACGTAAAATCTCTGGTTCTTCGCTAGTGACAGAGGTAAGTAACCGATCTATCAGAACTTGGTAGGCTTCTTGGCGTGGTGAGTTCATGGGGTGGACAGAGTGAGATGCGATCGCAGATCTACATGTAGCAGATTTTAGTATTGACAGACATATTCCCTTGATTCTCCATAAGTCGATCTCAGCGATTTGTGAGGGTAATTGGTTGAGCGATCGCAATTGGCAATCATAATTGTAAATGTTTGACAGGCAGAAGCTGGCATCTGATTTTACCCGTATGTAGGGGCGAAGCAAGAGGGCGACTATTAACGAGCCACAACAACAATTTATTTATCCTCTTGCTTCGCCCTTGCCGCGAGCGCAGCTAAAATCTCTCTAAATTCAAGCATAAATTTGGGATTAATTGTCGCAGGTGGCATCTGATTTTACCCGTATGTAGGGGCGAAGCAAGAGGGCGACTATTAACGAGCCACAACAACAATTTATTTATCCTCTTGCTTCGCCCTTGCCGCGAGCGCAGCTAAAATCTCTCTAAATTCAAGCATAAATTTGGGATTAATTGTCGCAGGTGGCATCTGATTTTACCCGTATGTAGGGGCGAAGCAAGAGGGCGACTATTAACGAGCCACAACAACAATTTATTTATCCTCTTGCTTCGCCCTTGCCGCGAGCGCAGCTAAAATCTCTCTAAATTCAAGCATAAATTTGGGATTAATTGTCGCAGGTGGCAGGGCGAAGCAAAAGGGTACATATATTTTTTGTAAATTGGATAAATTGTCGCCCTTTTGCTTCGCCCCTACACGATCTATAAAATTTATTTGGTTTTTGATGTTTTTACAGGATTTTCTGCATCTTCTTCCCATTTAAGCGGATTTTCTAAAATGTATTTCCTGATATTTTCGTATGCTTTTTCATTTCTAATAATTTCCTCATGATAACCTCGTTGCCAAATTGTTAACTTATTTTGAGCAAAGCGATTAATTCTACGCTTTGATACTGACTTAAAATTTTGAATAATGGCTCCTAACGAACCCGATTGGGTTCCCCTTGGTAGTGATGCATTATTAACTTGTGATTCTTCAACACCCAAATTGATTTGCCGCTCTTGAATAACAATAATCCCATGTACGTGGTTTGGCATTAGTACAAAAGCATCCAATTCTATAAAGGGAAAATGCTGGGTTAATCTATTCCAAACTGCTACAACAGTTTCACCCATTAAATTTGGTTGCATGACGCCGTTAACAATTTCACCAAACAAACATTGTCTTTGGTAACAACAAATAGTTACATAATAAAATCCTGCCTGCCGATAATCATATCCTTGGAGGCGAATTGAGCTACGATGGTGTTTTTTAGGATCGTAGTTCATAGCTTGATCTCAAGTTAAAATCGTCCCACCCATCAACCTTTCATAACGATAGTTTAACTCAGCCTTTAACAAAGGCCATCGATTCAAAGTTTCATCTCTTTCAATCACCTTTTCAGCCGCATCGCGCGCCAAAATCAAAACATCCTGATCTTCCACCAAACTAGCCAAAGCAAAATCAGCCATCCCCGCTTGACGAGTCCCCAAAACTTCACCGGGACCGCGCAAACGCATATCCATTTCCGCAATAAAAAAGCCATCTTGCGACTGTTCCAAAACATTCAACCTTTGGCGCGCATCAGCATTTGTAGAACTGCTCATTAATAAACAATAAGACTTCTCCGCCCCCCGACCAACGCGCCCCCGCAATTGATGCAATTGAGATAAACCAAAACGTTCCGCATGTTCGATTAACATTACCGTCGCATTCGGCACATCCACGCCCACTTCTACCACCGTAGTCGAAACCAAAATTTGGGTTTCATTATCCCGAAATTTATTAATCGCTTCGTCTTTTTCCGCCGAACTCATGCGACCGTGAAGCAATCCTACTTTAAATTCGGTAAAAACAGCTTCTGAAAGTTTCTGATGTTCTTCAATTGCCGAACGTAAATCTAACTTTTCCGATTCTTCTACCAAGGGTAAAACAATATAAACTTGTCGCCCTTGGGCTATTTCTCGGCGCATCAAATCGTATGCTTGGGTGCGTTCTTTACCCGATAATACGGTGGTTTGAATTGCTTGTCTTCCCGGTGGCAATTCATCAATTTGACTCACATCTAAATCCCCGTGAATTGTTAGCGCTAAGGTACGGGGAATCGGCGTTGCGGTCATGGTTAATACGTGGGGTTGTTCGCCTTTTTGCTGCAAGCGCGCCCGCTGATGTACCCCAAAACGATGCTGTTCGTCTATTACTACTAAACCCAAACTATGAAAATTTACCGGATCTTGAATTAAGGCGTGAGTGCCGACTAATAAAGGCAATTCACCTGTTTCTAAGTGGGCGTGAATTTGGCGGCGTTTGGCTGCTTTAGTCGAACCTGTAAGCAGTTCTACTGGCAAATGCAGCAAGTTAAACCAACTAACTAATTTGCGGTAATGTTGTTCTGCCAATACTTCTGTAGGTGCCATTAATGCGGCTTGATAACCAGATTGAATTGCCGCCAGAATGGCAATAACCGCAACGACGGTTTTACCCGAACCTACATCCCCTTGGACTAATCGATTCATGGGGGCGGTTTTTTCTAAATCGCTGAGGATATCGTTGACTACTCGCTGTTGGGCGTTGGTTAATTTAAAGGGCAGAATTTGATAAAATTGTTCGATTAATTGACCTGTAGGTGCTAAAACTGCCCCCGTTTGTCTGCGGCGTAAAGTTTGACGGCGTTGGAGAAATCCTAATTGTAAGTAGAAGAATTCATCGAAGACTAAACGATGGCGGGCGACTTGTTTGGTGGCGGTGTCGGCGGGAAAATGGATGTTAGCGATCGCATCGGATAATCCCATTAAACCATAGCGATCGCGCAACGCTTTCGGCAAAGGATCTTCGAGTTGCGTTGCTGCGGGTAACGCCGCCATCGCCACCCGTCGCATCAAATCCGCAGGCACTCCCTCGGTTAAAGGATACACCGGCACGACGCGACCAATTCCGTGCGAATCGATTGTATCTTCTTCATCTCCCAATACTTCTATTTCTGGGTTATCGATTGAGATGCCATACTTATTTTTCTTCACCAAACCCGAAGCCGCAACGATTGTCCCTTCTTGATAGCGATTTTTCATTCCTTCTTGCCAAGGGCGGTTGCTGTAGCGCGTGCCAGCATAAAATCGATTCAGCTTAATTTGCCCGGTTTTATCCTTCAATAACAGTTCAAAAATTGTTAATTTCTTATTCTTTGGGCTAGTAAAACAGTTACACCGCTTTACAGTTCCCACTAAAGTAACAGTTTCCCCTTCGATTAATTGTGCAATATCTACCTGACGTGCATAATCAATGTAATCGCGGGGATAGTAAAACAAAACGTCGCGGACTGTATATAAACCCAGCCTTTGGGCTAAATATTCTCCCCGACGCCCAATCCCTGGCAAACTTCCCAAAGATTGGTCGAGTAAAATGGTTTGGTTCGATCGATCTACAGGGGTGGTGCGGGGTAATTGGTAATTGGGGGATTCTAAAGAAATATTCGCCGCTTCTGCCTCTTTTCCCGGCTGCATTTGAGTCAGAAACCGACCTGCTTCTGCTACGAGTTGCTGTCGTTCTTCTAGGCTCAATTGAGGATAGTTAGCAAACCTCGATGCCATTTCTTGCCATTGGCGTCTTTCTCCGAGGTTACTATTAGCAGGGTGCTGACCGAAACTGAGGCAGAGAAATTCGCTAAAGCGATATTGTCTGCCGACCAAATCTGTAAAACCCCGTTCGGCTTCTACTATTAAAGCTTTGTGCAATCTTTCCCAATCTAATTGGTTAGAATTCATAGGTAATAGGTAATAGGTAATGGGTAATGGGTAATGGGTAATGGGTAATGGGTAATGGGTAATGGAATTATTCCTTTCTCCTATCACCAATTACCAATTACCTATTACCTATTAGCAATAACAAATAACTAATCCTCATACCAACTGGCACGCCATGCTGATTCGGCTTCGGCTACGGCACGTTCCCGCTGTTTCTTTTGATACTCGCGGTCGATACCGCTTAACCGGGCTACTAGATGGCGAATTTGGTGACGATAAGCCATTACAGTTGGATCGGCTAATTCAATTTCTGATAACCGCAGGTGAATGGCATAGACGTGAGTCACGGTGGAGGTTTGCAGCTCGTCGTCGTCTTCGGCTTCAATTACCAAGTTTAACAGGTTGGGCGGGCTAGCAACGCTCTCGGCGGCGGCTTCTACTTTAGCGGCTGCTTCTAGAATTGGTTCGGGTATTTTTTTCGGTAAGATTTCTGCTTGCTGTAATAAACGGTTGCTATCGCGGGAGGCTCGTTGTAGGGTTTTAGCGATCGCTATTTCCAATTTTTCCAGCCAAGCGGCTAAGTCTTCCGGCTCTAGTTTTGCTGCTTCTGTATCTAACTTTACTTCCTCTTCCGTATTATCCCGGTTATCGCGATCGCCGGATGTCTCGGTCAATATACTGCTGGGGAACTTTAATTGAGAGACTAAACGTTGTTTCGCCATTGCAGCGATTTGGCGCAAGGATTGTTGCAATTGTTGCCGCTGGCTAAAGGATAAACTGAGGAATTCGTTGGGATAGCCTTGGGTGCAGAGGTGGTAGCTTGCCAAGACTAATTGATGGCGCACTGCCTGTCCCAAGGCGTCGAGATATCCGGCGTAACTATTGTAGAGTTCGGATGCGATCGCGCTGGTCGCTTCCTCCAATGCTGACAAATCCCGCGCTATGCGCTCAACTGCTCCAGCCATAACGGTACAACTGCAACCGCAGGATAAAATTCCTGTTTTCTAGGGTAGCTGAGAGATGGCGCCTGGATGCATCAAAAGCAAAATTGATTTTTTTCACCCATGCCAAGGAGAGAAGGGGAAAAGGGGAAAGGGGCAAGGGGGGAAAGGGGTAAGTGTTTGTTTATCGTGCCCCCATTTCCCATTTCCCCATTTCCCCTTTTTCCCCTTAACCTATCTATTAGCTGCTACCCATTTGCGCTGCAACTTCTTCAGCAAAGTTGCTTTCTTTCTTCTCAATCCCTTCGCCCAGGACGAAGCGAACGAACCGACGGACTTGGATATTTTCACCAATTTGACCGACAGTCTGCTTGACCAACTCTTCCACGCTAATATTTTGATCGCGGATATAAGGTTGATCCATCAAAGACATTTCTTTCAGGCGTTTTTCAATCCGTCCCTGAACGATTTTTTCTTTGACATTGTCTGGCTTATTCCCCAAGTCATCGCGTCCCATTTCGATTTCTTTTTCTTTGGCGACGACTTCGGGGGGGATGTCGGCGACTCTAACGTACTCAACGTTGGGACAAGCTGCTACTTGCATCGCAATATTCCGCACCAAAGCTTGGAACTCATCGCGACGCGCCACAAAGTCGGTTTCGCAGTTCACTTCTACCAGTACGCCGACTCTACCGCCGGTATGGATGTAGCTGCCTACTAGACCTTCTGCGGCTACCCGGTCTGCTTTTTTATCCGCCGAGGTGATACCTTTTTTCCGCAGCCATTCCATAGCCTTGGTGATATCACCGTCGCTTTCTGCCAGCGCTTTTTTGCAATCCATCATGCCAGCGCCGGTTTTTTTCCGCAGTTCTTGGACTGTTTTTGCCGATATTTCCGCCATCTTGTGTGATTCCTACCTAACTACTGTTTCCCGAAGCCGATTATTCTTCGTCTTCGTCCTCATCATCAGTATCCACAAAATCGCTCTCGTCGTATTCGTATTCTTCTTCTGCGCCTTCGTAATCTTCGTAATCTTCTTCCACTTCACCAGCGACTTGACCGTGACGCCCTTCATAAATAGCGTCTGCCAATTTGCCTACGATCAGTTTAATTGACCGAATCGCGTCATCGTTAGCAGGAATAGGAATATCCACCACATCGGGGTCGCAGTTGGTATCCAACAAGGAGACGATGGGAATAGACAGCTTTTGGCATTCTTGGACAGCATTATATTCCCGTCGCTGATCGACGATCAGTACGATATCGGGAACTTTCCGCATCAGTTTAATGCCGCCCAGGTATTTTTGCAGCTTTTCCAACTCGCGGCGCAGTACGGCGGCTTCTTTTTTGGGTAACAAATCGAGGGCGCCGCTTTCTTGACGGCGTTCCAAGTCTTTCAAACGCTCTACCCGGGTTTTAATTGTTGCCCAGTTGGTGAGCATTCCACCCAACCAGCGTTGGTTGACAAAGTAAGCGCCGCAACGCTGCGCTTCTTGGGCGATAATGCCCGCTGCTTGACGTTTGGTGCCGATAAACAAGAATTTTTTCCCTTGTTCGGCAGCACTCCGCATGTAGCTGTAGGCATCTTCCATCAGCTGCGCCGTCTGCACGAGGTCGATAATGTGAACCCCGTTGCGCGACGTGTAGATATAAGGAGACATTTTGGGGTTCCAACGGCGGGTTTGGTGCCCAAAATGAACCCCTGACTCCATCATTTGAGCCAAAGAAACTACTGGCATTTGATTTTTACTCCTGATTCGGGTTAATCCTCCATCCAGAGGGATCTCGCGAGGGTGAATTTCCCCGGAAACACCCGAAGCCCTGGATGTGCGATTTTTGACGACAATCTTTAAGCTAGCACAATTGTGTTGCTATTTGAAAATGTTGATAGGGAAAGGGGGAAAGGGGGAAAAGGGGGAAAGGGGAAAGGGGAAAGGGCAAAAGGGAAAAGCTAAAGCATGAGATATATTGTCAAAGTCGATTCCCACAGACGCACTTTTACCAAATATCTATTCCTCGCTGCCCATGTTGCCCTTTTTCCCCCTTTCCCCCTTTCCCCTTTTTCCCCTTTTCCCCGTGATTGCTGTGTCCCGCTTTACGTTGGTAGCCTTAATAGCCGAATAATTATTCCACGGTAATTTCGTGGGTACGGTTCAGCTGGGTGGCTTCCTTGGTGGCAGAATTGTAAGCCCAAGCTTTGAGAACTGATTGACCTGCGGGTAAGGCAGAAGCATTAACAGTAGCGTTCCAACCAGAGTTTTGATATGCAGGATTTTTCAAGGTTTTGGCAACATCTGGTCTAGCTAAATTTACCGGAGCAACTGCGACGACGGTTTTATTGTCTGCCAAGGTAATAATTACCCGATCTGCTATTTTGCCGCCGCCAGGTAAAACCGCCCATCCAGCCATTTTTATGGTAGCTGTTCGATCTACTTTGTGTTTGTTGGTGGCTGTGTCATTTACTGTGTCAAAAAAACCTGTTTGGGTTTGGCCTGATGGGGTTTTAAATTTTACTTCGCTGACATCTTTAACCCCAGGAATGGCGGTGCTAGTTGTGGGATTTGCTTTTTGCTCGGAAGCTGAAACTGGCGTTGCCGCCGGGGAGGAATTTGCTTGTGTTGATGCATCTCCCCCAGTTTGAGAACCGTTTGAGCAAGCAGCTAATGAAACGGTGAGGATTGAGAGCAAAAACAAATTTTTGGTGCGGTTAAACATAATTCCCCTGGAGATAACTAAATTCAGGACTGAGCAAGGTCGCTGCAACAGAGTACCGTAAATCTAGGTGACGGTCAACGGTATGGGGCTAAGGGGGAGCTTTTGGAGCTGGAGAAGCTTTTGGAGCTGGGGAGAGTTTAGAGGTTCATTGATTTGTTTAAGAGACTGGTTTATCTAACTTAGAGACTGGTTTATCTAGCGCAGAAACTCGTTTATCTGTCTGAGAAACTGGTTCATCTATCTCAGAGACTCGTTTATCTATCTCAGAGACTCGTTTATCTATCTCAGAGACTCGTTCATCTGTCTCAGAGACTCGTTCATCTGTCTCAGAGACTCGTTCATCTATCTCAGAGACTCGTTTATCTGTCTGAGAAACTCGTTCATCTGTCTCAGAGACTCGTTCATCTGTCTCAGAGACTCGTTCATCTG
>ERZ1066127.612-NODE-612-length-17512-cov-12.814573_pt1 | contig 17512 bp, 7 predicted proteins | sample MGYA00382774_ERZ1066127 | MGnify/ENA primary metagenome ERZ1066127 (study PRJEB33369, sample SAMEA5778357) | biofilm metagenome | biome: Industrial cooling water; feature: Water cooling tower basin; material: Biofilm | place: United Arab Emirates | collected... | reverse complement strand
TTGCCACCCATGTCTTGTTCTGAGCCTCTTCATAATTAGATTTGCTCGACTGGAACTGAATCGGCCGGGATGTCAAAAGTCGTCATCAGCCAGTCACGAACCTGCCACGCATGGCGGTATTCCTTCCGCTCGCCCTTGTGATTCACGAACACATGTGCTTCACCGTCGAATGCGATCACGAGGTAGCAGGTGGAACCACGTCGCTTGATCTCTAGACGCTCGTATGTCCGCTCCCGAAGGGCGACCATCATAGTTTCGTGCATTTGCTGAGCACTGGTCATTTCTTGGCAGAACGATGAGCGCGTGCACTCCTACCAGCGAGAGCGCGCGTCGATCACGGGGTTGAGGTTGTAATCAGGGGAAATCATCGAAACAGAACGGCTGGTAGGAGTTGTCACGGCGCGGCTTGTTCTGCTTCTGGTTCCTGAGGAAGGTGCACGGCAAATCCCTCAGGCGTCCGGATCAAGATGTCTGGTGTGAGGTTGTAGTCGTCGTCGAGGAAATCGGATAATGCCGCGGCTTGATTGCGGCTCTGCCAATCGTCTGCCTGAGTCCTACTCCAGCACATGAACCAGTCCCTGCAGGGGATGGAGACAAAATACTCGTCCCCAAGTTCTCGTGCAAGCTGAGCGTGAACACGTGGAAGAAGAAGTCGAACAGCTCGAAAATTGTCTTCCGTCTCCTTCAGAAAAGCCTCGGAACCGCCTGGAGTCCTTCCAACTGTGACTTCAAGCTCGGCTAATGCATCGAGATTCTTGAGCGCGGCCTCGTGGAGTAATTCTAGTGTTAGGCCCGTTTGTTCGAAGGCTGACCGCATGATGTAAGAATACCCTCCATTCAGACGGTCCACATATCCGACTCGAATCCGTGAGGGAAATTCGCTGAAGAGTAAGTCTGGCGCGTCGTTCAACCAGTGCGCTGGGAAGAACTGAGGGAAAACGCCGGAGAGCAGATCTTTGTTGGATTCGCTTATCATTTCTTGCAGAACGATAGAGTGATGGCGCGCGAGGGGCAAGCCCGAAAGTGGACAAAGGCGTGAATCGCGTCGCCATGCATGGCTTGTTCTCCCGAAATGGTCCCGCTCACCGATGTCCGATCCGGAGGCTTCATCGTGAGGGCGAATCAGGGAAAAATGGCACTGCCTCACGTCGCACAACCCGAGCCAGAACTCTGCGGTTCCGCGTCGGGCAATTCTCAAAAGATTCATCGCCCCTCAACTTTCCCTAACGGCAGCTTCCGCCATCCGTCGCACAAGCCCAGCCCATCGTGAGAGCATTCCAGAGAACAAAGTCTACTGGAGAACAGAGTTTGTTCGTATCCCATCCGATCGTTATATCAAACAGGCATTTCGTTGAGTAGTAAATCAGGCTTTCTTTGCTAGGACAAGGAAATTCTCCAAAAAACCGTTCGTATATCAGGGTGCTGTGGCGAGTCGTGATGCGAGGGAATTTGATGGCTGATATACGAACGCCAAGGCGCAAACAAAGCATGCAAAGGTCTGTCCCTTTTTTATGTACACGGCGAGTATGGAAGCCCCAAAAAGCATCAGCGACGCTTATCGCCGTTGGACGCCTCGGGTTGGAATTTTGAGCATGAAAGAACCGTTGATGACAAAACGAAGCTACCCTAAGTCTCACCAAGTTCGCTATCTGGTTGGCGTTCCCGATACCAAACGGTGACGCTCGCAAGCATATTGGTAGCCGTCGTATTGATCGATATCACCTCAATATGAGGATTCTCGTTCATCCATGTCCAGGCCTCAGTTTGAGCATAAGCAATCATCCGGCTCTCACGCCCAGCTGTGAAAAAACCACTTCGTGTGGACTCGAAACGTTCGAAGCATATAGGAGATTTCTCGGCTGCCATAGTGAAGGGAGTTTCTATAATATCTTTTCTGTCGAACGATGAGAACGTGCACCACTACCAGCGAGTGCGGTCGTCGATTACGAGGTTGAGGTTGAATCTACGGGCGAGTATGAAAACAGGGCGGTTGATAGGGGTTGCTATGTCCCGAATTGTTCGAGCTTTTTGGATTTGGAGTTTTTGGTAGCAATTCAAGTCAAACTATCTTGGAGATTACAGAAGGAACTTTGGACGTGTTTGGCGTGAACTGGGAAATCTAATATCTGTCGTCTTATTTCGTTTGGGAATAACGAACCCATTGGACTACGACACATGCCAATAAAACAAAACCGATAGGGCTATCCTTCCCGATTAGAATGATTCCACAGATGGTCAGAATTATTGATACTATTATGTTGAAAACTACCATTCGTTTGATTTGTTGGATATTTGATCGGGATTTTTTTTAATTTCTGCAGAACCGGGCAAACGCATGTCATTTGCCCGTTCCTGCGTGGCGGCGCTGTGCAAGCACCATGACCAACGTGTTGTTAGATCAGGCATGGCGGAGGGAATCCGCCGCCACGGGGACAACACTCACGGGGCGATGACGGCGACCTTGAGGCGGGCGAATTTTTTCTGATCCGTGTTCTTGGGAACGGAGAGGGTGATGCGATCGTAATCAGCGGGGGTGTGCTCCTCGATGGAGACACCGCTGGTGGATGTGGCAGTGGTGGCTCCCACGGCGTACACGTCCGGCCAAGTGCCGAGATCGTTGCCGACCTCGATCACACAGGAACTGACGCCGGAAACGCTGCTGCTTTTGCGGGTGAAGGAGAAGACCCAGTGCGTGGCGGTGGTGGTCATGGTCGGCAGTTTGGCGAGATCGTTGGTATTCTTGTCACCGCCTAACAAAAACTCGATACCGTTGGCGACGCCGTCCTTGTCGAAGTCATCCGCGCTCGTGCCGGTGGGGGCGTTGGTGGCGGCCCAGTCCTGATAGGGAGTGGTGGCGGACTCGACGATGTTCACCGTGTAGGTTTGCGTGCTGAGATTTTGCGCGGTGACGGTGTAGGTTTGCGGCGTGGTGAAATCCCGTGCCGTGCCGGAGAGTGGCAGCGCACTGGCGAGGGAAGACACGGTGAAACTCGGCACCAGGGCGCTGCGATTCGTGCCCGCGGGCATGGTGACGGTGATGGTGTTGCCTGATATGTTCGAAGAGATCTGGCCGGGAATGCTGAAGCTCACGATGTTCTTGGCAGCACTTTGCGAGGGCAGGATGTTCATCAAGCGCAGCGCCATTTGCTCGCCTACGTTGAAGTAACTCTCGGCACTCTGGTTCCAGTGGTAGCCATCATTATTGCCGCCCACATCGTTGCCGTAGTCATACGGACGGGTGTCCACCGTGACGACGGTGCCGGCGAATTCCGGATAGAGGGCGGGATTGGCCACCGCGGCCTGGGCGTTGATGACTTTCACGCCATCCACGCTTTGATCCGCATTCGCCATGCCGGTGGTGCCGATGGTGACAGGCATGTTCGGCACGTTCCACGCCACGCGCAGATCGCGAATGAGATCGGCCATGTTGTCCTCGTATTCATTGGCCAGAGCGGTGCTGCTGCGGTCGTTCCAGCCCTGGTGCCAGGCGAAACCGGCGATTTCATAGCTATCGGCAGGCAGGGCGCTGAGCGCGGCATTCACCCGTGCGACCATGCCGGTGTAGTAGGCTCCCACCGTGCCACCACGTTTCGCCACGGCGGAAGGCGGACGGAACTCACCGCCTAACGACTTGCCACCGAAGGCGTATTTCAAGATCAGCACGGGATCACCGAGCTGGCTGCCGACCACCAGGCCGAAGGAGTATTCCGGACCGATGCGGCCGTTGACCCCGGTGGGACCCTCGCCGTTGTTGCCGAAGAAAGGATCCAGATCACCGACGCGGGCGGGACTGGTGGGATTCGGCACATCGCTGGCACCGCCGCCGGACCAATAGGTCACGGAAACATCGTTGCGTTTGATCCAGCCTGGATTCGCACCGGCGGGGTTGGCGGGATCCGCGAGATAACCATATTGATTCGGCGACTGGTTAAACATGTAGCGCAAGCTGCCGTAGCCACCGGAAAAGTTCGTGTCGTTCGGGTTGTTCGGATTGCGTCCGATCTCCACCGCAGCCTTGCCTTGCATGTTCGATTGTCCGGCGAGGATGAAGACTTTCGTTTTGCCATTGCCCGCCGGTGGATTGACCGCGTGGAACAAGGTGGAGGAAGCGCTGGGTGCGTTGGTGGCATCGCCGAGGTACGCCGCGCGCAGCGGACGCCAGCCTACCGCCAAACCGCTGGTGCTCAGCGTGGCCTGTGCGGAGCCGTTCAGTGCCGCGCTGCCGATGGCGGTGGCTCCATCATAAAACACCACGGTGCCGCTGGCGGCGCTGCCGGTCACGGTGGCGGTGTAAGTGACTGCCGCACCGAAGGCGGAGGGATTGCTGCCGGAAGTGAGTGCCAGAGCGGTGGTGGTGGTGGAACGGCTGTCATTCACCGTGTGGGCGAGCCCCGCGGAGTAGGCCACGCCATTGTTGCCATCGCCGGGATACACCGCCGTGATGGTGTGAGCGCCACCCACCAGCAAGCTGGTGCTGAAGCTGGCCTGCGCGGAGCCGTTGAGGGTGGCGGTGCCGATCTGCGTCAAACCGTCGTAGAAATGCACCAGTCCCGTGGGCGCGCTGCCCGTCACGGTGGCGGTGAAGGTCACGGATGCCCCGCCGGAGGAGGGATTGCTGCCGCTGGTCAGGGCCAGAGCCACACCCGTGGTGGGCAGCGCGCCGACGGTGATGGTGCCGGGGCCGGAGAAATAGGCATCGTCCTTGAAAGTGGCGAGCGATGCCGAGGAACCGTAGGTGCCGGGCACGGTGTAGTTCGGATAGCTCAACGACGCCACCTGACGTGTGCCGAGGTAATCGAGCCGCATCTTCGCGCCGCTGGAAATTTCCAAAGGACCAGCACCGAGTGCGTTCGGCCGGGTGATGGCCAGGGTGCCGACTTGCACGCGGGTGGTGCCGGTGTAAGTGTTAGAGCCCGAGAGAATCCAGGTGCCGCTGCCGGTCTTGGTGATGCTGGTGGCGGTTTGCCCGGCATTTCCTGCCACACTATCGCCGATGCTGCCGCTGATTTCGCCTTGGCCGGGGGTGCTGCCCGTGGCGGCGCGGGGGTTGTTATTCAGGGTGAGGGTTTTGCGGTTATCGGCGGCGGCGGTGCCGGGGATGGAGAGATCCGAGGTGAATTTCAGCAATCCCGTCTCGCCGCGCGTGGTGGGCAGGTAGGCATTTCCTCCCTGCGTGATGGTGACGCCGCCGGTGGTGCCGTTGAGCCGGATCACGCGGTCGGTGGTTTCGCCGTTGCCATTGTAAATGAGTGCTCCTGCGACGGTGGTGAGGCCGAGGGAAATGGTGCCATCTTCCGCCGTGGTGGGTGCGCCGAGACTGCTGGTGGCGGTGCCGCCCGTTACGCTGTTCAACGATGTCACAGTGATGCTGCCGGCCTGCACGGCGACCGCTCCGCTGAAGCTGTTGTTGCCGGTGATATTGAGTGTGCCGCCGCTGGTGCCTCGTCGCACCAAGCCACCGGTGCCCGATATCGCTCCGCCGATGCTCATGTTGCCAGTGGTGGCGAGATCGAAAATGTTGCTGCCCGTGAGTGTGATCGGACCGTTGAGATTGGCGGAGAAGCTGTTGCCGTTCGTCACCGTCGCGCTGCTGAAGGCGAAGCTGTTCGTCAGGTTGTTGTTGCCATTGAGCCCCAGCGTGGCCCCGGTGTTCACGGTCACCGGTCCCGTGCCCATGAGGCTGTTGTTGGTGCTGCCCATGCGCAGGGTTCCGGCGTTGACGACGGTGCCGCCGCTGTAGGTGCCGGCGGTGTTGAGGCTGACGATGGCGGAGTTTTGCTTGGTCAGCAAACCGCTGCCTGCGATGCCGCCGGACAAGGTCAAGGTCACATTGCCGCTGGCCGTGCCGCCGATGGTGGTATTGGCAGCCAGGTTGATCGGCGCGCTGATCGTCACCGCGTTGCTGCTGTTATGATTGATCGCGGGCAAAGTCGCGCCATTGTTCGTGAAGCTGAGGCCACTGGTGCCTGCCAATGTCACCGTGCCGGCAAAATTCGCCTGATTGAGCAGGAAGCCGTTGTTCAGGTTATGGGTGGCGGTGTAGGTGCCGCTCTGGTTGAAATTCAGCGTGTAGTTGGCAAAGCCCGTGGCGGCGGGAGCGGTGCCGTCGCCGACGTTGTTGGTCCATTTGCTGGCATCGCTGAAGTCGCCGTTGCTCGCGCTGGCCCAGGTGAATACCGTGGGCTGGGGTGCGACGGTGACGGTCACGGTGTACACTTTGGTCGAATTATCAAGTGCGGTGATGGTGTAGGTTTGCGGCGTGGTGAAATTCCGCGCCGTGCCGGAAACGGGATCGCCGGTGGCTCCGCCGGAGATGGTGTAGGTGGGTGCCAGGGCCGTGACCACCGTGCCGAAGGGCAGGGTCTTCGTAATGTTCGTGCCGGAAATGATGGCCGCGCCATGAACCGGGAAGGTGAAACTCAGGATGTCCTTCGCCGAGCTGGGATTGAGCGTGAAGGAGGACGAGCTGCCGGTAATGCCGCCGCTGGAGCTGGCAGTGAGGGTGATGGTCTCCGCCACATCATTTTTCGTGGAGATGGTGAAGATGCCATTGACGAGCGTCTTGGTGTTATCGCCGAAGGTGCTGTCGCCATTGCTATCAAACTGCGCGCTGCCGCTGCTGGTCATGGTGACAAGCGTGCTGCTATCGGTGGTGACCACATTTCCATAAACGTCCAGCGCGGTGACGGTGGTGGTGAAGGGCACGCTGGTCACTTGCGGTGTGGAAACGGTGACGCTGTAGCTGGCGATGGCGAGCGGGTTGACGGTGAGACTGAGCCCACCCGCGCCCGTGCCGCTGGCACTGGTGGCGATGCTGTCCGAGCAATGCAGCGTGGCGATGCCGGCGTTGAAAGCGGTGAGCCGACCGTTGTTCGATCCGCTGACCGTGGCCACGCCGTTGACGAAGGTGAGCGAGGCATTCGGTGTGCCGACCGCCGCGGTGACGGCGCGGGAAACGCCGTCCTTGTCGGTGACGGCGGGGGCGTTGCTGTTCGGCGAGGAGGCCAGGCCGTAGAAGGAAAGCGTGACATCGCCGGAGAAGGTGGTGAGCGCGGAGCCCGAGGGATTGAGCGCGGTGACGGTCAGTGCGACCGCATCACCGGCATTCGCACTGGTGCTGCTGTTCCCCGCGACTTGAATGCGATAGGCTGTGGGCGCGGAGAGGGAGTTGGTGAGAGCCACCTTGACTTGACCGGCGGTGCTGTAGTCGAGCGTGGCAACGTAGTCGGTGTTGCCCGTGACGGTGACACCGCGGAAGGGTCCGGTGATGGTGCCGGCGTTTTGCACGATGGTGGTGCTGGGCACGTTGCCGAAAAGACCGGTGGTGTCGATGACCAGATCGGCGTTGCCGATGTTCATCGTCGTGGCATTGCTGGAAATTTTGTCCATCGTCGCGGAAGGCGCGCGCAGGCGGAACGTGCTGCCGGCATTCAGCGTGGGAGCTGTGGTGCTGGCGAGAGTGAGCGTCTTGGGAGTGCCCGATTGCGAGGGCTGAATGGTGGCACCCGTTTGCAAGGTGACAGCACCGGCGAGCGAACCGTTACCACCGAGGGTGGCACCGGTGTACACCGTTACCACACCGGTGCCGGTGATGGTGCCATCGACCTGCAATGTTCCTGCATTGATGCGAGTTTGACCGCTGTAGGTGTTGCCCGTGGCGGAGAGGGTCAGCGTTCCCGCGCCGGACTTGATGAGCCAGCCACTGCCCTGCGTGAGTGGAATCTGCATGGCAAGCGAGTCCGAGGAAACATCCGTGCGGATCACCAGATCGGCATTGCTGGCGGTGGTCACCGCGGTGCCGCCGCTGATGATGCCGCTACCGCCACCGGACTTGAGAATCGCGGGGGTGGTGAGCGTTTGCGAAGCGTTTTGTGTCCAGTTCACGCTGCCGGAAAGATTGAGCGAGAGCAGGGAGATGGAGTTTTGGTTGGCGGGTGTGCTGGTGAGTTTGACGTGTCTGCTGGCGGTGATGGTGCCGACATTCACGGTGTTCGTGTCGCCGCCGCTGGTCGCATAGTTCAGCGCGCGCAAGTAGCCTGCGGCATCATAGGCGGCGAATTCGCTGCCGTTGAAGAAGAGTACGCGATCGATCAACTGCCCGGCGGTGGGCGCGGTGGTGAAGGAAATTTTATTGTCAGTATCGCCCGTGCCGCCGCTGATGAAGTTGCCGGTGGCTCCCTGCGTGCGGGCTGCCAGGCTGGCGTGGTTCACGGTGATGCTGCTGGCACCGCCCTTGGTGAGTTGCAGGATGCCTTCTCCCGCGCTGAAGGTGAGTGCACCCATGCTTTGCGACTTCGCGCCGCTGGCGGAGTTGCCGTCGTAATGGAATCTGCCGCTGCCACTGAAAGTCAGGGCCGAGCTGCTGTTGAGAGATCCGGTGTTGGCATCGAGAAGCAAGGTGCCGCCACTGACCGAAGTGAGGCCGGTGTAGCCATTCCCTCCTGACAAGGTCCAGGTGCCGCTGCCGGTTTTGGTGAGAGCTGTCGCGCTGCCGCTGTTGACGATGGAGCCGGAAATTTCCCCCGTGCCGGCGGTGGAGCCTTGCAAGGTGAGAGTCTTCGCGCCATTGCCCGTGGCGGTAAAGTTGCTGGTGAATTTGAGCAAGCCCGAGCCCGATTGATCAAGTGTGGCTCCACCCGTGGTGCCTGCGAGGTTGATGACGCGGTCGGTGGTTTCGCCGGTGCCGAGGTAGGAGAGAACTCCTGCTGTGGTAGTACTGCCGATGGCAATGGTGCCATGGAAATCCGTGGGTGGTTTGCCCAGGCTGCTGGAGGTGCTGGGGGTGGCAACGCTGTTGAGAGAATAGGCTGACAAGGTGCCGCCGCCGATGGAGGTAAGACCGCTGTAGGTATTGTTGCCTGATAAAATCCATCGGCCGCTTTCCGTTTTGGAAACGGCGTTCACTCCGGTAAAGGTCAGGGTCTGGTTGTTGCCCACACCCGGTGCGACGATGGGAGAGCTGAGAGTGAGATTGCCCACGTTGTTCGAAGTTGAAACGTTTGCGATCACGTAGGTACCCGGTGCAATGCCTGTGCCGGTAAGATAACTTCCCAACGGAGCCGCTCTGCGGTCATTGACGTTGATGACTGTGGCTCCTTCCGCGGCTCCACCAGCGGAAGTGGTCGTGGTGGAACCGGAAGTTGGAGCATCGCCGATGGATCCCGCCATTTCACCCACGCCCGCGGTGGCACCGCGCAAGCCGATCACCTTGCCAGAAGCGCCCGTGAAGGTCATGTCAGCCGTGAATTTCAACAGCCCGGTACCGGCATGGTTGATCGATGATGTTTGAGACACGCCAGCGGCCAAGTTGATCACACGGTTGGTCGTGTTTCCAGTGCCAGTGTAGGTGAAAACTCCACCGCCGAAGCCGCTGCCCATGTTCAAGTTACCACCAGCTCCCGCGGCACTATTCGTGCCGATCATGCCGATCGAACTGACACTCACAGTACCGTTGTCGAATCCAAGCCCACCGGTGAAGTTGTTGTTCGGATTGGAGAGAGTCGTGACTTGACCGTTCTCCGCCGTAAAACCAAGCTTGGCCGAAGCCCCGTCCGATAGCACTCCTGTGAACAGCATGTTGCGATGGTTCAACCGCAAGATGGTAGAGCCGGATGCGGCCAGCGTGGTGACGTTGCCATTGATGATATAAGGAGGTGTGCCTCCCGTCGCATCACTGGGACCGGATGGGTAAAAACGCGGACTTGCACCATTGAGTCGGATCGATGCGTTGATGGTGATTTTAGCAGCAGCATTCGCAGTTCCCGGACCGCCGTAGATACAGTCTCCTGTGTTGTTCAAGGTCAGAGTCTGGGCATTCGGCCCACCCGCGCCAAAGGTATAGCTGGGAACACTGGCACCATTGATGAAAATTCGATTCACCACAACACCGCCAGAACCCAGATCGATGGTGAGAGGAGTCGTGCTGGTGCCATCAAACGTCGCGGTATCCGCGGAGCCCGGCACCGGCGTGGCACTCCAGTTGAGGGGATTGGACCACAACGCGTCAGAGCCACCACCCGTCCAGTTCGCGTTCGCGGCAATGGCTTGGCTTGAGCCCAGCGATGCCATCGCGAGGACAAGCAGGTATTGACTCAGGGCACAATTTCGAAAGATCATTTTCATCGGAAATGTTAGGTTTTTTATGATTACAAAGAACGTTTCTTTTGCTGCCCATACCCCATACCTTTCGCGTTCACCTCGCAAGGAAATTAGGAAAAATCATACCTTCGTGTGACACGGAAGGATTCGCCGATGACCCGCTGCCCCTTCCGGCACACGGCGGCGCGATCGGCTTCGAGCCCGTCGGGCCAAACACCGGTCGCACTATTTTCCCCGCTCAGAAAGTGGCTTCGTCCTCGCCGATGATTTTGACTTCCATTTCCATCTCGATGCCGCGTTCGCCGCGGGCTTTGTCGCGGATTTCCTCGACGAGCGCAAGGATGTCGCGGGTGTGGGCACCGCCGGTGTTGACGATGAAATTTCCGTGCACGGTGGAGACCTGCGCTTTGCCGTGACCGCTGCCCTTGAGGCCCAGTTCGTCCACCAGCTTGCCGGCGGGGACGGATGCCGGGTTCTTGAACATGCAGCCCGCACTGGCAGCGATGGGCTGGCTGACGCGACGCTTCTGACGCGATTCATCCCAACGGCGCTGGATGTTTTCCGCCGTGTCGGGCGGGCCGGTGAGGGTCACTTCGAGCGCGAAATTGCGCCGTAGCTCGGCGACATTGCGGTACTCGACGTGGATCTCCCCCCGGCTGCGGGTGCGGATTTCTCCGTCTTCATCGAGAAATGTCACGTCCACCACTTGGTCGAACATTTCCACGCCCATGGCCCCGGCATTCATCCGCAGGGCACCGCCGACATTGCCGGGGATGCCTTCCATCCACTCGAAGCCGCCCAGTCCGGCGGCCTGCGCCACGCTGGCGACCTTTTTCAAGCGCGCACCGGCACCGGCTATGACCTTGCCGTTTTCCACCCGCACCTGGGAAAACACGCCGCCGCTGGGATGAATCACCGCGCCGCGGATGCCGCCATCACGCACCAGCAGATTCGAGCCGCGCCCCACCACACGCACCGGGATGCCGCGCTCCCGGCAGTAACCCACCGCCTCCGCAAAGGCGCGGAAACTGTGAGGCTCCAGCCAAAATTGCGCGGGTCCGCCGACAAGCATGGTGGTGTGACGGCGCATCGGTTCATAGAGCTTGCCGGACATTTCCTCCGCCGGGACGAGACGCAGGATTTCTTCCAAAATTTTCAAGTCCTCCGCGATGCGGGTGCCCGCCTCATGGACATTGCCCGCACCCAGGGTGATGAGCAGATCGCCGGGCTCTAACGCATTTCCGACCTCGTAATGGGCGCTGGCCACCAGCGGCGTGTATGTCACGCGGGTGTCGCCGTGGCGTTTCATCGCCTCCACCAGGGTCATGCCGCTGATGCCCTCGATGGGCTTTTCATTGGCGGCATAGACATCGGTGAGGAAAACCTCGTCCGCCGCTTGCAGGACCTTGCCGAAATCATCCGCCAAGGCCTGCGTGCGGGTGTAGCGGTGCGGCTGGAACAACACCACCACGCGGCCGGGATTGAGCGAACGCGCGGTCTGCAAGGTGGCCGCCAGCTCGGTGGGGTGGTGGCCGTAGTCATCGACGATACGGAAATCGCGCGAGAGGTATTTTGTCTCGAAACGCCGTTTCGCCCCGGCAAATGTCGAGAGCGCGCGAGCAATGAGCGGGAAACTCGCCCCCGCGCCATCGGCCAGAGCGATCGCGCCCAGGGCATTGAGCACGTTGTGTTTGCCGGGGATGCCGAGCTCGATGTTGCCCAGCAGCTCGCCATGTCGCATCACGGTGAAGGCCGTGGAGCCACGCAGCTCGCGGATGTCCGCCGCCACGTAGTCGGCATCGCTCCAGCCATAGGAAACGGCATTCGCGCGGCCCTGGTTCAGCCGTGTGGCCACCGGACACTCCCGGCAATAGACGATGCGCCCGCGCGTTTGATCGAGCAATTTCGTGAACACCTCGCAGATGTGATCCAGATCGCGGTAGAAATCGAGGTGCTCGGCTTCAATGTTGAGCACGATGGAGCATTCCGGCCGGTAAAGCGCGAGTGTGCCGTCGCTTTCATCGCCCTCGGCCACCATGAATTCGCCCTCCTCATCCCAGCGCGCATTGCTGCCCAGCACGGGGATTTCCGCTCCCACGTAGTGACTCGGTTTCAGCCCGGCCTCGCGCAGAATGTGGGCGGTCATCGACGAGGTGGTGGTCTTGCCGTGGGTGCCGGAGATGACGATGCCCTTTTTCGTCTCCAAAATGGCGGCCAAGCACACCGCACGGCGCAACAAGGGAATGCCCGCCTCCATGGCGGCGGCGTAGGCGGGATTTTCCGGTCGGATCGCCGAGCTGTACACCACCACGTCCACCCCCTCCACCGCCGCGGCACTATGGGGTGAGGAAAATTCCAATCCCACGCCCTGCAAGCGCTCGGTCTCCGTGCTCGTGACCCGATCCGAGCCACTCACCCGGTGTCCCATGCCCAGGAGCAACAGGGCCAGACCACTCATGCCGGAGCCAGCCACACCGATGAGATGAACGCGCAGGGGTGTGGATCGATCAGTGAGCCGCTGGCTCCAGTAAGAAATATCACTCATGGAAAAACGCGCGCAGCTTTGAACAATCGCGTGCAAAGGTCAATTCTCAATCACCCCCGCCCACCATACACCCCATTTCCGGCAACAGCTGGATAGGCAAGAATTTTCTTCCCACCCCCATGAAATGATGTAAATACAAGTAAGTAGCTACTTGCTAGACCATATCATCCCCCATGCTCCCCCTCTGCGCAGACAAAACTTCCATGAATGCCCGAACCAAGAATCGATGGAAGCCGCGCACCCCTCGCGCCCACCCCGGCTTCACACTGATCACCACCTTGTCCCTGTTGGTGTTGCTGACATTGATCTGCGTGGGCATGCTGGGCCTGGCGGGCATTTCCCTGCGAACAGGATCCGCTGGCAACGATCAAATGACCGCCCGAGCCCATGCCCGGCTCGCCCTGATGATCGCCCTCGGTGAGCTGCAAAAAACCGTAGGCCGCGATCAGGCCATCACCGCCCAGGCTTCCGTGCTCGACACCAACCCCACCACCGCCGCCATCGATGGCATCGCCGAGCCCCTGCTCACTGGCGTTTGGAATTCCCGCGCCGAGCGCCTCGGCCAGCGGCCGGACTACAGCCGCACCACGCCATTCCGCCAATGGCTGGTCTCCCACCGCGATCCCACCGCTCTGAACCAGTTGGCCTTCGCCACCGCCGCCAACTTCACCGATCCCGTCGTGTTGCTCAAATCCACCACGCCCAACCCGGCGAACCCGCGCGATGGCCAGGTGCGCGCGGGCCGGGTCCCTCTCCCGCGCGGCGCCTACGCCTGGTGGGTGGGCGATGAAAATGTCAAGGCCCGCATCGGCCTGCGCGATCCCCTCGACCGCGCCACCACCACTCCCGTGGTCGGCGATCTGCTCACCGGCATGGCCACCCCCGGCACCCACGGCATGCGCACCGTGGCGGGCTACGAGCAATTTCCCACCAACTCCACCACCTCGGACAACATCATCACCCATCGCCTCACCGACTTCGCCCGCGCCCAGGGCACCGCCGCCGATCCCTTCCCGCACTTTTCCCCCTACTCCCGCAGCGTGCTGGCGGACGTCACGCAGGGCGGCTTGCGCAAGGACCTGAACTGTTACCTCGAGCGCACCGATCTGAACTGGTATGAAGGCTGGGGCCGTTTCGCCGGCAGTGGCAGCATGCCACAGGGTCCGCGCGGGCCGAACAACCTCATCGCCCTCAGCCCGCCGGATGACCACGATGTTCTCCCTTGGAAACAACTCCATCACTGGTATCACATGCACCGCCAGCAGCTCGGCTCCCAACAGAATTTCCCCGTCGATGCGATGTTCAACGGTGCCCCCGTGGAGCCCATCAACAACCCCGCGTGGAACAGCGGCGTGCTGCGCCTCACCCCCATCCTGGTGCGCATGCAAATGCTCATCTCCTTCGGCACCCGGCGTCAAGGCACCAGCTCCAGCTATCAAATGGTCATGCACAGCTACCCGGTGCTGACCTTGTGGAATCCCTACAACGTCCCCATGCAAGTGGGCGAATGGAGCACCTTTCTCCACACCCTGCCGCTGGAGCACAGCGTCTTCATCAACGGCACCCGCCAAACCCTCACCGGCGGCGGGACACGGAATGGCAGCTACAACTGGGGCTGGCCCGACGGCAACATGACCTTGCGCGTGGGCGGCAGCACCGGACCCAGCATCACACTCGCACCCGGCGAGGCCAAGCTCATGACCTATTCCGTCTCCCAGAGCGGAAATTTCAACGCCCACGACATGATCGAGGCCCCACCCGCCTGGCTACCCACCCGCGCCGGGCAGGCCCGCAGCCTCGGCACCATCAGCGGCAACCCCTCCGATCGCTTTGCCATCTCCACCGAGCTCGCCACCTGGGAAAAAAGCGCCACCTCCTACGCCGGGCAGAATTTCCAGACCACCTTCGACTTCCGCTGCGAGTCCCGCGCCATCCACAACGGCCACTCCTGGCTGCAACAAGGCCAAATGTTCACCTCTCAGGTCGGCTGGCGGCACGAGGCGGCCAATCCACGCGTGGCCTTCATCTCGGAGCGAAATTTCCCCGCCGCCACCCTTGCCGAGATCGATAACAACCCGCGGCCCTTTCTGATGCTCGACATCCGCCTCAAAACCCTCGACGAGCCCACTCTGCCGAACAAGACCTGGCTCCACAACATCCCCCACCACCCCTACGTCGCCGTCACCTCCACCTCGCGCCACGGCGTGGATGCCCGCACCCCGTTTTTCGCCCACCCCTACACCATCACCTTCGAGCAGGTCAATGGCGTGGAAGGGCTGTTCCAAAACCGCCCCTTCTTCGGTGTCAGCAACCGCCCCGGCGGACAGTCGCGCATCGTCGGTGCTGCCATCCCGCTCGCCCCTCTCACCTCCCTCGGCCAGTTGCAAAACATTCCCCTCCTCCCCATCGAGGGCCTCAACTGGAGTGGCTACTATCTCCAGAACCAAGCCATCGGCAACTCCTTCGCCTCTCCCGGACTGCCGCCCGACCGCACCCGCGAAACCTCCTTTCCCTTCTACCTCGGCCAATACATGCCCTGGCAGGGCGGCGACCTCGCCGGGCGCTTCTACAACGACCGCGCCGCCTTCAACAACGCGGAATACTCCATCGCCGAGGCCCCCGCGCAAATCGTGGACCGCAGCTACGCCGCCAATCATCTGCTCTTCGACGAATACTTTTTCTCCTCCATCTCCGCGCGCCAGGGCTCCGTCTTCAACGTCCACGGCCCCCGCCGCACCCAGCGCCAGGCCCTTGCCGATTTCTTCAACGGCGTGCGCCCCCTGCCCATCACCGCCTACCAGCCCTACCTCGCCGCGCAAACCGCCCCGAACCAGGCCCTCAACTCACTCAGTACCACCAGCACCGTGCGCCCGGATGCCTTCCAACGCATCGCCGCCCGCATCATGGTCGATGGCGGCTTCAACATCAACTCCACCTCGGTGGAAGCCTGGACCGCCATACTCGCCTCCGCGAACCTGAAACGCCCCGTGCTCATGCCCGGCGACTCCCGCCTCGCCGCCCAACAACCCCGCGCCCACGTCATCAGCCGCAATCCCAATCCCGCCACCGGAAACGCCAGCGAGGACAGCCGCTGGCTCGGCTACCGCGAGCTCACCGATGCGGAAATCCGCCAACTCGCCGAGGCCGTGGTGCGCCAGGTGAAACTCCGCGGCCCCTTCCGCTCGCTGGGCGAGTTCGTCAACCGCCGCCTCACCACCAGCACGGACCTGGCCCGCTACGGTGCCCTCCAGGCCGCGCTCGAAGACCCCGCCGTGGACATCAACCGCCGTTACCGGGGCGCTGGCATGGAAATCACCTCCGCCGACATCACCGGCACCAACTACCGCTTCCCCCAAGCCGCCCTCGGCTCGCGCTACCAAGGCACGCCCGCCTACGTCAACCAAGCGGACATCCTCACCACCATCGCCCCCCTCATCCAGGCCCGCTCGGATACCTTCGTCATCCGCGGCTACGGCGAGGCCCGCACCCCCGACAACACCCGCATCACCGCCCGCGCCTGGTGCGAGGCCGTGGTCCAGCGCGTGCCGGATTTCATCGATCCCCGCGATGAGGCCCACGTCACCACCGCCGCAATGCGCCAGCCTCTCAACCGCCGCTTTGGCCGGAAATTCCTCATCCAGTCCTTCCGCTGGGTGCCATCCACCGAAGTCGAAAACTCTTGATCCCCACTTCTCCCATGACTCGTTTTTTCCACCTCATCACCTGCCTGCTCACCCTCATCGCCTACCCGCTCTGCGCCCAGTCCGATGACAAATCCGCCAAGGTGAAGTTCCGCGTCACCCGCTTCGATCTCTTGGACAAAGCCCCGCCCCGATACGAGGTCGGCACCGAGCGCCTCGCTTTGGAAGTGCCGCTCAACTTCATCGAGGGCCCCCACACCGCCACCCTGCGCGAGGGACGTTTCCTCGACTTCTTCCCGGGCAAGGCGGAAAAACCCGAGTTCTCCCTCACCATCGCGGAAAACGAGCGCACCGATCTGCTGCTCTATTTTATCAACAACGGTGAGTCCTACACGGTGCTGAAAATCCTCACCCCCGCCGCCACACTGCGCGGCGGTGATCGCTACGTGCTCAATGGCACCAACTCGCGCCTCGGCATCAAGCTGGACAAGCAGGAGCCGGTCTTCCTCGAACCGGGCAAATCCGGCATCGTGCGCGGCCCCGGCGGCCAGGAAATCGTCAGCGTCCCCGTGCTCATCAGCAGCTTCCAGGACGAGGAATGGAAGCTCGCCAGCACGGAAAACTGGTACATCGACCCGCGCAGCCGCGGCTACCTGTTCGCCTACAACTCCCCGCGCACCCACCAGCTCACCTTCCACGTCATCACCGAGCGCCTCCAGTGAGCGTGCCCATCAGCCGGAGCACAACGCTCCCATCATGTTGACGCCTCCGAGTGATGATCCTGAATTCAGAAACGAGAACCACGGATTGCACAGAATTCACAGATCATAAAACAGTTGCGTTACCATGGTAGCTCACCCGCAGGGTGAGTAAAAGATTTTCCAAAACCGACTCTTCATCCGTGCCTTCCGTGCAATCCGTGGTTACCATCTTCCTTTCAAGGATGACCGCTCACACGTGATGTCTGCCACATCGAACAGAAAAATTCAGTGATTTCAGTGGATCTCAGTGTGTCAGTGGTACAATGGCGAGCATCACGCTTGTCCATCGATTCCCAAGTTTGATCGCCGTGCCGCCATTCCCCTGCATCAAACAGACAGCAAAAACCCGTCCCATCTCTTTTCCCCCATCCGTGCCTTCCGTGCAATCCGTGGTTACCATCTTCCTCTCAAAGATGACCGCTCACACGTGATGTCTGCCACATCGAACAGAAAAATTCAGTGATTTC
>ERZ1066127.611-NODE-611-length-17515-cov-12.789691_pt1 | contig 17515 bp, 8 predicted proteins | sample MGYA00382774_ERZ1066127 | MGnify/ENA primary metagenome ERZ1066127 (study PRJEB33369, sample SAMEA5778357) | biofilm metagenome | biome: Industrial cooling water; feature: Water cooling tower basin; material: Biofilm | place: United Arab Emirates | collected... | reverse complement strand
TGGGGTCTTCACCGGCGCTCAAGAAAGGACTGGGGATGAAGTTGTCGCCGCTCGAAAGAATCACTGTATTGGCATAGGTGCCTTCGAGCGTATCGATTACTGCTGCAAAGTTAGGTGCATCTTTAGGCGCGTCTAAACCACCTTCCATGTCGGAAGCATGCAGTACCTGCAAAGTGTAACGTGGAGGAGGAGGCAACAATCCTTCGTTTCGGCGGCTGAGATCCTGGATGCGGAGGTCTTGTGCTGCTGGCGTTTCGGCAATGCCATAAGGCGAGCTGGCCGGGTGGCGCACGAGCATGTATTCAGCAAAGGCATCTTGTTCAGAACCGGGCACAGTAAAGGTAGCTCCACCAGCGGCTGTCAAAACGGTATCTAAATCAACGCGGTTGCTTGAGTTGGCAGCAAACGGATAACCATCGCCACCACCTGCGAGGAAGTTGAGGGTTACCATTTTGTAGGTACGGTTGGGGTTGCCATGGATTTGACCATTGCGCACCAAGGTGTCTACAATATTGCCCAACGAATCGAGGCGTACCACCGAGCGGATGCGGCTGTTTACAGGCAAGGTAGGATCGTAGCTGAAGGCCATGCCACCCACCTGAGGGAAGCGACCAGGGGTTTGTCCGGGAGCAGTTTGCGCCACGCCGTGCTCAAGCAAGGCCTTTACACCCGTAACTGGTACGGTCACCACACTGAGGCGGTTGTTGAACCGCAGCGAGTTTTCGATGTCGAGCTGGCTGATGTCGCCGGCTTGCTTTCCAGCTGCCGGATTGGCCGCAGTAGGCTGAAGGCTTACGGTGCTGCCCACGGCATTCACTGTACCCATGGCTTGGCGGATGCCACCACCGTTTTTGAGCGAGAGGGTAACGGTTGGGTCGGCACGACGCGCCTGCCAGAGGTTGGCATCGGAAGTGAGGTTGCCCAGGTTGGTTTCTTCGGTGCGGGTAAACTCGCGGCGACCTTCGAGGAATACGCTGGCTTTACCGAAGATGTTGCCGTCTTTGGCCACAATCACGGTCTGTACCGCATCGGTAAGGGCTTTTACGTTAGCACCCTTGGTACCTGGCGCGAAGGCGGCGGCATAGTTGCCCCAAAGGCGTGTTACACCAGCCGAGTCGGTGGCATAGGCACCGTTGATCATGGGGTTGAGCAGGGTGGTGTCGATGACACCGAGGCTGTCGAAGGCCACTACCAAACGACCCACATAACGGTATTCGGCGGCTGTGTTTACCAAAAGGGTAGGTTGACCGTTGGCACCGAAACGGATTTGCGGATAAGTACCCACGGCCACATCACCTGGGCGGAGGATGTCGTTGCCATCGGCCAGGAGGCTGTGTGAGCCACCGGCGATGATCACGTCAACACCGTTCAAGAGCGGAGCCAGAGCCTGCTCGAGGCTGAGCTGCTGCAAGTGCGAGAGGACGATGATTTTGTTGATGCCCTGACCAAAGCGCAAGCTGTCGATCACCGGCTGGAGGATGCCGGCCAAAGCAGGCATGTCGTTTACGGTTGGTCCTACCACGGTGGTAGCACCGGGCGAGCTGATGCTGGCAAGCACTTGGGTAGTTGCACCCACAATACCAATCTTCTCACCACCGCGGGTAATTACCACCGAGCGGGCAATGCCCTTCTTCTGGCTGTTGGCGGTGATGTTGGCAGGGGTACGGAAGGCGGTATCGGCTTGGCCATCGGCGGTTACCAAATAGCTGAGGTTGGCATCGGCCGAGAAGTTGAGGTTGGCACTGAGGTAAGGGAACTGCGCACCTACCCAACGCTTGTCGGCGCCGTTGCTGCGGATGTCTACACCAATCATGCTGTTCAACTCACCGGTACCGAGGTCGAACTCGTGGTTGCCAAACACCGAAGCGTTGAAGCCGATGAGGTTGAGGATAGAGATGTCGGGACGACCAATGGCTGGGCGCACCAAATGCTGTCCAAGATAAAACACATTGGTGGCATTGCGCAAAGGCGTTTGCAAGCTGGGGTCTTCACCGGCGCTCAAGAAAGGACTGGGGATGAAGTTGTCGCCGCTCGAGAGGATCACGGTGTTGGCATAGGTGCCTTCAAGGGTGTCGATTACTGCTGCGAAGTTAGGCGCATCTTTAGGCGCGTCTAAACCACCTTCCATGTCGGAAGCGTGCAAAATTTGTAAGTTGTAACGCGCTGGCGGAATGTTGAAGTTCAAACGGATGATGCTCAATGTGCCGCTGATTTCGTTGGCCACAACGAGGTAAGCTTGACCATCGGCGCTTTGGTTAGGTGCAATGTAGGTCATGGTTTCTGGACCGCGGTCACCGGCAACCGCAGTGGTGCTGCGTGGATTGAGGTAGCCGTTGTAAACCGGGTTCATTGGGTTGGTAACATCGTAAGCCACAATGCCCCCAACACGCTCCATGCCTACAAAGGCGAAAGTACGCCCATTGATGGTGGCCAAGGTCATGCCTTCGGGCTCAGGGCCCTTAGAACGCGAGCGGTTTTTGCGGGTATTGCTTTCGTGGTCGGCATTAAAAATGGCGCTTGCCTGCGGATCGAGCAAGGTGATGAGCTCGAGCTGGTTTTTGCTGTCGAACACCTGGGCGCCGGTATTGGCATTCCAAATGCTGAACGAGCGCGAACCTACGTTGATCACATCGTCGTAATCGCCATCGCCATCGTGGTCGCCATTCAAATTGGTGATGCGGAAACGGCCCAAGGCGTGGTTTTCTTTGAGCATGGCGGCATGCGGAAAGCGGGCTGAATCGAGGTTCACGGCACCAACGGTCGTACGTTCGTTCAAAGCCTGGTACTCGCGCTCGTCGCCTTCGTTGGCACTCACCAAATAAGTGGTGCCATTTACGGTATACGAACCAATGGCATCGGGCATGTAGTACATTTTTGTTGGCCAGTTTACCATCAATACTTCTGGGATGTTGTCGGAAGCATCGAAACCGTTGCCAGCTTGGCTGTTGTCTTTGGTGCCCAATCCGCGGATGGCAGTGATGGTGTTGTTGGTCAAATTGATTTCGGCAATGGCATTGTTTTCTTGCAGGGTCACCCAAGCCTTGCTGTTGTCGGCAGCCACCGTGATGTACTCGGGCTCGAGGTTCTGTGATAGGGTGCCAATGGTTGAGCCTTTGCGCACACCAGCGGCAATGAGAGCTGCTTCCTGGGCGTTGAAGGCAGTGAAATTGAGGGTGGTAACGTCCGACTGGGTAATGAGGGTATCGCTCAAGTCGATGATGCTGATTGAACCTTCTGGGTCAACGCTGAAGGTAGTGTTGGGCTGACCTTCGTTCGCTACCAACAATTTGGTGCCATCGGGGGTGAAGGTAATCATGTCGGGCAAGGCACCCACCGTTACCTGGGCTTTGAAGTTGCCCAAGGTGTCGAAAAATACCACCGAGCCGGGTTGTTGTTCGTTCACGTTCGGACTGGCTACAGCAAGCAGGCCTGGTTTTACCGCAATGCTGGTGAGGCCGCCGTAAGGAGCCATCGACACGCTGCTGATGGTTACAGGAGCAGCCGGATTGTTGAAGTTGATGATGTCGAAACGATTTTCGATGGCGCTGGTGGTAAACAAACGCTTGCTAACCGGATCGTAAACCACTACCTCAGTGGTGCTGCCAGTGGGTGAAGGGTCGAAACTGGTCACCAAAGTCATGCTCACCGCCGAATCGCGGGCTGGCAACGTACGGTCGTTGTCGCGGATGTACACCGTGAAGTAGTTCGGACCGCTCAGGGAAACGCCTTGCAAGCTGTCGATGGCGAAAAGGATGAACTCATCGTCTTCTGCTTGTGCATCTTCAACAATGCCCACAGGCAAGCTTATGCTGCTGCTGTTGGCCGAAAGTTGTACGGTTTGGGTGCTGAAGTTGTAATCGGCAGCCGATGCGTTGGTGCCTGCAGCCACGCGGATGCGGAAACTGGCGTTGGCAGGGAATTGCAAATTCAAAGGCAAGTTGATGCTTCCGGCATTTTCTTCGGCTACCAAATACCTGCCGTTGAAGCTGATGGTAGGGTTGTAGCTGAAGTTGAAGGTAAAGGCACTGAACATGGCCAATCCACCGGCATTCTCCACACTGTCGACGCGCAGGGTATAGGCTTGTCCCGCCGCAAAAGCCGGACTCACCGTCAGCACCACCGTATCGCGCAGGTTGCCGTTGTTGGTCATCACGGCCGATTGTATGCCGGCCAATTGCTTGTAACGCGCCAAATTGGTAGCCGAAGCAGCCAACATATCTTGTGTAAATACCACCTCTATTTGGGTGCCATTCAATACACGGGCCGAGGCTACCGCAGGCGGACCAGGGAAGCTCCAGTTAGGCCAAACTTGGGCAGGAGTGCCTGAGCCAGAAACCACCCAATAAGCAGGATTCAAAATGCTGTCGCGCAGGTTGGCGCCGCTCTGTGGACCGTTGTAAAAGGCATTTACGCTCAAGCCAGCCGCATTGCCTGGAGCGGTGCTGAGGTTGATGGCATTTACCCCATCTGTCAAACCAGCAGGCAACATGCTGAAGCTGCCGCTGCAAGTGGTGTTGGTGGTTAACCAAGCATTGGCGCTGAGGGCGGTGATGTAGGTTGGGTTGGTGTTGCTACCAGCGTAAACAATCACTTGGTCACCACCCGAGCTCAGGCCAAAGGTGCTACCCGACACGGTTCCAATGTTGGCCGAAGCATCGTCGGTGCCAATCACAAGCACCGTTCCGCGAGCCACGCCGCCTGCCGGGGCCGTCCAAGTAAGTCCCCCGGGGCACTGGGCTGGGGTATTGGTCGTAAACTTGGCATCGGTAAGCTGGATGTTGGTGCCCGGCAAGATGTTTACTTGTGTGAGCAATGCAATGGCATCGGGCGTACCAGTAGCGTTCATGCGGTAGGCCACGGGAAGCAAATCGCCTTCCTGGAAAATGGTTTGCACGGGCAGTATGCTGAAAAGGGTTTGGTTGTTATTGGGCAAGAGGTTGCCAGCCAGGTCGCTGAGCAAACCATCGCGAATGCGCAAAATATAAGTGGCATTGGCTTGCAAAGCAGCGGCAGGAATGATGGTAAGGGTATCGCCGCTCAATTGACTGCTAAAGCTTACCGCAGTGTTGGCTGGTTGCAACAGCAATTGCACAATGGTATCGGCCAAGGCAGCGGTTAAGTTGGCACCGCCAGCACCTGCGCGGCGCATGGCTTCGCTAAAAATGATGCGTGGCCGAATACTGGCCGGGTGCTGGCTGCTGTTGTTTGTTGGGAAAAGGCTAGCTACAGGGGGAAAGGTGTCGGTACCTCCAATAATGCTTCCGTCTAAAGTGAAATTATCAAAACGGTTGTTACCAACGGTTCCGCCTAAAGCTTGTGCAAAGGCAATGCGGATCTTGAAATTCGCGTTGTTGTTCACCGCTGCAATGCTGCTAAAGTTGAGCGTTTGCAACGTTGGGTTGCCATCTACCGGAAAAATGCTGTCGAACAAGGTGTAGGTGCTGCCATCGGTGCTGTACGAGATGTACTGCACGCCTGCGCCCGAACCCGAACGGCGGGTGGCATAACGCACCATCACATTTTCATAACCGGTGGTGGGCAAACCAAATTCGAGCTGACCGCCGATGGGGTCGTTAAACCGCAGGTGGGTACCAGCCACATCGCCATTGCGCGCATTCGGATTGGTGATGTCAAATCCTTGCGCCGTATTGCTGGTAATTTGGATGGCGCTGATGCCTCCGCTCACATGGGTGATGGTGCCATTTCCTTGATTGGGTGTGAGCAAGGTGGCGAGGCTGGTGGAATTGTTGAAATTCCAATAATGCACCAAGGTCTGGGCATCGCTTAAGCTGCTGACCATCAGTATACTGAGTAGCAGCGGCAACAATCGGGTAAGTTTCGAACGCATAACAAACGGTTAAGGCCTCAAAACTCACCATGCCACATTAACACCGCCTTACCAAGCTGTGAAGGAAATGTTGTGTGCTGTTAAACTATTGTCAATTCCGTATTAAGCAACATAACTTGCCCCCAGTTCCCAGGCATAGCGCAACAACAACAAGCCCATCACCACCAAAAAGACCACCCGCACAAAACCATTGCCCTTGCGCAGGGCCAAGCGACTTCCTAAAATGCTTCCGGCGATGTTGCAAGTGGCCATGAGCAAGGCTATTTGCCCGATGTATTGTCCGTTGCCCACAAAAACCCCCAAGGCTGCCACATTGGTGAGTACGTTCACTACTTTGGCATAAGCCGAGGCCTCCAAAAAACCAAAACCGAGCAGCAAGACGAAGCCGAAAACGAGGAAGGTACCGGTGCCGGGACCAAAAAAGCCGTCGTAAAATCCCACCACGCTGCCCAGCAAAAGGCCATACCACAGCCTGCGTTTGGGCGAGGGAACCGGACCGTGGGTTTGTCCCAGGTCTTTTTTGAGCCAGGTAAACACAAACATGCCCAGCAAAAGCACCAGTACCAGTGGTTTCAGCAATTCGGCATCGAGGTATTGCAGCAGTTTCGCCCCAAGCCACGAAAAGGCGAAGGCCGCTGTGCCAACAGGCAGCAGCAAACGCCAGTCGAAGCGGATGCAGCGGGCATAGCGGTTGGCAGCCACCAGCGTACCCGCAAATCCGGCGAGTTTGTTCGTTCCAAACAAAACGGGCAAGGGCGTTTGGGGCAACCGAATGAGGAGGGCAGGCAACTGAATGAGGCCGCCACCACCCACAATGGCATCCAAAAAGCCGGCAATCAAAGCAAAAAAGGCAAGGAAGGCGTAGTCCACGGCCCAAAGATGCAGGTTTGGCTCCGAATATAGACGCTCACCTTATCCATGAGGTAGGGCGTCAGGGCGATTGGGTTGGTAGAGTTAAAAGGTAAAAGTGAAAAGGTATTCCACAGCTTCCTTAAAATGCTTGCTGCCGACAGCGTTCAGCGGTCAGCCGACAGCGTTTGGCCTTCAGCCCTCAACCCACAGCCGAACGCCGATTGCCGACAGCCAATAGCCGACCGCCGCCGGCTACTTCACCACCACCCGCGTCGTGCCCATTTTTTCGCCCTGCTGCATTTCCAACAAATACATACCAGCCGACAAAGCGGGTAGCTGGATGCGGTTGTCATCGGCCGCCATGCTGCCGCTGGCCAAACGGCGGCCTTGCAAGTCGTGGAGTTGCCAGCGCATCGTTTCGCTTGTTGGTTGGGCCAACTGCACAAACAGGTCTCGGCCTTGCACCGGATTGGGATAAACGCTGAACGACAGGTTCTTAACTTCCGACAAACCCACATAGTTTATCCTGCGATGCAAAACTATCCAGCGTGGTGTAAATACACTTGCACCAGGTATGGCAAAGGTAGTATCGCAATTGCCCCATTCGCATTTATAACGTACTGGTCCCGTGGCTTTCACCGTGAGGTAATAATTCGATCCGAAGCCACCTACCGCACCAACCCTTCCTGGCTCGCTCGAATTGGCTAGAAAAAGCGTATCGGGCCAACGAGAACCACGTATCCATCGTATCACATGGCTTTGGTGCGGGGCATTGGTAGCCTGGTAAAAGAAAACAGGTCCGGCACCTATATGATTGGCATCGGCGGCAAACTGCCCATGCATTTGTTGTACTTCGAGGGTGTCGTTCGACCAAAACCCGCCAATGGTGTATAAAATGTATTGTGGTCCGTTTTGGATGCTGGGTGTTGACCAAAAATACCTTTGCCAAGAGGTGGATGTACGCAAGGGAACCGCGTTATCCACCACGAGGCTGGGCTCAAAATCGAAGGTGATGTAAGGGGTGGTTGCTATAAACTGCACCGAATCGTTGGCAGGCCAATAACGCGCCAAAAAAGTGCGGTAGCCGGTATTGGGCAAAGGCGTGAGAGGCGTGGGGATGTTGTTGAGGTGTCCAAAATCGTCGATGGTGCCGGTAAAAAGCACCGCACCCGGAAAATCGGGGTCGAAACAGGCATCGCTCACGGTGCGGGCGCCGGTCCAGGCTTTTTCCCACAGCAATTGGCCGTTTGAGGCGTTAAAAGCAGCGAGCCAGCCCGATACATCGTCGTACAGGCCGCTGGCAAGTATGGTTCCTTGGCCGGCTTCGTAGTTGATTTTGTGGATGTAGTTGTTCTGTGTCTGGCGGCGGTGCCACACCCATTCGGGCTGACCTGAATACGCATTCACCCGCATCAAAAACGGATCAAGGGCCAGGGGTTCAAAGCCAATGAGGGTATCGTTGGGCAGGTAGCAGGTGTCGTGAAAACCACCGGCAATTAAAAAGCGCGAAACAGCCAAATTGGGCATGCCCACAATGTGGTTGGCTACAAATTTTCCAGGGAATTGTACGCTGGCCATGGGCGCAAGTAATGTGCTTGAGAGGTTGTTCACCGGATGGATGCGCAGCCGCAAATCACCGGTGCGCGGAAAAAAGGTGCTGCCTTCGGGCTGACTGGCAACGGCCACCAGGTTTTCGACCGTGCCCATGGCTGTTGGGGTAAAGCCCGCCGAATCGAGTAATTGCATCCGCCAAGGCGATTGGGCTTTTGACTTGCCCGCTAGTAAGATGCAGAGGAGAAGTATTAAAGGTCGCATGATGTCACTTTACTTCGAAAGTATTTATTTTTTGAGGATAGTGAGTAAGCTTCAGGCGACATTTGACATTGCTGTGTTGAATGTGCCCATTCATTTTAGGCCTCATAACAGCCTTGATATGCAATGGTGCTGCTATTCTACCGGAGGTAAAACAACAGCACCAAGCAGCGATAATTCTTACACACCTTAGCAGTCGGGTTGGTCTAATAGAGCAGGGTAAGGCCCAATCCCCAACCCATATCACTGTCGTAATGAGATGAAGCCGCCAAATACTTATTCAAAATGTACCGTGCGCCGAAAGCATATTCTAAGTCGGTATTCCACATTCCCCAAAGTCTTATTTTTTTGGTTAGTGGCAAATCTTCCCGTTTGAATTGCATCCTTAAATAGCCCGTATGATTCACAGATGCATCAGCCACGATAAACCATGGCAACGTATATTGGATGCCAATGTGTGCAACGCCTCTTTGATTTTTGGTATTAGATTTTCCAAACAGGTTGAATTCCCCATCATGACCTATCCTGTTCCGCCAATCCCAGCCTGTGTAAACAAAGAGGAACTGATTTTTATCGAGGTACCTGCCAAAGTGACTTTCCGTTTCATAACCCTTCAGGGCATCGGTTCCTAAACGCCATTCGATGCTGCCTTTCCAGCGGGTATTTATCATCGCTACTTCACCATCACTACCATTTGATTCAAGTGCAATTTCTGCCCCGGTGTAAAAGCGTCGATCGTCGGCGTAAACCATTTTGAGCGCTTTTCTGACATCCGGTAATTGCGGATTGGGTGGCGAATTTTCGTAGCTGGAAGATACGCCCCATACCAGCCATCATGTGGTACAGAATGTGACAATGAAAATACCAATCGCCATGACCTTCGGCAGCATGGAACTCAATCGTGTCCGTTTCCATGGGCATGATGTCCAGCACATTCTTCAATGGCGAATAGTCGCCATGCTGATTGACAATTCTGAAAAAATGGCCGTGCAGGTGCATGGGATGCCGCATCATTGAATTGTTGGTGATAATCATCCGGATGTTTTCGCCAGCTTTGATCGTGATTTTATCACTTTCTGAGATGGTACGGTTGTTAACCGTCCAAACATACCGGTTCATATTGCCTGTAAGCTCAAAGTGCAATTCACGCATGGGACCTTGCGGCAATACCGTTGGGGTAGGTGCTTTCAGGTCGTTGTAGTTCAAGGTTTTTGTTTGGCTGAGGTTCTCACGGTACATGACGGCATTCATGTCCATTTGCTGCAACGACATTTGCATGCCCATGTCTTTCATATTGCCCCCTAACGTCATCATGTCGTTCATCATCTGCATGCCTGCAAAATAATTGAGCAAATGCAGCGGCGCTGTTTCAACGGGTTCACCTTCACCAAGCCAAGTCACCACACTGCCCATCCGGTCTTCGGAAGTGGCAGTAAATGCAAACGATTTTCCAGATGCAGGCAAAACCACTTCGAGATCATATATCTCCGAAACACCAATGATGAGTCTGTCAACTTCAACGGGCTCCACCTCTATGCCGTCGGAAGCAACCACCTTCAATTTTCCACCAGCGAAACGCAACCAAAAATAGGTGCTCGCACTTCCATTGATGACCCGAAGCCTGATAGTATCGCCCCCCGTGTAAGCCGTATGTTGTGCCTGCGCGCGGCCATTTACCAAAAACCTTTCGTAGTACACATCGCTCACATCCATGGCATGCATCCGTTTCAGCTCGTTGGTAAACTTGGTGCTTAACCGGTTTGCCCTGGCCGCTTCAACATAACTTTGAACAGCATTTTTGCGGATCATGTACCAATCGGTTGCAAAGTGCAAGGATCTTTCAATTTGGTGTGGATTTTCATCCGACCAATCGCTTAAAAGCAACACTTCTTCTTTTTTAAGTTGTTCACCACGCTTGTGAATGACAATGGCGCCGTACATGCCAATTTGCTCTTGGAGCATGGTGTGCGAATGGTACCAATAGGTGCCCGATTGCCTCAAGACAAACTCAAAAGTGTGGTTGCTATGGGGTAAAATGGGTGCCGTAGTCAGGTAAGGTACACCATCCTGCTCATTGGGCAACAATAATCCGTGCCAATGGATGGAAGTTTCATGATGCAGTTTGTTGTAAACCACTACCTCGGCAGTATCACCCTCGGTAAAATACAAGGTTGGCATGGGCAATTGGCCATTCACGGCGATTGCTTTTTTGCTTTTGCCTGTATAATTCACCGTGGTATCGGCAATGGTAAGTACATAACGTACACGTTTTTGCGCATTGGCGGCAGTTGTGGCCAACAATAATAGGGTGATGAGCAACCAAAAAATCCAAGTGCCTTTCATATTACTGTAGCGTGTCCTTGGTTTGTCCGCATTGCAACATTTGCTTGCCATAATATGGGTTTTTAATGGCCTTTTCGGTGCTTAGCCAATATGCCTTTTTCATTGGACAATACTGGTAATAGAGGGTATTTTCTAAGCTGCGTTCCGACTTTAATATTTGGTAATAGGCGGTTGACATGGTTTCAAACGCTTTGCGCTGTTCATCGAGCTGCTTGCTTTTGGCAATTATGGCTGCACTTTTTTTGAAGGCAGTGATCGAACCCTTTAGATTGGCTTGTTGGTTTTGGAATGAATATGCTAATTCCGAATTGTCAAGTGTTTGCAAAAGGGCATTAGCTGCCTGAGTGGCAGCCGATGCATCATCGGCTACCAAGGCATCTTTCAGGCTTAAGTAAAGGGGGGTGAGAGCCGCTTGAAAGGAAGGGCGTTGTGCCATGGTTTCACTCCCTAGGAGTAAAAGCGCAATGGTATAGAGGGTTTTCAAGGTTTTCATAATGAGCGCTTAAGCTTGAATGGGTTCAATGTTAAAGCCTGCCTCTTTTACGCGGCGCATGATTTCATCTTGCGTGATGCCCTCTGAATGTACTGAAAGGATTTTATCACGGTTCAGGGTATCAACACCCCAATGGCACAGGCCTGGCGCTTCGTTCAAGAAGGGTGTAACCTTGGCAACACAGCCACTGCAGTTGATGTTGGTTTTAAACTGGAGGTTTTCGTGAGTGGTGTTCATTTTTTTTTTTGATTAAGTTAAGGATTGATTTGCTGATGATGACAAAGTTCAATGATGCAAGCAGTAGAGTTGTTACATCATTTTTGAAAGGATTTGCATGATTTGGAGCCTGTTATTTTTTGTACTTCAGTCGCAAACTATTGCCTACAACACTCAGGCTACTCAAAGCCATAGCGGCACCGGCAACCATGGGATTGAGCAAAAATCCGTTGATGGGATAAAGGAGTCCGGCTGCAATCGGAATACCAATCAAGTTGTAAATGAATGCCCAAAATAGATTTTGCCTGATGGTGCGAACGGTAGCCCGCGACAAGCCAAGGGCAACAGGTATTTTCGACAAATCAGAAGAAAGAATGGTCATTTTAGCCACATCCATGGCAATATCGCTACCTTTTCCCATGGCGATGCTTACATCGGCGAGTGCCAGGGCGGTGCTGTCATTGATGCCATCGCCTACCATGGCAACCACTTCTCCTGCAGCTTGCAATTTTTTCACGTAAGCTGCTTTTTGATCGGGCAAAACTTCCGCTTTGAAGTGCTTAATGCCCATTTGCAAGGCTATATTTTTGGCGGTATGTACATTGTCGCCAGTGAGCATGTGAACCGCTATCCCTTGCCTTTGTAAATCAGCAATGGCCATTTTTGAGTTCGGCTTTACCGTATCTGAAATGGCTATCAAAGCCAAAATCTGTCCACGGCCTGCATACCAAACCACCGTTTTCGCCTCCTCAGCCCATTTTTGGGCTTGAGCAATGAGTTCGTCGGTTGGGTGCACATGCATCCCGTCTAGTAATCTGAGGTTGCCTACTGCAAAACTTTCGTTTTCCCACAAGGCTGTTACTCCATGGCCAGTCACACTTTCAAAATTTTGCAGCGCTACCGCTTTTCTTTCCCCCAATGTGCGAACCACAGCTTCTGCCAAGGGGTGTTCCGATTGTTTTTCGAGGGCAAACAAGATGTCCTTTGCATTTTCATCTGCATCAAGCCAAATGGCATCGGTAACAACAGGTTTGCCTTCGGTAATGGTGCCAGTTTTGTCGATCACTATAGCGGTAATTTGTTGTGTTCGTTCTAAACTTTCAGCGTCTTTGATCAGGATGCCTTGGTTGGCACCTTTGCCCACGCCCACCATGATGGCAGTAGGTGTAGCCAGTCCCAAGGCACAAGGACATGCAATAACCAATACTGTTACCAACGATAATAGCCCTTGCGAAAAGGCGTCGTCACCTCCGAAAATATTCCAAACAACAAACGAAATAAGCGCAAGCAGCAGTACCACTGGCACAAAAATGCCGGCAATTTTGTCGACTAGTTTTTGAACGGGCGCCTTGCTGCCTTGTGCATCTTGCACCATTTGTATGATTTGGGCCAAAACGGTATCACCAGCTATTTTGTTGGCCTTGAATTTGAAACTGCCTTTTTGATTGATGGTGCCTGCGTATACTTTTTTGCCTTCGGTTTTGATTACGGGAAGCGATTCGCCACTGAGCATGCTCTCGTCTACGTAGGAACTGCCCCAAATTACTTCACCATCTACTGCGATTTTCTCCCCGGGTTTTACCAAAAGCACATCGCCTACAGCTACATGTGCAATGAGCACTTCTTCAGATTGCCCAAATGTATTTATGCGGGTGACAACTTTGGGTTGAAGCCCCATGAGTTTTCTAATTGCAGACGAAGTGTTTCCTTTCGCTTTTTCTTCAAGCAGTTTGCCGAGTAAGATAAATGCAACAATCACTGCGGCTGCTTCAAAATAAACATGCGCGTGCATGCCACGCTCATGCCAAAAATGAGGAAACAAGGTATTGAATGCACTGAACACGTAGGCCACTCCTGTGCTTAGGGCAACGAGCGTATCCATATTGGCCGACCGATGCTTGACCTGCTTCCATGCATTGATGTAAAAGCCGCGACCGAGCCAAAGAACAACAGGACTGCTCAGTATCCACATGATTTCGTTGGCAAATGGCATGTCCATGAAAAACATGCCAATCACAACAACGGGCAATGACAGTAAGAGCGCCCAAGTGGTTTTCGCTTTTAAGCTTTTGAAGTGCTCCAACTGAATTTGTTCGAGCAAGTCGTTCGTTTCAGTGTTTTCTGACAGTAATAAATCATAGCCGATAGATTGAACGACTTGGCGTAATTGCTGGTCAGTTACCAAGCCAGCTACATACTCGAGGCTCAAAGTGCCTGTTGCATAGTTTACATTGGCTTGCAACACGCCTGGGATCGATTTAACCATACTTTCCACACTCACCGCACAGGAGGCACAGGTCATTTGTAAGACAGGAAATGTCTTTTTTACAGTTGTTACGCCATAGCCCAAATCCTTGATGGTATTTACGGCTTGTAAGATGTTTTCAGGCCCGTGATTGTCCATGACCGCCCTGCTATTGTTGAGCTCTACACGGTAGTTTCCAAGCCCGCTAATTTTTGATAGCCCCTTGTCTACGATCAAGGCGCAATGTTCGCTTTCAACCCCCGTAAGGGGTATAAAAACCTCGTTTGATTTTGTTGCCATAAGACTAATTGTTTAATGACACAAAATTCAGTCGACTTTAGGCACCGACTGTTACAAGATTTTGGCAATGCGTTACATGATTTAAATCTCGTCGAGGGGTTTGCGTTTTACGGCCCGAATTTGTTTAAAATGGCTAGGCGTTAATCCAGTTACTTTTTTGAATTGATTACTCAAATGTGCAACGCTTGAATAGTGCAGTTGGTAGGCAATTTCACTCAAACTCAACTCATCGTAGACGAGTAGTTCTTTTACCCGCTCAATTTTTTGAGCAATGTGGTATTTTTCGATGGTGGTCCCTTCAACTTCTGAGAACAGATTTGATAAATAGCTGTAATCATGATGCAGCTGTTCGCTTAAATATTCGGATAAGTTGATGGTTAATGCGTCATCGGACCTATGGACGCGCTTGATGATGAGGTTTTTAATTTGTTCGATGATTCTGCTACGTTTGTCATCAATCAATTCAAATCCAAGGGGATGTAATCGTTCCTGAATTTGGGCTTTATCCATGGAAGATATTTCCTGGCCAAACCCCACCTCTCCCAAGGCAATGTGCGCTGGAAACAACCCCAAAAGTTCTAACTCATTTTTTACAACAAGGATGCAGCGTTGACAAACCATGTTTTTAATGTAGAGTTGGTGCGTGGTATTCATTTTTTTGGTTAGGACTTTGATCAAATATACGGCATTGCTATTCGTCTGATGGCATGCATCATTTATTTTGCTCAAAGTGATTTGGTGATGCGTTAGGTTTCTGAGGGTTGTCTTGCAATAATGTCATGTGTGAGAACGAGGCTTCGACCAGCTTTTTGAAGTTGTTGTTTTGGGTGCAAATACTTTAGCTTTCAAAGCGCTTTTTCGGCCACATGCAACTGATTGCAGGGAAACGAATCAAACGGCCAAAAAAGGTGTACATTCGTTTAACCTTGTATGCCAAACTGAATTGCAGAGCTGAAACAAAGAGCAACACCCCAACCCAATGAGCTCGAATGACGATATCCTTTTTCAGCTAAATCCGCTGCCTACTTGGTTGGTTGATGCGCAATACCTTCGTTTTTTGGATGTGAATGCCGCTGCCCTGGCTTTTTATGGATACGACAAGCAACAATTTTTGAATTTACCATATTGCCAGGTGCAAGCCAGGGAAGGAAGTGAACCAGCCGTAAAGCTTGGCCCTGAGGACGAATATGAGCCAGGTGCATCAGCTATCCAATGGCATTGCAAGCACAACGGCGCTTTGGTACGGGTTCAAGTGATTCGGCATCCCGTAACAGTTGCAGGCCAAGCCGCCTTCAGGGAAGTGGTGCAGGTGCTGCCCGAAGTAGAAGTGCCGAAAATGGCTTCGGCAGATGCGAATTCACAAATTCCGGCTTTTACGAACCTGCTTTGGTTGGGTGATTTGAACGAAAAGGGCAGCTTCATCCAACTGGCGTCTGCTAAAGAACCCTCCTCATACCTTATTCCGGATTTTCATTTAAATGATTTGTTCTCAGAGAGGGTGCACCCCGACGACCGTTCCCGCGTGGCAACTGCCGTGCAGGCATGTGAGCCGGACAAGGTGGCCGTGGTAGAGTCCTTCCGCCTCAACAAGGGAGTGGGATTGTGGCAATGGGTTGAGGCCTATTTGCTTAAAAGCCAAGGTGAAAAGGGAGTAAAAATTGCCTTGTATGCCAAAGATGTAGACGCGCAAATTCAAACCTTTCAGCGGCTGTCGTTGTTCGAACGCATCATTACCCATACCAAAGATGCTGTTTTGGTAACGGAATCAGAACCTGTGGGCAAACCCGGACCACGCATCCTGTATGTGAACGAGGCTTTTAGCCAAATGACGGGGTACGCCCCACAGGAGGTGATTGGTAAAACACCACGCATTTTGCAAGGTCCGCTTTCCGATTATGATGAGCTTGACAAGTTGGGCAAAGCCCTGCGTGCATGGCAAGCCTATGAAATCACTACCATCAATTACAAAAAAAGCGGCGAACCATTTTGGATCAATTTTACGGTTACACCCATAGCGGATAGTAGCGGGCATTATACCCATTGGATTGCCATTGAACGCGACGTGACCAAGAGCAAGGAACTCGAAGAGCACCTGACCAAGGCCAAAGAAAAAGCGGAAGACAACCAGCAGAAAATGAAAGAAGCGCAACGCCTGGCGCGATTGGGCAGCTGGTATTACGACTTCATCAACCAAATATCCTATTGGTCAGAGGAGACATATCGCATCTGGGGGGTGAACCCTGAGCGGGGTGTCATTACCTTCGAAGAGCATGAGCCGCTGGTACATCCCAACGACTGGAAGAGATTTGGCGAAGTAATCCAAAATGCCATTCAACAGGCCATTCCATACAAAATGGAATTGCAAGTGCGCAACGCCGACGGTACCTATAAAACAGTGAATACCATAGGCGCTCCGGTTTTCGACGCAAACAATCAATTGATTGCATACGAAGGCACTACCCAAGACATATCAGACAGGGTAGCCATTGAAAACGAATTGCGTGCAGCCAAAGACAAGGCCGAGCGCATGCAGGACATCATTGCAGAAGCCAGCCGATTGGCTAAAATTGGTTATATCGACCATGATTTTACAACGGATGTCATCACTTGGTCGGAATATCTGTACCAGCTTTTTGGACTAACATCAAGCGATGCCATACCCGGAGACGATGAACGGTCTGTTTTCTACGACAAGGTGTCGCGAGATAAACTGCGGACAGCCAATGCCCTACTCAAATCGAACGGTACCCCCTTCGACCTGGAATTGCGCATGGTAAACACCCAAGGTGAAGAAGTTTTTATTAGAAAAGTAATTCAGCCTGTGTTTAATGCCCAAAACGAAGTGGTTGGTAAAAGAGGTGTTATTCAAAATATCACCGATGAAATTTATCTGCGCGAACTCAACCGCGACGTGGCCCGCATGGTGAAGTTAGGCAGTTGGCGGGTCGATTTGGTTGAAAGTACCATGTATTGGTCGGAGCAGGTGCACCACATCCACGAAACCGACCCCAAGAGCTTTGTGCCCACCCTTGAAATGGGCATGCAATTTTACCGAAGCGATTTTCTGCCAATGGTAAATCAAGCGGTTGGAGATGCCATAGCGAATGGCACAAGCTGGGACTATGAGGCCGTGATTGTCACCGCCAAAAACAACGAAGTATGGATCCGTTCTACCGGAAATGTTGAATTGATTGATGGCAAGGTGGTCCGTTTATTCGGTGGTTTTCAAGACATCCACGACAAAAAAATGGCACAGCTGGAGCTCGAAAAGAGCCTGCGTGAATTGCAAGACTACAAATTTTCACTCGACCAATCGGCCATCATCGCTTTTACCGATGCCCGCGGCATCATCACCGATGTGAACGAGAATTTTTGCAAGATTTCGGGCTATTCCAAGGAGGAATTG
>ERZ1066127.608-NODE-608-length-17590-cov-8.418477_pt1 | contig 17590 bp, 14 predicted proteins | sample MGYA00382774_ERZ1066127 | MGnify/ENA primary metagenome ERZ1066127 (study PRJEB33369, sample SAMEA5778357) | biofilm metagenome | biome: Industrial cooling water; feature: Water cooling tower basin; material: Biofilm | place: United Arab Emirates | collected... | reverse complement strand
CGCCGGGGGTTCTTCCAATGTTTTTAACAGTGCATTGAAGGCGCTTTTTGACAGCATATGAACTTCATCTATGATGAAAATCTTATAGCGGCCTGTAACGGCCTTGTAGCGGCTGGATTCTATAATTTCGCGGATATCGTCTACTCCTGTACGGCTAGCTGCATCAATCTCAATCACATCTAAGTGACGATCCTCAGTCAAACTTTTACATGAAGCACAGTGGCCACACGACACCGCAGCTTGCCCAGAGGGTGTGTGATTATTCAAGCAATTAAGTACTCGGGCAATAATTCTAGCCGTCGTAGTTTTGCCCACCCCCCGAATACCATGCAGCAAAAAGGCATGCGGCAAACGATTGTTTTGAATAGCCTTGGTTAAGGTCTGCACCAATAAGTCTTGCCCTACCAAATCGGCCAACGTTGTAGGGCGATATTTACGGGCTAAAACCCGATAGACAACAGTCATACGCTTTTATAACTTTGCATGAAATTTAAGTGGAAAGCTTAAACCACGACCCAGGTAACAATCGTTACGGCTGCTTTCTTCCGAACCTGACCGAATTGGCGACGCACCCGTCCATGTAAGCTTTCCAACTGCACTATAACAAAGACTGCCTATAGCAGCCAGGAAAAACTATTTATGATCCCTAAGAGGCTGCTTCTTGGCTAAGAATCTTAAGCATGTCTTGATTAATCGTTATTTTGTAGTGAGCGCGCAGATGTTGCAATAACAAAGCTGACATATCTTTTTCCAGCATGGCGTTCAAAATTTCCTGGAATTTCTTTAATTTTTGGGTATCCACGGTAAAAGGTTCCACACGTTGCAGCATTAAAATTGCAAAACCTTTATGATCGCGCATTAATCCATAAGTCGCATTTTCTAGGGGTAATTGTAACCCTTTACTGATGACTTCAGGCGTTAATTTTTTTTGAAGGTCGGACTGTTTTTCCAGATTAGCTTCAAAAGCCTCCCTTCGGGTTAAAGCATGGTTAGAGGTCAGTGTTAAACCATATTGATTTGCCAAACGGGTCATATCAGCCAAGCTTTTTGCTTGTTGGCTAAGGGTTTGGGCCAGCTGAGCGCCTTCTTCAAATTTTTTCTCAGCGATCCAGTCTTTTTGGACCCTAACTTTAATTTTATCAAACTCTGGCACATAAGAAGGTATAATTTTATCCAGATGTACCACAAAGGATATCTCAGCATCTGCTTCTATGAGCGGGCTTTCAGTTCCATCAGCCAGGCTAAAGGCTTGTTCTACAATCTTCTTTCTAACTTCAGGTGCAAGAGAAGCTAAAACAGGTTTATCGTCAAGGGTTTGGCCTAGTTGATTAAAAGAAGGGATCGCTTCAATAGACAAATTATTTTCTTTGGCCACATCAGCTAAGCTAACGCCGGCCGCCAGGCTATCTTCTATCTTGTTTTTAAGGTCTTGCAACCGGTCCCCAAACTTTTGTAAGCGCAAATTTTCCAAAATTTGGGTTCGCACTTCATCGATTGATTGTACCATTTCAGGCTCAATCTTTGTCACTTGGTAAATGGTATAGCCAAAACCTGTGTTGATAACCTCTGAAACTTTTCCTACCCCCAAATTAAAGACGACGTCTGCACCAATTTCTGGCAAATCTTTCTTTTCAACGGTGCCTAAATCTTCATATTCCCCGCCGGTAATGTCACGTGCCACTGCTGACATAGGACGGCTGGTATTGACTTGTCTAGCCGCTTCTAAGGCTAAAATTTCAGTAGCATAACTTAGACGTTTAACGGCGCGCCGTTCAGGCTTTACAAATTGTTGTTTTTGATTTTCATATTCTTGACTAATTTCCGTTTCGCTGATGGGAATCTGGCTTAACAAATTTTTAGCTTGGATTAAAACCAACGTTACACTGCGAAATTCTGGCACAGCGTATTGATCTTTATTTTGATTATACCGCAATTGCAAATCTTCAAGGGAAGGTTGCTGTTTTAAGGTCACTTTGTCAAAGGGTAAAACCATCACTGTAAAAATCTTTTTTTCATCAAGAGACTTTAACAAAGCCTCTTGGTAAAAAGCAGGCAAACTCATTCCTTGGACCAAGGGCGAAAACAGTTGTTGGGTTAAAAGGGTTTGTTTAATTTCATGTACGAAACGCGCTTCATTCATACCATTTTGACGTAACAGCTCCTGGAAAAGCTGCTTATTAAAAACCCCATTTTGTTGAAAAGCAGGAACAGCATGAACACGATTCCTAATCAAACTATCAGATACACTTAAGCCCGAGCGAATTAATTCTTGCTCTAGAACATTATGGTTAATTAATTGATCAAGAACCTGTTGGTATAGCCCTAACTGCTGTAACTGAGCAGGCGTCAAGCGGCTTTTAATCTTTTGTTGTAGGCGACTGATTTCTTGTTGTAAGGCCATGGCATAGTCTTCATACGCAATCGATTGTCCCCCTACTTTGGCAATGGGACGATTTTGGCTGTAACTACGGATAACATCGCCAATTCCCCATATCATAAAGCTGGCAATAATAGCCCCGAATAACACCTTTATAAACCACTTGCCTGACTGTTCCCTAAAAGATTGCAACATAATTTCTGTTTATTTTATGAAAACTAATTAAATTAGTTTAAACAAAATATCTTCCTACCACAACACCCCTTTAGAAGGGGCACACAGATTTAAAAAAGTCTATCCAGTCTGGGGGTAACCTTTCCCATGGCATAACCCTTATTTATGGCTTTATTTTTAATATCAATTGTTTTATAAATTTACATCTTTCTTGGAAGCTTTTGCTTGAAACAGCCAAGCCTGCCTTAAGAAAAATATTGCCAACAGAAAGAAGAATGAAATTGATCTCCTCCGCTTTAAATTCAATGACTACCCCTCCCAGCAAGCCTAAGACTGACAGTAAAGACCATTTTATTGAAAGAAATGGCATTCGCTATGCTGGAACGCATTTAATTTTAGATTTATGGGGCGCCAATCATCTAGATAATCTGGAATTGGTGGAAAAGGCCCTGCGGCAAGCCACAGCAGAAGCAGGGGCAACCTTATTGCATCTTCATTTACATCACTTCACCCCCAATGGGGGAATTTCAGGGGTCGCAGTTTTGGCAGAATCGCATATTAGTATTCATACTTGGCCTGAATATGAGTATGCTGCCCTAGATGTGTTTATGTGTGGCGATGCGGCGCCCCATCGAACTTTAGAGGTATTCCAGAAAACGTTTCAGCCTCATCGTATTTTAGTCAATGAACAAATGCGGGGCGGCACTGTTTAAGCTTTTTTAAATGATAAAGGTCCCTTCAATGCCCAATTGGTACAATGAAACACTCCATCTGGAATGGGGACAACGTTTTCGTATCGATAAAATCCTTTTCGAAAAGAAAACACCTTATTTTGATCTTATTATTTTTGAAAACCGCCAATTTGGGCGCGTGATGGCGTTAGACGGCATCATTCAAACCACAGAAGCAGACGAATTTGTTTACCACGAGATGTTGGCCCATGTTCCTTTATTTGCCCATGGCCAGGCCAAGCATGTACTGATCATTGGGGGAGGCGATGGAGGGATCCTGCGTGAAGTTTGCAGACATCCTGTTGACAGTATCACTATGGTGGAAATCGATCGCAGTATTATCGAGCTAAGCCAACAGTATTTTCCCAACCATTCAAAAGGCGCTTTCCATGATATACGCCTTAATTTAGTCATTGAGGATGGCGCAAATTTTGTAGCCAAAACCAAGGCTTTTTACGACGTTATTATCGTTGATTCCACCGACCCTCAGGGGCCAGGCGCTATTCTTTTTAGCGAAGAATTTTATCAAAGTTGCCATAAGTGTTTAGCACCCGGGGGGATTTTCGTGAATCAAAATGGTGTGCCTTTTTTGCAACCCCAGGAACTAATAACCACTTACCATCGCTTATCTTCCTTGTTCACCGACGTCAGCTTTTATGTCGCGGCTGTACCAACCTACGCCGGTGGGTTGATGACCTTAGGGTGGGCCAGTCATAATCCCCAGCTAAGGCAACTTCCCTTACCCCTTCTAGAATCTCGCTACCATCATTTACAGCTAAACACAAGATATTATACGCCAGCCTTGCACCAGGCAAGCTTTGCTTTGCCCGCCTTTATCCAAGACTTAATATCCTAAACTTTTAAGGTGTCTGAAGACAGGAAAGGCTTTCTTACAGTCTGTTTTGTAAAAAACATTGGTTACGCAGATATTTTCTTCTTCTCTCATTGCTTTGTTACCAGCTTTCATTAAAATTAATTAAAGTTGAATTCTGTCTCTTAAGCCGTTAAGTCTAAAGAACTATTTTGATAAATATGAAATCTATGTCTACTGCCCCTCTTCAAACTCTACAAAGCATGGAAGCTTTTCTTAACTCGCTGCCTGCGCAAGCCAAAATAGAAATTTTCACGGACGGTGCCTGCAGTGGCAATCCAGGCCCGGGTGGATGGGGTGCCATTCTCCGCTGTGGCAACCAAGAGGCTGAATTAGCCGGGGGAGAGGCCCATACCACGAATAATCGCATGGAAATGCTGGCTGCTATTGAAAGCCTGAAACGCATTCCCCCACACTCTACCATTAACCTTTATACTGACAGCCAATATTTAAAAGACGGTATCACGCGATGGATTGTAAATTGGAAGCAAAATGGTTGGAAGACAGCTGACAAGAAACCCGTCAAGAACCAGGATTTATGGCAACAATTAGATACTTTAACCCAGCATCATAACCTAACCTGGCAATGGATACGTGGACATGATGGCCATCTTGAAAATGAACGTGCCGACACCCTTGCTCGCAAAGCAATTATTGCCCAACGCATGGGATTGATTATATGACATTACCAAAAGGACGCTTTATTACCTTTGAGGGAGGCGAAGGTGCAGGCAAAAGCACCCAAGCGCGTTTATTAGCTAACCGTTTAAAAGAACAGAATATTCCCATGATTCCAACCCGTGAACCTGGGGGAAGTAAAGGCGCAGAGGCTATCCGCCAGCTATTAGTAACAGGGACAAAAGATCGGTGGTCACCTATATGCGAAGCCTTACTAATGTACGCTGCACGGGCAGATCATTGGCAAAGATGTATTCAACCAGCACTGCAAAAAGGCGAATGGGTTATCTGTGACCGTTTTGCTGATTCTAGCATTGCTTATCAGGGATACGGTCGAGGTATAAATTTAAATTTTTTGGCTACTTTATACACCCAAACAGTAGGGACTTACCAGCCAGAGCGCACCTATATCTTTGATTTAGACCCTGAGCTTGGTCTTGAACGCGCCCAGCACCGGCTGCAACAAACCCATCAAGATGAAAATCGTTTTGAATCCTTTGATTTAGCGTTTCATCAACGTGTGCGTCAGGGATTCTTGGATATTGCCAACCAATATCCCCAGCGGTGTCTGGTCATAAAAGCAAGCGAACCAGTGGATAAAATTCAGGAAAAAATCTGGCAAGATATCCAAAATAATTTCTTATAGCTATTAGATTACCATAGCTAGGCGTTCTCTAGGTTGATTTTCAGTTAGCAAGCTTCTAACCAGTAATTCTCCCTTTTCCAGCAAAAAGGTTGCTTGTTCATTAACGTGGGGTTGATAACTTTTCTTTTTCAACAAGCTTATAAAGTGATTAAGCTGATAATCATAGGTATTCCACCCCGTACCCGTTGAAAGCATAGGTAGGTTTTGCAGATTGCTTTGCAACTGAAAGATATCATGGCTAGGACTCTCAACAAAAGTTACAGGGTTGAAGGCAGACTTTAACAAAAGCTCGCCCTTTTCTCCCCTAATTTCAACTTCAGAATCAAATATATCGTCATTAAAATCACAGATCATCTCCACCTGGGTGGCTTTATCAGCTGTTGCTAACTTAGCATGACAGGCTAAATCAATAGAATTATTATGCTTTGTAATTTTAATATCTTGAAAATCTAAAGACTGCCCTAACACGGTGGTAATGGCGTCCAAGCAATAACAACCTAAATGCATTAAACACCCGCCCTTTAAAGAAGGATTAAGACGAATATCGCCCAGGGGGGGACGATAATAACGCAAACTTGCCCGTATATAAGATAAACGACCTAAGATCTTTTGAGAGATAATTTTGTAAAAATCAATCAAAGCAGGATGATACCGATAATGCATGGCTTCCATGAGCAGTAGGTTTCTTGCAAGGGCAAGCCTTTTTACAAATTGTAAATCTTGATAGGTTGTAACGAATGGTTTTTCACATAAAACATGCTTACCAGCCTTTAAAGCCGCTTTAACCCACGGTGCATGCAAAGAATTAGGTGTGGATATGTAGATCGCCTGAATATTAGGATCATCTAATAAATCTTGATAGGCACCATAAGCTTTGGGGATTTGATGGTCATCAGCGTAGCGAGCAGCGCGCAAGAAATCACGTGAAGCTATAGCCACAACTTGACAGTCAGACCGACGGGCTACAGGTTTTAAGAATGCTTCGACATTAATTTTAGCGGTTGATAGAACACCCAGATGAATCATAGAACCCTTTTATCCAAGCACCTTCTTGTAAAAGTAAAAAAACATAACAGAAAGTTCTTTATTACATAACTAACTCATCTAGGCCACACACTTTAGTTGTTAAATTCATATTTAAAATAATAAGAAATAGGGGAACCAAACAATTTTCATACGCAAACCAAAGAAAAATAATAATTTAATTTTATTCAAAACTAACATACTTTTTAGGTTTTAGTAACCTTTTCTTAAGATTTACATCCTATTTTCCCGCATGAACGTCATTCAAACAGAAAGACACCTATGAAGATTTTAAATACTTTTTTATTTTTGCAAGTTGTTCTATGGATGACCGTGCAACCCCTTGCCAGTAAAGAAGATAATAATGTCATAGAATTACCTAAGCCTTTCCCTGCAGTTTTAACCCAAGCTTATAATGACTGCGTGATAAACGCTGTTGCCTCCGCCATTGAATATTTAACCTTCCCCCGTTTTCAAGATACTCAAAATAATCCTTTATATCCCCTTAAAATTTCTCGCAGCGGTTTATATACGCTAGCACGATACTATGCATTTTCTAATATTGAAAATTGGAAAAAAGGGGTTCATTCACCTTGGCAACATGATTATGGGGTTTCCTTAGGGGATGCTCTTATTGCTCTTGATAAAGTAGGGTGCTTTCCAGAGAAGCCTGTTATGCTAACAGGCGGATATGTCGTGCCCGGATGGGATTATTCCTTACGGAATACGGTAATATCTCCAGAAATGTTTTTAATAGCTTTTGATGCGGACTTTGACGGTATTAATGAAGCTGTAGAACCTTTATTAGTAAAAGGGTCTATTCTTAAAGAAAAAGATTTGTGCAAAATTGAAAACCCTTATGCAAAAATTGCCAAGCATATCTTTTATGAACCTATTGAACGGCCGCAATCTTTTAATACTAGCTTTTACGAAACCCTAAAAAATTATTTGCGACAACAAAAAGCCATTGTCATTGGCATCAATGCAACGCAAGACTTTATAAGGGCTAAAGGTAAAACCTTAATCCAAGGAACAGGTTCTGCCCAAGATTTCCACGCCTTATTAGTATTAGGGTATGGCCCTTACTTGTCTTATGAAGAGTGTTTTTTTATCCAAAATTCTTGGGGAGCAGGATGGGGTGATCAGGGACGCAGCTACATAAGTAAGAATTATTTTGAGAAGCACTTTTATGGTGGGTATGCGATTTCTATCCCTCATTTCTTTTAAAAATAAACCCCGTGGCAAGGCATAAGGCCACAGGGTCTAACTTTAATTCAAAAGAATTAATGGGCTAAAATGGCCAACAGCAATAAAGCAACAATGTTAATAATTTTAATCATAGGATTAATGGCTGGCCCTGCCGTATCCTTATAAGGGTCGCCGACAGTATCGCCGGTTACGGCTGCTTTGTGAGCCTCTGACCCTTTGCCACCATGATGACCATCTTCAATGTATTTTTTGGCATTATCCCACGCACCACCACCTGATGTCATAGATATAGCCACAAATAGACCGGTAACAATGGTTCCCATCAACATCGCCCCCAAAGCTGAGAAAGCAGAAGCTTGGCCAGCAATTGCCACGATAACATAATACATAACAAAAGGTGCCAACACAGGCAGTAAAGAAGGGATCAACATTTCCTGAATCGCCGCCTTAGTTAACATATCCACAGCTGCACTGTAATCAGGCTTAGCTTCACCTGTCATAATTCCTTTTATTTCATGGAATTGGCGACGCACTTCGACCACAACCGCTGCCCCTGCCCGCCCCACGGCTTTCATTCCCATGGAAGCAAACAAGAACGGTAATAACCCCCCAATAAATAAGCCAACCAAAACGTAGGGGTCTTGTAAGCTGAAATCAACTTTCAAGCTGGGGAAATAATATTTTAAGTCTTCTGTATAAGCAGCAAATAAAACAAGAGCAGCCAAACCTGCCGATCCAATTGCGTAGCCTTTTGTCACCGCTTTGGTGGTATTGCCAACGGCATCTAAGGCATCCGTTACCGACCGAACGTTTTTCGGCAAGTTAGACATTTCGGCAATTCCGCCCGCGTTATCGGTAACAGGGCCATAAGCATCTAAGGCTACAATCATACCAGCCAAAGCCAACATAGTTGTCGCTGCAATGGCAACACCAAACAGCCCCGCATTAAGATAGGCTACTATAATACCTCCACAAATTACTATAACGGGTAAAGCAGTCGATTCCATCGAAACTGCCAGACCTTGAATAATATTAGTGGCATGACCCGTGGTGGAAGCTTCGGCCACGCTTCTAACGGGGCGATACATGGTGGAAGTATAATATTCTGTGATCCATACTAACAACCCTGTTACACCCAAACCTGTTAAACAACAAACCAGCAAGTTCGTTAAGTCAAAATGCGCCCCCCCAACTGCTAAAGAAACACCCTCCAACAAATAATGGGTGGTGGCGTATATCAAAACGGCTGAAAAAATGCCAGCAGCAAACAAACCTTTATAAAGGGCTTTCATAATATTATGAGAAGCATCCAGCTTAACAAAAAATGTCCCCAAAATAGACCCAACAATACAAACACCGCTGATCGCCAGGGGGTACATCATCAGCAAGCTTTGTACAGGCCCCGTAAAATAAATAGCGGCCAACAACATACAAGCCACAATTGTTACAACATAGGTTTCAAACAAATCAGCTGCCATACCTGCGCAATCGCCCACGTTATCGCCCACGTTATCGGCAATAACCGCAGGGTTACGCGGATCGTCTTCGGGAATGCCTGCTTCAATCTTACCCACAAGGTCAGCCCCAACATCGGCACCCTTTGTAAAAATCCCCCCGCCCAAACGGGCAAAAATTGAAATAAGGGAAGCACCAAAGCTAAGGGCAACTAACGCCTCTAACAATTGGCGTTGTTCCGTGTGTGCTGCTAATAAATAAAAATAATAAAAAGCAACGCCTAACAATCCCAAACCAACAACCAACATGCCTGTGATGGCACCTGATTGGAAAGCTATGTTTAAAGCATGGGATAGACTAATCCGGGCTGCCTCTGCCGTGCGTACATTCGCACGCACCGATATATTCATACCGATATAACCCGCACTTCCTGATAAGACAGCACCGATAATAAAGCCATACGCCACCAAAGGTGATAAAAAGTATGCTAGCAACGCGGCAATCACCACCCCCACGACAGAGATGGTGGTGTATTGACGATTAAGATAAGCTTTGGCCCCTTCTTGAATGGCTTGAGCAATTTTTTGCATTTCAGGTGTCCCTGGCGAAGCTGCAAACACCCGCTTGCTGGCATATACAGCATATAACAAGGCTAACACAGCACAGCTAATAACAATAAATGACATCGTATCCATAACGAACGTTTCCTTGTGCCTTAAAATTAATAAATAGATGATTCTACTTTATAATCGGTATTAAGAGAGAAATACAACGGTGTTTCAAAGAAACTGCTAAACCGTCTTGCGTTTTTTACCTTTCACCGCTTTACACGGCTAGGATCAAACACCAAAGTTACTTGGGCGCCTTTTGTATAAAAAAATTTTTGCCCTGGCAACGGTAATAAAGCATTAAAAGGCTTATCAAAATCAATAATGCCATTGACGATGACAGATTCAAAACCAGGCAACTTTTCTAAAATCACTTCCCGTAAAAGAGAAGGTGAGTCAGGATCAGCTTGGAAAGTAAAGGTTTGTTCAAAAAGCAAGGGTGTTTGCATGCAACAAAATTTTCTATCGATTAGACAAGCATTCTGATCAAACTTTGCTACGTAATAATCATCCTTAGATTCTAGCCCTAAATTATGCAGGATTTGGCAAACTTTTATTTTTTGTTCTGTAAAGGTATTAACCTTGGTCCTGGTTGGGGCTTTTTGCCAGGTCATCCGTAAATTATGATCTTCAGCATAAACATGAACAACGTCACATTTTTCATGTTGTTTTAGGGTGACGTATTGTAAATTATCGGACTTATCAAACCAGTCGCCTAAAGGTTTATTTAATAAGGTATAAGAAGGTAACGGTTGGGCGTACCCAGCCACTATGAATGCCAAACAAGGAAGAATTAAACGCTTAAACATAACTTTATATTAAATTAAATTTTAATCTTTTTGTCTTAGCAGCATACCCGTTATAAATCAATCCTAATCGGCATACATTAAACCTTATAAAGTAGAAAAAAAGTTATCGACTTCCTGTAAAGGCCAACGGGGTCGCGGCTTCACATTCAACGGACTATGATAACCGTGCGAAAAACGCTCTAATCCTGCCCAGGCAATCATAGCAGCATTGTCCGTACATAAAGCAACAGGCGGAGCTACAAATTGCAAACCATACCTTTTACATAAAGCGTTCAAAGCCATGCGTAACGCCTGATTTGCCCCCACCCCCCCCGCGACGACAAAATGCTCAACAGGCATAGAAAGTAATTTAAGCGCCTGTTCCGCCCGCTCTGTCAAACTGTCAACAATGGCCCTTTGAAAGCAGGCAGCAATATCATGTCTATCTTGACTGGTTAAGTAGGGCAAACTATGCACCACCGTGCGCACTGCCGTCTTTAACCCAGAGAAAGATAAGTTACACCCCGCACGTCCTTTAAGCGGAATTGGCAAAGTAAATCGATGGGGATCACCTTGGCCAGCAGACTTTTCAATAGAGGGGCCACCAGGGTAGTCTAACCCCATTAACTGGGCCACCTTATCAAAAGCTTCGCCAGCGGCATCATCGATGGTGGTCCCCAATAGGCGGTAGCGCCCTAGGCCTTGCACCTCAACAAATTGGCAATGACCGCCTGAAACTAATAAAAGTAAATAGGGAAAGGAAATGGCATGACTTAGGCGGGGAGTTAGGGCATGACCTTCCAAATGATTAATCGCTATAAAGGGCTTATGGAGAGCTAACGCCAAGGCCTTAGCAGCCATCAAACCAACCAAGACCCCACCCATAAGACCAGGCCCAGCAGTTACAGCGATGGCATCAACCTCTTCTAAAGAAGTCTTGGCATCAAAAAGAGCCTGATGCAGGGTTGGCATCAAATATTTTAAGTGAGCACGCGCTGCTAATTCAGGTACCACCCCCCCGTAATCTTGGTGCTGGGAAATTTGTGAAAATATACAACTCGCAAGAATTCGCTGCGCAGGATGGGAATGGTCTTGAACAATAGCTACGGCTGTTTCATCGCAACTGGTTTCAATGCCAAGGATACGCAAGGTTAAAATCTCTGTAACCGGTCTAAGGTTTCCTCTTGACCTAGTATGGCCATAATGTCGAATAAACCAGGGGAAATCGTACGCCCCGTAATGGCCACCCGTAAAGCTTGAGCAACTGCGCCCATTTTAACATCTAGATTGAGGGCAACCCCTCTGACTGTTTGCTCAAGGGTGTCAGCATCAAATGTTTTTAAATCTTGGAATAAATCAGCAACCGTTTTTACATAGTGACGATTTTGGGGTGTTAATAAAGCCAATGCTTTGTCATCAAAAGGCTGCACATCAAAATAAAACAAACAATTTTCCGCCAACTCAATCAAGGTCTTAGCACGTTCTTTTAATCCCCCCATTCCTAAAAGCAAGCGCTTTTCAACAAGAGGGGTCAGAAGACGGCCCTGTTTCTCTAGCCACGGAATGATTAAACCCACAAGATGGGCATTGTCGCTGTTTTTTAGATAATGGGCGTTTAAGTGTGTTAATTTCACCACATCAAAGCGGGCAGGTGAACGGCCAATTGCCGTTAAATCAAACCACGCAATGGCTTGTTCGGTAGTGATAATTTCGTCGTCCCCATGGCTCCACCCCAAACGTAGCAGGTAATTACGCATGGCTTCTGGTAAAAAGCCCATATCGCGATAGTGTTCTGCCCCCAAGGCCCCATGACGCTTTGACAATTTTGCCCCATCCGAACCATGGATAAGGGGTATATGGGCAAATTCTGGCACTTTCCACCCACAGGCTTGATACAAATGCCATTGACGAAAAGCATTTGTTAAATGATCATCACCGCGAATGATATGGGTAATACCCATGTCATGGTCATCAACGACGACAGATAGCATATAGGTTGGCGTACCATCTGCACGCAACAAAACCATATCATCCAACTGGCTGTTATCCAAACGTACTGTACCTTGTACATGGTCAGCAATCACCGTTTGACCCACCTGGGGAGCCTTGAACCGAATAACAGGGGCAACACCTGGGCGAGCTTTGCTGGGGTCTTGGTCGCGCCAGCGGCCATTATAACGGGGCGGCAAGCCTAAGGCACGTGCCTGTTCACGCATTTCTGCCAACTCATCAGGGGTACAATAGCAGTAATAGGCTTTACCTTCGGCTAATAATTGGCGGGCGATTTGGGCATGACGTTCGGCACGACTAAACTGGTAAACAGGTTCCTCATCCCAGGTTAATCCCAACCAATTTAAGCTGTCAAAAATGGCTTGCACTGCCTGAGGCGTCGAGCGGGCGCGGTCTGTATCCTCAATTCTTAATAAAAATTTTCCCTGATAGTGGCGGGCAAATAACCAATTAAACAAAGCTGTACGTGCACTACCAATATGCAAGTATCCTGTAGGGGAAGGAGCGAAACGAACAACGACCGCCATATTATTGACCTGTTTGCAATCGTTCAATTAATTGCTTAACGGTGGGGATAAAACCATTCGCATAAAAAGGATCTTGAGCAAACCGATAGGCCTGATGACCAGCGAACATCAATTGGTTATCGACATCCTCGCTGTGGCTGATAGCTTGTAATGTTTTTTGAATACAATAGGAACGGGGATCAGCTTTTTTACCAGTAGTATGCTTTTCGTTCTGTGCCCAATTACTAAATATACAAGCAGATAAACATCCCATACAGTTAATCTGATCCATCAAAATTTCATTTTCTTTAGCGGGCGTTACAAAGATAAGCGTGGAATCAGGCGTGCGCATTGCCTGAGTGTAACCTTCATGAATCCAGGCCTTAGCCCACTCTTTTTCATGTTGGGTTAAATAAACAAACCGGCCCCGTGGCCCCATAGCAAAAGGTTCAGTATGTTCCCCCACAGGCGAGATACTATAAGCTATTTGGCGTTCTGCTCGATCACTTAATTCTTTTAAGAAATCATTCCGCACGGCTGATGAATAAAAGCCGGTAGGGCTAAATCTGTTTAAATTAATATCGCCTTCTTTCAAAGTCAGTAATCTTTTCTTCCAGGAAGCTGAAATGGGACTTTCCTGCGTTAATAAAGGACGCGTACCGAATTGAAAAGCAATAGGTCCCACCTCAGGATTATCTAGCCAATCTTGCCATTCATTCAAGGCCCACACGCCGCCTGCCATAAAAATAGGAACATCGGTCAAACCACAATCGCGCATGACCCGACGCAATTCTATAACGCGCGGTAAGGGAGATTGGGGTTGCAAGGGATCTTCGCTGTTAGACAGTCCATTATGACCACCTGCTAACCAGGGGTCTTCATAGACAACCCCCCCCAAAGCTTGCGAGAACCGATTATAAGCACGTTTCCATAAAATATTAAATGCCCGCGCGGAAGAAACAATCGGATAATAGTGCACACCATAGTGCACACAAATCTCTGCCAGTTTAAACGGCATCCCCGCACCACAGGTAACCCCATGAACCATGCCTTTAACTTGAGATAAAATCCCATGTAAAATGGGTTCAACGGCACCCATTTCCCACAATACATTCATATGAATACGCCCCTGGCCATTCGAACGCTCATGGGCAATACGGGCTTGGGTTATACCCCCTTGGATAGAAAATTGGATTAATTCTTCGTGGCGTTCACGCCGTGTCTTGCCATGATAGACTACCGGGATAAGACGACCGTGCTCGTCATAGGCATCAGCATTAACAGCTGAAAAAGTTCCCACGCCCCCTGCGGCAGCCCACGCACCCGAGCTTTCCCCATTTGATACAGAAATTCCTTTTCCACCTTCAACCAAAGGCAAAACCTCTCTACCAGATATAATTAGCGGGCGCAAAGCCTTCATTAAACTTAATCCTCTAAAACATCGATGTGATTGCCCCTTGTTGTAAACTGTATTAATCCTAAGATCAAGTATTTGGCTGTCTAAAAATAAAAAACATGCTTTTCTTGGATCGTATAAATGTTTAACAATAGGAAAATCTTAATTTTCGCCACAAGACATCATGGTACGTAAGAAAAATATTACAATCATTGGCGCAGGGGCATGGGGAACAGCGCTTGCCTTACTAATGGCACGCGGGGATCATCACGTTTACTTAATGCCGCAAACCCTAGACCATGCCGATGAACTAGAAACTTTTAGGGAAAATAAAACTTACTTCCCAGGGGTGCCCCTTGATTCCAGAATTCATATTACCTGTGACAGGGAGGTTTTTAAAGAAACCGATATCATTCTATGGGTTATACCCGCCCAATATAGCCGCGGTTTGTTAAGTGACCTTAAAGATCATATTCCCGGCCATATTCCTATTATCGTATGCTCTAAAGGGATTGATTGCACCCAAACCCAGGTGACGCACCAGTCTTTATTAAGTGTTATTATTAACAAACTAACAGATAATCCGTTGGCCGTTTTATCAGGACCCAATTTTGCCCTGGAAGTGGCCCAAGGAATGCCGGCAGCTGCTACCCTTGCTTCTAACACACTTGAATTTGCTAACACTCTGGCAAAGGACCTATCGCAACCCCTTTTCCAACTTTTTCCTAGCGACGATATTATTGGTGTTCAAGTGACCGGGGCCATCAAAAATGTTTTAGCCATTGCCAGTGGCCTTGTTGCCGGCAAAGGGCTGGGACAAAATATTAATGCTGCCCTTATTACCCAAGGTTTAGCGGAAATTCGCCATCTAGGCATCGCCATGGGTGCGCAATCTCATACTTTTTTCAGCCTGGCAGGGATGGGGGATTTAATCTTAACCTGTACCAGCACGCAATCCCGTAACACCAGCTTAGGTTTTGCCTTGGCTGATGGGCAAACCTTAGACCAGATTCTAGCCTCACGCAACAATATAAGCGAAGGGGTTTACACAGCCAAAGCAGTGCATACCTTGGCCAAACATTATAACGTTGACATGCCTATTTGCAACGCGGTCTATCGTCTACTTTATGAAGGTGAAACCATCCACCAAACCCTAGCTTCTATTACGACATTGAAGCCTTTATAAAATTAGATTAAGTATAAATTAAATAAAACTTCTGAGTGTATAGAGGATTGACAAAGTACCTATAAAGATTTTTAATAAAAGAATAGATAAGAGGTGGTAGTTTGGGCTATTCATTTGTAAAATTTTTCTTTTGGTTAGTTGTGACAGGAATAAGTTGGATTCATTCTAGCCAAGCAAGTGAAAAGCGTTATGCCGCTGTGGTTATTGATGATACCACGGGAAAGATTTTACATGCAGAAAACGCCCATGCCCTTCGTCACCCTGCTTCTTTAACAAAAAAGATGACTTTGTACTTAATTTTCGATGCCTTAAAAAAGGGCAAGATAACCTTAAAAACACGTTTCCATACATCACCCCTAGCTACACGGCAGATTCCTTCAAAGTTGGGCTTACAAATTGGGCATACCATTGATGTAGAGTCTATTATTAAAGGACTGGTCACCAAATCAGCGAATGATGTGGCGGTCGTAGCAGCTGAAGGATTAGCTGGCAGCCTTAGCCGTTTCGTTGTCTTAATGAATAAGCAAGCCAAAAAATTAGGTATGAAAAATACCCACTTTTATAATGCTTCTGGGGTGCCAGACGCCCGACAAATTAGCACAGCCATGGATATGGCTATTTTAGCACGCGCCTTATATCATCACTTTCCCGAATATTACCATTTCTTCCAAACCAAATTTTTTCATTACCAAGGGTCTTCCCATCATAACCATAATCATATGTTAAAAGAATTCCCCGGTTTGGATGGTATCAAAACCGGTTTTACTAATGCATCAGGGTTTAATATTAGTACCTCAGCTGTTCGGTATGACCGTCAAAACCGCCCCCACCGTCTGTTTGCCGTCGTAATGGGGGGACAAAACAGACACAGCCGGGATAAAAAAGCAGCTGAATTGCTAGAGGAGGGTTTTAACAAAATCGGTGCTTACCACATTCAAAGGCCGGTTAAAGACAAAAGCAAAAGCTACCTGAAAGAGGCACCCTCCCAACCGCATTTGGTCCATTATACCCATGAACACCAGCGGGCTTTAGATAGTCTTATGGAAGAATCAGCTTTAGAATCTAAGCAAACCCAAACCATTACCTACGGACGTAACAATTCCCACCTTTTAGAGACCTCTTTAAATAATAGCTCTGCCCCCGTGAAAAGAGAAAATGATAAACTTTTAAAGGTACAGCCCCCACGCCCCCTTCCTAATATCATTGCCCCCCTTGATCAAAAGTTAGAAAAGCAAGAGCTAACCCCCACCTTTTATAAGGTTTCCTCACTGGCTAATTTGCATTCTGCGCACCAGGCTTGCCTTTCCCCCTCTGGTAAACAACGTGCGTTGCCTGCACAGTGGATCATTCCCAAAGCACCGACAAATACCTGCCCCCCAAACTTAACCACCAACAAAAAAGATATTATTGCTAAAGTACACTTTAAAAAAAGCCCGCGACTTTTAAAATCCAAACGCTCTGCTAAAGGACGCCAGCACGCTTAGAGCAAAAGATTAAGAACTTAAAAAGCAGGTAACTTTAGAAAAGATGGTTTTTATTTTCAGAAAATGCTAGCGTGATCAAAATTCAATGTTTTAGCGGGAATGCCTTTGTGTCTTGGATTATAGCGAATTTTGCGCCGTTTCTAATTATTCTAACTGTTTTGGTTTTTGTCCATGAAATGGGTCACTTTTTAGTTGCGCGTCGTAATGGCGTTAAAGTTACGGCCTTTTCTATTGGCTTTGGACCTGAACTTTTTGGCTGGACAGATCGTCATCAAACCCGATGGCGTTTCAGTCTTATTCCCCTGGGTGGCTATGTTAAGATGTTAGGGGATGCTGATCCTAGCAGCACACGCCTTGATGAAACTTTAGAGATATCTGAAGCTGAAAAATCGCAAACGTTACATTACAAAACCCCCTTACAGCGCATTGCCGTAGCCTTTGCCGGCCC